>Ga0315549_1000269_pt1 | contig 64412 bp, 58 predicted proteins | sample SalMarSW160200MG_FD_203101 | JGI IMG/M metagenome (GOLD analysis project Ga0315549, IMG submission 203101) | Salt marsh sediment microbial communities from the Plum Island Ecosystem LTER, Massachusetts, United States - Salt Marsh Sediment SW1601-200 ...
TTTTTGATAAATCCTATATTCATTGTTTCCCCTCCGTTATCATTTCTTAAAATATATGAATTAGGTAACGATAAGTCAAGAGGGTAATCCCCATGGTTTAATTGCGGAGATGCAACGCTATTAGGCTATCCGCTGACCGCTAAGCCCACCACATACCCCCCAAAGATATTAATAGAAAAATGTGAAGAGATTTGTTGTGAAACAGTTTGCGGTAAGCTGTAAGCGGGGAGAGATTATTGACTCCGAACCAAATCACGAATGTCACTCTTTTTCTCTAATTGCAACGTATAGATCAATATTTGGGTTTTTACCAGTGCTTCTTTCGTCATGATATTCAAAGTCGTTTCCTGTAGACGCATATTGTGATTGTGGAAGCCATTCTACGAAAACATATTTTTTCATTCTGCCTATTTCCAATCCCCACAGGAAGTTAAATTTTGCTTTCATTTGGAATATAGCATATTTCCCGGCTCGTATTTCGTATCCTTTTAATCCTTCAGGGACCTCTTCTAAATTTGTCACCACATCACCCATAATATATTCCCAACTTCTTGTTTTTTCGTCAAAATCTCTGCTATAAGCTACGAATGCCCAGGGGTCTTTTAAATTGGGAATATTATGTGTTTTTTTGAATTGCGAGTAATCTTTTCCAAGTTGGGCGGCATCTTTATAAATATTTTTAACATCCGTTTTTACTGACAGCCCGACAAACTTAATAGGTTCTTGTAAGGTAATAATTTCGGGTTCCGTATCGCCTATTTTATTAAGTAAGAAAGACATAGCTAAACCTCCTATTAGTATTAATGCTGAAATTATTATTATAACAATAATAATTAATTTTTTCATTTTTGCCTCCTGGAACCAAATTATAATAAAGTCTTCCGTTTCTGTCAATTGAAATCCAAATGGTATATCGGTAAAATAGTAATACAAATTCTTTGGTATATCTCGGATATCAGGTTTAAGTAAAAACAATAAAGAAGCTTTGTATCTTTGTGCGAGATTAATTCGAGTCAGGGTTTGTTTTTTGATGCTAGACTCAGGACGCATGACTCGCGACTAAGTACCTCTTAACACTTGACATCTAAAGTTTGTTTCGTAAATTTTTTATATTAAAGGAGGTAGTAATGGGTGTTGAAGATCAAGATATAGATTTAATGGGAGCCAATCTTCATCCTTCCTGGTTTAATTATATCGGTCAATTCTTTTTTGCCTTGATCTTTATTGTGGTTGCTATTGTGATGTACGTCAAAGAAATTAAATTGTGGCCGCTTGTTGCAGTAGTACTTGGGATTGTTATTCTCCTGAGAGTTTTATTCAGGAGATTGTCACTCACATACACAGTAACAAAAGATTGTGTTCGCTCTCGAAACGGTCTCATTGCAAGAAATGAAAGCGAAATAAGAATAACGGATATAAGGGAAGTTGGAGTAACGCAGCGTGTAGGACAAAGACTTTTTGGAATTGGCAGTGTATATTTTGCATCTGCAGGTACGGGAGGGGTGGAAGTTACGTTCGAAGGTGTTCGTGATCCGCATGAGATAAAAAACTATGTTAATGATATACGGAAATCTCCCAAGGTTTTCGATAAGAAAAGATGTCCGCAATGCGGAGAGTTTATCTGGATAAACGCAAAAGTCTGTCCTCATTGTACCTGTCAATTTGGAGACGAATAATAAGCTCAGGTATCTGGTCTGAGGTTTCAGATTAAAAAATCTTGTGTAAATTTATACTAAATCGGAGTTTATAGGGGGAGGAATAAGATATCTTGTGGTTAAATTTTTAGTTTAGTTGTGGTTAGAGTTGTTTATCTTCTTTCTCCGTTAATGTTTAAAATAGGTTTTTAACTTTAGAACACACACCGCGCTTTCTGTATCAATATATGAAACAATGTCTTTTCTTTTTTCCCTGGTGTTGTTAAATTCATAAGTATGTGTTCCCATCTTATCGAGAGAAATTAAACTTTCCCAAGAACATCCTTGACAACTGCCGAAACAATTATTACAATTATATATATTCGCTATAAACACAGGAGGAAAAAATGAAAAAAATAACATTTTTTGCCTGTTCTGTATTACTTTTTATTCTGCTTTCCGGTTTATCTTGCGATGAAGAAGATATCTTTGATTTTTCAGGTTCAACAATCGACCATCACTGTGTTGACATAACCCAAATACCCCAAAGCTGGATTGAAGCAGCAAAAAATGACCTCCATATAGTTTATGGACATACTTCTCATGGATCACAGATAACAACCGGTATGAGTGGGCTTGTTGAATTTGCAAATAACGGAGGGAAAGGGCTTTCTTTGCCAGAAAATATTTTTGCATATAATAATGGTGGAACCGGAGGAACTTTGGATCTTCGTGATGGGGTAATGGTTGGAGACGTTGGATACTATCCCCAATGGGTTAATGAAACCAGAGAATACCTGGACGATCCGGCAAATTCGGATATTAATTTGGTTATGTGGTCCTGGTGTGGACAGGCATCCGGTAGGACAGAAGAAACAATGCTATCAACTTATCTTATCCCAATGACAGAACTTGAAAACGATTATCCAAATGTGGCTTTTGTATATATGACAGGGCATTTAGACGGTAGCGGTTTAACTGGCAACTTACATTTAAGAAACGAACAGATTAGAGAATACTGCAGAGAAAACGATAAGATCCTGTACGACTTCGCTGACATCGAAACGTACGATCCGGATGGCAACTACTATGGAGATAAAATCCCTAATGATGCCTGCGATTATGATTCGGACGGTAATGGCAATAGAGATTCTAACTGGGCTACAGCGTGGCAGAATTCACATACAATAGGAGAGGAGTGGTATAACTGTAGTGCAGCACATTCAGAGTCTTTAAACGCGAATCAGAAAGCATACGCTGCGTGGTGGCTCTGGGCATGGCTTGGGGGATGGGACGGGGAGTAATTGGGAATTATATAGTTTTTAAGTTTTTAAAAATTTAAAATCTTTTTTTCAAAGAGTTTTATACAGGCATCAACAACATCAGGGTCGTATTGAACACCCTTACCCTTTGAAATTTCTTCGAGGGTCTTTTTTAGATCGTGAGAAAACCTGTAAGGCTGCGAAGAGGTCATCGCCTCTAGGACATCTGCTACCGCAAGGATTTTTGCCCCTATATCAATTTCGTTTCCTTTAAGTCCTGCGGGATAACCGGAACCATCAATTCTTTCGTGATGCTGAAGAACTATTTTGGACGCTTCTTTCATGACTCTAATTTTTGCTATTATTTTGTAACCAATATACGAATGAAATTGCGTAATGTCATACTCTAATTTGGTTAAACTCCCAGGCTTGTTCAGGATTTCTGAAGGTATGCATACTTTCCCCACATCGTGTAATTTGCTGGCAGCTCTTAAGACTAACTTATCTTTAAGGTTAAGTTCCATATATTCGGCTACAGCTTCACTAAGTGTTGCTACTTTTTTCTGATGGTTGCTGATATGATTGTCTATACTTTCCACGTATCTTTCAACAGCGGGAAGAGAATCATCTATTGTTTCTTTTAGAGTTTCAAACCGCTTATGCAACTCATCTGCAGTATCTTTACGGTTAGAACTCTCCTTTTCCCAGTCAATTACTTTCTGACGGAACTCTGCAAATTCATGCATTGTGTACACCTCTTTAAACCTTGCTTCTAATGGTAAAATAAAATTTTATAAAAATATATAATCTTGACTATTATTCTACGATTTTTTGATAATTTGTCAAGGGTTTTTCGCACTTGTGTCGGGAGAGGTTGGATCGTTAATTGGAAAAATAAAAACTACAATCATTACATGTTCTACATGTTAAAAAATTTGGGTTGTGTGATGGGTTTTAATTAAGCACAATAAAATTTGGGGCATTGTGGGTTTTCGTGTTTTTTGTGTATTTAGTGGTTAAAAGAGTTTTTATGGGTTGGGCTTTGTGTTCTCTGCTTGCCTTGTAGGGAGGAATCGACCGTATCAGGGTGCCTTTGCGGTGAAAATAATATTTTTCGTGGTTTAAAAACATAGTTAGTGGTTTTATCGTAAAGGGTTGACAGAACTCTAATTTTGTTTAACTTCTTGTCATTCTCAAGATAAAGACAAAAGGAGGTAAAAAGGAAAAAGATTATGCCAAGCGGAAGAAAAAGAAAATTAAAGAAAATAAAAAAACATAAAAGAAAAAAGAAAAGAAGAGCTAATAGACATAAGAAGAAAAAGACGTAAACTTCTGTTAGCCTGCGGAAGTATCTTCTTTTAATTCTATCCTTTCCAACAATCCATTTCTATTAATAGACCGCGTAAGTAAACGCGCGGTTTTTGCTACCAAGTAACGAAACGTATCTTAATAATAGGATTTCCATCCGAGGGTTGTTTTTATAGAAGGCTACCGTATAATCTAAATAGTACTTTTATGTCTGTATTATTTGTAAAAAGACAGTGGAGGAAATAGATGCCTGAAAAAGAATATTACCGGATGACCGTCAAAGAAACTCTGAAGATTCTCAGAACTAACGAAAAAGGGTTATCCGCCGAAGAATCCAAGAGAAGACTCGATGAGTACGGTAAAAACGAACTAAAAACAAAAGGCGCTACCCCCAAGTGGCTCATGTTTCTATTCCAGTTGAGAGAGACTCTTGTTGTAATACTGATAATTGCAGGCATCATTTCGTTTTCTATTGGCAACGTACGTGATGGGACAATTATGTTTGCAATCGTTATTGTTAATGCTATAATTGGCTTTGTGCAGCAGTACAAAGCGGAAAAAATCTTAGAACGTCTTAAAGCTTTAATTGAATCTCCAGCAAAGAAACTTGTAGAAGGAGAACTGACAGAAGTTCCGCAAGGAGAATTAGTACCCGGAGATATAATACAGATAGAAGCAGGAGACAAAGTCCCTGCTGATGTACGCATTATGGAATCTTTTAATTTACGAACAAACGATTTCTCTTTAACGGGCGAATCGATGCCACAGGGCAAACATAGTAACGCCATAAAAGAGGAATGTCCTCTAGCAGACAGGGATAATATGGCATATGTTGGGACAACAGTCGCCTCAGGAAATGCACGGGGGATTGTTGTAAAAACGGGGATGGAAACCGAACTGGGTAAAATCGCATCTATGACTGAAGAAACCCAGGATACAAAATCACCTCTTGAAAAAGAACTGGGCGTTCTTGGAAATCGTCTGACGGCAATTGTGGTTGTAATCAGTGTAGCCTTATTCTTTGTAGCTTTAACCCAGGGGTTTAACTTCTTCACCAGCATGATGTACGCCCTCGGTATTGCAGTCGCTGCCGTGCCTCAAGCATTACCTGCCCAGGTCACAGTGGCTCTCTCAACAGCCAGCAACAGACTCGCAAGTAAGCAAGCAGTCGTAAAAAGTCTTTCTTCGGTAGAAACATTGGGATCTACAACAGTAATCGCAACTGATAAAACCGGTACTCTCACCAAGAACGAAATGACGGTCAAGGTTGTATGGTTCGATGGAAAGGAATTCAAGGTAACGGGTATAGGATATAAACCTGAGGGAAAAATACTTGATGGAAAAGAGAAAGAACTTTCGAAAGAACAAATAGATGAGATTGAAATTATGATGGATGCTGCAACAATGGCTTCTAACGCCGAGATTCACCAACCTGATCAAAAACACAGTCAATGGTATCCTCTGGGAGATCCAACCGAAGCAGCACTAATTACTCTATCTACAAAACTGGGGACCCGTTCTCCGAAAGAAGACGAGGAAAACCCCGAGCTACACGAATTTCCTTTTGATTCTGAGCGAAAGAGAATGAGCTCGATCAGACAATTTGAAGATAAGAAAGTCCTTACTATGAAAGGGGCAACTGATAGTATTCTATCTATCAGTAAATATATATACAAAGACGGTAAAATCAAACCTATGGAGGAAAGAGACAGAGAGGAAATAAGAAGATTAAATGAAAAGTACTCGAAAAAAGCCTTAAGAGTACTTTCCATTGCATATCGACCCTTGGAAAAGGACGGAAGGGATTATATTGTGGAAGAAGTTGAAAAAGACGTTATTTTCCTTGGCCTGGCAGGTATGATGGATCCTCCTAAAGAAGGGGTGGGAGAAGCTGTAAAAAACTGTCAAAACGCAAAAATTAAGATTTTTATTATGACAGGAGATCATTCCATAACGGCACAGGCAATTGGAGAAGAAATCGGGCTTTCGGAGAAAGGTGAAAAACCTCTGGTAATAAGTAAGCAGGAACTTGATAAGATGAGAGACGAAGACCTATCAGCAATTATGATGAAGAACAAATTCTTGATTTTCTCTCGTGTAGATCCCAAAGACAAACTTCGCATTGTAAAGCTTCTTGAGGAAAATGGAGAAGTAGTGGCAGTAACCGGAGATGGAGTCAATGATGCTCCGGCTTTAAAGAAAGCAGATATCGGTGTAGCAATGGGACAAACGGGAACAGATGTGGCGAAGGAAGCTTCCGAACTTGTACTCCTGGATGATAGCTTTCCTACACTTGTCCAGGCAGTAAAAGAAGGTAGAACCATCTACTGCAATCTTAAGAAAACCGTACTGGCTTCTATGACCACAAATGGGGCAGAGCTTGTTATTGTTCTTCTGGGACTTGCAAGCGTTGCTTTATGGAATTGGTCTATCCCTATACTTGCCATCCAGATTCTGGCAATTGATCTGCTTGCCGAAATTATGCCTCTGACATTCTTAACCTACGATCCTTCGCCAAAAGACCTTATGAATACCCCTCCCAGAAAACAGGAAGAACATATACTAAACAAAAAAACTTCTATCGAGGTAGCCCTACTGGGAGTTCTAATAGGTTCTCTTGCTTTTGCTAATTTCGTGCTCTTTATGTTGAGAGAAGGAGTAATGCTTACCATAGGAAATGAGAATACTATTCTGTATGCCAGGGCAACAACAATAAGTTTTCTAACGATTGCTTACTGCCAGTTTGCAAACGTTATGTCAAGGAGATATGAACTTTCTTCGATTTTTAATCGGAATTTCTTAAGTAATAAAATATTACTCCTGTCTATAATAGCTTCAATAGGACTCGTTCTTATAAGTATTTACGGACCTTTTATCAGCAACTTTTTGTCTTTTGCGGTTCTAAAAGCAATCGATTGGCTGTATGTTTTAGGAGCAATGGGCGTATTTCTTGCTGTGTTTGAAATAATGAAAATTTTTAAAAGATATAAAAGCAAAGGAGATACGATATAATGATAATTCTGATATTTTTTCAGTACTTCTTTGGGGGTGGAGTTGGAGGCTACCATGGATATAATGATGCATTGACTTTTTCTTTAGATTTCGGGAAAACAATTAATCCTACTTTAGATATCGGAACTAAACTCACAATGTCTATGACCGGAAATGCCCCTTGGCATTACGATATTCCTTTTTACAATTGGGGTAATTGGAGGGACTATCCCAGAGAATACTTTACCGAATATAGAGAGAGAAACGAAGTGGGAGCTCAATTCGTAGCCAGGAAGTATTTGAAGAATTTTATCCTGATCGGATTAACAGGCTTTTCGATGCAAGAATATATAACACTTCCAATACAGGATAGTTTGCAACTTCTTCCTCTCTACCCTATTGGAGAAAGAGATGAATATTCTTTAGTTTTTGGAGCTGGAATGGGCGTTAAAATTGCAAAATTTGATTTTTGTTTAACATATTCTAACAGATACGGACCGCTTTTTTACATCACGCGGGAATTTGGCTCAAAAAAAACAAAAACAGAAGAGTATCAATAATAACTAGAAATAGCAAAATTTAGTGATTGAGACATTGCAAAATTGCAACTTATTGTTATATTATTGTAAAGGAAAATGCAAAATTGACATTAAACGTAGAATAAAAGAAGAGAAGAACATTGAAACAAACTGAAAAAATAGGTAAAAAGTTAAGAAAATTTCGAAAGAATAAGGGTTGGACTCTTAAAAAAATGGCCGGCAATCTGGGGCTGCACTGGACTACGATCCAGGCATGGGAAAAGGGTAAATATGGGATCCCTTCTACTAAAGTTGATAAAGTGTGTAAGGTGCTTGGAATATCTCCGAGTCTTTTATTTGAAGAAAAACCTGATAAAATAACCTATCCTTATGTTGAAGGGATATTCTCCGGTACGGCTGTTCTGGCATCTAAAAATATTAGTAGAAATATAAATATTAAAGAAATTTTGCCAACAGGTGCCGATTTTATGCTTATAAAAGTCGAAAGTGACAGCATGAAAAACGCAGGCATATTAAAAGGCGACTGGGTTGTGGTAGATATCTCTATTGTTGATCCTCATATTAAAAATATTTATGTCGTTGCAATCTTTTATGACAAAGAAAACAAAGGAGAACTAACCCTTAAAAAAATCGAAAAGGTGGGAAGCACAATTATATTAATACCTTCAAATACCGAATATGATATTCAAGTCTATCATAAATCAGAAGTTCAGGTAGTCGGGAAAGTAGTTAGAGTCCTACGTGCACTTTAAATAATTTATAATACCCCTACATTATCAATCATAGATTTAAAAGAGAAAGCATCGTGGCAAGTTCACAGCAATTTGAAAATCAAATATTAAAATGCAAAAATCAAATATCAAAAGATTTTTTTAGTCCAAAGTCCAATATCCAAAGTCGAAACCAAATCCCAATCCCTAAATCCCAATTTAGTCATTTTGCTTTTTAATTTTTAATATTTAATTTTCTTTTTCTCTAATTATTTCTGTAAGATTCAATACCCTTAACGTTAAAATACCGCCCACTATAACAACCAGATGGTAAGTTATAAATCTCCATAAAATCGCGAAAACACCTATCATATACTTAGGAACAGAAGAAGAAAATAAAACTGCAAAACCCCCTTCAATTATACCTTCTGCTCCCGGTGTGGGGAAAAAGAAAGCCGCGAAAAGAAGGAAAACCTGACGGAAAATCACGTCCACATAAGAAACATCTATTGAAAGCCCTTTAAGAAGAAAATAAGCAATAGAATAATTCGGAATGTAAACGATAATTGTCGTAACTATGATAGCCATAGCGTATAATTTTTTATTTTTAACGAATTCTAACATTTTTCCTCTGCTTTTTTTTATTTCCCTTAAAAGCCCGAATATTATAGTTGTTATTTTTGTCTTTTTTCCTTTTCTAAAGGTCAAAGAATAAATTAATTTTTTTAGAAATTTCGGCATGTAAAGCAGCAAAAAAAGAAGACTAAAAAGAAAGAAATACGCGAATAAAGAATACTTGGATAAAATCTGCATAGATCTACCGGAATATTGAGTTTTGAAGTAAGGTATTATAAAAGGAATAAAGACTAACATTCCGGTGAGATAAAAAAGCCCCCTGAACAGTAGAAGAAGCAGCGCGTTGCTGACCTTCAATCCGGCTTTATTTAAGATATAAACCTGGAGGGGCGCTCCGCCCGCCTGAAAAGGCGTAACCGCGGAAAGAAAAGCTCCGCAGAATATTACCTGGGAGCAACGTCCGAAAGCGATCCATTTTCCCGAAATTGCTTTCGCTATGAGCCTGATCCTGAAAGACTCAAAAACCAGATACAAAGAAAGCAATATGAGCATTATCGGGAGATAAACTATATTTATTTCTTTAAAAGCGAACAAGGTTTTTTTAGTGGCGGTAAAAACTAATAATAATGTGAAGGTTATTACGCAAAGGGCAACGAATATCTTGAGCCCTTTAATTATAGAGGGCTTAGATATTTTACTTTTATTTAAGGAGGATTGATGGGTCATTTTCAAGCACGTTTCCAACTACCACAATATCAGCGCCTGCTTTGAATTTTTTTTCTATTTCTTCTCGGTTTTTAATTCCTCCTCCTACAATGAGGGGAATATCTATTGCTGCTTTAACTTGTTTTATAACTTCTTCTTTAACAGAAAACTTTGCTCCGCTCCCGCATTCAAGGTAAACCAATTCCATACCGAGTAACTGTGCCGCGTAAGCTGTATCAACTATTTTTCCGATGTTATCCTGAGATATAGGTCTGGTTCCGGAAACTAATTCTACCGTGGTTCTTCTTCCGCCATCGATTAAAATATAACCGGTCGGTATAACTTCCAGGTTTATATTTTTCAGAATAGACGCGGCTTTAATTTGTTCTTCTATTAAGTACCGGGGATTTCTTCCGCTTAAAAGAGAAAGAAAAAGTATAGCGTCTGCTGCCGAACTAATTTGTTCGGCAGAGCCCGGAAAAATAATAACGGGCGTTGAAGATAGAGATTTAACTTTTTCTGTAAACCTCTCAAAATTATTATTCCAGGTGGTGCTGCCCCCAACCAGAATAAAATCAATATCGCTTTTTTCTATTAATGTAATTTTTTTATCGAGCCCATCAAAATCTTCGCTATCCGGGTCCAGAAGAGCTACCATAATTTTTTTGTTATTTTTTTTACTTAAAAGAATTTTCTGATAAATACTCATTTAAGTTCTTTTTTAAGAATTTCGGGAAAACTTTTAAGCATCTCCGGAATTTTTTTAACTTCACTTCCTCCGCCTTCTGCCCTTTCTCTGTCTCCACCACCTCCACCATTAACTATTTTGCAAACTGTTCTTATTAATTCACCGGCGTTTAATTTCTCTTTTAATTTTTCACCTACAAATAATACTATGAAAACCGAAGAATCGATTTTACTCACAAGAAGACCCACACCCTCCGGCATATTTTTTCTTAGTTTTCCGGAAAGTTTTCTTAAAGATTCTCTGCTGATGTTAATTTGAGCAGCAACATAATTATATTTACCAATTTTAGAAGAGTTTTCCAACAATTCCTTAAACCGCGCCTCGGCTGTCTGGCCTTCCATTTTTTCTATTTGCTTTTTTTGTTCCTTAAGCAAGGATGTAGTTTTTTCAATTCTTCTTGGAAGGCTTCTTCGCTCGGTATCAAGAAGAAACTCCATCTCCTGAATTAGATTTTCCGTCTCTCTCATCCAGTTATATGTAGAAAATCCGGTAACACCTTCTATTCTTCTTACCCCTGATGCTATACCTGTTTCAGAAGTAATTTTAAAGAGACCGGCTTCAATTGTATTGTTCAAATGGGTCCCACCGCATAATTCTTTTGAGAAATCATCAACAGATATCATACGAACGGTTTCTCCGTATTCTTCTGTAAAAAGAGCAACAGCTCCTTTCTTTATTGCCTCTTTATAAGGAATAACTTCTGTTTTGACTTCCAGCCCCTTAGTAATTGCTTTATTGACTTCTTCTTCTATTAATTTTATTTCTTCTTCTTTTAAAGGTTTTGGGTGAGTGAAATCAAAGCGAAAGTGATCGGGAGCAACCAATGACCCTTCCTGTTTCACCCAGTCCCCAAGAACTTTCTTTAAAACTTTATGAAGTAGGTGAGTAGCAGTATGATTTTTTCTTATCGCATTTCTTCTTTCCACGTCTATTCTTGCACTTGTTTTAGAAACTTTGAATTTACCTTCAAGTTTTCCTATATGGACATTACCGAGTTTTGAAGGAACCGTATTTGCAACCTTTAATTTCCATCCTTTTCCTTCAATTATTCCACTATCTCCTACCTGCCCGCCCTGTTCGGCGTAGAATGGTGTTTCGCTTAAAATAATTTCAAAATCGCCGGCGGTTTTTCTAAAGGCTAAAATTTCGCTTGTAGATTCTTCTTTATCGTAACCAACGAATTTTCCTTGCGCTTCCTTTACTATTTCCCACTGGATTTTATCTTCGGTTTCAAATTCATGCTTTTGACGTGCCCTCTCCTTTTGTTTTTCCATTTCTCTCTTAAATTCTTCTTCATCTACCAAAAGGCCTTCCTCTTCCGCTATTTCCATTGTCAAGGTAAGGGGAAAGCCATAAGTGTCATACAGCTTAAAAGCCTGTGCTCCACCTATAGTTGAAACTTTCTTACTTTTACATTCATGAATGGTCTCATTTAAGATAGAAATCCCGGAGGCCAGCGTACCCATAAAGTTTTCTTCTTCTGATTTAACAATAAGAGTAACTTGTTCAAGTTTTTCCTTCAGGTAAGGATAACGGTTTTTCATTATAGACACAACAGAAGGAACAAGTTTGTTCAATATTGGTTTTTCCAAGCCTATTTTCCTTGCAGAAGTTAAAGCCCTTCGAACCAATCGCCTTAAAACATATCCTCTTCCGGTATTTCCGGGATATGCACCCTCACTTATTGCGAAAACGAGTGCTCTCGTGTGATCCGCAATAATATTAAAAATCCTTTCGTTGTCTTTGTATTTTACTCCCGAGAGATCTTCCGTTGCCTGAATAATAGGAAAAAACAAATCGGTTTCAAATATGGAAGATTTCTTTTGCATTACCATTGCGAGCCGCTCTAATCCCATTCCCGTATCGACACCTTTATTTTTCAGTGGAAGTCTACCATCCTCGGTATGGTTATACTGAGGAAAAACATGGTTCCATAATTCAATATACCTTTCGCATTCTCCGTCAAACTCACATTTCCCGAATTTCTCGCCCATATCATAAAACATTTCCGTATCGGGACCACAGGGACCTTTACCGCCGGCGGGACCCCAGAAATTATCTTCCCTTCTAATTATTCTCTCTTCAGGGACTTTAATTTTATCTTTCCATATATTATAGGCTTCATCATCTTCCGTATATACGGATATAAAAAGTCTTTCTTCGTGAATTCCAAGAACCTCTGATAAAAATTCCCATCCCCAGGCAATAGTTTCCTCTTTAAAATAATCGCCAAAAGAGAAATTGCCAAGCATTTCAAAAAAGGTATCATGCCAGAAAGTTTTTCCCACTTCAGTTAAATCGGAAAGCCTGAGGCACTTTTGAACCGTCGTTGCCGTTTTAAATTCCAGGGGAATCTCTCCTGACCATAAGGGTTTAAATTGAACCATACCGGCAGAAGTAAAAAGCAGTGTTTTATCGGTAGGAATTAACGACGAAGAGTCTACTATTTTATGTCCTCTTTCTTTGAAAAAATTTAGAAAATCCGCTACTAATTTATCTGAATTCCACATATGCTCATAATAATAAAGTCTATTTCATTGTCAAGCACCCCCTCCCAAACAGGGACCATGAGATTACACAGATTGACACAAGATTTTTTTTGATTTTATTCTAACTTCTTACTCCCAACTTCTTTATCAAAACTGAAAACACAGAGAAAAAACAATTTTTGTTTTATCACTTGAACCCTGGAAACCTTACACCTAAACCTTAATTTACCACAAAGACACAAAGAACACAAAGTTTTTCCCTTCCTAACCTCCTAACATTCTAACTTTCTAACTAACATTTCACATGTAGAACTTGTAGAAAAAGTAAGTTTTATCTTTTTGACGCAACACGCCCGCTTGATGTAAGAAATTATCATTTGTGTTCATGATATCTTATTAGATTAAACTCTTTATCAAGATGTTTCTCTCCCTCTTTAGTAAGAGAAAAGTTACCTCGATTCTCAAATATTAATTCCTTTTCCAAAAGAGGCTCGATTAAACTATTGAATTTTCCTTTAAAATCAAAGTCCTTCCCAAGACTGAATTTGAATTCACTAATTACCGGCATGTATTCAGGGGCAAAAGTTTCCCTTAAATTATTAATGATTTCTTCTCTGGTTTTTAGTCCGTTTTTTCTAATCGCATACAAAATCCATAGTTTGAAAGATTCAAGCTTTGATAAATGCCATTGTTCCTCAAAGGGATACTTGTATTTATCGAGATTTACTCCCTCTCCTTTTATATTTACAAAAGCTTCTTTTGTCAATTGAAACGCGTCTTTTAAAATCCTATAGGATATATAAATACCAATAAAAGCATCGACGAAGTATAGTCCTGAAATTGAAAGTATGGCCCCTAATATAACAGCGCCCGCAACAAAAATGTGATTTTTGGAATCTACCGATTGTGAAATAAGGGCAAAACTTCCATGACGCTTTCCTACATATCTCTGGTAAACAGTTAAGAGCAAGGCAAATATCATAGCTATTATCTCTACTAAAATTACAAGTAAAGGATGTATAATTGGCGTAATAGTTCCGCTAAAAATATGAACTAATTTGGATACGGATTCAGCGCCGATGCTTATTCCGGTTACAAACATCATGATAATAACGACTGTTATTCCAAGCAGTTCTCTTTTATACTTCATTCCCAGCCATACAGTAGCCGCGGAAACAGTATCGATAAAGGCATCCGCTCCATCCGCGAGCAATCCAACACTGCCACTCAAAAAACCCGCTGTTAGTTTCATTATAGTAAGGAAAATATTTATTGCAAAGGTATTTCTTGTCGCTGCTTCAGGACACAGAAATTGATATTCAAATATATACGCTCCCTTTTCTAAACCTTCTTTGAAATCCTCCGCTTTATACTTCCCCTTCTCGGTTAACACATATTCTTTGTTTTCATTTCTTCTTATGTAGCCTTTCTTTTCGAGTTGTTCGCATTGAGTTTTCATAGAATCGATTTCTTTGTAATTCTTGTGTATTTGATCAAAAGTTTCTTTCCTTGATAGATCTGATCTACGAAAGGGTTTAGGGATCTTTTCAAAAAGTTTTCCAAAAAAATGGGAGGCGCTTAATGAAAAATAAGAAATAAAAAGAGATATTTTGTCTTCCAGCTCCTCGAGACTAAGTTTTTCCTCTTTCAAAAGAATTAATAAAATAAATTCTTTGAAATCTCCGTGTTTTTTTCTTTTTTTCATCGTTCCTATAAATATTTTTCCATATCAAAATATTCTAATTTTTTATTGTTTTTCACCATCAAATAGGTGAACTGAACGATGTTGTAACCCAAAGAAAGATAAAAATCTTTTGAAGGAAGTGAAGCGCATAATTTGACTTTCTGAATCCCATTATTCAGGGCATTTTTCTCTATCTTACTCATTATTTTCTTCCCAAAACCTCTTCCCTGATATTCGGGTAAAACAAAAACTCGTTTTATTTCATCTTCAACTATCGATCCGCTTGCTAAAATTTCATTTTTTAATTCAAGCATGAAAGTATAACCCTTTGGGATATCTTTCTTCATGTTTTCTTTTGAGTGAAGATTCAAAAAATATTCTATCGCTTCCTGTGGATAAACTTTACTGTAACTCTCTTTTATCGTACTGTGCACAATAAATTCCAGCCGATCTAAATCCCCATTAGCATAATTTCTAATTAATATTTTATTTCTTCCCCTCATATGCTCACTTGCCTCTGCGTTATAATAATTACCTAAAAACCCATAAGATGTCAAGCTTAAAACATCCGGGAAATTGGATTAGAAGCAGTGCAAGTTAGTAGTTCAAGGATTAAGAATTAAGTGATAAGTGTTTTTTCTTAATCCTTACTTGTCTTCGGTGCTTTGTTGTTAATGCTTAATCTTAGCTCAACTTCTTGTATTCCTTCTAATCCTAAGATAATTTGACACCCATTTTCTATTCTCTGCTCGCTACTTCCTTCTCACTGCTATTCAATTATTATCTCTTGCCGTCTGAGCAATTTTTCGTATATTGCAGCATTATTATATAATTGCAAAAAACAATCATTCATTTATGGAGGAAATAGCGCGATGGAAAAGAAAGATTACTTAAAAAGCGAAATTAAACATATAGATATAAAAAGCTTTAATTCTATACCGATTATTGAGCAGTTCGAGAAAACAGCATTCCAGGCAAGAAATCTGGCAAGAGCCTCAAAAATTTACGATAAGATGCTATCGGATAAAAACTGTTCCATAATATTATGTCTTGCCGGTTCTCTTTTTAGCGCGGGACTACGGAAAATCGTATATGATATGGTAGATAATAATATGGTAGACATCATCGTTTCTACGGGAGCAATCATAGTTGACCAGGACTTCTTTGAAGCGCTCGGTTTTAAACATTTTCAGGGGACACCGCAGAGTGACGATAACGAATTAATGGAATTAATGATCGATAGAATATATGACACATACATTGACGAGGAACACCTGAGAATTTGCGATATGACAATATCGGAAATCGCCGATGGACTTGAATCTGTTCCATACTCCTCCCGTGAGTTTATTAAGTTTATGGGGAAATATCTTCAGGAAAAAGATAAGGGAAAAGAATCGGTAGTCCGGATAGCTTATAAAAAAAATTTACCGATATTCGTTCCGGCTTTTTCCGATTCTAGTGCCGGTTTTGGATTAGTTTATCACCAGTGGAAACTTAAAGATAAACCAAAAGTATCAATAGATTCCGCTAAGGACTTCCTTGAGCTTACTAAGGTAAAGGTTAATACTAAAGAAACAGGGCTGGTGATGATTGGGGGAGGAGTTCCCAAGAACTTTGCTCAGGATGTAACAGTGGCTGCCGATATTCTTGGAAAAGAAGTAAATATGCACAAATACGCAATACAGATAACCGTAGCCGATGAAAGAGACGGAGGTTTATCCGGGTCAACCTTAAAAGAAGCTCATTCATGGGGAAAAGTTGAGGAGGGCTCTGAACAAATGGTTTTTTCTGAAGCGACAATTGCTTTTCCTCTTTTAGCAAGCTATGCTTACCACAAGGGCAGCTGGAAAGGTAGGAAAGAAAAAAAATTTAATAATATTTTGGATAAAAAGGAGTGTTGATAAATGATACCTAAAAAGGTGTTTTTTACCAAAGGCGTCGGTGTTCATAAAGATAATCTCGCTTCCTTTGAGCTTGCCTTAAGAAATGCCGGTATAGAAAAATGTAATCTGGTTAACGTTTCCAGTATTTTGCCTCCTTACTGTAAAGAAATTTCGAAAGATAAAGGTGTCGGAGAGTTGAAAGCCGGAGGAATCACTTTCGTTGTTATGGCAAGAAATGCTACCAATGAACCTAACCGTCTGGTATCTTCCGCTATTGGAGTTGCAGTCCCCAAAGAAAAAAATAATTACGGATATTTATCAGAACATCATGCCTTTGGGGAAACCGCTAAAAAGAGCGGTGAATATGCTGAAGATCTCGCAGCCACCATGCTTGCTTCAACTCTGGGTATACCCTTTGATTCCGACCAGGCATGGGATGAAAGGAAACAAGTGTACAAGGCAAGCGAGCATATTTTTAAGACAAGACACGTTTGTCAGTCCGCACAAGGGAATAAAGACGGTTACTGGACAACCGTCCTTGCTGCAGCAGTTTTTATAACTTAAATTAAATGTCTAAATCTCTCCCCTATAATTTCGGCGGGCTTGAAGATAAGTTCTTAAATTACGAGAATTCAAAAATAGCCGTTTTGCCCGTGCCTTTTGACAAAACAAGTTCATGGATAAAAGGCTCGGATAGAGGTCCAAAAGCAATAATCGAAGCATCCATGAATATGGAACTCTACGACCTGGAAACAAATACGGAAGTATACAAAAACGGAATATTCACCTCAGAAGAAATTCTTTCAAACAGTTCCGAAGAAATGATAGAATGCGTTTACGATCGAGTAACAGAATTAATAAAGGATGGTAAATTCGTCGTAACTCTGGGTGGTGAACACACGGTTTCTCTTCCTACAATAAAAACACACCATAACATTTATAATAATATCTCTATTCTTCATCTTGATGCGCATTCCGATATGAGAGATACCTATCTTGGAAACAAATTCAGCCACGCGTGTGTAATGGCAAGGGTAAAAGAAATAAATGATAATATTATTTCAATAGGAATAAGAAGTCTGGATTCATTGGAATTGAATAACATCAATAAAAATAATACATTCTTTGCCAAAGATATTTTCGATTCTGAAAACTGGATAGGAGAGGTAATAAGCAAACTCAACCAAAACGTTTATATATCAATAGACCTGGACGTTTTTGACCCTTCGATTATGCCTTCTACAGGAACTCCCGAACCGGGTGGTTTAGACTGGTATACGGTAATAAATTTTCTTAATGAAGTTTGCAAAAATAGAAATTTAATAGGTTTTGACGTTGTGGAACTTTGCCCCACTGAAAATATAGCACCGGATTTTCTTGCGGCAAAATTAATATATAAATTACTTAGCTATAAATTCTCGTTATCATAGGATTATAATCAATCCCAATCAATGTTACCGTATCTGTCTTGCGGAAATCTATCATCTATCTTCTCATAAAGTTTGGTTTCGCCTCTTGTTACTTTCGTAGCCATTACCCATTCCCCCCCTATGCGTTTTAGCCGTATCCACTGCGTGCAAAAACCATTTCGTGCAAAAATGAAAACATTATATCTCTTCTCATTTTCATAGCCAAGATTGATGCTTCCTACCCTCTGAGTTATACCCGGAGCAATATTACCGATATCGATATTAATCGAAACTTTTGCAGGCTGCTCCTGCGTTATTTTTTCAAATTCATCAACGTCGAAGATCTTAAAGCTAACGTCATATAAAGGATATTCTCCCATGGGAATGGCAACCAGTGATGCGGTATTATTCCTTGAATTAATAGAAACCAAGGATAAATGGCAAAAACCATCTCCACCTGTTATATAATCATTTGTTTTTTCGAACTCTTCATTTCTTTCCTTTAACTCGATTTCAAGCTTTCTTGCTTTCCCTTCCGACCAGAATGCGCCTATAGCAATAATAAGCGCGCCTATAAGAATTAACGTCTTTGACCTCTTTGCCTTCCAAAATATCCCGATAGCACTGATAATTACCCCAAGAAATATAATCGCGTTCGGGTTAAGTAAATACGCTTTGATATTTATCATACTATTCTCCTTTATTTCCGATTAATAGATATGGTAACCTTATCTTTTTTCTTTTTTAAAAATATATTATATCCATATACCTTTGTCAAGGAATATGTTAGAGATTTTAAAAGGTTATTGGGTATATTTAATTATAATTGAAAAAGAATAAACTGTAAATATAACTTTTTTCTACTTGACACTATCCCAAAATAACCTATAAATACTATAAGAAATAAATGTACTTAATAATTAACAAATTCTCGAAAGATATTAAAATATCTTACAAGAATACCTAATAAAGGAGGTTAAGGTGTTTACTCTACAAAATTTTAAATTTGCTACTGTTCTTTTCGTTTTTATATTTTTTACTATTTCTGTTATAGCTGAATCTCCGCAGATGAGAGTTCAGGATGATACAGTGAAAGCGCCGAATGTGGAAAACATACCAACAATCGACGGGCAAAGTGATGATGTCTGTTGGGGAGATGTAGAGTGGCAGGAAATAGACCAGGTCTGGATTCCTTGGGGCGGTTTTGTGGAAGCGAATGATTATACCGGACAATATAAAATAGTCTGGTCATCTACGGAAAATATTTTATATTTTCTGGTTCAGGTAAATGACGACGTTTTCGTCGACGGCTATGTATTTGGCCCCGGGGATTATTATCAGTATGATATTGTAGAGGTTTTTATAGATGAAGATAAGTCCGGAGGTATTCATAATTATGAAGTAGGCGGAGTAAATGCAGAAAATGCGTTTGCCTATCATATTGTGGTCGATGCTCCAGAAGACGGCGAAGTTAACAATGATTTTGTAGTATGCGATATGGCCGGGAACACGTATACCGTGAACTACGCTGGTCATTTTCCGGAGCTCGCAATGAGAAAAGACGGTAATCAATACACATGGGAGTTTTCACTGGCAGTCTACGATAGTAGCTATGATAATGGTGATCCGGAAGCATCCAGGGTAGATTTGTCCGAAGGTAAAATTATAGGACTCTCCCTGGCATACTGCGATAATGATAGTATCAATGAAGAGCCTAAAACACGCGATAACTTTTTCGGGTCTGTATGGGTTCCTGAAGATGAATACAATGATCACTGGATAAACGCTGACGGGTTTGGTACTATCGAGTTGACCGGTGAATCAACGGGTATCGAGGATGATTCTGAAATTTCGGCAATATCTTTTCTGAATTATCCAAACCTATTTGGATATAAAACAATCATTGAATTTGAACTTCCGAAATCTTCAAAGGTTAGGATCGATGTATTAAATGTTCTGGGTCAGCCGGTAGATACCGTAATTGAAGCAAGATTTCAAGCCGGCAGGCACACAGTGCAGTGGATTCCTGAAGGTATTCCTTCCGGTATCTATTTCTGTCGAATGCAAACGAGTTCGTTTATGGGGACCAAAAAGTTACTGATAATCAAATAAATTATATGCCCTTTGAGAAACTTAACCCCCCCGATCCTAAATTTATGCAGTTCGAGTAATACAGGAATCTGGTTTTTAGTTAGTGTGTTAGTACCTGGGTGTGTTGGGACTCTGTGTATTCTTTACCTCCGTGTGAGAATTGTTTTTTCGTGTTTTTAGTGTGTTTCGTGGTCGAAAAAGTTTTTGTGGGTTGGGCTTTGTGTCTTAGTGCCTTCGTGGCGAATTAAAGACTCCTTGACTTTTTCTTCAAAATTACGATTATAAATTCATGATGAACGTTGCAATATTAAGTAATTCCTACGGTGAAGACAGAAGTGGTGCTTTGATTGCAAAAGAGCTAAAAAGTTCTAATAAAAAGATAAAAATCAGGGCTTTTCCACTAATTTCTTTAGGAGAGGAATACGAGAAAAGAAATATCAAAGTAATAGGCGGACATCCACCTCCTTCATCGGGGGGATTTTTGTTGAAAAGTGCAAGAAATTTTTTTGCGGATATAACCAAATTCTTCTATGTTCCTTTCTCTTATATAGATCGCCTTCGCATATTCAGAGAAAGGACTCATACTTTAATAGTTATAGGAGATTTTCCCTTATTGATTCTCGGATATATTTCTTTACGTAAAAAAGCCTATTTTCTCGAACAATGTAAATCCAATTATATATATCCACATTTACCTTTTGAAAGATTTTTTATGCGAGAATTGACAAAAAAGGTCTTCACCCATGATAAAATTACCGCAGATGATTTAAAAAAGAAAGGTATTGATGCCGATTTTGTCGGTAATCCGATGATGGACGATTTATCAGAAGAAAATAATTATTTTCCTGTCAAAGGGAAAATTCTTATAGGGCTACTCCCAGGCTCAAGAAAAGAAGCCTATAATAATATGGAAAAAATCTCGGAGGTGGTAGAAGAACTTCTTACTATGAATAAAAATTTGCATTTCGCCGTTGCTCTTTCCGAAACTGTTGACAAAAACAAAATGATAAATGTTTTATCGGACCTATCAGGTGAAATTGACTTATGCTATGGTAGTTTTGTTGATATCGTAAAAAAGTCACACCTTGTTATAAGTCTGGGAGGAACTGCAAGCGAACAGTCTCTTTATCTCGAATCCCCGGTCATATCCTTCCCCGGAAGTGGAGCACAGAACACCAGGAGCAGACTTAACGGTCAAAAAAAATTGCTGGGAGATGCATTTATACTACTTCCGTACGAACCAAAAAAGATAGCTGAAAAAATTTTAGATATAATTGAGGATAAAGACCTTTTGAAAGATCTCAAATCAAAAGGGAGACAAAGAGCAGGGGAGTCCGGCGGAGCCAAAAAAATTGCAAAACATATATATTCCCGGGAGAAAGAAAAGAAAGAATGAAGAATTTTAATAGAGAATTCAGCAGCCAGAAGAAACGATGAGTTTTGTGTTTAACCTTAATAAATCAAAATATATGGGTAGGTTGGACAATCTGGTGAAAATCCGTGTAATCTTGTGGTTAATTTAGACGAAATGAGAAAAAAGATTGAAGCTGCAGTAATTCTTCCAACCTATAATAGACTTGCAGTACTGAAAAGTTGCCTATCAAAACTTTCAAACCAAACAACGGCGAAATTCGAAATTATCCTCATTGATGATTGTTCTACTGACGGAACAAAGGAATACATTAAAAAATCCAATTTTACAAATTTAAGATATATTCGACTCGAAAAACGTAGTGGTCCATATTATGCCAGAAATCTGGGTGTAAGGGAAGCAAAAGGAGAAATAATTATATTCATCGATTCCGATGTAGTTATCTTTCCGGACTTTGTCGAAGATCATATAGAAATACATAAAAAAAGAGAAGATATTGTTGTTCAGGGTATGGTAAAGCATGTAAAAAGCATCAAAGAAGTTAAGATGAAAAGGTTTTATCTGCCAAATGCCCTTTGCCTTAGAACTTTTATAACGCAAAATGCGTCTGTAAGGAGAAAATACCTTGTAGCTGTTGGTGGATTTGACCATTTTGGACCTGAAATGGGATATAAAGACGTAGACGTGGGATTAAAATTAATGGATTTGAGATTAAAATGGGTATACGGAATAAGAAAATGTAAAGCTTTTCACATTGACGGGGAAACGACGGAAAAAAGCCTTACGGATACCTTTGAAAAATGGACAAAACAGGGAACCTCCGCATACTATTTTGTAAAAAAATGGGGAAAAAGGGGAGAGAAATATGCACGAACGAAAAAAGCTATTTTCTTCTCCCGATTATTGAATACTAAAAAATGGATAGAAAAGGTATATATTTCTAAAATGATTATTGAAAGCAAAAAAAACATAGGATTGATAGCGGCTATACTTAAAGGAATAGCCCGTTATCATTATAGAAACAAAGGGATAGAAAAAGCAATAGAAAATGAAAGCATCAATAATAGTCGTAACATATAACCGCGGACCAATTCTAACCCACTGCATAGACAAATTACTGGATCAGACAGTAGATGATTATGAAGTTATAGTAGTTGATGATGGTTCAACCGACAGAACCAGAGAATTAATGAGTAAGACTGATAACCCACAATTTTTATATCTAAGAAACAAAAAAAATATGGGACAACCATTTTCCAGGAATAGAGGGATAAAAAGTGCGAAGGGAGAAATCATAGTGTTTGTTGATTCTGATGTACTTGTAGACAGAAAATTTATAAAAGATCATCTTAAGATTCATGAAAAGGATGATAAATTGATTGTTCAGGGAATGGTAAGGCATATAAAAACCCCGCGTGATTATGGTAAGCCAAATCTTCGAATCGATGGGCTTTGTCTTGTAGGTCTTGTCACACAAAGTGTTTCTGTCGGAAAGAAATGGTTAGAAGAAGTGGGCGGATTAGATGAGTCTTTCGGAGTTACTATGGGATATGAAGATATAGAATTAGGAAGACGACTGAAAAAAATCGGACTTAAGACTGTTTATGCTTGGAAGAGTTGTCTCGCATGGCATGTAGATGGGTATGAAACCAATGAACGTTTGAAGGCTGTTTTTAGTAAAGCTTACATGTTTGGTAAAAATGCAGTGAGATTTTCTCAAAAATACGGGAAAAATGTTGCAGCCCGACATCTTAAAAAAAGTTATGTTGATTTCATTACAAAGGTTTTCGGAACAGGACACTGGGTAGAAAAAAAAGGAATAAATTACCTTATGACCCATAAAGATAGTTTGTCTTATCCTTTTTTAAAGTGGATAATTAAATATCATTACAGAAGCAAAGGCATAAGAGAAGCGCTTGAAGAAACATCAAAATAAATTGAAAATAATTGAAGAAAAATTCTTAAAAAAGCCTGATTTTACAATGGGGGTTGACAACGATTTACTGGAAATTAAATTGTGGCGTCCCACAAATACATACACAAAATGAGAAGGAGGTAGAATGAGTATAGATTTACAGAAATTAAATAAAGAAGCACAGGAGAAAAGCGCTATAATAGAAAACCTTTTCGCGGAAATAGGCAAATCTATCATAGGACAAAGAGAAATTTTGGAAAAAATCATAATAGGGCTTCTTACAAGAGGACATATCCTTATCGAAGGAGTACCGGGTCTTGCCAAAACTTACATAATAAAAACACTTGCATCAACGATAAATGCTACTTTCAGGAGAATACAATTTACCCCAGACCTTCTTCCGGCAGATATCACGGGAACACAAATATATAATCAAAAAACAGGTGACTTTACCCCGAAGAAAGGTCCTCTCTTTGCCAATTTTATACTATCCGACGAAATAAACAGAGCTCCCCCAAAGGTCCAGAGCGCATTACTTGAAGCGATGCAGGAAAGACAGGTAACGATTGGGGATGAAACTTATCTTCTCCCCGAACCTTTTATGGTTCTTGCCACTCAGAACCCAATTGAACAGGAAGGTACATATCCTCTACCCGAAGCTCAAGTTGACCGGTTCAAACAAAAACTTATAATCACATATCCAAATAAGGAAGAAGAAAAAAGAATAATGAAACAACAAACAGCTGAAGAACTTCCCGAGACCAAACCTGTAGTAGATATCAAAGAACTTGACTCCCTTAGAGACTTTATTTATAAAATTCACGCCGATGAAAAGATACGGGATTACATCATCGATATAGTATTTGCTACCAGGAACCCTTCCGACTATGGATTGGAAAAGCTTGACGTTTATATCAGATATGGAGCTTCCCCGAGAGCTTCTATTTATCTTTTTGAAGCCGCAAGAGCACACGCATTCTTGCAGAGACGAGGTTTTGTTATCCCCGAAGACGTAAAAGCCATGGTGTATAATATTCTAAGACACAGAATAATATTGTCTTACGAAGCTGAAGCGGAAGGCGTAAAAGAAGAAGATATAATAAGAGATATTTTAGAAGCAGTTGAAATCCCATAGCGCGGGAAGCCACAACAAATAGTAAAAAAAGATCACCACAGAGAACACAGAGGAATTAATTGTGGTAAAAAAAGAAAAAAACACTGAGAACACAGAGAAAAAAAAGGGAAATAGCCACTGATGAACACAGATAAACAAAGTCTAAAAAACTCTGTGCTCTCTGTGGTAAAAAAAATCTGGTGTGGGGATTTGAGTGCTCTGTGTTTTAGTTTTTTAAATAGGTAACTATGGAAGAACGCATTAGAGAGATACTGAGAGAAGTAAGACAAATCGAGATAGAGTCCAAAAAGGTAGTAAATACTCTTTTCGGCGGAGAATACAAAAGCTCATTTAAGGGTAAAGGGATGGAATTCCATGAAGTCCGCGATTACTTTCCGGGTGATGATGTAAGAACCATTGATTGGAATGTAACGGCAAGAATGAATCATCCCTTTGTTAAAAGGTTTGTTGAGGAAAGAGAGCTTACCATTTTTATAATAGCTGACTGCAGCGGTTCAGGGGATTTCGGCACCAGGAAAGAAAAGAAAAAAGACCTTATAGCTCGAATAGCTGCTCTTTTTGCTTTTTCAGCCGAAAAAAATAACGATAAAGCAGGGCTTTTGATGTTTTCGGATAAAGTAGAACATTACCTGCCTCCTGCAAAAGGAAGAAAACATACTCTTCATATAATCAGGGATATATTACTTTTCAAAGGGGAAAGCAAAAAAACCGACCCTATACCGGCAATGGAATTCTCTCAAAGAACGCTTCGCCACGGGGCTATTGTTCTTTTCATATCCGATTTTATTGGTGAAAACTTCCAGGTTAATCACATCAGAATGCCTCTCTCTCTTATGGCAAAGAAATTTGATTTCATCCCAATTATAGTTCGTGACCCTCTTGAAGTGGAGCTGGCAATAGCAGGAAAAATAACTTTTCAGGATGCTGAAAGTGGAAAGATTAAAATGTTTGACGGGAAGGAATTATCAAACAAACTCAAACAAATCCGCAGCATCAGAGACGAAGAACTTTACCGTTTATTTAACATAAATGGTCTGGATAGAATAGAAATTGCAACCGGAGAAGATTACGTTGGTTCTATCCATCGTCTTTTTCAGAGGAGATTGCCTTGATTCTCTTGTATCTTTTCTCAATAATTAGTCTGCAGATAACACCTGACTCTGCAACAGTAGGAGATACCCTGACTGCAAATATTAAAGGAGCGTTGCCCGATTCTGTTTTTATTATAAAATCGGATTCTTTCCCGGATAGAATAATCTTTGACTCACTTAAAAGATTTAACGATACGCTGGCCATCGTACAATTTACTTCCTTCTCAACGGGACCGCAGGAATTCAAATTAAAGGTAAACAATGATACTTTAAAAGCATCATACCTTATTAATTCTGTACTCGAACCTGAAAACAAAGGAATATCACCAATATGGGGCCCTTATGGTTTTTTCAACTGGCATTATCTTCTGTTCTTACTGATTATTCCTATTGCTTTTCTATCTTATTTTCTTTTCAGAGAATTAAATAAGAAAGATATGGGATTAATCGAAGAAGATCAGATGGCCCCCGGGGAAGAAGCTTTGAAAAATTTACAAATACTTGAAGAAAAAGTCTCACAGTGGAATTGGAATAAACTCTATACTTCTTTATCTTACATTTCCAGAAGATATATAGAAAGAAAAGTGAAAATCCCTGCCGTAGAAGCCACAACATCCGAACTGATCCTTTTGCTCAAAAAAGAAAGCTTAAGTATATTTTTTCCTCTTTCGCGACAATTCCCTCAGTGGGATTTAATGAAATTTGCTGATAAGGAATCAACAAAGGAAGAATTTAATAAAGATATTGCTTTGGTCCGAACTGTAATAGAACAAATGGAAAAGGAAGAAAAAGCAGATGATTCACTTCAATAATCCTTTTTATCTCATAGGTTTAATTTTGCTGCCACTTTTCTATTTTTTAAGCAAGAGAAGAAAAAACCCTTCTATCCTTTATTCCGATACTTCTTCCCTGGGAATTAAACCTGCAAGTGAAATTTACAGCGAATTAAGGACATACTTAACATTACCGATACTGGCATTTATAATCATTGGACTTGCCCGTCCTCAAAGGGGATACGAAACAGAAATAATTCACAAGAAGGGAATTGATATTATACTGGTCATGGACATTTCCGGCTCGATGAGAGCGGCAGATTTTAGCCCCAACCGCCTGGAAGCCGCAAAGAAACTCGGGAGTGAATTTGTTAATATGAGAAGCGGCGACAGAATAGGTCTGGTCGTATATGCAAAAGAAGGTTTAATCCAAGCTCCGCTAACGCTTGACCATGAATTAGTCAAGGAACAGATTGGGTCCCTTGACTTCGGCCTTCTGCCGGACGGGACTGCAATAGGAATGGGAATAACCTACGGAACTTTTCTTCTGTCAAATTCGACCAGTAAAAATAAAATCATGGTTCTTCTTACAGACGGCAGAAATAATTCCGGTAACATAGATCCGGAAACTGCGGCAAAAAACGCTCTCGGTGCAGGAATAAAGATTTATGCTATCGGAATAGGTAAAAGAGGAGAAGTCCCTTTTCCCGTAAAGAATGCTTTTGGAATAACTCGCTATGTTAACATGAATTTTGAAATAAACGATGAAGCTCTAAAGAAAATCACTGACCAAACGGGAGGAGAATATTTCCGAGCCACTTCAAGCGAAGCGTTAAAAGACATCTACGAAACTATCGACCAGATGGAAAAAACCACTTTTAAAGTAGAAAAAATAGCAAAATACAACGAGAAAATACACCTCGCATTGATTCCGGCATTAATTTTGTTCATGATACTTTTCATAGAGCCGGTTATCGGAAGGAGAATACCATGAACTGGGCAAGGCCAATTTATTTGCAATTTCTCTGGTTTCTGCCAATTGCGATAACACTAATGCTTTACCGGAGACAGAGAAACAGGAAAATAATCAAAAGTATAGCCGATATTTCCTTACAGGAAAGTATATGGAAAGAAAACAGAAAACATTCTCTCTGGAAGGAGATTTTGCTTATCAGTTCACTAACTTTCTTAATCCTCGCGTCAGCAAGACCAAGATGGGGAAAAATACTTACCATTACGGAAGCTGAAGGGTATAATGTAGTTTTTGCTCTTGACGCCTCTTCCAGCATGCTTGCCCAGGATGTGAAAGGAGGACGTATAGACAAAGCCAAAGAATCGATAAAAGCTGCACTAAACCAATTGCCGGGAAGCCGCTTCGGTCTCGTCGCCTTCTCCGGAGAAGCTTATAAATTATGCCCTCTAACCACAGATGTAAATTCTTTCAAGCTCTTTATCGATCTGGTCGAACCTTCTCTTATTCCAACAGAAGGAACTGATATCGGAGCTGCCATAAGAAAATCCATGGAATTGTTTTCGGAAAAATTGAGCGGTTCGAGAATTATAATAATTGTTACCGACGGAGAAAATACAAGAGGGGATCCGAGAGTAGACGCCTTAAATGCAAGAAAAGAGGGAATAAAAATATTTACAATATCCGCAGGCACAAAAGAGGGTGCCCCGATACCGAAATTCGACTCAACGGGAAAATTCTCGGAATATCTAAAAGACGAAAACGGAAAACCACATATATCTATTGTAAATCATGATATGCTAAAATTAATAGCAAAAGCTGGAAACGGAGCTTTCTTAGAAGGGGAAGGTGTTGAACTTGGGATTTTAATTAGACTCTTCAAGGGTCTGAAAACCGGAAAATTTTCTGCGGAAAAGGTTGAACATTATCAGGAAAAATATATTTTCTTTTTAATCCCTTCTCTTTTGTTTCTTATAATCGCCAGCCTAATCAAAACGGGGAAAGAATGATACTGCTTATTTTAATTGCTCTGGATATATCTCCTTTGGTAAATAAAGCCAATAAACTTTATAAAAAGGAAAAATATGAAGAAGCTTATGAAATATATAAAAACGCCTCAATACTCAATCCAGATAACGAAAAAATAAAATTCAATCTGGCTGATTGTGCATATGAATTGAAAAGATACAGAGAAGCCGGTGATGAATTTGCACGGTTAACTGTTTCTAAAGACAAAGATTTAAAAGAAAAAAGCTTCTATAACCTGGGAAATGTTTTTATGGAAGCAAAACAGTACGACGAGGCTATCTCGGCATATAAACAGGCTTTACTGTTGAACCCAAAAGATGGGAGAGCTAAAAGAAATCTCGAAATAGCAAAAATGATAAAAGAACAGCAGAAAAAAAACAAAGACAAAAATGAAAACAAAGACAAGAAACAGGACCAACAACAACAGCAGCAGCAACAGCAACAACCACAGCCTACACCTCAGGACAAAATCAACGAAGCTCTTAAAAACGAACAAAAAGAAACAATGAAAAAAGCCCTAAAGCAGAAAGGAGGAGGAGAAGAAAACGCGGGAAAATGGTAATATTAATACTTCTCTCTCTGACATTCATAGCCTCGGTGGATAGAACCACTATCCCTATTGGTGAATCATTCAGCGTAAGTGTAAAAATTGAAGGAGAAAATCTCTCGGATGCAGGAAATCCAACTGCTCCCAACATTCCCGGGATTGACATTCTCGGTTCTTCAAGATCTCATTCTACCCAGATCAATTTCATCAACGGAAAATTGACAAAAATTACAAGTATAACTCATGATTTCCAGATGATTGCGAGAAAAGAAGGAACGTTCACAATTCCTCCTTTTAGCTTAAACTATAATGGAAAAAAGTATTCTACGGACCCGATAAAAATCAGTGTTCAGAAAGGCGCTTCCCGAACAACTGCAACTTCTTCAAACAGTTACGGCGACGCGGAAACGGCAACGAGAGAGTTCAGAAATGTTTTTCTTGAAAGTGAAATTTTAAAAAGTTCGGTATATCCGGGCGAACCGGTAATTGTAAGCCATTATCTTTACGCTAAAACATCTCTTTCCGATGTTCAGTTGACCGGTCCTCCGAGCTACGAAAACGTATGGGTTGAAAATATACAATCTCCAACAAAATTAGAAGTCACTCCAACAATAAAAAACGGAATTAGCTATCAAAGAGCGCTGATAAAACAGGATATTTTGTTTCCTCTCGGAGAAAAGAACGTTCAAATCAATCCGTTTTCCATACAGGTGGTAGTAAGAAGAGACATGTTTTCATTTTTTGGCGAAAGAAAAACAATTTCTTCCGAGCCCAAAACAATAAGAGTAAAACCATTTCCGCACAACCATCCGGCAGAATTTATAGATGCGGTTGGCAATTTTAGCTTAGAAGCACAAATAGATACTTCAGACGTTAAAACCGACTCTCCTTTTTCTCTCAAGATAATTATAAAAGGAGAAGGGAATTTGAATCTATTATCTGCGCCAAAGTTCCCGGAAACAAGAAAACTTACCGCTTATGACCCGGAATCCAAATTGGAAACCCGGAATATCGGGAATTCTATAAAGGGAGAACGGACCTTTACCTATTTAATAACACCGAAAGTTTCAGGGATAATCCAAATTCCCGAGATAAAATGGGCTTTCTTCGATATTAAAAATAAAACATTCATCAAAAAGAAAATAGGACCCTGGAAGCTCCAGGTAAAACCGGGAAGTGATAGAGAAGGAGGAAGTGAAGAAAAAAAATACAATACAGGTAAAGATATTTCTTATATTTCACCTTTAAATGAAAAAACTGTTTCTCTCATACCGAAATTCTTCCCTTTATACTTTTTACCATCCTTCATCTTTTTGATTTTATCCGTTTATTATGTAATGGATACGCGAAAAACTCTTGAGGACAGAAGATACGCAAATATGAAAGCAATACCAAGGGAATTAAAAAATGGTTTCAAGAAATTGGAAAAGGAAATAGAAAACAACAATCCTGCTCAATTTTGTGAAGATTTAACCCGGCTTCTTCTAAAATTCCTTAAATTAAAATTTCATCTGAACCCATTCGGAATGACAAAGAAAGACATTGTTTCAGAACTAAGGAGAAAGAAAGTCCCGGAAAAAATTCTTCCTTTGCTCCAGGAATTACTTGAGAGAAGCGAGACTGTTCGTTTTACATCGTTAAGTTTAGAAAAGAAAGAAATGACAAAAGATTTAAAAACAGCAAAAGAGGTGATCAATGCTTTATATTAGTCTTTTAATGTTGTTTTCTCAAACCTCGCTATCCGTGGAAGAATGCTATAAAAAAGGAGAATATTCAAAAGCCCTTGAAGGATACAAAGAATATCTTGACAGAGGCATTGTGAATCCTGAATTATATTTGAACATCGGAAACTGCTACTACAGAATGGGAAACTTTGGCGAAAGTCTTTTATATTATAGAAAAGCGTGGTTTCTCTCTCCGGGCAATAAAAATATTATCAATAACATTTCACTGTTTTCAAAAGAACAGTCAAATCCAAATCCTTTTATTTCTTTCTTTTCAAAAATGGTTGACCGTATTTCCCTAAGAATTTTTTCCTATTTTTTAATTATATCCTTTTCCCTTTTGATTATAACAGTTTCTATACGACTTATTCAAACGGTAAAATTAATCAATTTTCCCACAAATCCTCTGCTCTTCTTATCTGGTTTGGTTTTTGTTTTCTCTCTCATTGGTTTTTCAATATGGTACGCAAGAGCTAAATCTAAATGGATTGTAACAACCGAAACAACCATAGCATATAGTGGTCCTGATGAGCAATTCAAGGAACTTATGAGAGTGGATGAAGCGGAAGAAGGTTCACTGATAAGAAAAGACGGCGGATGGTGGCTTATTCATTTTCATTCGGGAGCCGGCGGCTGGATCGATTCAACCACCGCTTACCTTGTTATTCCCAAATAACCGCAGACAAAAACTAATTATCACACAGAGACACGGAGACACAGAGAAGAAAGGAATTTTTGTTTTTCTAAATCCCAACCGCCAAATCCTAAAAACGGGACAACAAAGAACACAAAGATAATAGGACGCAGATAAACGTAGATGTACAAGTTTTTTTGTTTTTCCTATTTAACCACATAACTTAGATTTGGAGAATCTACGTAGAGAGACAAAGAATTACACGAATAACACAAGTGATTTTTGTTCGTTTTTTCTAACCATCAACTACTATTGCGTTAACGAAAAAAACGATTGGCGGTGAGCGGAGAGCGCTTTTGCTACATTATTTTGTCTTTATAACTGTTATATTCTTGGATGTCCAGGCTACAATTTCTCTTCCTCTGTGCAAAATTGCAAATATTTTTACGTTTCTTTGATCTATGCCTTCAGGAAGTTTGTTTGCCTGGAATTCACGATTTAGAATGATTCTGCCGGCATCGCCGGGAATAACTTTCCATGTTACCCTGTAATCGGCAGGTTCCTTATTTAATATCAAAGGTATTTTAAATCCCTCTATTACTTGCTGTGAAGGAAAAGCAAATTCAATAATTCCCGGGGTTGGTATGTCCAGTAACTCTCCCTCAACATACATACTTGTGTCTTTTCTCCAGTATCGGTCTTCACCAATAATTACGAATGCTCTTGCCGGTTTAATATTTATTCCTTCTCTTGGTTCAGCCATCAAAAATCCTGCACCGAGTCTTTTGGGAATAAAAACACCGTTATTGTTAATAAGGCCGAGGTTCTCCGGTATTACTCTCCATTGTAAAGCTATTTTCTGTGCACCTATGACACTGAATCTGAATTCCTTGTTGATCTCATTTTCGGTGAAGTGTTTAAAAGTTGGTATTAATTCTAAAGGTTTTATTCCCTCGGAGGAGATATAGACGTTTGCGGAAACAACTCCCTTTCCGAACCTTTGCGGGAGAACGGCAACTACTCTGCCTTTCGTTGGGATCTTTCCTGCAATGAAAGTGCCGTCTTTTTTAATAAATCCGCATCGCTCAGGGATTGCTTTCCAGATAACGGGAATTTTTATATTACCGAAACCTTCTGCTGTGATTTTAAAATGTACTCTTTCTCCGGGTTTAAGTGTTGCGGATTCCGGAATTATACGCAATCCCACCTCTCCGCTTACCACCACAATAGCGCGTCCCACACTCCCGTTTTTTTCTGCTATTACAACTGCTTTCCCCGGAGCTCTGGCAGTAAATAAACCACTTGAGCTTATCTCCCCTACCTTTTCTCCCTCAACTCTCCATGAAACTCTTTCGTTTCCTTTTACCTCGAATTGTACTTTTTCTCCTATTTTCATTCTCTTAAACCGTGGGATAACTTGCATATCGCTTATTACGCCGCTTACTCTGACGAATGCCGTTTTTATTTCTCCGTTTGTAAGAACGGCAATCACCCTGCCTCTACCTGTATTCTTTGCGATAAAGACACCGTTGCGGATATCCCCTATATTGGAAGGTATACATTTCCATTCTTTAGCTGTTCCCCCGGTTATTGTAAATTTGATTTGTTCTCCTTTTTTTAGAATCGCCACAGGTGGAAGTATTTTCGCTTTTTCTGTGGAACCTATACGAATATAAGCAAATCCCGTTGCAAATTTACCATTTATTTTGCTTCTGCATTTTAGAACGCCTCTACCCTCTTGACTCGCTATAAAAGAGCTTCCCTGGATTCGCCCGAGAGAATTAGGTATGAGGCTAAACGACAAGTCCCCTCTGATTATTTTTCCCTCTCTATCTAATACTCTGACGGTAAAGGGGATTTTTTCGCCTACTTTACCTTCAATAGGATTTGGTGATATATGCAGTTCTAAAGATAATAATAAAAAAACAAACATCATCCCTCCTTATAGAAAGTGATACTTTTTTCTTCTGATGTAACGAGAGAAAGGTAATGTAATCCCTCTTCCAGCGGAGGTATGGAATCACTTCCTATATATATAACATTTGAGTCTTTTTCTTTTGTATAGTTGGTTATTTTTTCTCCGTCCAGGCTAATTTCAATTATTTCTGTGGGGTTTTCTAATATAAGCACAATTTCAAAAGCTTCTCCCACAACCGAGCCTTCTTCAGGAAAGACAAAACGTGTTTCTTCGGAAAGCCTTATAGAAATACCATTACCAAGTATAGAATGCTCTAAAACTTTAGGGGATACTCTCTCTATGTCTATATCCTTCTCGGCTTCAAAGGCTAGAGTTTCTTTGAATTGATCTTTTTTAATTGCGGCGGATGGCGAGGTTTTGGCTGCTTTCGAAAGCACCGGTATTTTCTCCTGCGATTCTTCGACTGCAGCAAAATCTTGCATATCTTCTGATAAAGGGGCTTCCCTGGTTTTTCCTGCTTCGGCAAAATCTACTTTCTTTTCCGGTAAAGAGGCTTTGGGAGCCTTACCCACTCCTTTTTGGCGTGCCATAGTATGTTTTTCGCTTTTGCTAACATCTATCTCTCTTTTATCTAAAGAAATCTCTTTGCTTTTTGAAATTTCTACTTCTTCCGAGAGTTCTTTTCCCTGGATTTCTTCAATTTCTCTTGTTGTTAATAATTGTTTATTATTTTCCAGGTTAAACAAAACAGTGGAAAAGACTATCAAAAGGGCTGCGGCACTTACAGCAAAGTATTTCCATCTGATTATAGTCGGTCTGATTATTGTTGGAGCTTCTTTTTGAGTCGTATTTTTTAATATATTATCAATTAAATAATCGGGGCATGAAATTTCTTCTCTTTCGGAGTGTAGTCTTTTCAAAAGATTCTGTCTCTCTTTTAGTTTTTCTTCACATATTCTGCAGGATTTGAGATGGTTTTTTAAATCCTTTTTTTCTTGATTGCTAAGAGCGTTATCCAAATAACCCTGAATTAGTTCTTCATATTTTTTATGATTTTTCATATTTTTTCCTTTATTAGTTCTTCAAGTTTTGTCATTGTTCTATGCAAGCGTGAACGTACTGTCCCAATTGGTATACCTAATATTTGAGATATGGTTGAATAGTTACAGTCTTCGTAATATCGAAGAACTAAAATTTCCTGGTATTTTTTTGGCAGAGAATAGACCATATTTTTGACAAGCTGCCGGTCGTTCTTCTGAACTAAGAATTTTTCAGGATTGTTCTCTGTTTTAGGATGGGCAATCTCATCAATGGAAATCATTTTTCCTTGACGAGCTTGTTCTCTTCTGTATTTAAATACAGTATTAAGAGCAATTCTATAAAGCCAGGTATAAACGGCCGAATCTCCTCTAAACGATTTAAATCCTTTCCAGGCATTCGTAAAAACCTCCTGGGTTAACTCTTTTGCTACTTCGTAATTATTTGTCATATTATAAATCATTTTATAAATCCTTGGAGTGTGAGTTTTAACAACTTTTTCAAATATCTCTTTTCTTTCTTCATCGCTTTTGTTCTCCCGTCTCTTCATTTTTCTATTTAGATAGCAAAAATCCGTTTTAGTTCCCTAAAAATCATATTCATATATAATCCTGAGTAAATGTTCATCATATCCATTCTCTAAGTATGGATAGTAATTTATGTTTATATTCCCAAGACTTCCCAATCCTAATGTTCCGTCCAGATTGAAGTCGAAACTTGTGTTTCCGCTGTTTATGTAAGTATAAACGCCAACAGATAAAATATGTTTTTCATGATACCAGGATACATTTGATAAAATCCTGAAAGCACTTGTCTCTTCGATGTAAGTTGTTTTTTCGATTCCCAATGTATTTTCCATTTGCAAAGAACCTGAGATCGATTCAAAACCCAGCCCAATATACCGGTATTTTTCATCATAATATTCAGGATATTTAGCCCACTGATATTCCAGAATAGGCGAGAAGTAATCGGATATGTTCCATTTAAACGATTGATTAAGCGATACACCGAGGTTTTCATCTTCTTCATAAGCAAGATAGTCAAAATAGGTAGAAAATGGACCTTTTTCGAATACTCCATTTGCAAAACCGGAAGTTCTTCCGTTATAAAGATAAGAATTCCCCAGTGTCAAATACCCATCGTTTACCGTTCTTATACCCGCTTCAATGTTATTTAAGGCTGATTCAAGTATTAATTTGCCCTCAAAAGCTTTTCCTTTTATAATTGAATCTTCGTAAAGATTGGCATTGCCGATAGAATAAGCTCCTTTTATTTTCAAAGAGATGTATTTATTTATTTGCAATTCTGTTTCTCCTGATAGTACAGTGGATTTTTGCGGATCGTCGAAGGTAAAATCGATTATATTTGAGGTGTCATCCTCTCCGTAAAAAGCCGAGAGACCCATGTAAAACGGTCCTTTTTTAAAAGTGGTTTTTTCTCCCCAGAGTAACCTGGGATAATCTGCAAATAAAGAATCATAATTCTCCGAATACAAGAATATAGGTGTTATAGAGAAATTTCCTACATTGATTTCACCCGTTAACCCAAAACCTCCGGGAGAACAGATTGTTAATTCGTCCAGATATGGGGAAATGTAGCCAACTTCCAGATAGGTTGTTCCTCTTAAATAGCTTAAATATGGATACCAGTCTATCTGGTACTCCGGGTCATGATACAGAGAAAATCTTAAGAAATTTTCATTCTTATAAACAGAAAAGTCCAACCCTAAAAGGGCTTCGTTTCCTTCAGGGTAAAGAGTGTCGGAAAAATAAGAGTTTTGATTTCCCATTGAAAGATTCCCCGTGAAAATAAGAGGAGTTTCTTCTTTTTCTTCAGTCACGAAAAATGACCATTCTTCGGTTTCGTTAGCTGTTTCTACTTTTATTTTGTGTCTTCCGCTTCTGAGATTGTTGGTTTCCGAAAAGAAGTAACCGGATTTCACTTCACCGGTAAGGCTTACTTCGTCTAAATAAACATTTATTGTTTTTTCCGCGACCGGAGGATCGAGTAGTATAGTTATATCAAAAGGAGCAGAAATTGAATCCTTGGGAGAAATAAGAAATATGGTCGAAATAATTATTTCTAACATAATTTAGATTATTTTATTGTTTTTTGTGGGTTTGGTCAAGGGTTTTTTGTATGAAAAGCTCGCTTGACAGAACAATATATTTGAATTATATTAATAGTAGTAACAATTAAAGAAAAATAAAAAATTGTAAATCAAGTAGAAAATATCTTAATGGCAAAAAAAGACTTTTGGTTTAGCCATAATATAGAAATAGGCTATAATGAAATTAACCATAGCTGCAATAACCAGGATCTAAAAATTAACCGTGGGCAATTTGTTAAGGAATTAATAAAGGTTTTATCATCTAAAGTTAAAATGAGGGAGGTTGATTATTATGGTATCAACTAAAATTAGATTCGTTTGTATTTTTTTGTTTATTTTATTTGCAGCATATGTTCCTACTGCTTTAGCTCAAACTGAGGTATCAGGTCCCATACCATTCAATACTACCTGGACGAGCGATTTAAGTCCTTATCTTGTAATTGGAGATGTTCAGATTCCCGAGGGAGTGAGTTTAACGATAGATCCGGGGGTCGAAGTTCAGTTTGCAGGAACTCATGAAATTTTAGTTCAGGGTAATATTATAGCAAATGGAACAGAGATCGATTCGATTATATTTACCAGTTCTACTCCCGGTGTATCATCCGGGGCATGCCAATTGCGTTTTGAAGGGACGGTATTAGAAAACTCTCAACTTAGTTATATCCGGATGGAGTATGCCGAAAGAGCAGTACAGGTAGGGCAAGAGACGGAGCATAATCAAGGAGGTAAAAATACTGGTACCCTTACAGCATCCCATGTAAGAATAAAAGAAGCAGATGTAATAACGGATGGTTATGATACAGGTGCCATTCTTGTTTTATCTTACGCTAATATTACTTCTTCTGCCATCAGGGGTACTTACCCCAGAAGTGAGGAGATTATAATTCAAAATTCCGATTTGGATAATTGTACGATTAATTCGGATTCTTACAATCACGGAATAACATTAGAGAATTCAAATGTTACGAACAGTGAATTCACAATCGGCTGTTGTGGTGCCAATTTTCATATAATATCATCAAACGTTTACGATTCTGAAATTAAGGAAGGTGGCGGATCGCCTATCACAGGCCCACTTGAAATATCCGATTGCCAGATGACTAACACTACTGTTAATCTACCGGCAGCAAATGTTGAAATTATTAATAGTACATTAAACTATAGCGGTTCAACTTGCCTCATCTTTGGGAATGGTGTTATTGAAAATTCTCAGATAGAAGGTAATGGTGAAGGTGTTGCTGTAAATATAACGGGTTATGCTGGTTATAATGTTGGAGGTAGTGTATCTATCTCTAACTCTACAATCATGGAAAACACAGTAGGAATCCAAATAGAGGATGCTAATATTATCACAATTCAAAATAATAGTATTCTTAATAATGCCACTTATAACATAGAAAACCTTTCGGCGGAAGATATCACCGCTACCGATAACTGGTGGGGAACCATTGATGTAGCGGAAATCAAGGCTAAAATATGGGATTACAATGATAACATAAATTATGGAGAGGTAACATTCAGTCCACTGTTAATGTCCGAAGAAGGGCCTTCCAATTATTTACCAGAAGTAGATGTTCTTGTAGACCCGTTGTTGGGGAGAGTACCCGTAACGGTAACGTTTACTGCTTCGGCAACCGACCCCGATGGAACTGTTGAGCTCTACGAATGGGATTTCGATGGAGATGGGACTTATGACTGGAGCTCAAGTGTAAATGGGGATACCGAATATACTTATGAGGAAAGTGGAGAACATACAGCTATATGTCGTGTTACTGACAACCTTGGATTATCTAATACTACAGTGATAACCATTAAAGTGCTGGAGCCCGGAGAATTGGCTGAGGTATCAGGTCCCATACCATTCAATACTACCTGGACGAGCGATTTAAGTCCTTATCTTGTAATTGGAGATGTTCAGATTCCCGAGGGAGTGAGTTTAACGATAGATCCGGGGGTCGAAGTTCAGTTTGCAGGAACTCATGAAATTTTAGTTCAGGGTAATATTATAGCAAATGGAACAGAGATCGATTCGATTATATTTACCAGTTCTACTCCCGGTGTATCATCCGGGGCATGCCAATTGCGTTTTGAAGGGACGGTATTAGAAAACTCTCAACTTAGTTATATCCGGATGGAGTATGCCGAAAGAGCAGTACAGGTAGGGCAAGAGACGGAGCATAATCAAGGAGGTAAAAATACTGGTACCCTTACAGCATCCCATGTAAGAATAAAAGAAGCAGATGTAATAACGGATGGTTATGATACAGGTGCCATTCTTGTTTTATCTTACGCTAATATTACTTCTTCTGCCATCAGGGGTACTTACCCCAGAAGTGAGGAGATTATAATTCAAAATTCCGATTTGGATAATTGTACGATTAATTCGGATTCTTACAATCACGGAATAACATTAGAGAATTCAAATGTTACGAACAGTGAATTCACAATCGGCTGTTGTGGTGCCAATTTTCATATAATATCATCAAACGTTTACGATTCTGAAATTAAGGAAGGTGGCGGATCGCCTATCACAGGCCCACTTGAAATATCCGATTGCCAGATGACTAACACTACTGTTAATCTACCGGCAGCAAATGTTGAAATTATTAATAGTACATTAAACTATAGCGGTTCAACTTGCCTCATCTTTGGGAATGGTGTTATTGAAAATTCTCAGATAGAAGGTAATGGTGAAGGTGTTGCTGTAAATATAACGGGTTATGCTGGTTATAATGTTGGAGGTAGTGTATCTATCTCTAACTCTACAATCATGGAAAACACAGTAGGAATCCAAATAGAGGATGCTAATATTATCACAATTCAAAATAATAGTATTCTTAATAATGCCACTTATAACATAGAAAACCTTTCGGCGGAAGATATCACCGCTACCGATAACTGGTGGGGAACCATTGATGTAGCGGAAATCAAGGCTAAAATATGGGATTACAATGATAACATAAATTATGGAGAGGTAACATTCAGTCCACTGTTAATGTCCGAAGAAGGGCCTTCCAATTATTTACCAGAAGTAGATGTTCTTGTAGACCCGTTGTTGGGGAGAGTACCCGTAACGGTAACGTTTACTGCTTCGGCAACCGACCCCGATGGAACTGTTGAGCTCTACGAATGGGATTTCGATGGAGATGGGACTTATGACTGGAGCTCAAGTGTAAATGGGGATACCGAATATCAGTTTACCGAAGGTAACAATTATACGGTTGGATTAAAAGTTTCTGATGATCAGGGTTTAGTAAATTGTTTGTTTTATAAAATTGCTGTTTTGGATTTTGATGTGGACGCAGAATCACATAGCAATATGGTCGTGCTGAAATGGGGTTGGGGTGAATCCCAAACTGTGCTAATTCCTTCAAACGCACTCTCATTTTTAGATGAGGGAGATGAAATCCATATTTTTGATGAAGCAGGAATTTTAACTGATGAATGTCCAATAAATGCCAGTGTCGATATAGGGCCAATTTCCGTTAGTCATCAAGTATATTCTTCAACCAGTGGAGAACCCTACGTTTTTGTATGTAAGAAGAGTATAGACCTGTGTGATTATAATGGAACTTTGTCTCCTGGTTATATACCTGGAAATCCGATGTCTTTTCAAATTCTTGATGTAAGTGAAGGAGAGCAGTATGATATTATTCCGGAAACGATTGAGTCGGGTTCGGTAGTGTTTGGTGACTCAGCAATTACGGTTATTTCATCATTTACAGTGCCGAGTCCTTCTAAAATATCAGTTTTGCGAAAGTCCAGACAAGTTACTTCTTTTCTTGAACAAGAAGGCGATACGGTAACTTTTAAAATTTATCGTGATGGTCAGCTGTTAACATCGGACCTTACTGATAGATATTATCTTGATTTTGATATTACTGATAATACCAAATACATCTATGAAATATTCCTGGTTGATAAAGATGGAAATGAGCTTATGTCTAAATCGGATTCAATAACAACTGGCAATTCAGAGGCAGAGGATGAAGATGATATTGACGCCATACCTGAGAATTATAGTATATCACACAATTTCCCAAATCCGTTAAATCCGGTAACAACTATTCAATATGGATTGCCCGAGGAAGTATTTGTAGAAATCGTCGTTCTTAATCTCTTGGGTCAGAAAGTCGCAACTCTGGTGAACGAGAACAAACCAGCCGGTTTCCACAAGGTTCAGTGGGATGTTTCAGGTATAGGGGCAGGCATTTATTTCTATAAGATTCAAGCTGGTAGTAGTTTCACCGAAACAAAAAAATGCCTCATTCTAAAATAATATAATATCAAAGAATTGGCTAAGGATGATTAGAAAATAATTGAAGTAAGTTCTTCTTTGACTTAATGTAAAAAGATCGTTGCAAAGGTACGGAGTTGGCAAAGCATTATCAACCATTTTTCAAACCACGAAGACGCATAAATGAATCATGCGTCTTGTGTCGTGAGTCAAAACAAAAGACTAATATTAACCACAGAGAGCACAGAGCCACAGTCACACCCAACCCTTTTTTCTTTGTTTGTTTAAAATCCAACCCAACAAACCCACAAAACAAAAACCATTTAACTTAGATTCGTAGAATCTAAGTAGCGGAACAACAAATTACACAAATAGCACGAATCTTTCTGTTTTACAAATTAGCTTCAATTAAATGACTTTAAATATTGAATTATTGATTAATTTTAATATAATATTCTTTATGAAACAAACTTCAAGATTAAATTTTTTTTGTGAGAAAAATGACAATTAAAAATATACTGTTTGATCTCGATGGTACTTTAACCGACCCGAAAGAAGGAATAACAAGGTCGATACAATATGCGCTGAAAAAACTCGGCAAGATCGTTCCGGCAGCGGAGGATTTACTATGGTGTATTGGTCCCCCTCTTAAGGGAAGCTTTAAGACAATTTTAAAATCGGATGGTGCTACCGCAGAATCAGCGCTATCCTTTTACAGGGAGTATTTTAAGGAGAAAGGCAAATTTGAAAACGAGGTCTATTCAGGCATTACGGAAGCTTTAGAGGAACTGAATAAGCAGGGATTCAAGCTGTTTGTTGTGACATCTAAACCTTATGTTTTTGCTATTGAAATTATGGCTCATTTTAATCTTTTGAATTATTTTAGGAAAATATACGGAAGCAAGCTTTCCGGCGAGTTAGTCGACAAAGGAGAACTGATTGCTTATACCTTGAAAAATGAGGGTATTTTGGCTAATAATACAATGATGGTAGGGGACCGAGGGCATGATATTATTGGAGCCAAGAAAAATGGAGTTTTTAGTATTGGCGTGACTTATGGCTATGGAACAAAAGAAGAACTGATAAAATCAGATGCAAATTTTATTGTAGATTCTCCGGAAGAAATTATTGAAATAGCAATAAACCCAAAATCAATAGGGAAATAATATATATGCTTAAAAAAAATATATATAAAGATATAGGAATGGTAGTAAGTGGAATAGTGTTGTTGTTTATTTTGAAAGAAAAGTCCTGGTCTATAGGTAGGTACTTGTTTTTTTATATGTGTTCCGGTATAGGAAGCGTTATCGGTATTCGTTTTTCTCAAAAAAAAATAAAATCGTTTATAATCGCTGCACTTATAGCTATGTTCTTGCTTCTTTTAGGCTTAATGATCGCAGATTTCTTTGCTGAAGGAATTAGCGTGCTGGCGGGATATTCAATGTGGTTTCCCGTGATAATACTTTTATTGCCGTTATATGGATTGGCGGGGGCATTAACAATGTTTCCAATAATGAATATTGCGATTAATTGGATAAAAAAATAGAGTCAGGGCTTGAATTTTAAATCAAATTGAATAAGATTTATTTGGTTGGATAAGTTATTATTCAATATCATGAGAAAAATTAATCAAAAGGAGAAAAAATGAACAGAGAAGAAATTATTAAATTAATAAATAACAATCTCACCTGTTATCTTGCTACCGTTGAAAACAATGAGCCGCATGTCAGGGGAATTATGACTTACAGGGCGGATGAGGAAGGTATTCTTTTTCATACGGGAAGCACTAAAGATTTGTACGAGCAAATCAAAAATAATCCTTTGGTAGAAATTTGTTATTTTGATAAAGAAAAAAATATTCAGGTCAGAGTTATGGGAGAGGCTGTTATTAAAGATGACATGGATTTAAAAAAAGAAATTGTCCAAAACAGACCTTTTTTAAAGCCGTGGGTGGATGAAATGGGATACGATATGCTTATTGTATTCCAGGTGAAAAAATGTGTGGCGCATACCTGGACATTCGAAACCAATTTTTCGCCAAAGGAATATATTAAATTATCAGACTAAACTATCTGAAATTGCGAAGATTTTTAGTCCGTTAGTCGGTTGGACCGGTGGTGTGTTGGTCTGTTAAGCCACACCACACCACACCTCTACTATTCTTTGCTAACTAAAAACCTAACATCCAATACCTGCCCTCTAAAAATTTCCTGTCGTAAATTTTTTTTGGAACTAAATAACAGTTTTTTTATCTAAATCTAAAAACAGGAGGGAAAGATGAAAAGTAAATGGGTGTTCTTTTTGATTTTTATGTTTTTATTTTCAACTTTTGGTTGTGACGTAGCCGAACCTACAGAGCCCCTGCGTGAATTAAGTTCTTCCGAGTTGAAACTTGTAGAATCGGACAACTCTTTTGGGCTTAAACTTTTTAAAGAAATCAACGCTAAAGAAAGGGGTTCAAATGTTTTTATATCACCTCTTTCAATTTCTATGGCTCTCGGTATGACTTACAATGGTTCTGCCGGCAGTACCGAAGAAGCAATGAGGACAACACTTGAATTCGGGGATTTATCCATGGGTGAAATAAATCAGTCCTATAAAAGCCTGATAGAGTTATTAAAGGGAATCGATACTGATGTTGAGTTCAATATCGCAAATTCTATCTGGTACAGGGACGATTACATCTTTGAACAAGATTTTTTTGAGCGGTGCAGCGATTATTTTGATGCAAGAGTTAGCGGGCTTGATTTCAGCCAAAATGAGGCGGCAAAGGATACGATGAATAACTGGGTGGATGAGAACACAAATGGAAAAATAGAGGAAATCGTGGATTATGTAGATCCGGAGTATGATATTATGTTTCTAATAAATGCGATATATTTTAATGGTAACTGGACTTATCGATTTGACGAGGAAGATACAAAAGATGATATATTTCATCTTCCCGGCGGATCTACTAAAGAATGCAAAATGATGAAGGTGGAGAGTGCCTTCAAATATTTTGGAGATTCAATACTGCAAGCAATAGATATTCCTTACGGTAATGGAAATTATTCGATGACAGTTGTTTTACCTGAAGAAGGAAAAGATATCGATTTACTGATTGAAGGTTTTACACAGGAGAAATGGGATGGATGGGTAGATGGTTTTTATGAAATCAATTTAACTCTATTGCTTCCAAAAATCAAACTTGAATATGAAATAAAGGATAGTTTAGAAAAGAGTTTGAAAGACTTAGGAATGGAGATTGCTTTTGATCCGGAAGAGGCGGATTTTACGGGAATGTATGAACCCGGGGATATATATATCGATAGGATAATACACAAGACATTTTTGAAAGTGGATGAAGAGGGAACCGAAGCTGCTGCCGCTACGGTTGTGGGGGTAGGGACTACAGGTATCGGTTTAACAATGCACATTAACAGACCTTTTCTTTTCGTAATCAGAGAAAACCATTCCGGTACTATACTTTTTATAGGGAAGATCGTTGACCCTGTCTGGGAATAAAGTATTGGAACTAAATAAGAAGTTTTTTATCTAAAGAAATATAAAAGGAGGCAGATATGAGAAAAATCAGATTGTTAAGTTTAGCATTAGCATCTGTTTTGTTGTTTGTTTTCGGTTGTAATAATAACCCGACAGGAAATAATATTTCTCTTGATCAAGAAGCAATTGAGGATTACATATCAAACGATCTTGATTTTGCGGGATATTTTGCGTTTGAAGAATATTACGGAGAAGAAGATACTGTGACTCGACTCAGGACCATTACAGGTCCGAGTATATGGTATAGAGAACCGCAGAATATAAACAGAGATATGTCGATCAATATAGTCAATGACTCAGCCTTTGTTAGCTTTTGGGGTAGCGTTGGTGGCGTATTTCATATACTGGAAAGAGATATATCAGCTTCTCCGGATACCGTAATCGACCATCAAAAGAATCTTGATGATAATTCTTCTAACTATGCAATATTTAAACGTGCCTTAGGAGCGACTGCTTACCGGGGATGGGTTCTTGAAAGCCTAACCGGGGTAAATGTAAATGGATTAGATCGCCAGAAGGGTGATTGCGTAGTTGTTTGGATTGATTCCCTCAGAATTAATTGTGAATCCTACGAGGACACGTTATTTACTACTCCCTTCGTATTTTTCGAGAGAGGAGAGCTTCTTACTTTTGGGGGTCAGGAAGCAGTCACTCTCACCCTTTATTCAGGATATGATATATATTCCTATCTGCATGCCCATAGTATGGGACACTGGAGAAGATGGAGATTTGCAGAAGAAATAGAGCCTGGAGTATGGGAAGGTTATTGGATAACTCCGCTTATTCCCGGGATTAGGGCTATCGCATTCGATGCTCTGAGGAAGGCAACTATTGACGAAGAAGATTCTCCGTATGAGTCTAACATCTGGTTGTTCCCTTACAGGGTTGAGTAATTCCTGACCTTTTTCCGTTTCTTCAAAAGGGGGGCAGTTTCAACTGCCCCCCCTTTTTTTAATCACGAGATTACACAAGATTATCACAAGATTTTTGGGCGTTTTCCCCAACCCCCACTACTAAATATTTAGACAGGATTAACATAGATTTACTGGATTTTTTGTTGTTTTTACTATTTGACCATTTTTTAATTTGACCATTCAACCTGGACTCGAAGAATCCAAGTATGTTTTCCTCTTGATTTCTCCTTTTATTCCGGTAAAATGTAATTATGCTAAAGAAACTTGGGCGGTATCTCTTTAAGTATAAAGCTTTGCTTGGTGTCCTTATCATTATTATGATAATTGTTGCGGTTTTAAGTGGTTTTACTTTGGGAATGATAACCCCTATCATTTCCGCAATTTTTGGTGAAGAAAATACAAGTGCAGGGCCAGGTATTTTAAGCTGGCTTTTTGATTGGATTGAAGCCGGAGATAAAATGAGTTCCTTAATTAGACTGGCTTTAGTACTTGTTTTTATCTACGGAATAAAGGCTCCCTTTACACTTCTTTTGTATTTTCTTTCCGATACACTCGAGCAGAAAACGATTTCTGATATAAGAGTTGATATGTTTTCAAAATTAACAGAACTCTCCGTGAGATTTCACTCAAAGACAGAATCGGGAAAGCTGCTTTCAAAAATTACAAATGATACGGAAAAAATTCAATTTGCCCTGAAGAGAGGAATTATAGATCTGGGACGCAATTTCTGTCTTCTCCTTGTATATATGGGATTGGCTTTATGGGCTTCCTGGAGATTGTTTTTGATATCTCTTGTCCTTATACCTTTTATTCTTTTAGTTGTTCAGCTGGTAGGGAAAAGGGTTCGTAGGCGATTTACCCATCTCAGAAAGCAGAGGGCTTTTTTAAACACGTTGGCTTCCGAGATGCTTTATGGAATAAGAATTATAAAATTGTTTAGTATGGAAAAATACGAGATAGGGAGATTCAAGGCTGAGACGGATGAATACCGCAGGATTTATGTGAAGAGTACTTTGATTAAAGGCTTACTACCCGTATCTGCGGAGTTTTTAGGAGCATTTCTTGCGGGAACTATCCTGATTTTTGGGGGAGTTTTAATATTCAAGGGTTTTATAACTCCTGATAAATTTCTTATTTTTCTTGGTTGTGCCGTAGTTCTTCAGCAGCCGGCCCGGCAGATAAATTTAGCGTATGGAGATCTTCAGCATGGGTTGGCTTCGATGGAAAGCGCACTGGAAATTATAGAAGCAACCGAAAAAGTAGGAGATTCGGGAAAACTTATTTTTGATTCTTTTAAATCCTCGGTTAATTTCTTGAACGTTTCTTTTTGTTATGAAGAAGAAATGAATGCTCTTCATAATGTAAATCTTGAGATAAGAAAAGGAGAAACGGTAGCTATTGTAGGTCCTTCGGGTTCGGGTAAGACCACTCTGGTTCAACTGATTCCAAGGTTTTTTGATTGCTCGGAAGGAAAAATAGAAATAGACGGGAAAGATATAAGAGAATATACTCTTTATAGTCTTCGTAGCAAAATCGGAATGGTAACTCAGGATACAATATTGTTTAATGATTCCGTTAAGAATAACATTAAATATGGCAAGATTGATGCAACCGATGAGGAAATACAGGAGGTTCTTGTGAAAAGCCACTTGGAACATTTTGTAAAAAGTCTGCCCGAAGGTTTGAATACCCTTATCGGAGAAAAAGGCGGACGGATTTCCGGAGGAGAAAAACAGAGAATTGCTATTGCGAGGGCTCTGCTTAAGGATTCTCCTATTTTGATTTTGGATGAAGCAACTTCTTCTCTCGACGCCCAATCCGAAAAACTGCTCCAGGATGCTATGGCGGAATTGCTTTATGGCAGAACGGCTGTAGTAATAGCCCACAGGTTTTCGACCGTGATAAATGCCGATAGAATTATTGTGCTGAGTCAGGGTAAAATTTTAGAGGAAGGAACGCATGAGATGTTATTAAGCAAAAATGGCTTGTATAAGAAACTCTATGATCTTCAGTTTAGAAATTCGCGTAACTCTGATAAATCTTAATTAATGTTTCGGCTATATCATCCCAGGAAAATTTTTTTATAAGATGATCTTTGAAATTTTCGCCCATTGTTACTATTTGTTTTGGATCCGCATCGATCAAATTCTCCATTCTTTTAGCCAGAGCTTCAGAATCCCCTTTTTTAAAAATAAACCCATCTTTCTTATCTCGGACGGTTTCGGGGAAACCTCCGACGGCGGATACAATAACGGCTTTTTTAAAATAGCCGGCTTCAAATAATGTTATACTCTGAGAAACTTTCCTGTGAGGTAGAATTACCGCATCAACATTTCTGTAAATAAGCCCGAGGTTTGAGTATGAAGGAGAAGAGTTTAAGCAGTAAAGGTTCTTTATTCTTTTTCTGGTTTTATCTTTTATGATTACACTGTATTTAAGATTTTTTTTATTTAAAACGTTAATTGCCGAAAGTAGCGTTTCGAATCCCTTATATTTTTTTATAGGTCCCATGAAAAGAAAAATAGGTCTTTTGAGGTGGGGAAACATTTGAGAATAAAAACTCTTTGACTCTGAGTCGGTCGTAGTGTCAAAAATCCTATAAAATATTTCGACATTACCATGAGGTATTGTAATTATTGGAGTGGATATATCGAACGTTTTTTCTAATTTGTTTTTTGTCTCGTTATCGTGAACAAATATTTTTTCCATATAAGAATATATTTTTTTAAAAATTTCAAAGTCACCGGGATAATCTCTATGCGGGAGAAGATTGTGGGCTGTATGTAATATTCTTGCCTTTGAAAGATACGGAATTATATGCTGTTCAATGCTCGGTGCTGTAAACCATAGGAAATGAAGAATGGTATTGCTGTCTAATTTTCTCCTTAAACGAACATGCCCGAATAATATCTCCATGGTTTGGGTAAAGTTAGCAATAAATCGCTGTGTTTTTTTATTTTCGAATATACCTCTGCTAAGCGGAAGAAACAGATTGTTTTCTTTTACAGGGGATTTCTCTCTCCAGTCCCCCGGGATATATCCGAAAAACCTGAAAGGGTAGTTTTTGTTTTTTAAAGTTGAAAGCAAACAGAAATTATAAGGTTTTGTTGTATTCCTGGGGTCGATAAGAAGAGTTTTCATTTTAAGATAATAGTTTCTCCAGGATTTGTTTGTCAGGATTTTTCTCTACTTTAATCAATTCTATTTCTATTCTTGAAAAAGGATACGGAAGCATGAATTTGTCCCAGGAAGAAAAACGAAAACATTTCCCGGAAGTTATTCTTACGGCTAAAAGAGGAAGATTTGTTTTTTTTGCTATAAGAAGAGCCCCTCTTTTCGCTTTTCTCCTCGGTCCTTTTGGCCCATCAGGGGTTATGGCTATTTCAAAGCCTTTTTTGCCGTATTTAATCAATTCAATTAAAGCTTTACTTCCTTTTTCTTTCGTATCTCCCCGGAAGACCTTGAATCCTAAAAGTTTTAATACCCTACTCATAAGTTCTCCATCACGAGAGGGACTCACAATAACTCCTACTTTTCTCCCTCGATGCGTAAATAGCGGAGGGAGCATATTCTCATGCCAGAAAACGTATAGAACTTGCGCCGTATGTTGTTTTACCAGCGAAACCCCCCGGAATTTTATTCTCCAGGTAAGTCCCAGTATATATATTAAAAGCGCAGCCAGAAATGGTTCGCTAAACCATAGAAAGGATTTTATTAGCGACCCTATCATAAACTCCCCTGTTACCTAACATTGAAGGTATTTTTTTAAACTGTTTTTTGATTTCTTTGCTGTTTTGGTATACTTTTTCCAGTTCTTTTGAAATTCTTCTGGGAGTGACTTCTTTTTGGATTAATTCCGGTACGATTTTTTCGGAAAAAAGGATGTTTACAAGGCTGAAGTATTTAACTCTAGCTAAAATTTTCGAAATAATCCAGGAAGAATATGATAATTTGTATACTATGACCATAGGGGTTTGTAATATCCCGGCTTCGATTGTTGCCGTTCCGGAACTTACGATTGCCAGATCAGCCCATTTGAGGATGTCGTATGTTTTTCCGTAAAATATTTTAATATCATTCGAGCAATCTCTTGTGATTTTTTTTGTAAGAGAAATATCTTCCTTATCATGAAGAGCAATCACCGCTTGACTTTTTGAATATTTTTTACGGAAGATTTCAAAGGCTTTTAATAGAGGTACAAGCAGCCTTTTTATTTCCGATTCCCTCGAGCCGGGAAGAATTGCAATTAAAGGATTGCCGGCAGGTAGGTTTTTCTTTTTTAATTCTCCCTCCGGTTTAACAATATCTACTAAAGGATTGCCGAGAAAGTGCGAAATTGTTTTTTCTTTATCGAAGAAGGATTTTTCGAAAGGATAGATTACGAATAACCCTCTAAAATATTTAGATAAACTTTTACTTCTCCATCTGCCCCATGCCCATATCTGTGGTGCGATAAAATAGAAGACAGGTATGCCCATATTTTTTAGAAATTTCGCCATGAAAATATTGAACCCCGGGGAATCAACCGTAATGGCAAAGTCAAATTTATTTTGTCTTATACATTTTACAATTTGCCTTCTTGCTTCTTTTAAATTTGATAGTTTTGAGAAAACTTCACTAAATCCGACAACACTAATTCTGTTTGAAGGGTAGATTATTTTAGCTCCGACTTCATTCATCTTTTCCCCACCAATCCCAAAAAACTTAATATCAGGTTTGATTTTTTTTAAAGAGATAATCAGATTAGAAGCATGCAAATCTCCGGATGCCTCTCCCGTTATAAACAAAACTTTCATTATGAATTTGATTCTACCGATAAGTTTATATTGACTTTTTTGGCTCTCTCTTTTATTTTATCCAAGATTTTATGGGCAAGGGCTAAAGCATTTCTTGCCTCTTCAGGCTTAATCTGGACAGGCTTTTCACCTAAGCAGGCGTCGATGAAAGCCTTACATTGAAGAAATAATGGTTCTTTCGTTGACACACGAATTTCTTCCTCATTTATTTGGGGTTTATCGTTTTTAACCTCTCTGTGAAAAACATTTACTTTTTTGTTTAAGCAATCAACAGAAACATATGAATATTTTTGCCAGAAGCGGATTTTTCGAACTTTCATGATAGAAATTCGAGAAGAGGTTATATTTGCTATAGCTCCGTTTTCAAATTCCAGTCTTGCGTTTGCAATATCTACGTTGTCTGTAAGGACAGGGACTCCACCAGCGGATACGGTTTTCAAAGGAGATTCGACCGAGGTAAGTATTATATCCAGATCGTGTACCATAAGATCCAGAACAACAGAAACATCAATGCCTCTGCCGTAGAAAGGAGAAAAACGGTGTGCTTCAATGAAGAGAGGATTATTAATAATTTTTTTTGCGGCAAGGATAGCCGGGTTAAAACGTTCGATATGTCCAACCTGTAAGATAAAATTTGAATTTTTTGCCGTTTTAATTATTTCATCGGCTTCCTTCAGGTCCAGAGAAATCGGTTTTTCTATAAAGACGTGGTTTCCCGAATTAAGCGCTTTAATTGAAATATCTCGATGTGTATTGGTTGGAGTCGCAATCACAGTGCAATTTGTCTCTTTCAGAAGATCATTGTAATTTGGAAAAAATTTACAATTATATGTTTTTGCTATTTTTTTTCCTGTTACCTGGTCAATATCGGAAACACCCACCAGTTTTGCTTTTTTCATTGTTGCTAATATGCGAGTGTGATGTTTCCCCATATGACCTACACCAATTACTCCGCATTTTATCATAATACCCTCCCACTTAAGGAAATTTTTAAGGGATTTTAATTAATTTAGAGTATATTCTAAGAGTATTTTTGTCAATAGTGTGGATCAGCCACGAAGACACTAAGACACAAAGAACAAAAAAACACTTTAACCACAGAGGACACAGAGCAAAAACAAAACACACTGAGAACACAGAGAAAAAAACAAAATTTGTTGTTTTAAATAAATCCCAACCCCTAAATCCCAAATTCTAAGATTAGGACGCAGATTTTAAAAGGATTAACAGGATTTTTTTTGCCCATCTAACGACCTAACGAACCAACAAAAAAAAACAACGAATTATACAAATGAATTAAAATAGTAAACACAAACTAAATAAAATTTAATATCTGGGGTAGAAACAGGATGATATTACTGAAGACTTTGTCCTTCGCTTAAAATTTCATCTGTGTCCGGGTTGTTGGAATTTAGTAAGGGAAATATTTCTTTTTCGATTTCCTTTTCTATTTCATCCTGCATGATATTGATTTCTGCTCTCTCCTTATTTTTTTCGTCCAGGATGCGAGCGCTTTCTAAGAGTAAATAGTGCAAGGGGGTGTCTATCGTAGGTTCTGTTTTTCTGCATTTGCCGTCAATGTCTATTTCGGCCTTTTCAAGAGATAAAATCTCCAACGCTGCTTCTGTACCAACCTTATTTGGGGCTTTTGCTCCGATTAAAGCTCCGTTTTTGAAATATAAAACTGCTTTATTTCCATCGTATTGAACTTTTAAAGTACATGTTTTGGCTTCCAATTGGATAAGCTGCAAAAAGGAAGGCAGAGAAAATCCTTGGATATGTCCTTCTGTCTCGGCTTTAAGTCCTTCTAAAATTTTTCCTTCGAGCTTTTTGATATCAAAAGGCTTTTCAAGGTAAAGAAAAGCGTTGAATTTTTTAAGGCGCTTCTCAATTTGAGGAGTACCAAAAGAGGTCATAATAATTACTGGGATATCGGGATATTTTTTACTCATATAAGCGAGTAAGTCAAGCCCGTCCATTATGGGCATACCTATATCGGTTACGACTAAATCTATTTCGTTTGAGTTAAGGACTTCTATTGCCTCTTTTCCGTTTTCCGCGATGTGGATTATGATCTTACCTGAATATTCGCTAGACAAGTATGCTTTGATCGCTTCTAAGGTCGGCGCGAAATCGTCAACAATCAATACTTCTTTCATAACATATTATATATTGCAAAAATTGTTCCAAAACTAAGGGTTTGCATTTCAATCCCATAACCATTAAACATTCTAAATTTACGTAAATCTAAGATGACGTTAGTATATTATTTTTTACGCATATTTTATAGTTATTTTTTAATTCTCGGGCTATTTTATATATTTGTGGTATACTTTTTATGATTTTAGTAGTGGATTATATGTTAAGCCAGGTTTTCATAATAAATTTCTTTGTTGCATTGCTATAATTTTTTGTTAAATTGAGTATTATGATTTTCTTAGGTTATCTGTATTCGATAGTTCTTTTTTCTTTGAGCAGTGATGTTGTATGGCCTCTTGCTGAGAGAAAGGGTCTTCTTTCGTCTTTTGGAGAATGGAGGGATGGGCATCTTCATGCCGGTATAGATCTTCCTACGGCAAGAATAGGTGAAGAGGTTTATTCGTCCAGTGACGGCTGGGTGATCAGGGTAAAGACTTCTCCGTGGGGCTATGGAAAAGTTGTATATATAAAAAGTTGGACAGGAGAAACTTATGTTTATGCTCATCTTTCCTCTTTTTCCAAGGATTTAAAAAAGATAGTAAGAAACAAACAATTGCGTAAGAATTCTTACGCAGTGGAAATTTGGTTTAAAGAAGGAGAAATTTCTATTAAGAAGGGAGAAGTAATTGCATATACGGGACGTTCCGGGTGTGTGTCCCCGCACCTCCATTTTGAATTAAGGGACAAGAATAATAATCCGATTGATCCTTTTAGTCGGGGTTTTACTGTTGGGGATACCCTTCCTCCTGTTATTAAAGCAGTCCGGTTTATTCCTCTGGATGAGTCTTCTAAAGTTTTTGGCTCTCATATTGGAAAAGTTTTTAAAGTTGCCTCAGATACGATCTCGGTTTTTGTTGAAGGAAGGGTTGGTTTAGAAATAGAAACCGTCGATATGGTTAATACTCGTTCCGGTCGACTTGGCCCTAAAGAAATAAAATTATATAAAAATGGGTTACTTATAAGAAGAGAATTTGTAGATAGATTTTCTTATTCGAATTACAAGGATTCCAGATTTCTTTTTGATTTCGAATATAGGATGAAAACAGGCAGAAAATTCAGAAGGTTATTTACCGTTTCGGGCAATGGTTTCCCCTTTTATAAAGGGTTGGATGGGATAATAACCGGAGATGACACGGGAAATTATTTGATTGAGGTTTATGATGGTTCGGGGAATATGAGTAATTTAGTTGTTGAATTGATTAAGTCATTAGGGGAGAAAAAGATTGAATCAAGGGATTTGGATAGTAATAAAATAGTTTTCGGAACGAATGGTTTCCAGGTGTTTGAAAAATGGTATGATTTGAGAAAAACTAAGGAATTTGAAAAATCCGGCGATTCGATTTCAATCTGGAATTTTACTAAGAAAAAATTTAAAAAATTGCAGTCTCCGGACGGTAAATGTCAGATGATTTTAAATCAGGGAGATAAAATCAATACAAAGCTCATAGCAGTTAGAGTAAACTCGGGTGAGACGGTTACCTGGAACTGGGAGCCACCTATACCTCTTAAGAAAAAAGTTAAAATTAGAACAAAAGTTCCAAAAAAGGATAAGTTCTTTTCTATCTACGAAAAGAATGGTTCGGCTTGGAGTTTTTGTTCTTCGAATAGAGAAGGGAAATATTTGACAGGTTTTATAGATCATCTGGGGGCTTTCGGAGTATTAGAAGATACAATTCCGCCCGTCGTTTCTTTAAGTAGAAAATATTTTTCCTCCAGAACTCCTTTGCGTATTAATGTCTGGGATTCTCTCTCGGGAGTCGATTTTTCATCTATTCAAACTCTTGTTGATGGCAAACAAACTGTTTTCAGATACGACCCTCAGAAAAAAAGATTGATTTTTGAACATCCGGAAGAAATCTCAAAAGGCAAACACAAATTAAAACTTTCGCTAAGTGATAGACAGGGAAACAAAACCTCGAGGGTGTGGGAAATTGTGAAGAAGTAGCCGCGGATTTACACGGATTAGAAAAATGTTTTGTTGTTTTAAAAAAGAAAATATGGGACGCAGATGAACGCTGATTTACAGGATTTATTAAATTGTTTAAAAAACAAAAAAGAACCGGTGGGAAGGGTGGCAATCTGAGACAATCTGCGAAGATCTGCGTGCTAATAAAAATTTCCAATCTTTTTTTAAGAAGGTTTTACTCAAGATTTTTATTTATATGATTAAAAATTTTTGAGGTAAGCTCGAAATAAATTTCAAGTTTTTCGAAGATTTTTTGCGCGACTTTTTCGATATAAGCATGCGATGTTAAATTCCTGTCATCAGTCATTTCAAGCGCTTTGATTGTTTCGTTCTCATCGAGTATTTGGACATTAAAAGCTTCTCTGAAACAGGATTTGGGAGAATTGCAAATTATCCCTTCTTTTTTATTAAGATATTCTTTAAGTAATTTCCAGATTGCTTCAAAACTATATTCAAATCTTTGGATTGCCGCATCTCTTACTATGATTGAAAAAGTTTCGTTCAATATTTCTTTAAAAGTATCTAACGCTCTTTTTGTATCGCCAATCAGTGCTTTTATTTTTTCCATATTTCTCCATATTCCAAAACGTTTTTCTTGAAACTATCTGAAACTTCTGATATATCAACAAGATCTACTTTGTAAGGTATGTTAAGTTCTTCAAGTTTTTCTCTCGTAATAGTCATTTTTCTTTTATCGTAACCGTTTTCAGGTAAAATTCCAATATCAATATCTGAACTACCATAAAAGTTACCTTTTACACGGGAACCGAACAATATAATGGTTACCTTTTCGTCCTTAAAAACGTCAAGGATTAAAGTTTTTATCGATTCATAACAATTCTCGTATATAGATTTAGTTGTTTTCATATTATTACTACTTTTAATATATAAAATAGGAATGTTTTATATTATGTCAAGTATCAACGAGAGCTATTGATTTATATTTAAACATTGTTAATATTTTAATCCAAGCGTATTCAAAATAATGTTATCAGTATAAAGGAGGATAGATTATGGCAGACCCAAAGCGTATAGTAAATATGGCAAGCGCTTTTTATGAATCGTGTGTTTTGTTTACAGCTTCAGATTTGGGAATTTTTAAGAAAATTAGTGAAACAGGTAAAGCTAACATGAAAACTATTGCGAATGATTTGAATTTGAACGAACGGGGTACGAGACTACTTCTCGATGTGTGTGTTGCTCTCGATTTATTGGAAAAAGAAAACAATGAATATAAAAACACTTCTGAAAGTTCCGCGTTCCTAGTTCCCGGTTCGCCCGCAGACCTTAGCGGCGCGATACGATACAACCGCGATGTATATCCTTTATGGGGAAAATTAAAAGAGATGGTAAAGAGCGGAAAACCGGTAGAAAAACCCGAAATTCATCTGGGAAGCGATGAAGAACGTACACGAACTTTCGTAATGTCCATGCACTACCGGGCTCTTGGAATCGGACAGGCTGTTATACCTCAGCTCGAACTTTCCGGAAAAAAAAGAGTTTTTGATGTCGGAGGAGGACCGGGTACGTATTCGGTATTAATGGCGAAAGCTAATCCGGAATTAACATGTAAGGTTTTTGATTTACCGGAAGTGGTCAAAATAGCAGGGGAACTTATAGGAAATCAAAACATGAGCGAAAGGGTTAAAACAATTGGCGGAGATTATCATACTGATTCCTTCCCTGAAAATAACGATATCGTAACTTTCTTTGGCGTTCTGCATCAGGAATCGCCGGAGTCTATAAAGTGCCTTCTGAAAAAAACTTACGATTCTCTTAATGTCGGTGGTATTGTTTACGTAATGGATATGATGACCGATACGACTCACACAAAACCAAAATTCAGTGCTCTTTTTGGAATCAATATGGCTCTTACCGCGGAAAGCGGATGGGTTTTCTCGGATGAGGAATTAAAAAATTGGCTCGAAGAAGCTAACTTTACTGATTTTAGAGTTAATCCTCTTCCTCCATCGATGCCCCACTGGCTTGCAAGCGCGAGGAAGAGTGTTTAATTGGAAATTTATAATTGAATGGGACGCAGATGAACGCAGATTATCAGGATTTAATTGCAACCCCACATCCCAGGTATTTAGCCACGGATGAACACGGATAAACACGGATTAAAAAAAATATTTTGTTGTTTTAAAAAAGACAAAAAATGGAGTTGGGATGGGATCAGTGTATTTCAGTGTAAATCAGTGGCTATTAAAAATTCAAGGAGGATTGTTATGTTTAAGAAATTTTTAATTTTATTTTTGATAGCAGTTGTACTAATCGCGGCACCTATCGATAACGCAATTAACGACGGAATCGAGTGGCTAAAACTAAACCAAAATTCTGACTCTACATGGGGAGAAGAATACAATAATTTCCTTTCTACTTCCGCGGCTCTCCGGGCTCTTACTCTAAGTAACGAAGACTCTATCTTTGATATTGGTCTTCTGAAATTCATGGATTTTTCTCTTCCTTCCTTAGATCATATCACAAGATATCTGGAAGTAGTGGATCCACTCATCCCGGATACAACAGGATTAATCGATACTCTTTTAACTTTCCAAAATATGGACGGAGGTTTTGGGGCTTTACGTTATTATGATAGTTACCCTCTGGATGTCTCTCTTTTACTCCGGGCTTTAAGCGCGGTCGATTATTCCGATTATGATAAAATTAGTACCATTATTTATTACATTGTAAACGAACAAAAAGATAATTACTGGTGTGATATAGATGATAGTTCCTCTGTTTATATTACCGCGTTAACACTTATTTCTTTAGAAAAATTTCATGGTATATATAATTTAAGCGAACAAATCAACAACGGTGCCGCGTGGCTAATTGGACAGCAAAATACAAATGGTAGTTTTGGAACTGACACCACCTCCATATATGAAACAGCATTGAGTTTTATTGCCCTCCAACAGGGTAATAGTTTAGAGGGTATAGAGTATAGTGAAAGTTTAAACAAAGCAAAAGCCTTTTTAATTGCTTCCCAGGATAGCGCGGGGAGTTGGAATGATAACGCGTATGAAACCGCTCTTGGGATTCTTGCTTTAAGTACAATGAGTCCTAATTTAATCGTTTCCTCTGCTTCAACCATACCTTCTTCTCCTGTTGAAGGAGAAGAGTTTACTCTTTCCGCTGTTATTAAAAATATAGGTACTGAAAAAGCAGGATTATTTGACACAAAATTCATGCTGGATACTGTTACTGTAATCGAGGAGGTATGGATATAACGTATACTCCTGATTCCGTGGGGGTAAATAGTTACCGGTTTCTCCTTGACATCAGAATCACTTCTTCTTATAATTCATATAAGAAGTGAACGCGGAAGAAAAGAGTTTTATTTATTAAATTTAAAGGAGGAGAGTATGGCGGATACAATTCTCGATGATTTGAAAATTTTGATTGAAAAAGGCACCTATCCAGATAGGGACGAACTTATTAAGGACGCGTTTCGGGCTCTTCTAAGAAGTAAACCTCACCTCAGGAAGGAGCTTGCAATAGAACTATACAAAAGACAAAAGGTTTCACTCTCTCGTGCCTCTGAAATCTCCGGTATTAATTTAGAAGACTTTAAGGAGTTATTAAAAGAAGAAGGCATTAAAGTTTCTGTGCCTCCTTTGAGTAAAGAGATAGACAAAGAAGTCAAAGAGATACTTGATATCTGCCAATGATTATTATCTTAGACACAGATATCCTCTCAATGTTTGCCAAAGTTGATGCTATCACTTTATTGAAAGACCTCTTCGGTGAAGAGAAATTGGCAATTACTCCTGGAATTGAAGAGGAAATCTCGATACCGTTAGAATATGGTTACAAATATCCTTCCAGAGTTCTTTCGGAAATCCGCACAATTCCATTAACCGAAAATGCACTTTTGAAATGTAAGCAGTTACTTCAAGAAAGAACGAATTTAGGGAAAGGGGAAACCGAGGCTATTTCTATATGTAAGATAGAAGGATACACCTTCGCGACAAACGATTTTGTGGCAAGGAAATTCGCAAAAAAGCAAAAGGTACAAGTTTTTTCTCTTCAATCCATTCTGAGGGCTATTTGGAAGGTTGGATTAAAAAGCAAAGAAGAAGTGAGAAAACTTCTTAAAGAAATCGTAGAATCTGATAATTTAATGGTTAGTAGAGAAATAGAAAGTGAAATATTTGCGGAATAAACACAAAGTGCAATTACTATAGATATCAATTTTACCCTTGACAAAGAAAAAGAAACCATTACAATATAAAATATAGAAAATAAATAGTCTTTTTATTTTTAAATATTAGTTTTTTATAAATTTTAGCCGAAACGTCAAAGAAGTTCTAAGAACTTAGAGATAGATATAAAGGTAGTAGGGTATAGAGAAAAAACTAAACCCTGGTTTGGTATTGGTTTTTCTTGAAAAAAGATTTGACATTTAGCGAATTTTTATTATAATTATAAATATAATTATTAAATACGATTATTTTTAGAGGGGTTAATGATACCGTGATACGAGTAATGTGGGTGGGAAGGGTGATTTGGTTGGGAGAATAATTGGTAATTTAAAATTTACAACTTACAATTTAAAATTTAAAATCTTTAGAGGGAGGTAAAATGAAGAAATTGGTTTTTATTCTTTTATTGTTTGTTACTGTTTTAGTTTCATCTGTTTCCCTTTTCGGTTTAACATTAGACCCCAAAAGTAAAATTGATTTAATAAAAGAAAGGCTGTTAAGAAGGCAACCATTAAGCAGTAGATTTCCGGAATATGAGGAGAAAGCCAGAGTTCGGTTTCTGCTTATCGAGTTTATGTAAAAGATACTCTTGCATATATACTTTATGGCTCGGGATTTGATATTGTTAATATGGCAAATCCTGTTAGCCCTTATAAAGTCGGTAACTTCGAACAAAATTTCGGCAGTACAAGTAGGTCTGGAGTATATGTCCGGGATACACTTGCCTATCTTGCATTATTTTCTGGCCTTTACATTGTAGATGTTTCAGATCCTGCTGATCCTGACAGTGTTAGCTATTATGAAACGGGGATGTCGGCTTTTGATGTATCTGTAGTAGATACTCTTGCCTACGTAGTCAATTATGATTCAGGTCTTTGCGTAATAGATGTTTCAGATCCGCTTAATCCTTTAAAGATTGGAAGTTATTATCCAGCAGATGGTTTTCTCTGCGATGTTTACGCAGTGGGCTCTCTTGTTTATGCGGCGGATGCTATTAACCCTGATAAAAGTTTACGAATAATTGATGTTTCCAATCCTTCGAATCCATTAGAGATAGGGCGTTGTAGGGCAGGAGAGGATGTGGTGGGAGTCTATGTGGAAGGTTCTCTTGCTTATGTGGCAGGTTCGGGAGACGGAGTTCGTATTGTTGATGTATCGAATCCTTACAGCCCAACAGAAGAAGGATTTTATGATACTGGAGGTGGTGCTTACGGCATATATGTTAGAGATCAATTTGCCTATGTCGCGGATGGATATGATGGTCTTAAAATCTTCGATATTTCAGATATATTAAATCCATTAGAAATAGGTAGTTGTGATAATGGAAGTGTTGCATATAGTGTTTCTGTAATAGATACTTTTGCCTATGTCGCGAATTACGACTCAGGACTTTGCATAATAAATATTTCGGACCCGTTTAACCCTTCGGAAATAGGAGGTTATAATACAAGTGGTCTAGCATTGGATCTTTTTGTTTTAGACACATTAGCTTATGTAGCAGATCTTGTTGATGGCATAAGAATAATCAATATAAAAGACCCTCCCAATCCCGAGGAGATTGGTTATTATGATACTGGGGATTGGGTTTTTGATGTTTATGTAACAGATACTCTTGCATATGTTGCAGCTCTTGATTCCGGATTAGTCATATTAGATGTTTCAGACCCTGCCAATCCTTTAAGAGTTGGTTCCTGTAATCCGGGATTTTGGAATCAGGCGGTTTTTGTAGCAGGTATATTTGCTTATATTACAGACGCTCTTGATGGTTTATGGATTATCAATGTGGCAAATCCGAGCGACCCTTTTGAGATTAACTCTTGTGAAGTAGATGGAAATGCTGAAGATGTATATGTTATTGACACTTTTGCGTATGTTGCGAGTAATGAAGGCGGGTTACGAATTATCAGTATAGCGAATCCTGCTAATCCTTATGAGGTGGGTTATTATGTAGGTGGAGAACAAGCAAACGGTATTTTTGTTGAGGGGAATATTGCATATGTGGCGAATGGAAGTGAGGGGTTTTACATTGTTAACCACATAGGCGGAGCAGGGATTGAAGATGTATTTACTGAATCAGGTTTTTCAATTATAAATAACTTTTCTGATATTAAGATAAATTACAGTATTATCGGCAGAGAAAAAGTAGATATAAGTGTTTATAATATTCTTGGTCAAAGAGTTGCTTCTCTAATCGATGCTTTGCAAACTGCGGGTAGTTATACGGTTAACTGGAATAGCAAAAATTCGGGGATTTATTTTGTTAGGATAGAGATTGGAAAGGAAGTAAAAACATATAAAGCTATGATTATGAGGTGAGTTAGAAAAAACGTGTAATGGAAAATTTAAAACTTACAACTGACAATTTAAAATCTTTAGCGGGAGGTGTAATGAAGAAGTTAGTTCTTATTCTTTTATTGTTTGTTACTGTTTCAGTATACGCCGATGAAGTAGATGATGTTATAGCCGCTTTACAGAAAAATATAGATAAGGTTCAGGATATGCAGTGTAATGCCGAAATGAAAATCGATATGGGGAAAATGGGTGTTCAACGGCAATCTATGAAGTTGTGGAGTAAAGGAAGAGACAAAATGCGAATGGAAATGAGCGCTCCCGCGGGTTTACCGGTGAGTCCATCAGCAATGAACCAGGGATCCCAGTCCGGAAAAATGACAATGATTATGAATGGGGATAAGATGATTATGGAAAGTGGTGGGGAGAAAAAAGTAATGAATAGTTCAACGTCAGCCGCGAATCTTGGAGTGGGGCAAAGTCCAACTTCCCTTGCTCCGGGGATGGATTTACAGCAGGATTTTGGAGATTTTTTAAAGAAAAATAAGGTATCCGTTATTTCCGGAAAAAAATCATTCATCAAGAATTTGCTTTCAAAGAGTACTTCCTCGGAAACTCCAAAAGAGGTTGTTCTCGAGGTGATACCCGAAAAAAAAGATCCGATGATTCAAAAGATGGAGATGACGGTCGATATGAGCAGGGGTGTTATAACCAGTCAAAAAATGTTTTCCAATTACGGAACAACTAAAATCAATATGGAATATGAAAATATAAAGGGCTCATGGATTATTAAAAGGATAGATATGACAATTCCAACACCGATGGGTAAAACCGGGAAGATGACGATCGAGTATAAAAATGTAAAACTGAATCAGGGAATCAGCGACAGGTTATTTGAAGAATAAGAATATAATGGGACGCAGATGAACGCTGATTTACAGGATTTTAAAAAAAGTTTTTGTTGTTTAAAAAACAAAAAAGGAGTGGGGATGAGTTTTAATCTGCGTATATCTGAGTCAATCTGCGTGCTATTGAAATCTTCAATCTTTAGCGGGAGAGATTTATGTATAAAAAAGTAACAAAAATATTTTTGATTTTTGTTTTAGTTTATTCTATTTATCTTCTCGCGGATAACTTGACTTCTGAAGCAAGCTCAAAGGAAAGGACGATGTGGCAGCAGTTATTGTTTGAGGATTTTGAATCGGGTTCTATGCCTCCGGATTGGACTGTTGTCGATGGAAATGGGGATGGTTCTTGGGAGGTTGGTATTACGGAAGCCTTTGAGGATGGAACCGCGCCGCCTGATTCAGGTACAGCGTACGCTTTTTACGAAGATTGGATTCATGGTTATGTATCTTTACCTGGAGAAGACCTGATAACTCCTAAATTTTTTACCACTTCATTCGATTCAATTAAGCTAATATACTCGTTAGGTTATTGGGACCCAGGGTACCTTAACGATAGCTTCAGGCTATACTATAAGATATTTGAACTGGGAGAGTGGAAGGGGTGGACAAAATTAATCGAGTATGAACATTATTTGGCAAATTGGGATACTGTGTCCTTCTGGATAGGCATTGCCGATAGCATTCAATTTATGTGGAGGTATTTAGATCACTCCCAAAATGGTATTGCGGTAGGAATCGATAATGTATCAGTAAAGGGGCATCTGGATTACGGTGGGGTTCACGATATCGGGGTCGTATCTTTGAACTCTCCGCCTTCTCTTGTGAAATTGGATACCGCTTATGCGGTTTCCTCGACATTTAGAAATATTGGTGATTCTGCAATGACATTCTCTGCTCATACTGAGATTGTTAGCGCCTCGGGAAGTCCGGTTTATTTTAGTGCCGACAGTAATAATATCACATTATTGCCGGATAGTTCAATTGGAATTAATTTTGGAAACTGGACAATGACAGTCGCGGATAGCTGTAACTATCTCAGTTCTTCGACAACTTCGGATTCAACTGCTATAGACGACACACTGGGAACTCTTATTTTAGCGCAAATAGATTTTAAAACCGATTCAATACTGATGCCTCCGCCTTACTGCGATACAAATGTTCCGTATGAGGTAATCGCGAGATTTAAAAATGAAGGTATAAGTGGTTATACGGTTAATCTTCATTCTGAAATTACACTGGAGGGAAGTCCTGTTTTCTCGAAAGATTCATCAGATGTTTTTATTTCTGCAGGAGATTCTCTCGATGTAAACTTTGGTTCGGTTGTATTTAATGAATATGCGGATTATGAGTGCCGGATAAACACTTCATTCCCTTATGATATTGATTTTTTAAACGATAGATTTGTGACCTCAGGTAGAGTCAGCCCATGGAGAATTGTAACGGAGATGCCTTTAAGAGTTAATAGGCAAGCGGTTGTATTCGATGGGGCTTATGTGTATGTAATTGGTGGTGAAGGACCTAACTGGACATCGGATTCTTTATTCATTTATAATCCAGTGAATGGGAACTGGTCTCGCGGTGCTAGTTTACCTTATCGGCTTTACGCTATAGATGCATGTATACTCGGAGATACTATATACGTTCCCGGTGGGTATAGCGCTTCTATCTGGGACCCTAAAGATTCACTTTATAAATATTCGATATCGGGAAACAACTGGACAGTTTCAGCCGGTACAGGAGATTCCGTAGCTTATTACGCGTGTGCCGCTGTAAATGGAAAATTATATAAAATAGGTGGATATAATCATGACAGGGATGTTTTGTTAAGAGCTACCTGGGAGTATGAACCGGGTAGCGGGTGGATAAGAAAAGCAGATATGCCGCCATGGCATGGGAGCCATGCGGTACGGTGGGTGAAAAATGATACAATTTATTTGGCGGGAGGGTACTGGATTCCTAACTATGCAACCTCTTCGACTATGTTTTATGATCCTGTTAATGATACATGGACTTTAGATACTACATTATTTACTCATCTACCTTATGACGTTGCCGTTGCCAGCAGTGCTGTTTACCAGGGGGTTTTTTACTTGATGGGTGGAAGTAGTTACAGTGATAGTGTTTTATATTATGATTATAGTAATAATTGCTGGAATTCATATTACCCATTATTAAAAGGTGAAATGTATTCTGATGGGATTAGCGTAGAGGGTTTAGGCGATAGCTGTGATGGGCTTTATCTTTTTGGCGGTTCATCAGTAGCAGTTCAAGCTCTTATAAATCCGCAGCCGGATACAGATACAACTCCTGATACAAATGGTTCATGGATTTCAGAACCTTTAGTAGATGTAGCCGGTTATCTTGTTATTCCTTCGAATATCGCGGTTAATTCTATAAATTTTACATATAAAGGAAATATTTCAGGCACTGTAATCGTTCGGGATGTTACCGGAAGAGTGTTAAAGGAATATGAAAACGTGAAACCGGAAACGCATCTTAGCTTTGGTGATAAAGAAATTTCATCGGGTATATATTTTATAGGTATTAAGGGAAATGAGGAAAGCCGGAAGGTGGTGTTGGTAAAATGATAAAGAGGGTAATAGTTTAGAGGGTATAGAGTATAGTGAAAGTTTAAACAAAGCAAAAGCCTTTTTAATTGCTTCCCAGGATAGTAGCGGCTCGTGGAATGATAACGCGTATGAAACCGCTCTTGCTATTCTTGCTCTCTCTTCAATTAAACCAAATCTTATTATTTCCTCAATTTTGACAGAACCACAAACACCTACCTTTGGAGAAGATTTTAATGTTAAAACCGTTATTAAAAATATAGGTACCGAGAAAGCAGGATTATTTGATACAAAATTCATGCTGGATACTCTTGTTCTCTGGGAAGGTGTAATAGATAGTCTCCTGCCCGGTGATTCATCGATAGTCGATTTTTCGTACAATCTTCCTTCGGGGAGATTGATTTTGCCCTTGACACGGGAAAAGCATTTACTATCTTTAGTTAACATTTTAGAGGGGGTTGAAATATGATTAAAATATTACGTAAGAAGTTATT
>Ga0315549_1000270_pt1 | contig 64412 bp, 37 predicted proteins | sample SalMarSW160200MG_FD_203101 | JGI IMG/M metagenome (GOLD analysis project Ga0315549, IMG submission 203101) | Salt marsh sediment microbial communities from the Plum Island Ecosystem LTER, Massachusetts, United States - Salt Marsh Sediment SW1601-200 ...
ATGGAGAATGCGACGAAGGGCCGGTGTGGGAGGCTATGCTTTTCGGTTCGCACCATCGCCTGGACAACCTCACAGCCATCATTGATTACAACAAGATTCAGGCGTGCGGGAGAACGGAGGAAGTCCTCGACCTCGAACCCCTTGCAGAAAAAGTGAGTGCTTTCGGCTGGGCAGTAAAGGAAGTTGACGGACATGACTGTGAAGAGATTGAAAGTGTGCTATCCGCCGTACCGTTCGAGGATGGCAAACCATCGTGCGTCATTGCCCACACAGTCAAGGGGAAGGGAGTGAGCTTTATGGAGAACGATGTTTTGTGGCACTATAAAGCCCCGGATGACGACGAGCTGAGGCGAGCTCTCGAAGAATTGGCTGACCGAGAATGAGAAAATCCTTTATCAAAGCGCTGACGGATTTGGCGAGCCGTGACGAGCGCATCTTCCTTCTCACGGCCGACCTGGGCTTCGGAGTTTTTGAGGAATTTTCTCGACGGTTCCCCAGTCGTTTCATTAACACAGGCGTCGCTGAGCAAAACATGACCGGCGTAGCCTCGGGGTTGGGCCTGAGCAACAAGATTGTTTTCACTTATTCCATAGGCAACTTCCCCACCATACGCTGCGTCGAGCAAATACGGAATGACGTTTGTTATCATGAGCTTAATGTGAACGTTGTCTGCGTCGGTGGCGGTTTTGCTTACGGCGCCCTGGGCTTATCGCACCATGCCACCGAGGACCTCGCCGTCATGCGCGCCATGCCCAATATGACTGTCGTGGCGCCTGGGGACCCTGTCGAAGCGGCCCTTGCAACCAAAGCTGTCTATGAGACCCCGGGCCCTTGTTACCTCCGACTCGGCAGGGCCGGGGAGGTGGTCGTCCACAAGAGCCCACCGAGGTTCGAAATTGGTAAGGCCATCACACTGCAGGACGGCAAAGATATCACCCTTATCGCCACCGGGGGGATTCTCCCTACCGTACTGAAAGCCGCTGTCGTGTTGAAGCAGCAAGGAATGAGCGCGCGCGTCCTGAGCATGCATACGCTAAAACCACTGGACGCCGAAAGCGTTCTGGCTGCCGCACGGGACACGGGGAAGATCGTCACTGTCGAAGAACACAGCGTCATCGGGGGCCTGGGAACCTCGGTTGCAGAGGTTCTTGCTGAGGCCGCCGGTCACCAGGCGGTCTTGAAGAGGATGGGCGTAAGCGATAGCTTCTGCCACGAGGTTGGCAACCAGGAGCATCTGCGGAAAGTTTACGGCTTATCTGTTGAAGGCATAGTGAGTGAGTCAAAAAAGATGATTGACAACAATTTTCGCGAGAGGACCCAGAAATGAAATACAAAGTTCCCTTTGTGAACTATCCCCTTCAGTACGAGAGAATCAGGGATGAGGTAGATCGCGCGGTCACGAGCGCTCTTGCCGGCGGCGAGTTCATTCTCAGGGAGGAGACGAAGAGATTCGAGGAAAGCATGGCGGACCTGCTCGATGTTGAGCGTTGCGTCGGAGTCAACAGCGGGACCGATGCGTTGATTCTGTCCCTCCTGGCGGCAGGGATAGGTCCGGGCGATGAAGTTATCACTGTGGCTCATACTTATGTCGCAAGCATCGCCGCTATCGTCCACGCAGGGGGCACTCCGGTTCTGGTGGACGTCGGCGATGACATGAACATGGACGTCGGCCAGGTGGAGGAAGCCGTGACGTCGAAAACAAAAGCTGTCATGCCCGTGCATCTCAACGGACGCATGTGCGATATGACAAGGTTAATGGAGGTCACAGCGAAGCATGGTCTCATCGTCATCGAGGACGCGGCTCAGGCCCTGACGGCGACTTGCGACGGTAAAAAAGCCGGTTCCTTTGGGCTGGCCAGTGGTTTCAGTTTCTACCCCGCAAAAGTCCTCGGCGCCGCGGGGGACGCAGGACTTATCGCTACCAGCGACCCGCAACTCGCAGAAGAAGTCTGGCTGTTGAGGGATCACGGACGGAAAACGAAGGACGAGCTTGCGTGTTTCGGGTTTAATACCAGGCTGGATAATGTTCAGGCCGCCATTTTGAACGTCAAGCTCAAATATGTCACAGCGTGGGTCCAGAGGCGGCGAGAAATAGCCGACTTGTATTACGAAGGGCTTTCGGATGTTCCAGGCGTCAAGCTCCCCCCACGCCCGGATGAGCGATTTCAGGACGTGTACCAAAACTATGTCTTGCGAGTAGCCAAGAGGGACGAGCTTGCCGCCTACCTCCGCGAGAGCGGTATTGAAGTCATAATCTCCAATCCCATTCCGGTGCATCATCAAGAACAGTTGGGACTTTCACGCTTTCATCTCCCGAACACAGAAAGGCTTGCCCAGGACGTCATTTCAATCCCGAACATACCGGAATTGAGCAACGACCAGGTCCAGTATGTCATAGACCGTATTCGCAGTTTTTACACGCAGTAAAGAACATCGAGCCAGGCGGGAGCTGTTTTGGTTATGGCTCGTTGACCTAAACATATACGTGGATTCGCCGCGAGTTTAACGGGTTTTTTACATCTTGCCGCACCCGGAGAAACATGGCCGGTGGGAGTCTTACGTCTCCGAGGCCGGCGGTGCGTGTTGTGCTGACAAACAACCAATGTTGCACGCCCTCGCCTTGGGGAACGGATTATCGCAGAGAGGCAGGATACCCTGTCCGCAAGGGACAAAGTGCCTTTCGCCACTCGTCAACGCCCAAGATTTTCGCCGACGGGAGCTGGAGAATAGGACAATAAAGCTCCCATTTCCGCGCGAAATGTGGTAAGAAAAACAGAGCGAGTTGTCGCGAGGAAGCCGCACCGAAGGAGTGTCCGGGACACGACTTCAATCCTAAATCTCAAGCAACCGAAACGCAAAGGGGGTCCCAACTGATGGAAACATTTTGGCGAGGAAAGCGTGACCTCCTCTTCCTTTTGGATATTGCCTGCGCCATCCTGAGCTACTGGCTCTCCTTTGTCATCGGGCTGTCCGGTCTCGAGAGGTCGTACTTTAACGTGTTCGCCGAGACGTTGTCCCTGGTAGTCGGCTGTCGCATTCTTTCGTTCTTGTTCTTCAAGCTGCACACAGCTTCGTGGAGGTACACAAGCATAACCGACTTGGAGAACATCCTCAAAGCGGTTGCTTCCAGCCAGGCGCTCATTATCGTCCTGTTGGTTTTCGTAACGAGGCTCGAGGGCTATCCCAGAAGAGTTCTTGTTATTGATGCCATGCTGCTGGTGTTTCTACTCGGAGGGACGAGATTCGCTTTTCGCATGATAAAGAGTCGGGGCATTGGGAGAAAGCGCGGCAGCCTCCTGCCGAGGTCACTGATAATCGGCGCGGGAGACGCCGGCGAGGCGATTGTACGAAGCTTTCGGTACGGAAATGGCAGTCCACGCGTCGCCGTCGGATTCCTCGACGATGACCCCGTGAAGACCGGACTGAGGATTCATGGAGTGGCGGTGCTTGGAAAGATTGCTGACCTTCCGGCGGTGATCGAGCAAGAGAGGATTGACGAGGTAATCATTGCCATACCGTCAGCGACACGCATCCTGAGAAGGCAGGTGTTTGCAGCTTGCGCGCAAACCCAGATCAGTGTCAAGACGGTGCCGAACCTACACGACGTGATTATCGGCAAGAGGCAGATAAGCGATTTGAACGAGCTGGATGCGGAGGACGTGCTGGGAAGAGAGGCAATTAGCACGGATCTGGAGAAAGCCAGCGGCTACCTGCGGGGAAAGAGAGTTCTCGTAACGGGCGGGGGGGGGTCCATCGGCGGTGAGATTTGCAAGCAGGTCACGGAGTTCGAGCCCGAATCGTTGATCCTCCTCGGTAAAGGCGAGAACAGCCTTCACCACATTCGCCTTCAGCTCGCTCCAAAAAGCTCACAAGGGAAAATCTACTGTGTCCTCGGCTCGGTAACGAATAAGCGCAAGATGGCCGCCGTCTTTGCTCGATTTCGTCCCCACGTCGTCTTCCATGCGGCCGCTCACAAGCATGTTGATTTGACGGAAGTTAATTGCGACGAAGCGGTCTTGAACAACGTCATGGGCACTCGAAACATCCTGGATGTTTCTGAAGAGTACGGTGTGGAAAGAGTTGTTGTCATCTCTACCGATAAAGCAGCCGACCCCACAAGCGTTATGGGATGCACCAAGCGCATCGTTGAAATGATGGTCAGCGCCCGGAAACAATCCGGCACAGTGATTGTCGGAGTACGCTTCTGCAACGTTTTGGATAGCAAGGGGAGCGTCCTCCCCACCTTCAGGCGCCAGATAGAGCTCGGCGGGCCGGTGACCGTCACGGACAAAAGCATGAAGAGGTATTTCATGACCATCCCGGAGGCCGTGGAGCTTGTCATCCAGGCCGGAGCGATAGGTCAGCACGGTGACATATTGATGCTGGACATGGGTGAGCCTGTGAGTATCCTCGACCTCGCGAAACAAATGATAAGGCTATCCGGATATGTCGAGGGGAGGGACATACGCGTTGAGGTTACCGGGATTCGCCCCGGCGAGAAGCTCGAAGAGCAGTTGGTGGGCCGCAATGAGACCTTCGCCGAAACAGAGCACCCGAAGATCCACCGCATAAACTTCGGACTCGACGTTCCAGACGCCGCCGCTCTGGATAAAGATATTGACTATCTCGTCGAAAAGTCTATTATGATGCAACTTGGTGAGGTACGTGGGAAGCTGATGGAGATGGTGCCGGAATACCACCCGAGCATAAGCCAGAAAACCGTGGGCTGGTCACCTCAGGAAAAGGCGGAGGATGGGTCACCAAGCCAAGGCGGCATCCAACCGGTGGAAGCTTGAGAGAAGGGATAATAGGCGTCTGCCGGCGGCTTTTGCGCGGGGAAAAGATAGCTTCTGAAACGGAGATTTTTGGGAAAGGGAGGAGCCCATTGGAGGCAAATGAGCGTAGGGCTGCCACATGGAGTTCCGCGAGGTTAAGCGTGCAAGCGTGCGTACGACCCGGATGGAACGGGGAAACTCGATTTTCTTTGGCTCTGGCATGTTTGTTATTTGCGTATGATGTCCTAAGTGGAACTGTGCCTTCTGCCACGAGGAGATTGGTCTAATGGCGAGAAACAACGCCTCACAAGAAAATCACGAGCAAGTACCGCAGACGGCGCCGGAGGTCGGTCCGTACATCTACGCGAAGCGCACGACGATAAAGGACCTCTACTACGTTCTGCGTAAGAGATGGTTGATTCCCGTAACTTGTCTTGCATTCCTCGTTGCCATTGTAGCCATAGCCTCGCTGAAGGCGACCCCGATGTACAGGGCGACAGCGCAGATCGAGATCCAGAAAGAAACCGTCAACCTGCTTTCCTTCAAGGACGTGGTCAATGTGAATACGGCGTATCTTGACTACTACAATACGCAGTACAAGATTCTGAAAAGTCGCACCCTGGCTCAGACTGTCGCAGAGTGGCTGGTAAATGGAAGAAAGTATAAGGACGAGGAGGGCAATGAGAAGCGCCGTCCTGCCAGTCCGCAGGATGCCAAGCTGACGAGAAAACACGTGCTGGCGATGACGAAGATCGAGCCCGTCCGGAATAGCCGCCTGGTGAACATAATCGCGCAATCCAGAATCCCCGCGCAGGCGGCACGCATGGCCAACACCCTCGCAGAAGCTTACATCGAGCAAGACAGAAACAAAAAAGTCGAGGACATTCGCGAGGCGGCCGATAAGCTTGGTGAAGAGCTCACCAAGGCGGGGGGAAAGGTCGATCAATCAGAAGAGAGGTTCATGAACTTCAAGCTTAAGGTCTTCAAAGACACGAACATTGTCGGTGTGGACGAAAAGCAGAAAGAGCTATCCAAACTCATCGAAGCAGCGACCGTGGCAAGCGCCGAGCGCTTAAAGAGAGAAGCGAGATACGAACATCTCAAGAACCTGTCCCTCGACGACCTTAGGCATGAAGAGGAGGTTGTCAACGATAAGCTGATAAACGACAAAAAATTGGAGGAGTTCAAGGCGATTCAGAACGAAAAAAAGCTGGAGCAAATCTATGGGACGAAGCACCCGAAGATGATTTCGGCCAAGGAAGAGCTGGACAACATTAGAAAGGAAATTGATAAGAATATTCAAAAAGTCGTCGAGGAGGTGAAAAACCGCTACTTCAAGGCGAAGGAAGAAGAAAAGCGACTACTTGCACTGGTCACCAAGAAAAAGCAGGAAGTGCTGCAGTTCACCAGCAACGTTGTCCAATATCAGCGCCTTGAGCGAGAGGTTCAAGCCGACAAGAGGGTTTACGAGGAGATCCTGAAGCGGAAGAGGGAGACGGCGGTTTCGGAAGAGACCGAGAAAAGCAACGTGCGTATCGTGGACAGGGCGGATGTTCCGCAGAGGCCCTTCCGGCCCCGGACCAAAGTCAATATCGCCCTTGCAGTTGTTGCTGGCTTGGTTCTGGGATGCGGCGGCGCCTTCTTCGTCGAGCACTTGAACGACAAGGTGGAGGACCCGCAATACATTGAAGTGGAGTTGGGCAAACCCGTCCTTGGAGCCGTGCCTAAGTTCTCTGCCAACTATAGCTCTCTTGATGAGAGAGGGAGAATCGCTGACATATCCCCGCGGTCAAACATATCCGAAGCCTACAAGAAAGTCCTCGCAAGCATACAGTACTCCTCTGCGTCCGACAACCTTAAAACAATCCTGGTGACAAGCGCCGGCCCCGCCGAGGGTAAGACGACCACTCTCACCAACCTCGGAATATCCGCCGCCCGCAATGGCAAGAAAGTGTTGCTGGTTGATTGTGATTTACGCAAGCCCACCATTCATAAGATATTCGATCTGAAGAATGAGAAGGGCGTGACCGATTACCTCGTCGGAGAGGCCGATCTGGACGAGGTAATCCAGGAGACGGGCATTGAGGACCTCTCTGCGATAGCTCGCGGCGGATCCTCTCCGAATCCCTCCCGCCTCATTTCCTCTGAGCGGATGAAGAAGTTGACGGAACTTCTCAGAGATAAGTTCGACCTCATACTTTTCGATTCACCTCCATGCACAGTCGTAGCCGACCCTCTGGTCATGGCCAATGTTGTGGACGCAGTGATCAACGTCACCCGCAGCGCCAAGTCTCCGAAAAAGATGGTTGAGATGGGCGTTAGGGACCTGGAGCGCGCGAACGCTAACATCCTGGGCTTCGTCTTCAACGAAGTGGATAAGAGGGAAAGCCGTTACTATTACTACGGCTACGGTTACGGCTACCGTTACAGTTACAGATACAGCTACTATACCGACGAGGGCGATGGAGGCGGCAGGGAAAGCGAAAAGTCCGCAAACCCGAAGTCCAAGCGAGCGCGACAACACAGCAATTCAGCCTGAGCACGATGTATCCTGAGTGGTAGCTCATCGTGCCCCACGTGCCACGGGCGTCCCGCCCGTGAACACCCATGGGCAAAATGCCCATGCCACGACAGCCCCGCCATGGCGGGGGATCCTTCTCAACCTTCTCTCTGCGACTCTGCGCCTTTGCGTTACCCTTCTATTCCCTTTTTCCCTCCGCCGCCTTCGCGGGGTATCCGCCCAAGACCGATGCCATACGCCGCACCCAAAAAAGTGGTTGACAGGCTTGCTCCTTTCGTGGTAAAAGACAATTGATATTATTTGAAAGGAGGAAAAGGAGGAGAAAGGTTAAATCTTAACACCCTTCAGGCCGGCGGTGGCGGCAAGCAAAGCCCACAAAACAGACCGGCGGCGGCGGAGTTTTTCCGGGGGGAAACACGTAGCTTTATAACTTCCTATACGGGGGGGTATAAGGCTTTTTTTGTCGCCCGCTCTGGCTTTGACCACAAGAAAGCCCCGCTTTCGTGAGAAAGACCGGGGTTGAAACCGCTACCGGCCCATTCGGGGATTAGCCGCGTCTTCAGGAGAAAAAGGATGAAGGATGAAGCCAAATCAAAACAGCAACTCATAGATGAACTCGCGCAGATGCGTCAAAGGGTTGCCGAACTGGAGGCGCTGGAAACCGCTCGCAAGCGTGCGGAGGAGGCGCTGAGGGACTCCGAAGCCCTATATCACTCCCTTGTTGAAAGCCTGCCGCAAAATATATTCCGTAAGGACCTGGAAGGGAGGTTCACCTTCGGGAACGAGAACTTCTGCGCCGTCCTGGGGAGGCCTCTGAGCGAAATCCTCGGCAAAACGGACTTCGACTTCTTCCCGAAAGAGCTGGCGCAGAAGTACAGCAGCGACGACAAACGGATCGTCGAAACGGGAGAGGTTTTCGAGGACGTTGAAGAGCACCAAACACCGGACGGCGAGAGGATATATGTGCAGGTGTTCAAATCGCCCGTGCGCAGCTTCAAGGGAGAGGTCGTAGGGATGCAGGGAGTTTTCTGGGACGTCACCGAGCGCAAGAAAATCGAAGAAGCGTTGAGGGCCTCGGAGAAAAAGCATCGCCTCCTTTTTGAAAACGCAGGCGATGCTATCTTCATTGCGGATGTCGAGACAGGTGTACTTCTGGATGCCAACAAGGAGGCTGAACGATTAGTAGGTCGTTCTCGAAAAGAGATCATCGGCACGCATCAGCCCCAGTTGCATCCCGCAGATAAGGTTGAGTTTCACCAGGAAGGATTTCGCAAGCACGTCGAATCGGGTCAAAAAGCTGATTACGAAGGGCACGTCGTCAGGAAAGACGGAACCACTGTCCCGGTGTACATAAGCGCTACTGTAATGGAACTCGGCGGAAAAAAGATAATCCAGGGCATTTTCCGGGACATCACCGAGCGCAAGAAGGCGGAGGAGGCGCTAAGAGAAAATCAGGAACTTCTCGGGAACATCGTTGAGTCTATGAGCGATGGAATCTTGGTCTTGGACCGGGATTTCCACTACACCTATTGGAACCGTGGGATGGAAAAGATCTCCAAGACCCCACGAGAGGAGGTCGTCGGCAACGAGAAGGTAGCGTGGGAGATGTTTCCTCACCTCATCGAAGTAGGAATAGATGAAATGATGCGGAAGGCGATGGGAGGTGAGATGGGGCGAGAAGATGACATCCCATATCGCCTCAAGGACGGAACCAGTGGTTTCACTTCGGAAACCTTTCTCCCGCTCAAGACTGCCACCGGCGAAATCCGCGGAGTCCTGGGAGTCGTCCGGGACATCACCGAACACAAAAAGGGGGAGGAGGCGCTGGCGCAAGAGCGCAATCTGCTCCGCACTGTGATAGACACCTCCCCAGACCCAATCTATGTCAAAGACACGCAAAGCCGCTTTCTCCTGGGCAACATCGCCGTGGCACTGCTCATGGGGGCGAAAACAGCGGACCAACTCATCGGCAAGACCGACTTCGACTTCTACCCGAAGGAACTGGCAAGTCGTTATCATGGCGATGACAGAAAGGTCATAGAATCGGGCCAGCGTCTCATCAGTTATGAAGAACCAGTCATAGACACGAAAGGCAACCAGAAATGGGTTTCAAGCAGCAAGGTGCCTTTACGAAATAGCGATGGGGAGGTCGTCGGACTTGTCGGCACCGGCCGCGACATCACCGAGCAGAAGCGGGCAGAGCAGGCGCTGCGGGAAAGCGAGAAAGCCGAACGGACCTTCGGAAGGCGGCTGGCCGCATTGCAGGAAGTGACCAACGAGCTTTCCAAGTTGCCCTCCGTTGATGAGTTGTGTCGCCGGGCCGTAAAGCTCGGCCGAAGCCGTTTGGGATTTGACAGGCTATCGGTCTGGCTTGTCGGTGACGACCCCAGCACCCTCCTCGGCACCTTCGGCGTGGACGAACACGGACACCTGCGCGACGAGCGTAGCTGTCGGTTCACCGCTGACCCCGGCTCTCCGTGGTGGCGAATTCGCGCGGGCGAAATATCGTGCTTCTACCAAGAGGACGCCCCTCTGCGCAACGATAGTGACAAGGTTGTCGGCAAAGGGTCGCATGCGGCAGTGGCCCTCTGGGATGGCGAAAAGGTCGTCGGCTACGTGAGCAGCGACAATCTTCTTCTCCGCCAGCCCATAACCGAACGCCAGCGCGAGCTATTAGCCCTATACGCATCCGCTCTGGGGCACCTGTGTACTCGCAAGCGGGCGGAGGAGGCGTTGAGAGATTCTGAGGCTCTTTATCATTCCCTTGTCGAGAGCTTGCCCTTGAACGTATTTCGCAAGGACCTGGAGGGGAGATTCACCTTTGGCAACAGACTGTACTGCGAGACGATGGCCAGGCCCCTTGAAGAAATCATCGGCAAGAATGACCTTGACTTTTTCCCGAAAGAGCTGGCGGAGAAGTACAGAAGGGATGACAGACGAGTTGTCGAAACGGGACAGGTCTTCGAAGACGTTGAAGAGCACCAAAAGCCGGACGGCGAGAGAATCTATGTTCAGGTACTCAAAACGCCGGTGCGTAACTTCGAGGGAGTGATTATAGGGACGCAGGGAATCTTCTGGGACATCACGGACCGCAAGCGGGCGGAGGAGGCGCTGATCCAGGAAAGATACCTGATGGACAGCCTCATGGACAATGTCCCTGACAACATTTACTTCAAAGATGCCAACAGCCGCTTCACAAAAATAAACAGGGCCCTCACGCGGGGATTCGGCCTGGACGATCCGGCGAAAGCGCTGGGAAAAACAGACTTCGACTTTTTCACGGAGGAGCACGCCCGACCCGCATTCGAGGACGAACAGGAAATAATGAGGTCCGGCCGACCGCTGGTGGCGAAGGAAGAGAAGGAGACGTGGTCTGATGGCAAGGTGAGATGGGTTTCGACGACCAAGATGCCCCTTCGCGACGAGAAAGGAAAGGTCATCGGTACTTTCGGCGTGTCCAGGGATATCACGGACCGCAAGCGGGCGGAGCAGCAACTGAAGCGGACCGCCGAGGAACTCGCCCGTTCCAATGCAGAGCTGGAGCAGTTCGCTTATGTTGCCTCCCACGACCTCCAGGAGCCGCTGCGAATGGTGGCAAGCTATACACAGCTCCTGGCGAGGCGATACAAAGAGAAGCTCGACCAGGACGCCGACGAATTCATCCACTATATCGTGGACGGGGCAACGAGGATGCAGAAGCTCATCAATGACTTGCTGGCGTATTCGCGTGTCGGCACCCGGGGCAAAGCCTTCGAGCCAACGGACTGCGAGGCGCTACTCGAGCGTTCCCTTGCCAACCTGCAGATGGCGGTCGAAGAGAGCGGGGCGGTGGTCACGCACGATCCGTTGCCCACCGTCACAGCGGACCCCACGCAACTGGGTCAGTTGTTCCAGAATCTCCTCGGCAACGCCATCAAGTTCCACGGCGAGAAGCCCCCGCGTCTGCATGTGGCAGCGAGGCGAAGAGGAAAGGAATGGACTTTCTTCGTGCGAGACAACGGCATCGGCATTGATGCGGAATACGCCGAGCGAATCTTCGTTATCTTTCAGCGCTTGCATCACAGGCGCGACTACTCGGGCACGGGCATTGGCCTGGCAATCTGCAAGAAAATCGTAGAACGCCACGGGGGACGAATCTGGGTCGAGTCGCAGCCGGGGAAAGGCTCGACATTCTACTTCACAATCCCAAAGACAGGAGGTAAATAACGATGGACGCTCAGATGCTCGGTAAACCTATTGAGATCCTGTTGGTGGAGGACAACCCCGGCGACGTCCGCCTGACAGCAGAAGCCCTCCGGGAAAATAAGTTCCGCAACAAGCTGAACGTCGTGGCGGATGGCGTGGAGGCCATGGCCTACGTCCGGCGGGAAGGGAAGTACAGTGATGCGCCTCGTCCGGACCTCATCCTCCTCGACCTGAACCTCCCGAAAAAGGACGGGCGGGAGGTTCTCGCGGAGATTAAGACCGATGAAGACCTCAAACGCATCCCCGTTGTTATTCTGACAACGTCCAAAGCCGAAGAGGACATTTTCAAAACCTACGAGCACCATGCCAACTGTTACGTCACCAAGCCGGTTGAGCTTGATCAGTTCATCAAGGTTGTGAAAACCATTCAGGAGTTCTGGTTCACCATTGTAACTCTCCCGGGAGACTTGGAGAAATAGCATGAGGGTTGCGCCAGTCAAAATCTTGCTCGTCGAGGACAACCCCGGAGACATCCGTCTGACGGCGGAAGTCCTCGAACAGGCCAAGGTGCACAACAAATTGAGCGTCGCTGCGGATGGCCTGGAGGCAATAGCCTTCCTTCGCCGAGAAGGCAAGTATGCCAATGCGCCCCGTCCGGACCTCATACTCCTCGACCTGAACCTCCCCAAAAAAGGCGGGCTTGAGGTTCTCGCGGAGATCAAATCCGACCAAGACCTCAAACGCATCCCCGTGGTTATTTTGACCTCCTCCAAAGCCGATGAAGACATCGCCAGAAGTTATGAGCTACACGCCAACTGCTACGTCACCAAGCCGTTTGGGCTGGAGCAGTTCATCGCCGTGGTGAAATCCATCGAGGGCTTCTGGTCCGCCATCGTCAAGCTGCCGCCGGAGTGAGGCGATTGCGGATTGCGGATTGCGCGTCGGAGAAAAAATGAGCGCAAGGCAAGTGCGAAGAAGAGCGGGGCTTCTGCTTCGCGGAAGGTGACAGCGGTGGAGAGCATCGCGAAGCGCAGGAGTAGAGACGTAAAGGCGAAGTACATAAGCTCGTACGTTGGGCGCCCCATAGCGGTGTGCGAAGGGATTTTCTTTGACGGGATAACAGGATGGACCGGATAAGGGATACAGAGGACTCCAGGAATCCTGCATATCCTGTTATCCCGTCGAAAAGTCGCAGCTTGATACGTTCATCGTGGAGCTGGAGCGCCCTGCTCCTACGTGACGTAAATGAGGGAAAGCAAGCAGATGTCACACCTGTTTCTGCAATCATGACTGAGAAGAGGACACAAAGATGAACAGACAAGCCGAAATCTCGGATGCAGATTCCGAGACAATACGGATTCTCCTCGTGGAGGACAATCCCGGAGACGCCCGTCTCCTGAGAGAGATGCTTGCACAACTCACGGGAGTCCCGCTCTCTCTGGAGTGGGTTGACCGGCTTGCCGGCGGGCTGGAGCGGGTCGCCGCAGGAGGCATTGATGTCATGCTTTTGGACCTATCTCTCCCGGACGCCGCCGGACTCGATACCCTCGTCAGGATGCAGGCTCAAGCACCGCACGTCCCAATTATCGTTTTGACCGGCCTGGAGGATGAAGCTCTGGCGCTCAAGGCTGTGAGAGAGGGGGCGCAGGACTACCTCGTCAAGGGGCAGGTGAATGCCAATCTGCTCCTGCGAGCGGCCCGCTACGCCATCGAGCGAAAGCGAATCCACGAGCGCATGAGAGAGTTAAGCCTCGCCATGGAGCAATCCATCGACGGCATAGCCATCGGTGACTTAGAACCCACGATCAGGTATGTCAACGACGCTTTTGCCCGCATGCACGGTTACTCCCCCGAAGAAATGATCGGAATGAGAGTTGTGAACTTACATAACGAAGACCAGATGCATGAATACGAAAGGGGCATGAATCAGATAAAGACACAGGGCTCGTGGAGCGGCGAAATAGCGCACATCAGAAAGGATGGCACCTCTTTTCCCACGTACATGTCGGTTACTTTGCTGATGAGTAATGACGGAAGGCCCACGGGAATTCTGGCTGTTTGCAGAGACATCAGCGAGCGCAAGAAAGCGGAAGAAGAAAAGCGGGAGCTCCAGGAGCAACTGGCGCATGCCCAGAAGATGGAGGCGGTCGGCACACTCGCCGGAGGAATCGCCCACGAGTTCAACAACATCAACGCAGCCATTATCGGATACATTGATTTCACGTTGCAGACCGAGGAGCTTTCTGCCACTGCCCGCCGGAATCTGGAGGTCGTGCGGTCCTCGGTGTTTCGGGGCGCCAATCTCACGAGAAGCCTCCTGGCGTTCTCCGAGAAGCACGTCAGCGAGAGAAAACCGCTCAGCCTCCAAGATGTCGTTGATTCCGTCTTGAGGGTCACGGAGAAGGAGTTTACCAGCGAGGGGATAGAGCTGACCGTGAGGCATTCGATGAAGGCGTCTCAGGTGTCGGGAGACGCCAGCCTGCTATCGCAGGTAGTGATGAACCTTGTCGTAAATGCCAGACACGCCATGCTTGAGTCGCCGGTGAAGAAGTTGAGCGTTCAGACCGGAACGGTCGGCGGAAGACCTTTCATCAGGGTCAAGGACACCGGTTGTGGCATACCGAAGGAGGCCATCCCAAAGGTTTTCGAGCCTTTCTTCACGACGAAAGGGTCGCTGGCGAGCGGAGGGGTTTACGATGGGAAAGCTCACGGGACAGGGCTGGGCTTGAGCCTTTGCCACAGCATCATCGCGGGGCACGACGGCGAGATCAAGGTCAGCAGTCAAGTTGGCAAGGGCACGACGTTCACGGTATATTTTCCCCCTGCCTCGGAGAGCGAGCCGCTTCGGCAGCAAGCGGAGAAAGCGGGAAAAGAAGCTGCCGGACGCATTATGGTGGTTGATGACGAAAAGGCCATCACGGAGCTTCTCCTGGACATATTGTCCCATGCCGGATACGCGGTTCATGGCTTCACAAACCCGAAAGAAGCTATCAAAGCGCTTGGGCGAGAAGAATACTCTCTGGCTTTCATTGACCTCCAGATGCCCGAGATGGCGGGCGAGGATTTTATGGAGAGAGTTAATCATCTTCCTCCTGAGAGAAGGCCCCTGAAAGTGATTCTGACCGGCCGCCTCGAAAGCTCGGAAGAGGATGTCACCCGCCTGAACGTTTTCGCGAGCCTCCACAAGCCCTTCTCCAACCAGCAGCTCCTCGACATCGTTGAGGAAGGTTTCGCGGCAAGAGAAAAGCCGAGCGCAAAAACGCAGGATGAAACCCGCGAGCGTCTGTCCTCTCCCCACTGAAAGCACACCTCGCAGGAAAGCAACGCAATAATGCCTCCGGGTCAGCTCTGACCGGCTTGCCTTCGTGCCCGGAGGGAAAACGCGACCAGCCGCCCGATGACATAGGCGCCTCGCCCACGATTGTTCCCGGCCAAGCCGCCCGTGTCACAAGGGGCCGTCCGACTTTTATTACTTACCCGCTCTCTGCGCCTCCGCGTCTTTGCGTTGAGCCCTTTCACCCTCCTTTCCTTGCCACCGAAATGTAGCCACATCCCCCTCGGCTTGTAATCGCTCAGTTACCGGCGGCTCAGGGTCCAACCGCAGATTGCCCACAGCACGCAGAGACGAAGTGTAACGCTGGCATCTTGCCGGCTGTCTCGGTGGCATCCTGCCCCCGCCGAGGGCGAGATAGCGACCGGCCCCCTTGCCCTCGACTGGCTCGGGTTGTACCCTTCACGGCAAAAAAAGCCATCCCCCACGTGGCATCCCGCTGGAGGCGGGACCCGTGGGAATCATGGGCAAGATGCCCATGCCACGGCAGCCCCGCGAGACGCGGGGTGTCCTTCTCATCCTTCTCTCTGCGACTTTGCGTTAATCTGCTGTTCCCTTCTTGCCTCCTCCAGTTCGGCCGGCTATCCGCCCGAGACTGAGGGATTACCATGCCCCGTGCTTTCCTATTCCTATCTCTCCGGCCCGGTGCTATACTCTGTGAGCGGGAGCACTTAACCGCTGCCAGCCTGTCGAGGCCTCAGGTTCCACATGATTGACCAAGAGACGCTCGAAGACATCCCCAAAAGCCCCGGCGTTTACCTCATGAAAAACGCCAAAGGCGAAATCATCTACATCGGCAAAGCTGTCAATTTGCGCAGCCGCGTCCGCTCGTACTTTTCCGGCGCCGACACCCGCCATTCCGTCCCCTTCATCGCCCGGAAAGCCGAAAGCATCGAGTGGCTCATCACCAACACTGAGAAAGAGGCGCTCATTCTCGAGAACAACCTCATCAAAATACATCGTCCCCGCTACAACATCGTGTGGCGGGACGATAAGACTTACATAAGCCTCCGCATTGACCTTGCGAAAAAGTTCCCGAGAATCTCCATCGTCCGGGTGCGGGGCAGGATAAAGGACAAAGCCCTCTATTTCGGCCCCTATTCCTCCGCAGGCTCAGTCAGAGAGACCCTGCGGCTTCTCAACAAGACCTTTCCGCTGCGAACGTGCACCGACGGGAAGATGCGCTCCCATTCCGACCGCCCGTGCCTCCAGTACCAGATCAAACGCTGCTGCGGGCCGTGCTGCAACCTCATCAGCGAAGAGGTGTACTCGCAAATTGTCCACAATGCCGTTCTATTCCTCCAGGGCAGAAGCAAGGAGCTTATTGATTCCCTGACCGAGAAAATGAATCGCGCCGCCGAACGGCTCAGTTTCGAGGAAGCCGCCAGAATTCGCAACCAGATTCACGCCGTCGAAAAAACGGTCGAAAAGCAGAGAGTCGTCTCCCTCCGGCCAGTTGACAGAGACGTTTTCGGCCTCTGCCGACAGGCTGACGAAGCGCAGTTGTCCATCATGCACATCCGCGAGGGCAAACTTCTCGAAAGCTCCAGCTACGACTTTTCCCGCGTCATGATTTCCGACGAAGAAGTCGTCTCCTCCTTCATAAACCAGTTCTACAGCTCGGGCCGGCCGATTCCTGACGAAATCATCCTCCCGATTCAGATTCCCGAGAAAAACGCTTTTGAGGATATGCTTACCGAGAGGAGGGAGAAAAAAGTCGCCATTTTCTCGCCGCAAAAGGGAGAAAAAGGCAAGCTCCTCGAAATGGCGAACAAGAACGCCGAAGGCGCACTCGCCGCTCGGAAGGACGAGGAGGCGATCCTCGCCCAGACCCTTGCCCTCACGCGGAAAAAACTCCGCCTCACGAAACTGCCCGTCCGGATTGAATGTTATGATATATCGAACATCGGCGGCAACCTCGCCGTCGGCTCCATGGTCGCCTTCACCAATGGCAGGAAGGACACCTCCAAGTACCGCCGCTACAAAATCAAGACCGTTTCTCAGCCTGACGATTACGCCATGACGCGGGAGGTCCTTTCCCGAAGGCTCCGTCGAGGCAAGGAAGCAGGCGACCTCCCCGATCTCATGGTGATAGATGGCGGTAAAGGACAGCTCAACGTCGCAAGGGAAATCCTGCGGGACTTGCAGATAGAAGGCATTGACCTCATCAGCCTCGCCAAGGACAAAACCGACTGGAAACCGGTCAAGCCGCAGGGCGAAAAAATCTATCGGCCCAACCGCAGAAACCCCGTTATGCTCCGAGCCAACTCCCCCGTGCTTTTTCTCATCCAGCGTCTGCGCGACGAGGCCCACCGTTTCGCCATCACCTATCACAAATCCCTCCGGAAGAAAGCCGCTTTTCGTTCCGTCCTGGACCTCCTGCCCGGCATCGGGCCCAAGCGAAAGAAGCGGCTCCTCAGACATTTCGGCAGCCTGAAGCGGATTAGAGAAGCTTCCGTCAACGAGCTCGCCGCCGTCCCTGGAATGACCCGCCCCGCCGCCGAAAGCGTTTATCAATACTTCAAAGAAAACCGCCGGCTTCCCGACGGAGCCGGCTTCCCGTCCCGAGCCGAACCTACCGCCGCTGAATCCCAGGCGCCGAAAGAGGCGTCTCGCTGAACGGCCTTGACCGACGCCCTGAGGTTGTGCTATATTAAGATATCGGGGTTGCGGGCCAGCCTTACATCGGGACGGAAAGGATCGGGTTTTCGCCATAGGGACTGAAGTCGGCATCGAGTTCCGGCAAGTCCCCAGAAATCTAAATATGGGGGTGCCCGAAATGACGTCTGCCAAACTTATCCGTGTTTTAGTAACCCTGCTTCTCACTGCGTTCTCTTTCTCCCCCAGTTTCGCCGCCGTCTGGCACGTTGACGGGGATGTCGCGTTTTCGGGGGACGGCACATCGTGGGAGACCGCGTTCAGAAGGATTCAAGAGGGCATTGATGCCGCCTCCGACGGCGATACCGTCATCGTCGCGCCGGGAACTTACGCCGAGGAGGTGAAAATCGAGGCGAAAGGTGTAACCCTTCGGTCGAGTAACCCTCCAAATGCCCAGGTGGTGGCAATGACTATCATTCAGGGCACTGCTCGCTACGGAAGCGCCGTTGATATCCGGGGAACTGCGGCAGAAAAGGCGATCCTTGACGGTTTCACGATTACGGGAAGCCGTTATTCAGGGGTCCGCTGCGGGTCCTGGGCCGTCATCAAGCGGTGCGTGATCACCGATAACACTACTTCTTACGCGGGAGGCGGCATCTACTGTTCGTGCATAGACGCTTCGGTTTCGATAATAAGTTGCCGGATCTCCAACAATTCGACTCGAAGCCCGGCCACTCGTGGGGGCGGCATTTATGTCTCAAGCTCATGCTCCGCGGTGATCGAGAACAACATCATCGTTGACAATCAGGCCCTTCACGGAGCAGGCATTTATTCCGACTCCGAGTCCGTTGAAGTTACGAACAACACCATCGTTGGGAACACTGGAGCCGGCGTAGACGGTCCCGTCATCGTCCGCAACTGCATCCTCTGGAACAATAACCCCGACCTCCGCCGAGCCATTGCTTTCTATTGTTGCACGCAAACCGGTTGCCCCGGAGAGACTAACTTCTCCTATTTCCCCCACTTCGCAGACGCAGAAAAGGGGGATTTTCGCCTTCAACCCTGGTCGCCCTGCATAGATGCCGGAGACCCGGAATCGGACTTTTCCCTGGAACCCCAGCCGAATGGCGGCCGCGTGAATGTCGGCGCCTACGGCAACACCGCGGAAGCTACCATCAGATCCGCCGACACGGATGTTGATGGCCTGCCCGACGACTGGGAGATCTTTCACTTTGGCAACATCGCGGAAGAAGGATCGGGTGACGCTGATTCGGACGGCATCACAAACCACGGCGAGTACCTTTACGATTGGGACCCCCTGGTTCCCGCCCCGGAGCGCGTGGTTAACCTTTCTTCCGGGCGGTACCTCCAGGAAATTCATGCGGCCATCATGGAGGCGTATGACGGCGATGAAATCATCGTCCTGCCCGGAACTCACCGGAAGGGATTTAGTTTCAGCGGCCGAGCTGTGACGGTTCGTTCCCTCGATCCCGCGAGCCCGGATGTGGTAGCAAGCACTATCATCAGGACTTCCTCCGGTCCCGCTGTGAAGTTCGAATGGGGCGAAGGTACCGATACCATCCTCGCCGGCTTGACGGTCGAGAGCGGGTCGGACTGCGCCATATTTTGCGAAAATTCGTCTCCTTTGATCAGGAACAACGTCATCACCTGTGCTACCGGCAACGGCATTTCGTCCGAAGGAGGCTCACCAGAAATCAGAGACAACACGATAACCGCCTGCTCCAGCCCTATCGCCTGCGACGAGTCGTCACCCCTTATCATCGGCAACAACATTGTGGACAACGATGGGGCCGTGCGGTGCTATCTCGCTTTCCCAACGATCATGAGCAACTATATTGCCAGAAACCAACAGGGAGCCATCTGGTTCACCGGGACCGGTGGTTGTGGCAGCCCAGGCCGAGGCTTTGCCCGCATCATAGGCAACACAGTCGTTGATAACCAGGGGACTGGCATTGACTGCGCCGGCACATCGGTCGTCGAAGGTAACTTCATCCTGCGCAACTCCTCGCTGACAGACGCGGGAGGAATCGATTGCGTTGGACGTTCCATCTGGATCACCGGCAACCTCGTCGCCGAAAACGTGGGCAAGCCGGGGGGCATTTCTGCCGCAGAGGCCGTAATAGCCAATAACACTATCGTGAATAACCGTTCGCCGCGACCGGGGGACCAGGGCGGCGAGGAGACCGAGAGCGTGGGCATCAAGGCCGACTCTCGCGCCGACATTACAAATTGCATTGTCTGGGGACACGATGTGGACTTGGCAGGATGCAGGGCCAGCTACTCATACTTTGCCGGCGCGACCGGCCCGAAGGGAGTCGGTGACATTCGTCAGGATCCCATGTTCGTCGATCCCGCCGACGGGGATTACCATCTTTTGCCCACGTCACCGTGCATTGCCGCGGGATGGCCGCGGCCGGAAATGCCGCAATTTGACATAGACCTCGAGCCTTTCCCCTTCAACAGGAGGCCGGATATCGGCGCGGACCAGTTCACCGACTCCGATGGTGACCTGCTGCCGGACTACTGGGAGATCAGGGAGTTCGGCACCACCGACGCTGCTCCTGAAGGAGATCCCGATAACGATGCATTGACGAATCTTGGCGAATTGCTGAACCGCTCCGGGTGGAACATCCCTGACACCGATGGTGACGGCCTGCTCGATGGAGATGAGGTTCACTCCTGGCAGGCCGATCCCACGAATCCAGATACAGATGGCGATGGCCTGGGTGACGGGGAGGAAGTTCTGGTTTACTCGACACTCCCCACCAACCCGGACTCTGACGGCGATGGCCTCGATGACGAACTCGAAGTTCATCAGCTCAAAACCGACCCGAATGCCGTTGACACGGATAGCGATAACATGCCCGACCGCTGGGAATTCATCCATCAGCTCGACCCAAACTCTTCAGAGGGCCATAACGGTGCTCTTGGAGACCCGGACAGCGACGACCTCACGAACATAGACGAGCTCAGCGAAGGTACCGACCCACAGAACCCGGATACTGACTCAGACGGGCTTACCGACGGAGAGGAGGTCAGGCTCTATCTGACCATTCCCACTGACCCCGACACCGACGGCGACGGTTTGAACGATGGTTTTGAAGTGCACGACCTCGAGACGGATCCCAATGACACTGACACCGATGGCGATGGCATGCCCGACGATTGGGAATTCACCCACGAACTCAGCCCGACCGCGGCAGAGGGAGAGGATGGCCCCTCGGGAGACCCCGACAACGACGGTCTGACGAATGCAGAGGAACTCCAGTTGGGCACTCATCCACAGGACTCAGACACCGATTCGGATGGCATGCCAGATGATTGGGAATTGAGCCACCAGCTCAGTCCGACCTCGTCGGAGGAGCTGCACGGCGCCCTTGGAGACCCCGACGCCGACGACCTCGCAAACATCAACGAGTTCAATCAGGGTACAGACCCGCAAAAACCGGACACCGATTCAGACGGCCTCACCGACGGAGAAGAGGTGAATTCCTACTCCACACTCCCCACAATCCCCGACACTGACGGCGACGGCTTGAACGACGGCTTCGAGGTGCATGAGCTGAAAACTGACCCCAACGACATTGACACCGACGGCGATACGATGCCAGATGATTGGGAGTTGAGGCACCAGCTCAGCCCGACTTCTTCGCAAAGCCAGGATGGCTCGCTCGGAGACCCCGACGCCGACGACCTCGCAAACATCAACGAGTTCAATCAAGGTACAGACCCGCAAAACCCGGACACCGATTCAGACGGCCTCACGGATGGAGAAGAGGTCAATTTCTACTCCACACTCCCGAAAATCCCCGACACCGACGGCGATGGCTTGAACGACGGCGTCGAAGTACACGAGTTCAAAACTGATCCCAACGATATTGACACCGATGATGATGGTGTCTCCGACAAGGAGGAGGTTTCCGTCGGGACGGACCCCCTCGATCCCCTTTCCCAGTTCCCCTTTCCGACCATCCGGTTGGAAGAGGGAGGGCGCGAATTCAGCATTACCTGGTCGGCGGCGCCGGGGAGGTCCTATCGCGTACATTTCAGCCCACACCTCTTCTTTTGGAAATCTAATCTCGGTCCCATCGTCGCCGAGGCCCCCACGGTCAGCGTGCGCATCGCGAACGAGCCCTCTCTCCGGAGGTACTTCTTCCGGGTGGAGCTGCTCCCGTAAAAGGCATCCGCCGGAGAAGTCACCTCAACCGGTGTCTCTCGTGTATTCTCTGGAGCTTCCTCGAGTCAGGGGCAAGAGTTGAAAACATGTCCTCGGCGCGGCAGAATTACGGTCGCTGATGGAAGATTATTGGGGACATCTGGAACGGTGGGAGCCAATCGGGTGAACCGAGGTGCAGGAGATGTGCATCACAACGGCGAAGATCGTTTCGCATGCTCGTGGCACACACCCTCAACCGGGCTGCGAACGCCATTGCCGGTCCATCAAGGGACATAAGGATGTTGGCCGTGTGGATGACGCGGACACCTCACCATGCTTTCTGTCAAGGGGTTGTTCTCGGTTGCTTCTCCAGCTTCCTTTTTGCCCTTTGGTCCTGTTTGCTTATCTTCTGTTTCCGACTCTTGTCCTTATCCTTCTTGCCCTTGTCTCCCATTGCCTACCTCCTTTTGCCGTTGTCCCTTATCTTTTCGCCGCTCCCCCCGAGTACGACGTCGCGTGCGTCGTGGTGGAGAAGGTATCGGGACCCCAACGATAAAGCTCAGCGGCGGCTACCATCCGTCCGCTGAAGCGGCTTGTTATGCGCTTAAAAGTCCAACACATCAGGCGTCCGTTCTCGGATGCGCTTTACAAAGTAATTCAGCGTATCTGGCCACAGAAGTGCAGCATTTGTAGGGCTTGCCGGTGGTGCATTCCACGTTCCGACTATTTCCCCATTTTCAATAGATCCATCGAGGTAGAGCACCTCGTATATTGGGCCATCAACTTCATTGTCAGAAATGCTGAAGTCATTTCGGTCTACAGAACTTGGATCTGCGTCAACAAACAAACCGCCCAAATGCAACAAAATGGGCGTCCAACTACCGGACGAATATCCCGAAACATCTAAGACTTCGTAGAGCGAGACATTTGTTTTATGCTGTTTTGGCTTGAGGTCGACAACCAAAGTCGAACCTTTGTATTCATCGGTTCCCGCAAGAGCCTTTTCAACTTCCAGATGCCACAGGTAGGGTTCATTTTGGCCAGCTGCTGTTTGAAGTTGAAGAAGCCAAGGAATGAACCCATTATTGCATCCAAAGAACGAGACCTGTTCAGCAAACTGGTAGCGGGTGCTGTTCGCCATAACACGACGCTTGTGGTACCGACCATACATCCTGACTTATCCTGCTATACGCTTAACGTCGTGAATCACCGTTTTTCAACCGGCGGCGGGTTGCGAATACGGTGCATTCAATTGTTGGGGCTACTCCGTCTTGAACTTATCGTTCTTGAAAATGATTTCGTTCAGGTCGGAGAAGTACGAAAGGAGATTGTATTGTGTCACTGGTGCATCTCCTGGATGGGCACACTGGCAGCGCATGTCGAAGCAACTGCGAAGACGCTTATGTTGGTTGGTGTCGATAAGTCCCATACCCTCCATTATCCACAAGATCAGTGTGTCAAAGACTTGTCGAATCTCGCTCAAGGACAACACATTTTGCACTGCATTGAACTTCTTGAATCTACCGGCGGTCTGGCTAGCCATCGTGGCAGATGCGATATTGAACTTTGGAAATCCAGCTTTCTCGATGGTTCTGTGAATTCGGTCGATTGCGGCGCACCATCCCAACACGACTGAGGCTCTGTAAAAGTGGTGGCGAGCGCACTCGATGGCCTCTTTCAGATACGCGCTTTCCGCTGCTGAAGAGAGGACGTCTAGGACTTCGGACAACAACGACGCCTTGGGTGTCCCTTTGGGCTGCGTCTGTAACGGGATGATGAGGTCGTCTCTGAAAGATTTGAGAACGGCCCGCAGTGTGTCGGCGTAACTCTTCTTCAGATTGCTCGGCGCACTGACCTTGATAAGACGACCGAAATGCTGTGAGTATGACTCGATCATCTCCGGAGAGAGTCCGTGTTGGTTCACAAGTGCTTCGGAGAATTCAGAAAACCACCTTGACCCGATCTCTTCGGCCTTGTTGCGTATAGATTTCCTGGCAATGCGGTCAGTCTTAACGGAGGAGACTTCTTTCCGCAATGTGCCCAAGTCCTTCTGGAGAGTTCGGAGTCCGTCGAGCATGGATTACTGCAGGTCCTTGATGACTTCCGCCAGTTTTGCTTTTCCTTGCGCGCTCAGTTTAATGGGTGGGCTCTTCTTGTTGTATTTGGCAAAGCCCTCGAACAGCTCTTTACTGTTCTTAAAGTGCGCGCCGAAGTTTGGCCCGTCGTAGCATTTTCTGACTCGTGCCTCCTCCCTGACTAACTCTCCGTTGAACTCGAAGTCACCCTTGTGCATGCCGTTATGCAGTGAAAGGAGGAGAGCTATCCGTATTTGACTCTCAGACGCTTTGGTCGTCTTGAGGTCATCGTACAAAGGGAGGAAGTCGCCTTCTTGTTTGTAGAAGAGCTGGTTGATATGTTCTACTGTCAAGCCGGACTTTTTCAGGAAATTGCGCGCCTTGACGTGAAGGTCAATTTCTGCGATGTCCTCTTGTTGCGGTGTCTTCTTGTCTTCGCCTTCCTTCTTACCTTCATCGCCGGTGGGCTTCGGCTGCTTGGCGTCTTCCACTACGCTGGGAGCTTTCGGGCGAAGTTGTTGAAGGTGATCAGTGAGGAGGAGTTCGAAGCACTTCTCTTGAAGGTTTTCTGGACACTGCTTCGCAAGGGCCACAAATTCCATTATCTTCTGCTTCAGCTTGTCTGACATTCTGTGTTCCTCTCTGCTGGTCGTGTACTACGATTCCTGAGCCCCAACGTTGTTTAGATTGACCCGTATAACAGCCCAAACAGCACTACAAGGGCCGGATAATACGCCCGCGAAACGGATGTCGCAGCGACCATAACCATTGGTCTATTAACCTGTTGTGGCGAGCCGCTGTTTTTATCAGGGTGTCTTATGCGGATCGGCATAAAATCCTCCACAATGATGTCGGAGCGCATCGCCGGGGCGAGGCTAAAGCCGGTATATAACGTTCCTTTTTTGTTCCTTCCCCGCCGCTCCGGGGCGTTTTTGATGGCGTTTCCGGCGGCGAAGGGCTCAATTTCCAATAATTGTCGCGCTACGTCTTCTCTCTTTGCAACTCGCATGTGCCCACACACCCTGCGTTTCATCCACCTAACGGACCCGAGCTGAGCCGCCGCCCGAAGGCCGGTCGGCTCCAGCGAGATGTTGGGCTGCCTTCTGCTCCAAAAAAGTGATGTATACGTGCCCCCTTTTATCGCTTCCGATAGATCTCCCTACGATGACCAATAGCATGAATGACGATGGTTTGTTCGTCGTGAAAAATCTCATAGATGACCCGATAATCACCCACGCGAAGTTTATGGAGCCCTGCAAGATCCCCTGTCAGTGCTTCGAGTCTAATGACGTCCAGATTCGCGGCCAGCCAATTGACACGCTCAACAATGCGGCGGGCAACAGGTTTGGCTAACTGAGCCAGCTCCCGAGAGGCGCCGTCCAAGATGCGGATACGATACACGGCCGTTACTCCAACCCAAGGCGTTGCACGACATCCTCAAATGGTTCGCCGCGTTCACCTGCTGCCACAACCTGTTTCTGGCGCAGGAGCCTATCACGCACCGATTTTCTAATAGCCAATCCTTCATCAGGATCGCCAAGCAACTCTACCAATTTCTGCTCGATGAGAGTCTCGATCATTTCCTTGAGTTCACTTTTTGTCATCTGAGCTACTGTAGTAGCCATATCACCCTCCATAAACTTATACCTGACAAACCCCTTCTTCGGCGCAGCCTAACATTGTTTAGATTGACCCGTATAATACCCCAAACACCACTACAAGTGCCGCATAATACGCCCGCGAAACAGATGTCGCATCGGCATAACCATTGGTCTGTCGACCCGTTGTCACGAGCCGCTGTTTTTATCACGGTGTCTTATGCGGATGGGCATAATAGAACCTCCTTAAGTTGGCTCAAAGCGCGTCCACCCGACTGCGAACGCCAGCCGGGGCACGGTTTGAGGACATGGGTGTAACTCATCGTCGTCTTCACGGCCCCTATGGCCCAACAGTTCCTGAACTGTCCGGATGTCGTAGGCCGCTTCGGGCAAGCGCGTGGCAAAGGAGACACCCCAGGATCCCTCCCATGCATCCATGCGCTCGCGGGACCGTTACCCTTTTTATGCTTACGACGTAGCCCCGGCTCGCCGGGCAGTCAAGGCGTTTTCTCAAGAAGGTCAAGGGGACTCGCAACTTGCAGCTTATAGAATCGGTGAGCTTCTCCGTTTGAGGTGGTGTCGAACCATTCGGCGAGGCGCTCCGCTCCCGGAGCTATAGTCGCCGCCTGGGACCACTGCACGAGGTCGCTGCTCGCCAGCACACGATACTCTTTCCCCTGCCGCGCCTGCCATCTCAGTCCCACGGGAGACCCTATCACGACCTCGCCGACCTCAAAAACCGATTGGGGGTCGTTCGGCAATGTCCCCGCCACGTATTCCTGATAATTGGTCATGCCGTCAGCGTCCGGGTCGCCTTCCGGCCCGTCATCGCCCGCGGAAGAGATTGCGCTCAGGCCGTACGACCATTCCCAGCCGTCCGGCAGACCATCGCCATCGGTATCGGGATTGCCGGGGTCGGCCCCGACATGGTACTCCGCCAGGTCGTTCATTTCGTCGCTGTCGAAATCGTCGCCGGCGCCTTGAGCGAGGTTGCCGAAGTAGTGCTGCTCCCAGCCGTCCGCCATGCCGTCGCCATCGCTGTCAACGAAAACCCAGTACGGCGACTCATACGCGCCCATATCGAAGCCGCTGCCGCGAGGGCGCGGATTTCCGGCCGCGTCAGTGCTCGGCGCATCCTCGGCGCTTCCCGCGTCAATGCACGGAGAAAGCTTCGTCAAACGAAAATCGTCGTTCTCGGCGTCAACGAAAAGCGGGTCGTCATTGATGTTTCCCTCTCCCGGCCAGAGCGGATCTCCCGCCACAACCGAATACGAAATGTTCGCCGAGGAGAGCTCATCCAGAAGAACCTCCGTTTGATTTCCCCAGATAATGGAATTGACGACGGTTGCCGTTCCGCCGCCCTTTCCAGCCGTCTTCTCGAAGCAGTCCAGCCCTATCTCGTTGCCGACAATCGTGTCGTTCACAATAAGGGCGTTTGCGCCGTCCATCACGGCGATTCCGGTCGCGTTCATCGCCAGAACGTTATTCTCGATCCTGGGGCTGGAACCTCCGCTGACGGAAATGCCTTTGTCGGCGGACGAGTAAATAAGGTTTCCGGTGACCAGAGGCGAGCAGCCGTCCATGTCAACGCCATCATCCTCCGAACTGATGAACAGGTTATTTCGGATGATTGGGGTGGGCGAAGATTCCCCGTTGACATCCACGGGGTCATTGCCGGCGCCGTGTATGTCTTCGAAAACGCAGTTTTCCACGAGAACATAGTTATGGTCGGTATGAACTCCAGCTCCCATGGAGACGAAGCGGCTGTTGCTTATGTTTGCCGATGCCCCGCTGGAAAGGACAATACCGGCGCCTTCCGCGGTCGGGCTTTCGTCGGGAAGGTTCCGAAAAGTGCACCCATCCACGTCGAGATGGCTTTCAGTGACCGTCACTGCTCCGGCGTAGAAACCCCCACCGGAGGAGTACTCGACGATGCAGTGGGTCAACTCGCTCGGCATCGCTTGGTCGAACACAAGGCTACCCCAGCTCTCGCCGTCTCTGTACCGGGTGAAGACAATCGGCTCGTCCTCCGTGCCTTTCGCGAGAAGCCTGCCCGCTACCACGAGCGATTGGTCGTGAGCGACAAGGACTTCAGTCCCCGCCTCGATGGTCAGAGTGGCCCCCGGCAGCACGATGAGAGTCTCTGCGATGATATAGGGACTCGGCTCTTTCGTCCAGGTGGAATCTCCGCTAAGCTCGCCTCGCACGACGCGGTCGGGCGGAATGTACAGCACCTCGATTGATTTGCTGTCCACGGTCGCTCCCCCCGCCGCGAGGGCAACCACGGTCACTTCGTTCGGCCCAGCGACGAGCGAAATCGGCAAGGACCACGTTCCGAATCCGGAATCGTAGTCCGCGAGCTCGCCGTTGACAGTCACGGCCTCCGTGAAGGCAACCGGGGCCTTGCCCGTCAGCGTCAGGTCCGCACGGTTTACGATCCACCTTCCAGTGCTCAGGGTAACATCCGCGGTGCTTCTCAGCTCCGGAATCAGAGAGAAGTCGCCGCTGGTGAGCGACCCGTTGTGGCCTTCCATCGCCAGGACGTTTTTCCCGATTCTGAGAACGCCGACGAATTGACCGAGGTCGAAAACTTCCGGCGTCCCCGCTTCGTGATTGCTATTCGATGCCGGAGTGTTGTAGAAGACGGCTCCGTTCGGCATGTTGCCTCGCTCAACCTCCACGCCGTTGAGGTAGGCGATGAAGCCGTCGTCGTAATCAACCACAAGCTGCAGCGCCCCGACGTCTTCTGTTGAAGGAATCGTGAACTCCTTCCGTATGTACACGGAAAGGTAATTGTCCCGCATGTCGGAGAGCACGGTGGCATCGTCGTTGTCGCCATAGCCGAAGCCGCTGCGTCCCGTTTCCCATTGTGAGTCGTCGAAGTCCACTTCCTTCCAGGCATCGGGCGGGTCGCTGGGCGGCTCCTTCCCTCTGAAGAACTGCCAGAGGTCTCCCTCGCGGACGTACTCGGTCCCGAGCTCCGGCGGCTCAATCGTCAGCTCCGTCACTATCTGACTGCGAATGTCGGCGATCCTTCCAGTGACGACATTTTTGAATCCTTGAAGCGTGGAAGCGCCGAACTTCCCCTGGAGACTGTCTATAGCAGGGAACATCTGCCGCTCGGAGAACTCGTAGTCCAGGAGATGTTCGAGTTTCCGATAGTACATCAGTCGGAAAGTAGGCACTGAAAGAAACCGGACAATGGACGGCAGAGTTTGCCGGAAAATCGTCTCAGTCGGGTCGTCGAGGATGCTGTCGAGGTCCCACGGAATCAGATACCATTTGCCGTCGTATGGATAATGGTAGATGTAGTAATCGTCGCCCGCATCTCGATAGATTGCCCCTTCCTTGTTGTTGAAGCAGGTGTTCACCGCGAAATATGTGACCCATTCCTCCACGTTGATGAGCTGGCTCACCGCCTCCTCAAATTGGTCGTCGGGCGTGTTGGTGAAAACATCGCAGAGGTGCATGATGTCGGTGAAGTCGTTCTCCAGCTCGTTGGTATGCTTGATGTACGGCGCGTAAGCGGCCGGGTCCTCGCCATGATAGTTCAGGTCGGCGCCGTACGGCACGCCGGTACGATTCGAGTGGCCTTCTCCCCTGTAAAGGTTCCCCGAGGAATCTTCAGGGAAGACCCTCCTCAGGTAATCCTCGTCAACTGTCTCCACCTGAATCCTGATGCCGCGAAAGACGTCGTTGAGTTTCAGGTTCACAAGTTTCGTGTCGGAATAGGGCAGCCCCACCCTCCGCGTCGTGTCCCAACCGACACACTGGCTGCTGGGGCGCTGCCCGTTCAGGTTGAGCTTCCGAACATTCCCGAAAGGCGAGCCGTCGTTGAATCGGATTCTGTACGACATGCGGGGTTCGCCTTGACCTCGCGATCCCAGCCCCCTGTACCTTATTGCCACGTTGTACCAGACTTCGTCGCCGGAGATGAACGTAGCATCCAGCAGGACGTTGCTATGAACGTCCCGTGACCGCAGTTCGGTGTAGCTGGCGTCGCTCATGACGACCCTATAGAGGGGAAGGTCGCTCGGCTCAGCGGTGTCGTCAACCAGATAGAGACATGTTCTTGCCGGAGCATCGTTCGGGAAGAGCGATTCGTTCGAGCCGTCATCTGCCGCCCGGATGTAAAACTCGATTATCGTCCAGTTCGGTTCGGGAGGAATCTGAGTTTCATAAACTTCGTCCGTGGGCGAGCCGCCTCCCGCCGCCGCCATCGGCACTTCTGAGAAATCTCCGTCGCCGTCCCTGCGGAAAAACAGGCTTACGCTCACAACGGCGCCATCGTCAATGACCCTGGTGGTGACTGTAACCGCGTCGCCGGAAGTGGGAACCGTGGGCGAATGGCAAGTCTGCACGATGGCGGGGGCAATGCTCTTCGCAAAGACACTGTTCTGCGCCCCGGGTGTGCCTTCGGGAGCGGTCTCGGCGTCACTTGGCGCCCACACTTCTCCGAAGCTGTTGTCGAGCTCGGGGTGAGTCAACTCCAGAGAGGGCCCCAAGCCGTCCGCTTCTGCCGGCCAGGGGGCTTCGTCCGCATAGTGGACGATGTCAGCGGGATTGCCGAGAGCATCGAGGAGGACTATTTCCTCGCCGTAGTTTCTAAGCTTCCCCGAAAAGTCGCCGACGACGCTGATGCCGTACTTCGCGGAAACAACTGCCGCAGACCCCGCGACCACGAGATAGCGCCCTGACGCGATTGAGAGCCCCTGTGGGAAAGCAAAGCGTATTGCCCCGGTCAATTCCCAGCCGCCCAGTTCGACCGTTTCCTCCCCGCGATTGTATAACTCGACATACTCGTCCTGCGTGTCCTGCACGGGAGTATGATACATAATCTCATTGATGATGACGTCGTTGCGAAAAGTCGCCTCGTTCGGTTCTCCTTTGGTTGGCGTTTGCAGGAAGTACCACTTCTCGCTGCCGTCGGGATAGCGTCCGTACGACATCCCGGAATATTGCTGCCCGAACGCGAACGAATCAACGACAGTGCTTGCGTCCGGCGATACTAAGATGATTGTTCCGCCAGCGGCTGACAACACAAACCCGAGGTACTCCTTATCGAATACCGAGAACCGATTTCCCTGGATCGTGGTGGCGTCGGGAATCCGAAACTTGGTCAAGTCCGACGGGTTGTCCGTCAGGAAATACCCGCCGATGTCAACGGCTGCGGATGAGGGATTGTACAGCTCTATCCATCCTTCCGGCTCGCACTCGAACTCGTTTATGAGAATGATTGCGGAAGAAGAACAGTCAATGTCCAGCGAGGGAATCATGGAGAGGTCACCGTTGGTGTACGACTCGTTGTGGACTTCGATCGCCAGAAGGTTGGTGCCGGTGCGAAGTAGCCCGGACAGATTGCCTATGTCAAAGCTCTCGGGCGTGCCCGCCTCGTGAGAAGAAGCGAACGTGTCGTAGAAGACCAGCGTGCCCGCCTCGCCCAGCCCTCGACGCACAATCTCTTCCCCGTTGAGATACGCCACGAAGCCGTCATCGTAATCCACGGTCAGCTTGGTGTTCCTGACCAGTGAGGCATTGTCAACCGTGAATTCCTTTCGGATATAGACCGAAACGTAGTTGTTCTGCATATCGTCAAGCTCAGTCGCGTCATCGTCGTCGCGCGCCCCGAACCCAGACGGGCCTTCCTCCCAGGAGGATTCCTCCGGAAAGTCCAACTGCCGCCAGGCATCGAGGGGATCGGAAGGCGGTCCCCAACCGCGAAGGAAGCGCCAGATGTCGCCCGGCTTAATCAACGACACCATTTCCTCCTGGGGATTCCAAAACACGCTGTTTGTTACACCGGGCGTCCCCAGAAATGTCAGGCTGGCGAACCAGGAGCGTGTCTCGTCGTTGTCAAGGGAAGGATTCCTCAGCTCTAAAGAATATCCCTCGCCATCAGCCGAGGCGGGCCACGGATTCCCGGGGGCGTACCGGACCTCGTCCATGACCATGCCGACCGAATTGGCCAGACGTACCCTCTCCCCCGCATTGGACAGACTGCCTGCGAAATCGCCGATGGCGTTGGTGATGCCGTATGCGGAGCGAATACTACTCGCGTCTTTGCAGATGACCAGATAATCCCCTTCGTCGAGAACCGTCCCCTCCGGGAAGGTGAAATCTATCCCATCGCTGAACCGCCAGTTGCTGAGGTCCATGGAGCCGTACCCCGCATTGTAAAGCTCAACATATTCTCCGCTCGACACCGTGCCCGGCGGGTTATACATCAATTCGTTGATGACGATAGGCGAGCCACCCGAAACAACGCCCGCCGATCCCATCAATGTGGCGACGACGCAGATGCCAAACGCTATAGACTTTCCCATCCAAAGTTCCTCCAACTTTCCAACTTCCAGAGCGATATCTATCAAGTCCGTCGCCGCATAAGGCGGTACTGCCTCAGTTACCGGCGACTGAGGTTCGGATCTCATAGGACGCAGCGTAGCCCTTGTGCCGGTGGCATCCTGCCCCCGACGAGGGCGAGACGCCCTCGGGACTGCCGGCGAGACGCCAGCGTTACATAGACGGCAAGACTGAGCTGCACCTGGCAATCAAGCGCCAGACGCCCATGCAACCACAGCCCCGCAATGGCGGGGTGTCCTTCTCACCTTCTTCTCTGCGCCTTTGCGTTAATCTGTTATTCCCTTCTTACCTCCTCCGCCTCGGCCGGCTATTCGCCCGAGACTGAGGGATTACATAAGGCGTGGTTTTCCCGTTGACATTCGGTTCTTCTTCGCAACGCGTGCGCCAAAAAAGCCAAAGCCGAAACTCCCTCCGGTCAGTGTAAGCCAATGAAAGCGATAGTATTTTACCACATTTCCCTCGATTACGCCAGCCCAAAACGGACTTGGGTGTAATGCCTCAGTGTTGGGCGGATGCCCTGCCAAAGCGGGGGAGGGAGAAAGGGAAGAGAGGGGTAACGCAAAGGCGCAGGGGCGCAGAGAGAAGGATGAGAAGGAGCCTGTCTTCGCCTGCCGTGGCATGGGCATCTTGCCCATGATTCCCACGGGTCCCCCGCCAGAGGCGGGGGATGCCACGTGGGACACGGCTTTTTTTTGCCGTGAAGGGTGTAGCCGGCGCCCGTTGAGCGCAAGGGAGCCCCTCGATACGGCCGACCAGATGCCGGCGTTACGTAAGCCTCTCTGCGACCGGCTCAGTGGATGTTATGATCCGAAGGCTTTAATCCCTTTTTGTGTCCACCGAAACCGATCCTGTTGGGATTGTACTCGCTGACAAAATCAACCTTGCTCTTGGCGGGGGTCTTGTTCTCCATCCCGAGAGCCCAGTAACAGGCGTTGACAAAAAGGCGGCGGAATCCCTCGTTCTTGAAGTCACCTCCGTGCCCCATGGTGGTGGTAAAAACGCGGGAAGTCTTTCCTTTTTCGCCCGTATAGGTCTTGAGCCATGCGACGGGGACCAGCTTCTTGTCGGGATTGGGTTCGTCGTCCGGCTTCATGCCCGCAAGCACTTCGCCCATTATCAGCGGTTTGCTGTCACCACTCAGCGTCGTGATGCCATAAACATCAGAGGGTCCCCAGATGTCTTGAACGCCTTTAACGATGGGATGGTTTTCCATTCCTTTCGCGATGAGCCCGCGTGTGCTTTCTCGCTGATGTCGCCCATAGTGTCTGATCCAGGTCTCACCTAAAACCTGCCGCCCAAATCCGCCCTTGAACGCCTGGGCTCTGAAACTGTATTTGGCATAGGTCTTATGCTTTCTGAAATCGAACGCGGCCACGGCCGTTCTCAGGCCCACGATGGGCTTGCCGGAGTTGATGTAATCCACAATGTGTTTCATCTGCTCGTCGGGCAGGTCGCGAAAACGGGTAAAAAACACCATCAGGTCAGCGGTTTCAAGAGCCTCAAGGCCGGGGATGTTGTCGAGCTGCTGCGGGTTGATAGTGCCATCTTCTCTGTCAATTGCAAACAGGACGGTGCATTTGAAGCCGTGATGTTTAGCCAAAATCTTTGCCAGTTGCGGCATTGACTCTTCCGAACGATACTCTTCATCACCGGTCACAAAGACAATGTGCTTACCCTTGCCCGGGCCGTCGTAACCATCGAAGACAATCCACTGGTTCTCGGCATTGACGTGAGGGCCAAGCAGGCTGAGCAGCAAGACGGCCAACAGCGCCGAGGGTTGAAAGAGATGTTTCATCGTGCTCATGTCAATTTCCCTTCCCTGTGGTCAAGTAATCTTTGCGCCCTATCCGTGACGACACGCGAGCGGGCTTTTGCTGCGCCTCATTTCACGCCAGACTTCCTCAGAGGGTGCGGCTGTATTTCCGTGGCAAGTTATGGATGAATCCCTTGTTCGAGAAGCCCGGCTGAAGCCCCGCCAAGGCGGGGCTAAAGGCTGGGATGTCCGGCGCAAGCACGCCAGCGAAGAGATTGAAGGAAGCCTGCCGGATATGCCACGATTTCGCAGCCACACCCTCCTCCGACCGCAATAGTATATGGCGTCTCCGTATGCACTGCCAAGAGGAAAAATAAGATGGGCATAATGACGTATCGCGCATTTTTGCTCGTCAAGGGCGCTAACGCCGCGAATAGCGATTGGTTGTTTGCTGCCGGCATCAGAAAAATGCTCAGGGCGATTTTTCTGGAGAGACCCTGAGGCTTTCTCGCGTGAGCACCCCAGAAAGAGTCCTATGCTTCCGTCTCATTGAGCGGCGCATGTCGTGGTCGCGGTTTATGGAGAGCGGTTCCCAAGAGGCCAGAATGCTATCAAATACCCTCCCCTCGTCGGTGCTTGTCCCGGGGCACTGCAGAAGGGGAAGGAACTCGAAGTGAGTGTCCTTTTTTCGGTCCGAGTAAGAGGTAAGACGCTTGTTTGGAAATGCCCGTGGATGTGCTATTGTGGGGCATGATGGATGAAAAACGGAACCTTGACGGCCGCCGCTCAACGTATGGTGCAGATTCCGGGGGCAGGTTATTTTTCCTTGCGTCCGAGGCGGTTGCAATAACGGTGTGGCGATTGCCTTGATTCCGGTTGGCCTTCGCACGTGCAGCCATAGCGGAATTCCCTTCTGCGATGTATCTTGGTCGCACTACGCGGCGGGCGGGCCGTGGAATGGAAACAGGGCTGAGGAAGTTTCATGGGTGGGCGGAAGTTTTGTAAACAGCCTCACTTCGCGGCCCCGGTGGTTGGAGCTTAGCTTCCCTTCACTCCGCCATTACGACTCGCCGAGCAGGGTGGTGGGTGGATGCGGAATTAACCGAAATTAAGAGGTAATGGAATGAAAAGAACGATTGTAATCCTCGCCATTTTGGGAGTGGTAGGGATTCTGGGCTGGCGGATCTATAAAAAAGCCTCCATGTTGGGTAAAGGCTCCGTTCGCCGGCGGGGTTCGGTGGCCGTGGCAGTGGAGATAACGCCGGTCGAGAAGGCGGCGATCCGTGACATCGGGCTTTTCACCGGCACACTGTTGCCAAAATCGAAATTTATCGTCGCCCCGAAGATCGCCGGACGATTGGAGAAGCTGTTTGTGAATATCGGAGACCAAGTGAAAAGCGGCGAGCTTATAGCTTCTGTGGACGATGATGAGTACTTTCAACAAGTGGAACAGGCTCGGGCGGAATTGGAGGTGGCGACGGCCACCATGGAAGAGTCTCTCAGCACATTGGACGTTGCAAAGCGTGAGTTTGAGAGGGTTGAGACCCTGCGTGAGAAAAAGATAGCGTCCGAGTCGGAGCTCGACGCGGCTCAGGCGCAATACAACGCCCAAACTGCCAAGTACAGGGTCGCCCAGGCACAGGTGACACAAAAGGAAGCGGCGTTGAACGCAGCCAAAGTACGATTGTCCTATACGCAAATCCTCGCGATATGGGAGGAGGAGAATAAACCCAGAATCGTCGGCGAGCGGTTTGTGGACGAGGGAGAGATGCTCAAGGCCAACTCGCCTATCGTTTCGATCCTTGAGATACATTCCCTCACAGCGGTTATTCACGTCATCGAGCGGGACTATTCTGAGGTGCTGATAGAGCAGGAGGCGGTCGTAACCACAGATGCTTTTCCTGACAAGACCTTCCCGGGCAAGGTGGTTCGCGTGGCGCCTCTACTGAAGGAAACCTCTCGTCAGGCGAGGGTGGAGATAGAGGTGTCCAATTCGGACGGACTTCTTAAGCCGGGCATGTTTATCCGGGCACAGATTGAGTTTGCCCGGCACGACGACGCGACGGTTGTCCCGCTGGTTGCTCTTATCAAACGCAACGCTCAACAAGGCGTTTTCTTGGTGGACAGACAAAAAAGGAAAGCCCGCTTTGTTCCGGTAACACTGGGCATAATCAATAAGGGGCTGGCCGAAGTGCTGACCCCGCCTCTTTCCGGCGCGGTTGTAACCCTGGGGCAACACCTTCTCGAAGACGGTTCCACCATCACGTTGCCGCAAAAGCAACCCGAGGGTGTTACGGGCGCCGGCGGCGTATCAAAGAAGACTACCAGATAGGGAGGGCCCTTGGCGTCTTAGCGTCTTGGCGAGGGAAGGCGGGAAGGCGCAAGGGAGGACATTGATGAAGGTTACGCGGTTTGCTGTTCATCGTCCCATCTTCACCATCATGCTAACGGTAATCGTGATCATTTTGGGTGGAGTGTCTTTGATGCGCCTTCCGATTGACTTGATGCCGGATATTACCTATCCAACGCTAAGCATTTCGACCGAGTACGAAAACGCCAGCCCGGAAGAGATGGAGGAACTGGTGACACGCCCCATGGAGGAGGCGATAAGCGCGGTTCCAGGCGTGGAAGAAGTCTCCTCCATATCCACGGAAGGGGTCAGCAATGTGCGACCCACTTTTTCTTGGGGAACCGACCTGGATGCGGCAGCGAATGACATCCGTGACCGTCTGGACCGCGTGATCCCGCGTCTGCCCGAAGATGCGCAGCGACCACGGCTAAGAAAATTCGACCTGGCAAGCTTTCCGATTCTCATCCTTGGAGCCTCAAGCAATCTGGACCCTGTGGAGCTGCGTCGGCTCATTGACGACCAGGTCAAGTACCGTATCGAGCGGGTACCCGGCGTAGCGGCACTCGACGTGCACGGCGGCCTCGACCGAGAGATTCACGTTGATCTCTACCCGGACAAGATCAAAGCCCTGGGGCTCCCCCTCGACCAGATACTCGGCAGGATTCGCACAGAGAACGTCAATCTGCCCGGAGGAAATATAGAGCGGGGAAACTTTGACGTGACCATCCGCACCGCGGGGCAATACACGAGTTTGGACCAATTGCGCGATACGGTAGTGGCGGTGCGGGAAGGGGCGGCGATCCAGCTCAAGCAGATTGCCAACGTCGAGGATTCGTGGCAAAAGGTGACACGGATTGTCCGGGTGAACGGCCGCCCTGGAGTTCGCATGGCGGTCAACAAGCAGTCGGGGACAAACACTGTGGAGGTCGCCAGGGGAGTTCTTCACGAGGTTGATAGGATCAATCAAGATATTCCCCAGATCAATCTTGTTCCTATCATTGATATCTCAGACTATATCCAGCGCTCGATTGCGAACGTTAGCTCCTCGGTCCTCTATGGCGGGCTCCTGGCGATTTTGGTACTGCTCTTCTTTCTCCGTAGCATTCGCAGCACAACGATCATTGCCACAGCTATACCGATTTCCATCATCGCAACGTTCGCCCTGATGTATTTCGGTGGGTTCACGTTGAACATAATGACCCTTGGCGGTCTGGCGTTAGGTGTGGGAATGCTGGTGGATAACGCCATCGTCGTTATCGAAAACATCTTTCGCCTGCGGGAGGCGGCGGACTCGCCCGAGCAGGCAGCGGTCGAAGGGAGCGAGGAAGTCACTCCTGCGATCATTGCCAGCACCTTGACGACACTGGCAGTCTTTCTGCCATTGATCTTCGTGCGAGGCATGGCCGGGGTGATGTTCAAACAGCTTTCATTAGTGGTGAGTTTCGCGCTGCTGTGTTCCCTTGGGATGGCCGTTACCCTCGTGCCGATGCTTGCTGCGAAGATACTACGTCCGCCGAAACTCGACGAGACAGTGAACAGGTCGTGGCCGCATAAAATATTCCATGTCAGCGGTGGCTTGTTTACGCGGCTGGAAGACGGTTACAAGCATCTGGTTCATTTTGCCCTCGATCACCGCGGGTTAATCGTGGCTGGAGCGCTTGTGCTTTTCTTTGGAAGCCTGGCGCTCATCCGGCTGGTTGGGGTTGAACTGACGCCGAACACTGATGAGGGTGAGGTGCGTATCAGCGGGGAGATGGAGGTTGGCACCAGGCTCGATATCCTCGACCAGAAGTTCAAGACCATCGAAGCCATCGTGGGGAAAGCCGTTCCGGAAACCAAGAATACTGTGACGTATGTCGGGGGGCCGAGTTGGCGGTCGGCAGGCCCCCATACGGGACAAGTGAGGATTGCCCTGAAGCCGCAAGCCGAGCGATCACGTTCCAGTGAAGAGATCGCAACCCTACTTCGCCGGAAGCTTATGAATCTTCCGGGTGTCACCATTCGGACTCGTGCCGGACAAGGGCTCTTTCTGCTGCGGATGGCAACGCGAGGCTCAGAGAGGCTCGAACTGGAGATTCGCGGCTACGACCTGCCGACTTCCGACCTTCTGGCGCAGCGTGTCAAGAAGGCCGTAGAGCAGGTTAACGGCGTAACCGATGCCCGGATGAGCCGCGTATCCGGCAGCCCGGAGGAAGTCATCATCGTTGACCGGGAAAAGGTGGCGGACATGAAGCTGACCGTGTCTCAGATTGCGAACATGCTTCAGACCATCTTGTCGGGAACGCGCGCTGGCTACTTTCGCGAGGCAGGGGACGAGTACACCATCCTCGTGAGGCTCCGGGACGCGGAGCGAATGGACCTCCGCGAGATCCTTGATTTGACGTTGACTAATTCGGACGGACACCCGGTCGTGCTGCGGAACGTTGTGCAGGTTCGGCCCCGCAGTGGGCCGGTGCGGGTCGAGAGAAAAGACCAAGAGCGAGTTGTCACCATTTTCGCCAATGTCAGCGGCCGGGATATGGGGTCCATCCTGTCGGACATCAGGAAAAAGCTTCGCTCCATCCCTGTGCCGCGAGACTTCACGATTCTTTTTGGGGGCGATTATGAAGAGCGGCAAAAGGCGTTCAGGGAGCTGGCTCTGAGCTTTGTACTCGCGCTGGTGCTCGTTTACATGGTGATGGCGTGCCAGTACGAGTCGCTTCGCGACCCCTTCGTGGTGATGTTCTCCGTGCCGCTGGCCGTCATAGGCGTCGTTCTGATGCTCTTTCTGACCAACACAACTTTCAATATTCAGTCGTTCATCGGCTGCATCATGCTCGGCGGGATCGTTGTCAATAATGCCATCCTGCTTGTTGACCATACCAACCTTCTTCGCCGCCGCGATGGGATGCCTCTGCGGGAAGCTATCGAAGAGGCAGGGCGCAGGCGGCTTCGGCCTATCCTGATGACAGCAATGACGACTATCTTGGGGCTGTTCCCCTTGGCACTGGGCCTCGGCGAGGGCGGGGAGGCGCAAGCCCCCATGGCCCGTGCGGTCATCGGCGGACTGCTGAGCTCGACGCTCATTACCCTGGTGTTCGTGCCGACCATATACTCGATCTTCGAACATTGGCGGAGCAAGGAGGATCGCAAAACAGGCAACACTTAGCGGTGGCGTGCTCCAACCGCCGGGACGTTGCAGCCCCCCGTGTCTTACAGGAAAAGCGGGAAGGGCGCACGCTTCTGCCTGACGCCAGGCGAGTTCCCACGTTCTCAATATAGGGAGGGAAATCATACATGTTCTCACCGAAAACCTTCGGAAATCTTCTTGGTCTTTTGCTGGCGGGTGTCGCTTGCCTCTCGCTGACATCCTGTTCATCGCCTGATCCGGGCAGTTACCGCGACTACATCGGCCCCCTGGGTCAAAAAGGGGGGGCTGATACTGAAAACGTATGGCATCCCGAAACACCTGCACTACAGTCGGGGGCCACGGGCACACCTCCTCCAGTATCCCCGAAAGGCCCTCTTAAGCTCACTGTCGAGGGCACGGTCCTCCTTGCATTAGAGAACAACAAGGCCTTTCGCGTGCAGCGATTGAGTCCTCCCATTCGCCGCACACTCGAGGAAGGGGAGCGAGCCGCCTTTGACCCGACCGTAAGCGCGCAGGCATCCAAGGGGCGCACGGATGCTCAACGCCTTGCGCGAGCCGGAACGGAAACCGAAAGCTTCGCCTCAGAGCGCACCGAGGGAGAGTTTTCGGTGAATACGTTTCTTCCCACCGGCACGGCGGTTGCGCTCGAAAGCAGTAGCAATATCACAGAGTCGTCCCTTTACAGCGATTCCTTTGCCTCCACACGCGTGGGCTTGACCGTGACACAGGCTATCCTGAGGGGGTTCGGAACTCGTGCAAACCTGGCGAGCCTTCGCCAAGCCCGACTTGATACGCTCGCCTCACAATACGAGTTACGCGGTTTCGCCGAATGGCTCGTCGCACAGGTTGAGACAGCCTACTGGGATTACGCTCTCGCGCAGCGTCAGATCGAAATCTTTACGCAGTCTTTGAAACTCGCCGAGGATCAGCAGACCGAAACCGGGGAAAGGATCGAGGTGGGAGGGCTGGCCGAAACTGAACTCGCGGCAGCCCAGGCGGAGGTGGCACTGCGCCGGGAGGACCTGATCAATGCACGCAGCAGCTTAGCCAAAATTCGCTTGCGATTGCTGCGGTTGGTCAATCCTCCGGGAGCAAACGCTTGGGAAAGAAATGTTGTTCTTCAGGAGCAACCCGCTGTGCTCGATGCCACTCTGGATGACGTCGAGTCGCACGTCGAAGTGGCTCTCCGTATGCGGCCCGACCTGAATCAGGCGCGGCTGGGGGTCAAGCGTGGGGACCTGGAGCTCGCTAAAACCAAGAACGGGCTGCTGCCAAAGTTGGACCTGTTCGTTACTCTTGGGATGACGGGCTACGCCAAATCCTTCGGCCTTTCGGTGCGGGACCTCAATGGCGACAACCACGATGTTCTTGGTGGATTCAGGTTTGAATATCCGTTCGGTAATCGGGATGCCAAGGCTCGGCACCGACGGGCAATCCTCAGTAACAGACAGAATGCGGAGGCCGTCGGAAACCTGGCACAGCTTGTGGAGGTGGATGTTCGTTCCGCCTACATAGAAGTCAACCGTGCCAAGGAACAGGTCGCGGCCACTTCGGCTACCCGCAAACTACAAGAAGAGAAACTGCGTGCCGAGACTGAAAAGTTTCGGGTCGGCAAATCAACAACCTTGCTTGTCGCACAGGCTCAGCGAGACCTTGTAGCCAGTCAGATCTCGGAAATACAAGCAGTGGTGAATCATCTAAAAGCTTTGGTCGAGCTGTACCGGCTGGAAGGGTCCCTCCTTGAAAGGCGCGGCATTTCCTCCCCCGGCCGTGAACCTGTGAATCTATCATTTAGCCTCTGACGCTGAGTTAAGAGAGGGTTCGCGGAACCGAGAAAAATGTGTTGAAGAAAAAAAAGGGGCTACGAAGCTGATTGTGTTGTGCTCATCTTCAACCGATGCTCTCGACCAATGGAGAGTTAGCGATGTTTGATGCCCGTGCCGCGTGGGGGACGGCTTTTTTTGCCGTGAAGGGTGCAGCCCGAGGCCGTTGAGCGCAAGGGAGCCTCTCGACATCCCCCGCGGAACGCGGGGCGGGACAGGATGCAGGCGATACGTAAGCCTCTCTGCGTGCTCTGCGCACTCTGCGGTTCCACGCTCAGCCGCCCGTAACTGAGGCATTACGTGAATTCGGAAAAAAGGATTGCAATGGCATGGCAGACCCGTTAGAAAGGAATCTGTGGACTGAGCCGTGCGCCGACAGTCACGGCATGAAGCCAGCTTGCAAATTGCAGAGCGAAAGGGGGCGTACGCCAGTGAGAGCAAAATCCCACTCCATCTTTCTTGTCTTTTTGATCGCTTTTCTGCCAAGCGCGCCGGCCTCACCGGCGGGAGAAAGGCCAGCTATCGAGACAGTGGAGATTCAGCCTAACCGAGCCGTTGATGTGAATGGGAAGCCCTTCTTCCCAATCATGGCATGGCTTCAGGACCCGGCGAACTTCCTTGCCATCAGGTCGTGCGGAATGAACACCGTCGCCGGCTACTGGCGCAAGTCAGGGGGCACTCGAGACGTAAAGGAGTATCTTGACATTGTCGAGCGAGCGGGTCTCTACGGCGTGATGCCTTTCGACAAGCGGCTCAAGGGTCATCCGGCACTTCTGGGTTATATTCATGACGATGAGCCTGACCTGCCTCGGCTTATCAGCGATGCCGTAGTCGAACCGGCTGAGAACCTGACTATCAACTCGGGCACTCCTTTCTGGAAACTGGTTGACGGCGACCCTGATAGCTGGACAGTTCTGGATCCGCTCGAGGGCGCCTCCGTGACGGTAAAGCTAAAGGAACCGGTGACTGTGGAGAGCCTTGCCCTGTGGTTGACCATCTCAAAGGGGCTGGCAGTTGCGCGCGAGATTTCTTTCGAGGCCGATGGCCGCCGTATTCTTGCAGCAAAGGTCGCCGAAAAAAAAGGCCGGCAGAAATTCGATCTTCCCGAGGCTGTCACCCTCAGAGGACTCACGTTAAGAATCCTTTCGGTCCGGCCCGGCGAGCATAGTTGGGGGTCGGTCGGCGAAATCGAGGCGTTCGACCGTGAAGGGAAAAACGTACTGGTTTCGCCGCCCCGGACGTTGCCCCGCGTCAATCCCGGCGGCGCCCTTGAACGTTATCGGGCGATAAAGGAATCCGATGCATCGCGCCCGGTGTTCATGACCCTGACCGGCTACTTCCACCCATTTTTCGGCAAGTACAACAATCGGCAACGAAGGATGTATCCCGATTACATCAAGGCGACGGACATCATCGGGTTTGACATCTATCCCATCTATGGCTGGAATAAGCCCCAATGGATCCACCTGGTTCACGAGGGGAGCGACCTGCTGGTCAAAATGGCTGGCGCAAAACCTGTTTACGCTTGGATCGAGACGAGCAAAGGAAGCCAATGGACAGGCGAGCTGTCCCAACAAAAGGATGTCACACCTTCGCATATTCGCGCCGAGGTCTGGATGGCCATTTGCCGGGGCGCGACAGCAATCGGCTATTTCACCCACATCTGGAAGCCAAGCTATTCCCAATTCGGCGTGCCGGAGGTCAATCGTGAAGCCATAACCCGGATCAACTCGCAGGTGACTCGCCTGGCGCCGGCCATTCTTGGAGAGAAACCCGACAGGGCTGTGTCAATACGCGGGGGACAAGCGGTCAAGCTTGATGCGCTCGCCAAGCGCCTCAACGGAGACCTTTATATCTTTGCAGTCAACTATGATGAACGTCTCCGGAAGGCGAGTGCAACGGTGACGGTGGGTGGACTGCGGGCTGGCGCCAAGGTCGTCGTGGTGGACGAGAAACGTGCTATCACTTCGGAAGAAGGGTTGTTTGCTGGCGAGTTCGAGCCTCTTGCTGTTCACATCTACCGCGTTGGCATCTCGCGCGCTAAGCACATCCATTTGTAAATACGGTGACGTATAATGGTGCTGCGAAAGGAGCTATTTTGACGGGATAATCACGCCATCGGCGTGAACGGGATAGTTTCAGGCAGGTGAGCCATCCAGTAAATCACAGGCCCAGGGGCCGCTGGGTGAAAGATCACGGAGGGCAAGCAATTGACGCACAAGTTGTTGGAGACCTCGCGGCCCGGTCATGGCTGGGCCGAAACAGGTTGGGTCATCGTCGAGCCCCGCGTGCCGCGGCGTCGAGTGGGTTGTTGTGGCGGCTCAGGAGATACAACTCGCTAACAATGTCGTCGCCACCGGCGAGCCAGTATGTCAGCGGGAAATTGAGGTAAAGCGGAAGCTCAAGAACGCTTCGCAAGGATAAACCCCGCGGAACGCGGGGTTATCCTGTCAGAGGAAGAATACGTCACCGAATTTATGAATGGGAGCGCTAAGCGCTCAAGTTGGTAAGTTGGCTCATGTGCTCGGGCGCTGCAGAAAGGAAAAGGCTATGAAGCACATGAGATTCCGCAGCCAAAATACATGGCCGTATCTGCGATGACGTGCGCTCAGCCCACGCCGTCAGCCTGGCAAAGTAAGGCGCCCCATTTTGAAACGGAACAATCGTTTTACAAGAGAACCCGTCGGCGAGAATAAGCAGACCTACGATAGGGTCATCTCCTTCCTTCTTCTCCTTGTGGCGCTGTTCATCCCCCTGAAATTCGGCGTGCCGAACCTGGACTTGGCTTCTCCTATTCTCCCTTCCGACCTCTCACGGCTCGGCGAGCATCTGGTGGATTTCACTCGGGCCCTGTTTTCCCTGGACGTGCGGTCCTCGCTCAAAACCGTGTCCGACGTCCTTTCCACTCCCTGGCCGGAGGAAATTGCCGAAATCCTGATCCTTCTGACATTTTTTCTGTGGGGAATCAAGAGTTTTTCGCAACGAACCCTCGTCGTCCGTGTTGGAAGAGTTGACGCCATGATGTGGCTGTTCGTTCTTGCGGGGTTTGTCGCGACGATTCTTTCCCCGGGGTTCCACTCCAGCGCGGTCATTCTGAAACAGTTTGTCAGCTATGCTCTCCTCTTCTTCCTGATTGTGCACACCTTCGACACGCCGGCTCAGCAGAGGAGGATTATTAAGTATTTCTTGATTTCCACTGCAATTGTTGCGTGGCTGGCTCTGTACCAGTTTTTTCTTGGCTTTCAAGAGGTCGCCCGAGCCGTCAAGCAGTACATCCCTCCCGAGCTTCAGATAGATTATCTCGTGAGGATCGCTCGCCGAAGAGTCTTTTCAGTGTTCGTCTATCCGAATTCCCTGGCAGGCTTTCTCCTGGCGTCCTTTCCGCTGACCTTGTTTTACGGGGCGATGCACAGAGAATGGTTCGAGAGGAAAAACGTCAAGAAGTTGATTGCCTACGCGATTGTCGTGCCGTTGCCGTGCTTCGTTTCGTTCCTCCTGACGCAATCGAAAGCCGCGTTCCTGAGCTTGCTCATCGTTGCCGGTGTCTCGATTATCGCCGCGCGAAAAAAGCTCCGCCTGAAGCCGAAGGTGCTCTTGGTGTCCCTGCTGGCCGTCCTCATTTTGCTCTCGGGCGTCCTCCTGTCTCCCCTTGGTCGCAAGCTCATCATATATACGGCTGACTTGACTGAGAAGGGCAGTTACACGTTAGGCCAGAGGCTTGATTACTGGAGCACGGGTTTGAAAATGTTTGTCGCAAGCCCGGTTATTGGCAACGGGTTCAATTCTTTTGGCTTACTCTCCCCGAAGTACCGCTCGCCGGGGGCAGGCGAGGCGAGAAGCGCCCACAACAATTTCCTCCAGATACTCATCGAGACGGGCGTTGTCGGTTTCGTTTTCTTTGCGGGCATCTGGGTGGTTGGCCTCGCCTCGGCGAGATCATTTGTACGGGCGTATCTCAGAGGAGAAAAAACTGACCGCCTCCGAGAGACAGTTTTCCTGTCGGCTCTGATAGGGATTTCCTGTTTTCTGATTCACAGTTTGGCGGACTTTGACCTCTACATCCCCGGAATTGCGATGACGGTCTGGCTCTTGCTGGCATTGATGGTCAAGAACGCCCGCCAGCCACACGAGCGCTGCATACAGCTCACCGGCAGGTCGGCAGCGGCATGCACGATAGCTCTCGTGGTTACCTGCGGTCTCGGCCTTTTCTACGCCTCGAAAACCCTGAACGCAAACTCGCACCTCGCGGTAGCTCAATCCATTGCCGAAAGCACTGAGCCGCCCCCGGGTGATGTCGAATACGAGCGAGCCGCCGCCGAGGTGAGAAAAGCCCTCAAGTGGGACGGCGCCAATCACAACCTCCACATGTACCTCGCCCGGATTTACTTCCGGCTGGAACGATATGAGGAGGCTCTCGCGGAATACGCCGCCGCCGACCGCCTCCTTCACGGCCTTTCGCCGATGGTCGCCCATCGCACTGGCCGCACGCTGCTCGCGAGGATGAAAACAGAGGGCAAGAGCGACTGGGGAAAGGTTCTCAACGGATTCAGGAAAGCTTTTTTGCGTTCTCCGGCGAGTTGCTTCCACCGGCTGGTTTACTCGTACTATCTCTCCCAGGCGGGCTACCCCGAGGAAAGCGGCAGGGAATTGCGGGAGGCGAGGCGGCTCGACCGTTCCGGCAAGGAAGCGATAAAAACCGCCGAAATCATCTACCTGGACGACCCTTTCGTTGGCGACCTCCGGCGCTTTTACGCCGGGACGCAGGGTAGCTCCCAACGTGAGGAGGGCAAATGATCATTCCGCGTTGCTGATGCCTCCCCGGTAGGAAATTATGCCGCTTCCGTAAGATTCCAGAAACCCCTTCAGCTTTCCGGCGCGCGTGGGGTGACGCATTTTTCGGAGAGCCTTGGCTTCGATCTGCCGAACTCGCTCGCGGGTCACGTTGAACTCGTTCCCCACTTCCTCCAGGGTTCGCTGGCAGCCGTCATCGAGTCCGAACCGGAGCGTGAGAACTCGCCTTTCCCTCTTGGTCAAGCTGCACAGAACGTCCTGAATTTTCTCCTTCAGGAGAGTGTACCCCGTGGCCTCCGCGGGCGATTCCGCTCCCTTGTCCTCGATAAAGTCCCCGAAGTGGCTATCGTCGCTGTCGCCGATCGGCGTCTGGAGGGAAATGGGGTGCTGGGCGATTTTGAGAATCCCACGGACTTTGTCTGAAGGGAGATTCATTTCCTCCGCGAGGTCCTCTGGCGTGGGCTCTCGGCCTTGCTCCTGAACGAGCTTCTTGGAAGCGCGGACGAGCTTATTGATGGTTTCGATCATGTGGACGGGTATTCGGATGGTCCGGGCCTGGTCCGCTATGGAGCGGGTTATAGCCTGACGAATCCACCATGTGGCATACGTGCTGAACTTGTATCCCCTGCGATATTCGAATTTCTCCACCGCTTTCATCAGCCCCATGTTCCCTTCCTGGATCAAGTCAAGGAAAGATAACCCCCTATTCGTGTATTTCTTCGCAATGCTGATGACCAGCCGCAGATTGGCTTCGACCATTTCGCTTTTCGCCGTATGCGCCTCATCCATCCATCTGCGCAATTCCATCACGTCGTTGGAGAACTCATCGAGGCTCTTCCCCGCCGAAGCCTCGATACGAGCCAGTTTCATCTTTTCGCTCTTTATCTCCGCCAGGACCGATGCCTTTCTTCTCTGACTCTTCAAGCGAGCAATCCGCCTCTTCGAGTCGCAGACCTTGTCGCAAATTACCACGACGGCATCGCAGAACATATCAATGGGTTTTTGCTTCAAGTGGTACTTGCTGATGAGGTCTCGGATGAGCGTGCGGGTTCTTTTGATCTGCGTGCCCACCTTCTTCCTCTCGAGCGCGGTAGTTCTCCTCCGCCTCTGCTTTTCGAGGAGGACGTCGAGTCTTTCGTCCGCTCTCTGGAGGCGCTCGGAGTAGTTGGGCAGCAGGCTCAGGAGCCTCTCGCGGTCCTTGACGCCCCTTTCCCGCACGATGCGGTCGAAGCGCTCTTTCCCCGCCTCCAATCGCTTTGCCAGGGCGATGACCTCCTTGGGGGTCTGGCGAAACTCAACGATACGATTGCGAATCTCCTCTTCGGCTCTCTCGATCCTCTTGGAGATTTCGACCTCCTGCTCGCGGGTCAGCAGAGGGACCTGCCCCATTTGTCTCAGATACATCCTGACGGGGTCATCCAGAACATCTAATTTATCGTCATGCCGCTTTTTCTCTTTGACTTTCTTCCGCTTCCCTTTCCAGCGAGAGGACTTCTTGTCGGCCTCGGAGGTGTCCATGATTTCGATGTCCATCCCACGCAGGAGAATCATTATCGAATCTATCTCCTCCGCAGAGACGACATCGTCCGGCAGCACCTCGTTGATATCGTCGTAAGTGATATAGCCCTTCTCAGAGCTGAGGTGGATAAGTTCGCGAATCCTTTTGTTTCTCTCCTGTCTGCTCATACAAGTTCACCGATTTTTAATGATGAGTTCATGGCGACGCCGACGCACTGCCTGCTTGTATATGCCAGCTTCACTCTGCCGTCAATAGCTTTTTGTTTGCCATTCGTCTTGGGCCCTCTGGATCGCATCATACTCCGCCTCAAGTGACCTGCGGTCTCCACCCTCTTTTTCGGCCCTGGCAATCTGTTCTTGCAACTTCTTCTTTCTCTGCGATTGACGCTGTTTCAGGACCCTTTCAATGAGGTCTTCGGCCGCCTTCAGCGGCTCATTCGACTCAACCTCCTCGAACATAAAACGAGAAACCAGTTCCGCCTGCCCGCCGTCCTCAACGTTTTTCAGAAGCGTCTCCGCTTTGACTTTCTCACCGTGCTCGTGCAGAAAAAAAATCCTCTCCGCCAGTCCCTTGCAAACCAGGTCGCTGAAGTCCCGCACGCTAAGGCGCTCGGTGACGAGGCTGCGGACTTTTTCCGAAGCAAGCATGTAGCCGATTAGGTTTTTCTCTCGGTCCACGTCCGCAAAATTTTCCCGCACCTCGCCCGCAGAATGGGGGCCGGCGCCCCTCGCTGCGAACGGGCGATAGTTCCCCCGAATCCTCCGCATTTCTGCCCTGAGCACTCCCTCCGGCATACGGACTGCCGCGGCTATCTTCTGGATCCAGGCGTCTCTGATGATGGCGCTGGGGCTTTTATGGGCTGTCACAAGCATTTGCGAGGCGATCGCCCGCCGCCCGGCCAACGTTCCCTCATCGTTTTTTTTCCGCAAGACATCGTACTGGAAATCCACGAGCTCCAGTGCTTCCTCGAGGAGCTTCCCGAACGCCTCCGCCCCCTTCTCGCGAATGAGAAGGTCAGGGTCGTATGTCGCTGGTAGGACAGCTACTCGCACGTCCAGCTCCGTCTCCAGCAACGGCTCGAAACTCCGCAGCGTGGCGTCCTGACCCGCGGAGTCAGAATCGAAAGCGAATATCACCTCCGAGCAGTACCTTTTGAGCAACCTGGCCTGCGTCAGCGTGAACGAAGTGCCCTGCGCCGCCACCGCGCTGCCGAAACCCGCCTGGTCAATCGCAATCAGGTCCATGTGCCCCTCGCACACGATTGCCTTGTTCTGCTTCGCTATTTCGCTCCTGGAGAAATTCAGCCCGTAAAGCACTTCGCTCTTATTGAACAGGGGAGATTCCGGCGAGTTTATATATTTGGGCGACACGTCAGCCTGCTCGCCGCCGGGAAGCACTCGACCGCTGAATCCTATTGCCCGCCCCCGAGGGTCGAAAATCGGGAACATGAGCCGATTTCTGAACCTGTCATAGTGGCCGGCGGAGCTTTCCCTCGCGAGCACCAGACCCACTTGTTCCAGGAGAGAAGGGCTGAACTTCTGGCTTGCGTTGTTCAAAAGCGAATCCCAGGCATCGGGTGCAAACCCCAAATGGAACTTCTCGGCGGTTTGTTCGGTTATGCCTCGTTCTCGCAGATAGTTGCGAACTGCCTCACCTCCCGGTTTCCTCAACTGTTCCCTGAAGTAAGCTACAGCAAATGACATCGCCGCGAACATTCTCTCCCTGGCTCGTTCTTGCCCTGCGCCCCTTTTCTTTTGGGGAAGAGCTATATTCGCTTTCCGGGCAAGCATTTCCACCGCCTCATAGAAAGGTATCCGCTCCTTTTCCATCAGAAAGTGAAACGCATTGCCTCCCTTCCCGCAGCCGAAGCACTTGAAAATCTGCCTCTCGCGGTTGACCATAAATGATGGCGTTTTTTCCTCGTGGAAAGGGCAAAGCGCCTTGAAGTTGCGCCCAGACTTCTTGAGAGGAAAATAGGACGATACCACCGCGACTATGTCGGTCTCGGCAAGTATCCGTTCAAGGAGTTGATTGGGAATGAAGTTGCCCACGCTTCTGCGGAGAGATTTATTACGTGTTGGGTTTGGCGGATACAAAAAGGTTATCGGGTATATAGTACCTCTCGAGGAGTTCTTTCCCCCGGCTTATCCCTATCCTGGAGCTTCGCCCCAACGCCGGCCTACGCTCCCCGATTCTGCGACAAATCAGCAATTCCGAATCAGTTACATTATAGCCGGCGAGTTTTCCGTCAATTGCGAAAGCTTCACTCAGCCGCCCGGGGCCTTTCGTCGAGAGACCAGCTTCGCTGGTTCCTCGAAGTTTCGCCATCTCCGCGATGCCTTCAACCGGCTCAATTGCCCTTATCAAAACGGCGCCGGGCTTCCCATTTCCTCCTGTTACTATATTTAGCAGAAAATGGTTCCCGTACGCAAGATAAATATACGTTTTTCCTCCAATATCGAACATCAGCTCGTTACGAGCCGTCATCCCTCGAAAAGCATGTGATGCCGGGTCATCCTTGCCATAGTACGCTTCCGCTTCGACAATACGCCCGATAAGAGTTTTCCCCCGGAAGATCCTCACCAGGTATTTTCCGAGGATGCCCCTGGCGACCTCTCCCGGACTCCTCAGATAGAAGCTTCTCGCCACAATCCGGTATCCGCCGACCCTCAAGCGGCGCCTGAGCCTCTCATTGCGCGCCGCGTTGCGGTCATCCGGGTGCGTCATAGGATGCTTTCTCCGTGCGCTTTCGACAACCTGGGCAACCAAGCCCCCGGCCCCTTCCAAAAAACCGGGGGATGCCGCCGTTTTCGTCAAAGACAGTTGTTCCGACGTCCCACTGCTGCGTTTGTCCACTTTACATCATCCCGTCCGCAAACGCCTACCACAAAACGAGTGTGGCCGCAATCCCTCAGTTACGGGGGGCTGAGGCTGAACCGCAGAGTGCGCAGAGCACGCAGAGAGGTTTAGGTATCGCCGGCGTCCTGTCCCGCCCCGCGTTCCGCGGGGGATATCGAGCGACTCCCTTGCCCTCGACGGGCTCGGGTTGTACGCTTCACGGCAAAAAAAGGCCCCCCCCCACGTGGCACGGGCGTCCCGCCCGTGGGGGAATCATGGGCAAAATGCCCATGCCACGGCAGGCAACGACAGAGTCCTTCTCATCTTCGTGGGCTAATAGCAGGTCGTTTCGGCCATGCCACAGCGTTGCTTTTTGGAAACAGAGGCGCGCTCCTGGCTAACCTTCTGAGCTATCGGGCGTTATGTCGCCGTGCGCAGAAGCGCAGTTGCCGGAACGCCACGTTACAGCCTGATAGGGAAAGCAGACCTCGCAGGAGTGATATGTCTAACACCCTCGGGGAACGAAGCTTACAGCATCACGCTGTCATGGCAAGGCTCTTGCTTACGCAATACACGGATAGGAGTAGGCCTGAGTCCGCTTTTCAAAGGGCGGGAGGGAGAAGGTTGGGCTATATCGGTCTGCTAAGCCCTCCGCTCCATGACGGGCGGCGGTCCTTCTGCGGAAAAAAGGTGAAAATGCAGAGAGAGTTCTCATCTGTTTACCAAGAGGGGTAGGTCGCCCAGGCCGACATGCGGGTAAGACATTCCCCGGAGGTGAGCTGACCGGGAGCGCAGAGAGCATATCGTGAGGCGGGAAGATTCCATTTAGTAAAGGATACTGACAAGTTGAAGAAATCATGTTTCTCGGTAGTGGCAGGTATTGCCGTATTGGCGTTCGCGGGCTGGGCTATGGGTTACTCTACGCCTATCAACCCGGCGCCCTCCGGTGAGCTGGATTTACTCTCGATCCTCAATAAGTTGTACGGTCTGGCCAACGTGCAGCGCATTGAAGATGGGCCTTTCCCGGGCGACCAGATCTGGCTGAATCTTGACGGGGGCGCGACGGCCACGGCGAAGTACTCTGCGTACGACCAGACCTTCGGCTACATTCCAGGAGAAAGCGGCGGTACGTTCGTTCCACTGTTCACCGCGACGGGGGGGCTCTACCCGATCCACGGTAGCGGCGTGGGAGGTACTATTCCAGGCGGTGTTTCTGTTTTCCGTTTTGGCGACGATCCTTCCGGTGCGCCTCTGCGGAGCTCGCGTGAGAGCGACAATACCAGTGGAAATGACCACATGGTGACCTGGCTAATCACCGGCGGCCAAAGTGCAGGGAACTACGCGATTGCATGGGAGGACCTGGACCTGGGCGACGCGGACTACAACGACCTCGTTGTCGAAGTGTCGGGAGTGTCCCCGGTTCCTGAGGCGAGCACACTAATCCTGTTCGGTGCAGGGCTTTCGGGGCTTCTGTTCTACGCCAAAAAGAGACGTCTGATAAAGTTGTGACCTCGGCGTGTGAAAAAAGGAGGGAGCCCGGACAACTTCGTTCCGGCTCCTTCAAGCCTCGCGCGCTAAGAACCTGCACAGGCCGCCTTCCCGTTCAAGTCGAATGCCCAGCGCGCAATGGTGCTTTTCATGCGCTGGAGCGGAAAAACGCCCGCCTCGCCGAATTCACCGCCCCGTCGTTATTCGTATGCCAGATGATGTGAAGGCAGATGTTGTCAGAAGCATGCTGCGGGATAGATGAATCCTTTTGGTCGAGAAGCCCGGCTAAGGCCGGCTCCGACAGGAACATGTGGCCCGTCCGTGACCACCGGCTGAAGCCGGTGGCTAAGCACCAATGGCCTGGGTTGTGCTCGCTGAGGCTGCTGCATAGCTTACAGGGGGCGTGTGTATGTCATCACGGGGATTGGTTCCGCATGCGCGAGACCACCGGCTGAAGCCGGTGGCTAAACGGTGTTCGTAAATGCGGCCGCGCGTTGTGGATGCGAAACCTCATTTGTTTCAAGGCCTTCTCCTCATTGCAGCACCCGAATACGTGACCGAACTTAGGAACCAGAATTCTTAGTGCATGGATTCGCAAATCGGGTGAAGTATGAATGGTGTCGTGAAAGGAGCTGTTTTGACGGGATAATCAGGATAGACGGGATTGTTCCAGAGACGTGAAGTATCCAGTAAATGACAGGCCGGCGGGCCGCTGGGTGAAAGACCACGAAGGACAAAGAATTGGCGAAGAAGACGTGGCATGGGGCTCCCCTGCCCATGACCTTCCACGGGCGAGACGCCCGTGCGACGTTGTTCGAGAGATTCCCGCGTGGTCATGCCGAGGTCGAGAGAGGTATGGTCATCGTGGAGCGCAAGTCCGTTAGGAGACGCGGCATCTTGCCCCGAGGACAAGCGGCTGGAAGCCGCTTCTACCGTCAGGCAGGTAGTTGTTGTTGCTCGTGAGAGACAACCGGTCCATTGCGGATTGCGGATTGCAGATTGCGGAATGTGGAATCCGAAATCCCAAATAGCAGAGCCAGAATCCCCAATCCGAAATCCCAGGCATCCTGTCATCCTGTCGGAGCAAATACCTCACGGAACTCGCGAAGCGCCAAGAACCTTGGCGCCCTTGGCGTCTTGGCGAGAGAAAAAGGAAAAAGGGGAGGCCTCTCGCAAAGACGCAAAGCCCCGTCCATCTTGTTATCTTGTCGGAGCAATACGTCGCCGAACTTATGAATCGGAGGACTAAGTCTGTCCTTACAGGGCGACGACAAAGCAACGTTCAGCCCTGAACGGGCGTAATATTCCAGCCCAGGGCAACATCCTGGGAATAGCACGCGATGAAGTGCAAAAACCCTGTGGGGGCGGGATGGCTCGCTCCCCGATATGCGGCTCCCCCCATCAACAAGAGAGCGGACGCGCGTGCCACTGAGACGCGGGCGGCGCCCTCCGTCTGGAGGTGAGGATCGGCGCTACGCCCCACTCTCGGACTGGATGCCCGCCGCAGGCCCGCATCGAAGAATGTGGGAGGAACCCGAGGCGCGCTTTCGCGGTCTGTCGGCCAACAAAACTTGCAATTGACGGCGGCCAAGTCTTCCTTTTTTAGAAAGAGGTCGCGCCGGAGGACGCTGGGACAAGCTCCTCGCGGGAGATTTGCGAGGAAGCCCCCGCGGCCTGGGCGGAGGCTTCCTCCTTCCTCCTGGTCAGCCTGGCGGAAACCACTTTCGATTTCCCGCTGTCCTCCATGGTTATGCCGTACATAACGTCGGAGGCGGCTATGGTTCTCTTGTTGTGTGTGATAATGACGAACTGGGAGTTGCGAGCGAATTCTTTGAGAACTTCCGCGAACCTCATGACATTGGACTCATCGAGCGGCGCATCAATCTCGTCGAGGATGCAGAAGGGGCTGGGCTTGACCTTGAAGATGGCGAACAGGAGGCTGACGGCGGTCATCGCTCGCTCGCCCCCGGACAGCAGGGATATGGCCTGAAGTTTCTTTCCGGGCGGGCGGGCGATTATCTCGATGCCGCTTTCTAAGATATTCGATTCGTCCACGAGAATCAGGTCAGCTCGTCCCCCGCCGAAGAGACGCTGAAACATCTCCCGGAACTCCTCCCGTATCCTCTCAAAAGCTTCTCGAAAGAGGGCTTTGCTTTCGCGGTCGAGCTTGGCGATGGCTTTCAGGAGCGAGTTTTTCGCTTCGGAGATGTCTGAGTGCTGCGACATCAGGAAATCGTATCGCTCCTTCAAAGCGTCGTGCTCTTCGATGGCGAACAGATTCACCGGGCCCAGGGACTGCACACGGCCTTTCAGTTCAGCGATTCTGGACTGGACCTCCTCGAGGTCGCTCCCTTCCGGCAGAGGGGCTGCGTTCGGGTCGTCATAGCTCAGCGCGTACTCCGCCATCAGATATTCATCAATGCGGCTGATTGACAACCGGACCTCCGTCAGCTTGACGTCCAGCTCCCCCTTGTTCCTCTCACGCTCTCTGGCGGCGTTGCCTTTCTCCTTAACCTCCCACTCGACCTGCGTCAACTCGTCAACGAGGAGCTTTCTTTTGTCATCGAGCTGCTCGACGGCTGCGGTGACTCCCTCCTTTTCCTGCGTGAGCGAGACGATCGCCGCGTGGCACTCCTGAACCTCGGCCCGGAGGTCTGCAATATACATCTTCCCCTCCTCGATGCGGCGGGCGCGGCTATCCAGCTCTTTTTTTGTCAGGTCCAGTTGTCCCCGCATATATTCCATATCGCTTTGAAGATTCCCGATTCGCTCGTCGTAGGAAGCTTTTGCGAGGGCAACCTCCGCCACATCCTTTTTGACCGAGGCAACCTCGTTTTGCATTCTCTCGACGGTTCCCCGCGTGGAGGAAATGGCGGTTTCGACCTCAGCTCTCTCCTCGGTGACCCCTTTCAGCTCATCGCCCAGATTTCTTTCTTTCTCGGCGAGGCGGCCCTGATCCGATTCGGTTTGCGAACGCCTCTCGGCGAGCTCCTCTCCCCGGTTGCGGAGCGATTCGATGCTCACGGAAAGGTTCAGCAGCTTTTTGTTCGCTTCGGACGCATTGTCCTCCATCCCCGAAATAGTCGCTGTTCGCTGCTCGATTTTCACGACGAGATTTTTCTGAGCCTCAAGCGACATTTCTTCCCGGCTTCGGAGTGCATGCAAGCGTTTTCGCTGTGTCTCCTCCTCTCCGGCGAGAGAAGCGATGCGAGATTTTCGGGTCACGGGGCTGACCGCCGCTGTTGAGCCGTTGCCTGCGGTGATGGCAAAGCCGCCCTCGACCTTCTCGCCGGAGGCGGTGACAAACGTCAGCCGCCGCTCGCTTTGCTCCGCGATTGTGACCGCATCATCGAAGTCCGGGGCGAGGACGACCTCCCCCAGCAGATATTCCGCGATTTTCCTGCACCTCTGGTCAAACGAGACTTTGTCAAGAATCGGCCTAAAGGCTCGCCCTTTTTCCTCACAGAACCTTTCAACGGCCTCGCGGGCGCCGTTGGACCGTTCGATAGCGTCCAAAGGGAGAAAAGTCGCTCTCCCCCGAGCTTTTTCTCGGAGGTACGCGGCAGCTCTTTTTGCATTCTCGACCGTCTCCGTCAAAACCCATTGCAGGCGGTTTTCGAGCGCGGATTCGACGCAACCCTCATGTCCCGGCGACACCTCGATGACATCCGCGACCGTCCCGATGATTCCGCGCAGCTCCGACCCTTCGCTCTTCGACTCCTGAATGACGGCTCGCACGCCCGCGTCGTACCCCTCGTACCGCCGCAGGGCTTCAGCAAGGAATTCACGCTCAGAGGCTGCACGCGAGATCGCGCTCTCCGCCTCGAGAAGCTCGATACGGAGATTGTAGAGGTCTTCTTCCGTTTTCTTCCTGTTCTCCTGGAGCTTCGCCAGGTCCTCCTTTTGACGGCTGAGTTGCTGGGAAAGGGCCTCGTTGCGTCTCTCAGCGGCGAGACGAGCTTGTTCGCCTTGCTCCAGCGATTGAAGAACGTCCTCTCTTCGCTGCTGGAGCTCGGCGAGAACTTGATTGTTCCGCCCGGATGTTTCTGCAATAGAAGACAGCCTGCTTCGCAGTTCCGTCTCGCGCCGGATCAGCTCGAGGAGCCGATTCGATAGTTCCGCCGAGTGTGCCTCGCTTTTCCGCAGCTCTCCTGTCTGTTCGTTCAACCGTTCCTCTTTCTGCTTGAGCCTCTGCTCGCAGGACATCTTTTGCTCGGAAAGCGTCTCGAGACTCTCTTTCCGCTCGCGGATGGTAGTCTCCAGTCCCGCGACCTTCTGCCTCATCTTTTTGATTTCCGCGGAGACATTTTCAGAAAGGGCGTCTGTGTCGGCCATTCGCTGCTCGAAAAGAGAGATATTTCCGGACTCGCGGTCAATGTTCCGCAAGAGGTCGAGCTTGCGAGATTGCAGTTCCTCGTGATTCAGCTCGGAGCTGCGGAGCTCCGCCCGGACCTCCCGTATGCGGGACTCTCGTTCCTCAATCTCCTGAGCCAGCCGGCGGAGTATTCCGTCCACACCTTCGCGCTTTTTCTCCAGCGATTTCATCTGCTCGGCAAAACGTCCCCTGTTATGGAGAGAATAGCCCACTTCAAGCCGCTGGAGCTCATCGGCAAGTTCCTTGTACCGGCGGGCTTTCCCGGCCTGACGCTGGATGGAAATCATCTGCCTTTTCACTTCCCGAAGGCGATCGTCGAGACGCGCGAGGTTCACCTCGGTGTACTCCAGCTTTCGAAGAGCTTCCTTTTTGCTCGCTTTGTACTTGGTAATGCCAGCCGTCTCGTCGAACAAATACCTCCTGTCCTCCGGCTTAGTGCTGAGGATAAGTTCGATGTTGCCTTGCTGGACGAAGGAGTAAGCCTGGGTGCCCAATCCGGTATCCATGAAAAGCCTGTGGATGTCTCTCAGGCGGCAGGGACGCTTGTTGAGAAAGTACTGGCTTTCTCCGGAACGGAAGAGGCGGCGGGAGATCGTTACCTCATCATACTGGTCGTCGGTGAAAACTCTGGTGTCGCCGAGGGTCAGGGAGACCTCGGCCATCCCCATCGGCTCGAGCTGATCCGTTCCCCCGAAGATTAAGTCCTCCATAAGACTCCCTCGGAGGCGCCTCGCATTTTGCTCTCCGAGAACCCATCTTATGGCATCCGAGACGTTGCTTTTACCACAGCCGTTGGGACCGATTATGGCCGTGATGCCTGGCTCAAACCCGATCACCGTCTTTTCAGCGAACGACTTGAACCCCACCAGTTCCAGAAACTTGAAGTACACGCCCTTCCCTCCTTGCGGTTGGAAAGCGGCGTTTCACCCTCTGGTCAATGTGATAATATACCGGAACGTGCCCTGGTTGTAAAGAAAAAACTGGCGAGACGCGTATGGCCTCAGTCTCGGGCGGATACCCCGCCTTGGCGGTGGAGAGAAAAAAGGGTAACGCAAAGGCGGTAGAGTCGCAGCGAGGAGAATGAGAAAGACTCCGTCGTCGCCTGCCGTGGCATGGGCATCTTGCCCATGATTCCCAGAGACGGGATGCCTGCGCCGGCACGTGGGGGGCGGCTCTTCTTTTCGGCCTGAAAGGCACAGCCGGATGCGGCGCCGAAAGATGGCGATGTTGATGCTTCCGCACGGCCCGCCCGTTCGCGCGCCATCGTCTCGCCTAATCCCGGGCATATTTCCACGGTCTGAGCCCGCGCCCCTTGCGCAGGCGCCTCGCCATGATGATAAAGTTGTTGTCGAAATTGTCGGGTTCGTGGTAAATGATAGGGGATAGACGCGGAGCAAAGGATACCTCGTCACGCTGGTGAGGAGCGCAGCCGCCGCGAGCTTGGCGCGCCCATAGCTCAATAGGATAGAGTTGCGGACTTCGAATCCGATTCTGCAAGATTCTATAACTTCCTGCCCCACAATGTGTCTCACCGCTTGACCCTCCTGCAGAGTGGGTTACGTCATACTCTTTGCTTCCCCTTGCTTCCTCATAAGTTCCTCAAAATTTCATTTTCTTGTCATTATATGTCACAAGCGAACGCTCACGACCATCGAGAAGTTTCGCAGGTGAGAGGCCACAGGGGCTATCTTGCGCGAGATTAAGCGAGTGATCGAGTCCCCTCGCAAAGGAAGAAATCGGAGCCGTGACCGTTGGGACACACGGCGATCCCCAGGCTTTAACCAGAAGGGACTCCAAGCCCATCTTCTACAGTTGCGGGGGGTCAAAGCATTACTGCCGCCAGCAAGGCGGGAGAATAGAACGTCGAATATAAGAAGAAGGGCAGCGACGGTCTCGTGACCGAAATCAATGGATGCGCAGTGGAAAGCTTGGTGACCAGAGTTCCGAGAACCTATAGAAGAAGCGCGACCTTCTTCATGTCAGGGCCTCCAGTTCGACGTCACGTTTCGTTTGTTGTTGCCCGTCGGGAATTGACATTGCACCGGAGAAGCGTAAAATGAGCATGAAATCATTTTCCGCGGGTAACGTGCCGAAGGTCCAGGGGAACTTTACGAACTGGAGGAGCAAAATTGAACCCGTCGCCGCTCATAAATAGCGTTGTTGAGCAAGCCAGTGCACTTCAGACGGCATATTACCGGCTTCTTTTGCTTGTTGGACCTTCGGGGAAAGGCAAAACGAAGCTGTTGCACGCGCTCAGAGACCAGAAAAACTTCCCTTACCTGAATATCAATGCTGCTCTCAGCCAGCGACTGCTGGATTATCCCAAGCCACAAAGACCTCTCGAGGTTTTACCCATTCTCCAAGATGTTCTCTCTGAGCAAACGTCAGACATATTGCTCCTGGACAACACCGAACTATTGTTTGATCCCGACCTTCGCTTGGACCCGCTGCGATGTCTGCAATTCCTTAGCCGGAATCGCAGCCTGGTTGTTGCATGGAACGGCAAGTATCGGGACGGCATGTTGACATATGCTGAGCCGGATCACAGGGAGTACCGACGATACGAAAAACCCGATGCCGTGATAACTCCGTTGGAGGGCTAACTTAGGAGGGGAGAGATGAAATACAGCGAATTGGTGGAGTTCGAACCCATTGAGACGGTTATTCAGCTCCGTCAGGCAGATAAGAAGAAAACAGCAGAACAACTGGTAAAGACCTTTGTGATCTCCGACCGGATGGCGGAGCTGTGAAGGGCGGTAGGAAACTGCGGCGGGTGGTTGGGCGGAGAAAAACTGCGGCACTTCCAAAAGATTTCTGCGAGAATGCATCCTTTTACGCGGCTGTAGGAGCCACGGCAGGAGAAGCATTCTCAGCAGAAAGGAAAGGAAGTGTACAGCGATATGGAACAATGGCTTCAGATCCGACAGAGGGTATTACGAGAAGGAGTCAGCAAGCGCCAGGTCTTGCGTGAGACGGGGATGCACTGGACGACGCTGGAGAAGATTCTCGAGTACTCCTGTCCCCCGGGGTATCGCCGGAAGAAACCACCTCACAAGCCCAAGATCGGGCCGTACCTGGACAGAATCCGACAGATCCTGGAGCAGGACAAACACGCCCCCAAGAAGCAGCGGCACACCGCCAAAAGGATTTGGTAGATTCTGCGAGAGGAGGGGTTCACTGGGGGCTATACCATTGTGAAGGATGCCGTTCGGGAACTGAGGCGGACCAGCAGGGAGGTCTATATGCCATTGAAGTATCCTCCTGGAGAAGCCCAGGTGGATTTCGGGCATGCTCTGGTGAAAGTGGCCGGAGTCCTGCGAAAGATCTGTTTCTACGTCATGGCCCTGCCGTATTCGGATGTGTTCTTTGTCAAAGCCTATGATCGCGAGTGCACCGAGACGTTGTGGGACGGGCATGTTCAGGCATTTGAATTCTTCGGCGGGGTTCCCCGACGCATCACCTATGACAACAGCCGAATCACGGTCTCGAAGATCATCGGTCCCCGTCGGCGAGGACTGACCCAGGGGTTTTTACAATTGGTCAGCCACTACCTGTTTCGGTATCACTTCTGCCTGGTCCGCCGAGCCAATGAGAAGGGCGTGGTCGAAGGACTGATCAAGTACACGCGGCAGAACTTTCTGGTTCCTGTTCCCCAGGTTCGGGATTTTGAGGAGTTGAATGCCTATTTGCTGCAGAGGTGTCGGGAGGATATGCATCGCAAACTCCGGGGGCAAACTAAGAACAAGGAGGCATTGCTTCTTGAAGAGCAGCTGTCTTTCCTTCCCCTCCCCTTCAAGCCGTTTGATGCCTGTCGCATCCAACCCGGGCGGGTCAATAGTGAGCTATTGGTTCGTTTCGATGACAACGACTATTCCGTGCCGATGGAGTACGCTTACCACGATGTCACCGTAAGGGGTATACCGACCGTGTGGAGATCTGCCGACTGCATGAGGTGATTGCCGTTCACCCTCGGTGCTGGGGCAAACAGCAACAGGTCTTCAATCCCCTTCATTATCTGCCGTTGCTGGAGCGGAAGCCTCATTCCTTTCCGTTCGCTCGGCCGTTTGAGAACCTGACTTTGCCTCGCTGTTTTGACGTCCTCCGCGGTCGTATGGAATCGGAGTTGGACCATGGCACTCGGGAGTACATTGGGGTGCTTCGTCTTTTGGAAACTCACAGCGTCCAGCAGCTCACGGCGGCGGTGGAAAAGGCTCTGCGCCGTCGCGTGTATGCGAAGGATGGTGTGGCCCAATTCCTTGCTGGCTGCCCACGTTGGCGAGAGACTACCTTCAAGCTTGCAGGTCGAGATCAGTTGCGCCTGGTCAAGGTATCGAAAGGCGATGTTCGAGAGTACACGACTCTGCTGGGCCATGGAGGTGCCGCGTGAAGGAAAGAAAGCCCCAGTTGTTACTGAACCACTACCTGAAGAAACTGAAGCTCCCGACCATCTTGCGAGAGTATCCAGCCGTAGCGGCCGGTTGCGCGAAGGACAACTGTGACTATACGGTCTTTTTACTCCGTCTGGTGGAGAGAGAGGCGTTGGATCGAGAAAAACGAGCAGCCGAACGCCGTGTCAAAAATGCCCGCTTCCCTGTGATCAAGACCTTCGATACGTTCGACTTCAAAGCCCAACCTTCGATCAACGAGAAGCGGGTTCGGGAACTGATGATCGGCGACTATGTGGACCGTCGGGAAAATGTCCTGCTGGTGGGAAACAGTGGCACCGGCAAGACCCATCTGGCCAGTGCTCTGGGGTTCGCCGCTTGCATGCAAGGCCGAAAGGTACGGTTCTTCACGGTCAAGGGGCTTGTGACACACCTCACCGAGATGACCGAGCAGAGGCAATTGGAGCGAACCTTCAACCATCTGGAGCGCCAGGACCTGCTGATCCTGGATGAGCTGGGATATGTGCCCTTCTCCAAGACGGGGGCCGAAATGCTCTTTGAAATCGTGAGTCGAGCGTACGAGCGTCTGAGCCTCATTGTGACCACAAACCTGCCCTTTGAGTCCTGGACGGAGGTCTTTGGGTGTGAGCGACTGACCGGAGCCTTGTTGGATCGGTTGACCCACCGGGTGCACATCATCGAAGCCAATGGTCCCAGCTACCGACTTCGAGAGTCGAAACGCAGACTGCAGCGACCGCGTTCCCAACCCGAAGAGAGTAAGCAGACAGAGCTAAAACAATCGTAGTGGAGAGTAAATAGAAATACGTTGACACCCTATCTCACATAGGGTAAATGGACCCGAGGTGCCACGGTTTTAGTCCGTCACCCGCCACAGTTTCCTACCGTCCTTCACACCTACAAGCGGCAAACGCTGTCAAGGAAAAAACCGTCCCACTACCGTACCACCTGTGCAAAGTTCAGGCCGTGCCGAGGTAGGTGTTGGTCTATAACAGGTTGAAAATCAGAGGGAAAGGAAGCGCGCCCAACTTCCGAAGTTCCGAACCCAGCTCAAGCAGATTCGTGAGCGCCTTGAGGCTTTCGAGCAGGCGGCCTAATTACCCAGTGTTACGTAAAATATAGACAGATAGGGACGCTCGTCAGACACGCGCCTGGGGTCGGATTCGAACCAACCGCCGCTGCATTACGAATGCGAGGACGCTGAGGAGAGTAACTAACGCAATCAACGGGTATTGCGTTAAGTTGCGATGAAAGACTTTGTCCGGGACTTTAGGTCATTTAGGGGCGGTTTTCGATGCCCTCTCCCCACAAAAGTCCCCAGAGTTCGCCCGGCCGGGAACGATTGTGAATCCGGTCAGGATGCATGTCTCATCCTCAGTCCCCGAAAGCCGGACCGCGCTGCCTATGCCTCTGCCGTCAATGATGGTGCCATCCCTCACGGACGCATTCCCGGGATTCGTGCTCGTCAGGACAATGTTCCGGGACTTGAACACGATGTTCTCGTAGTAGGTCCCTTGCCTCACCATGAGCGTGTCGCCTTCGGAGGCCGCGTTGATCCCTTCCTGAATCGTCTTGAAGGCGCTGAGCATGCTCTTCCCGTTGCCGGACGCGGAAACGCTGTCGTCAACGTACCAGCCAGCAGCAAGCAGGACCGTCGGAGGTGAGATGATCAAGAAGATGGATGCCAGAGAAAGAATGATTCTGATAGTCATGGCACTTCCTCCTCTTTGGGTCGGCGTTAGCCAGGCTTCCCTGTCAAGCAGTATATTCCAATCAATCCGCTGGTGAAACCCCTAAAGCTGGAGAGCAAGAACTTGCCTTGCGGTCAGTCAAACCATAACGCGCGCCGTGTCCTCCATGCAACGACCGATCTCTGAAGCAAAGAGGGAGGTGAGGCTTTTTATGGCATGCAACTTCCTGAGTGCGAGCGGGAAACGGAGGGGCTGAACCACTGATCTTCTCGATAACCTACGTTAAGGCCCAAATCGCGCGCTTTTGCTCGATAACGGCGCCTGTATTCGAAAGCTGAGGAGTGCTTAGCACAAAACGGGCTCAGCGGCGCAGGACACGATACTGACCTATAGGCGTCCCTTCTGATTTTCCCAACCGCGTCAGTCCCAGCCGGTCCCGCGGTCTCATGCAATGGCGCGACAACGGCACGGGGGCGGGCACGCCGTCCAAAGCCGCAACCGTCCTAAAAAACGCTACTAACGCTTGAGAGGCCAGCCCTGACAAAGGCTCGCACCGGACATGTCGCGTCGGATTACGTTGTCGCAGACGGAACCAACTCTTACGTGGGGCCTGCAGCTCCGTCGTCTGTTCCGCGTATGCCACTTCTGCCTCGCTCCGCGACAGAGCAGTTTCCCGTTCGCTATCCCATCTGTTAGAATCCCCACCGTCCACACGAAATGGCGAAAACGTGCAACTTGAACCGATAAGGAGAGGAAGATTAGCATGACAAGCCTGAGGAGACTCCCAGCTCGATTCATCGCATTCGGCGTCATCGCCATCATCAGTCAGCAGGTGGGTGCGCAGCATGCCGTGCCCATGCTGATAAGCTATCAAGGGGAGTTAAGAGCAAAGGGTCCGTACTGAAACTGAAGATCGAAGAATATTGGCACAAGTAAGCATAGCGAAAGGACTTTCTTCCGGCAAGAAGCGCAGCAGAAGGTGAGAAGGAGAATATGGGAATGATGGATTCAAGAAACAAAAAGAGGATCGTACTGCTGGCTTCATTTGTTAGCCTGTTTTTGTTAACGCCAGTTCCGTGTAACGCCCAGAGACATGGATTTGGGATGGGCCCGCCTGTGACGGAGGAGATTGTGGAGAAGGCCGTGACCTCTGTGCCGGCGGCCCTCGAAGGCCCGTTTAATCCAACCTGGGCATCTATCGAGAAGAACTACAAGGTACCCGAGTGGTTCCGTGACGGTAAGTTCGGGATTTTTATTCACTGGGGTCTGTATTCCATTCCCGCTTATCATAACGAATGGTACCAGAAGCATATGTATGGTAATCAGGAGATCAGCCAATGGCATACTGACAACTACGGCTCCGTTGACACGTTTGGATACAAGGATTTTATTCCGATGTTTGCCGTGCCAAAACTCGATCCCGACGAGTGGGCCGAGTTGTTCGAGAAATCCGGCGCCACATACGTGATCCCAACTGCTGAACATCATGATTGGTTTTCAATGTGGGACAGCGACGTGACCCGGTGGTGTGCCGGTAAGATTGGGCCGAAGCGCGATCTGATTGGCGAGTTGTCCAAGGCTGTACGAGCACGTGGCATGAAATTCGGTCTCTCCAACCACAGCATCGAACACTACACTTTCATCCAGCCGATCGCAGGGATGAAGACTGATCTCGGCGATCCAGCATATATCGACTTCTACTGGGTTACCAACCACAATGACGCGAATCTGCAAAGATTTCTCAAAATTTGGCTGGCCAAGAATGTCGAACTGATCGATAAATATCGGCCCGATATGCTATGGTTCGATAATGGCATCAACCATCGGATGTACGATCCGTTGAAGTTGAAGGTGGCGGCTTACTATTACAACCGTGCCAGTCAGTGGGGCAAGGAGGTGTCCATTAGCTCGAAGGACGCCGCCTTTCTTGCCGGTTCGATTCTCGATTTCGAGCGTCAAGGTCGTGCTCCGAAGAAGTCCACTGACTATGTCTGGCAACCTGACGATCCGATTGGGCCAACCTTTGGCTATACTACCCTGGATCGGGGACGGGGTAATCGCCGTCTTGACATGAACGTGGGAAGCCCAGACTCATTTATTGCTCGACTGGTGCAGAACGTCAGTCGTAACGGTAATTATCTGCTGAACATTTCGCCCCGCGGTGACGGCTCCATACCCGAGAATCAACAGCGGGTCCTGTTGGACATCGGCAAGTGGCTTTCAGTGAATGGGGAGGCCATCTACGGTACGCGCCCGTGGACTCAGTCTGAGGAGGGGGCCACTCACTTCACGACCAAAGGCGATACGCTGTATGCGATCATGCTGTGCTGGCCGGGTGAGCAGGCCGCAATTGCGTTGTTAGCTAAAGGTGCATCCAATGCGGGCGAGGTCACGCGCGTCACGCTGCTGGGCCACGATGGCGGACTTGATTTTGTACAGGATGAGGAGGGTTTGAAGGTCGCCATGCCTGCCGAGCAGCCTTGTGAACACGCCTTTAGTCTGAAGATCACTCGGGCTCAAACGCAAAAGGCCAGCTTCAAATTTGATTTTGGTCCGGGCCAGGTTGCGGCAGGTTATACTCAGGTTCTTCCTAGAGATTCAGCCGAAAAGTGGTTTTTAGGGTTCCAGAAA
>Ga0315549_1000276_pt1 | contig 63458 bp, 60 predicted proteins | sample SalMarSW160200MG_FD_203101 | JGI IMG/M metagenome (GOLD analysis project Ga0315549, IMG submission 203101) | Salt marsh sediment microbial communities from the Plum Island Ecosystem LTER, Massachusetts, United States - Salt Marsh Sediment SW1601-200 ...
GCATTCTCAAGGGGACTTCTAAAGGAGCAAAAGGTAAGATTCTTTTGGTATCTTTTGTTTTTTTCCATCCTCTTCGTTTACGGCAAAAACAATATTCTACATAAACCTATAAATGTCTTCCTGCCCGGTCTTCGTTTCTACAGCAGATTCCTTCCTTATTTTTCGCTCTCTTCCGCTATTCTGGCGTCATTTTCACTGGATAAATTTGCCACCCTAACGATTGGAAAACGGTCAAGATTGGAGAAAACTATTATAGGGTTATTAATAGCTGTAATAATCGGTTTCGTAATCTTTGGAATATGGAAGTCAACACTTAATTTTGCAGATGGTCGATTAGCTTATAAATATTCTATTATTTCTAAAGGATGGTTGTTATTTCTGTCATTCCTATTTATCTCAGCTATTCTCCTCCTTGCACGGACTAAAGGATGGTTAAATGGCCTCCAGTTTCAACTGGCAGTGATTGGGATTCTTGTGATAGATCTGTTTTCCCTTGGTATGTATTTTAACGTGGGAAGAACAGACCCTGATCGCTACTATCAACCAAATAGTTTAACTATTTTTCTAAAAGATGAAGGGAAAAATGAATTGTTCCGTGTCGCAAGTGGGAGGTTTGGATATTTATATGCTAACTCCAGATGCCTCATGTATAAAATACAAAGTACAGAGGGCAAACTGGAAAATTCTCTTGGTCGGTTCAATCTACTCAAAAAGGGACTGCGTAAAGTGAACAAGGAGAGATACTTTGACCTCTACAACGTCAAGTATGAAATAAGGGATACCGTTATTTCAAAGATGAGAACCCTATATCCTAAAGAAAGAAATACCTACTTACCACGGGCATATATAGTCCACAAAGCAAAGAAATTACCTGAAGCCAATATAATCTCCTATATGGCATCTGTGGATTTTGACCCACAGAAAAAAGTCGTGTTTGAAAAATCTGAAAAGATAAGATTACTGAAGGGTAATACAAGCGAAGAAGACAGAGTGGTTATAACCAAATACAACGCAGAGTCCATTGAACTTTCGGTTCGGACGGGAGATGATGGATATTTAATACTTTCAGAACACTATTATCCCGGATGGAAGGCATATGTAGATGGAGAGAGGGTTCCAATATTCAGGGCAAATTATCTCTTTAGAGCAATATGCATTCCTTCCGGTGAACATGAAGTAAAATTCAAATTTAGTCCAAAGACATTCCGGTTGGGTGTAATCCTCTCTGTCCTGGGGCTTTTATCTATTATTGTAGCAGGAATTGTTAGCCGCCTAAGCACACATTCAAGAGTAAAAAAAATAAAAAAGCATATAGAACTTTAAAAGATGAAAAGAAGAGTCCAGGCATTAATAGGGATTCTACTGAGTTTTTTATTCTTATGGCTCGCTCTCAGAAAGGTCAATTTTGTTGAAGTTGGACAGGCTCTCCGCAACGCTAACTATAGTTTATTTGCCCTGGCCTTCATACTGAGTGGCGCTGGATTCCTCATCCGTGCATATCGTTGGAAAATATTACTTTCCCCTGTAAAAGATGTGAGATTTGGTAACGCATTTTCAGCAATCACTATCGGATTTATGGCAAACGGTATCTTACCTATGCGGCTTGGAGAAATTGTAAGAGCCTTTGTTGTTGGGTATAACGAAAATATATCAAAAAGTGCTGCCCTTGCAACTGTAGTTCTGGAGAGGGTACTTGATCTCTTTACGCTGTTATTCTTTTTCTCGGTCTTCCTTATTATCATACCTTTCCCAGCGACCATCAAAAAAATCTCTATCGTTTTATTTCTAATAGGTATATTGGGGATCGGATCTTTGTTACTTCTTTTATTAAAGCCTACTTTTATAATGAGACTTTTTAATTTTCTGCCAGAGAAGGCAAGCCGAAAATTTCGAGCAACCTTTTTATCCTTTATTGAAGGCCTTAAAATCATTAAGAACTGGAAATCATTAGTTGTTGTTATTCTTTTATCCTTTTGTGTATGGACGTATATAGCTTTTATTAACTTTATAGTTTTACACGTTGTTCATATAGAACTTCCCTTATATGCTGCTTTCATAGTTATGATAACAGTGAGCCTTGGCATTTCAATTCCATCGGCGCCAGGATTTGTTGGCACATTTCACTATTTTGCAATTCTTGGACTGAGTGTCTTTAGTATCCCAAAGAATACTGCTCTAAGTTTTGCAATATTATCACATGTCGTAGGGTTTCTACCTGTGATTCTCATTGGATTTGCTTGCCTTCAGAGAATAGGATTATCACTACGGAAGGTAATTAGATCTTAATCTATCGATATCTAATCCTTGTGAATGAAGGGAAATATTGCTTTAGAACTTGCTATACGAAAAAGGTTTTATCCGGATACGATCTTTACTCCGGAGGAACTGCCGATTATTGAAGCACCGCTTTCTATCAAATAGATTGCCCCTTCCTTATCTTTGATCCCACCGGCAGCCTTTATTGGAAGGCCGCAGGCCATTTTTATTATCTCAATTTGATGAGGAGTAACCGGTCCTTTTGTCCCGGTTCCTGTTTTTATAAAATCAGCACCTGATTTCTCAACCAGTAGTGCAGCCCTTTTAATTTCATCGTCCGAGAGGAGTGGAGCCTCTATTATAACCTTAAGTGCACCATCAGGGTGGATGGTTTCTACTATCTCCTTCAGGTCTTTTAGAACTTCATCATCTCTTCCACTTATAAATTTTCCCAAGCACATAACGATATCAACTTCTCTGGCACCGCTATCTATTGCCATGTTTGCTTCTCGTTTTCGGATTTCTGTCCATGAGGAGCCAAGGGGGAAATCACAAACAGAGACCGTTTTTATTCCCGTCCCTTTTAGTAAATCATAAACGAGTGGAACCCATACAGGATTTACACAAACTCCTCTAAACTTATATTCCAATGCTTCCTCACATACCCTTTTCACATCTTTTAAAGTGGCGTTAGGCTTTAGGATTGTATGGTCTATTAGAGAATTGAGTGCTTTCATAACCGTCCTTTTATTAATTCTGCTGCCTTTTTCCCTGATAGAAGCATTCCTCCAAATATGGGACCCATTCTCGGTGACCCATAAACTGCACTTGCTGCCATGCCTGTAACATAGAGGTTAGGGAATACTTCCCTTGTATTGGAAAGGATGCTTTTCTCTCCCATTTCTGCCCACATAGGCCCTTCTCCCTCGACCCCACCAGATGGAGTATTTAATTTTATACCCTTTCTCTTTAAAAGGGTTTTAACGACATCCGTATCATGGCCGGTTGCATCAATTACAAACTGTGCACGGACACTAATTGGGTCAACGGGGAGTGCTGCCATTTCGATTGGTGTCCGATTAATAACTACTCCGCATATACGGTTATCCTTAACCATCACATCCTCTACTGTAGTGAGATTGATGATACTAACGCCAGCGTCAATTGCACCTACTGCCAGTTTTGCCGTGCTCTCTAAAGAATTCGCTGTGTAATACCCTTCCGCACCAAAAGGCTCATACGATATACCGAACTCTTTAATAATCCCCAGGCCTTCTTCCTGGATGACAATGACTGGAAGTCCAATGCCACCACCAGGCATTCCACCGCCGATTTTCAAAGCTCTCTCGAATACTGTCACATCAATGCCCTCTTTTGCGAGATAATAGGAAGCTGAAAGTCCTGAAGGACCTGCCCCAGCTATTACGACCTTAGAATCTGTAGCATCCAGAAGCTCTTTAAGGCCTCTTTTGAGTATTGCTTTTGATATAGTGATATCGTCTATCACTTAGAGCCTCCCTTTACTATACCCCTTTTTGATTTATTTATGAAAAAGATTATTTTCTCTATATCTTTATTCCCGTTGAATTCTTCTTCCAACCTCTGGATTGCCTGCTTTGTGTTCAAGTTTGACCGAAAGAGTATACGGAATGCTTGCTTGATGGCCTCGATTTGCTCACTCGAGAATCCGTTTCTTCTGAGGCCAATAAAGTTAGGGGATACTACACGAAGAGGGGACCCAGCAGCAAGTGCATAGGGAATAAGGTCCTTTGTTATTCTAAACCCTCCTCCTATTATTGAATATGCTCCGATTTTTACCCATTGATGGACTGGGACGAAAGCTGATATATAGACATAGTCTTGGACTTCGACATACCCCCCGAGTGTTGCTCCATTAACCAGCAGAATTTGATTTCCCAACCTGCAATTATGTGCTACATGACAGTAAGCCATAATATAATTCTGATCGCCTATTACGGTCTCTTTGTCTTTACCCACCGCTATGTGAATAGTTGTGAATTCACGAATTATATTAGAGTTACCTATTACAATCTTTCCTCTGTCCCCTGCATAACTCTTATCCTGGGGTGTATCACCAATAACTGCATAGGCATGGATCTCATTATTTTTACCAATTTCAACACCACTTTTTATGATGACGCCAGGACCAATAGTAGTTCCACTACCAATCTTTACATCTTCCTCTATAACACAACCATGACCCAGTTTGACATCTTCTCCTATATCAGCATCAGGGTGTACATATTCCATTCAGGCACCCTTTCTATCAGTTACAGCCGCGGTGAACTCCCCCTCTGCTACAATTTTTTCTCCCACAAAAGATTTACCCTTTAGTTTGCAAAAATTGAAGCGAAAACTCACCAGTTTAACCTCATGTCGAAGAACATCACCCGGTCTCACCGGATGCTTGAATTTAGCTTTATTTATAGAGGTAAAGTAGACCACTTTCTTCTTTGGGTTACCCATTTTTTTAAGCAGGAGAAAACCGCCTGTTTGAACCATTGATTCTATGATAAGGACACCAGGCATTATAGGATCGCCAGGGAAATGTCCCTGGAAGAATGGTTCATTATACGTAACATTTTTTATTCCGATAACCATGTCATCTTCTACCTGTTCTACACTATCGAGAAGTAGGAATGGATAGCGATGTGGCATTACGTCTATTATTTTTTCTATATCAAATTTCAAGGTTCACTCCTTTTTATCCTTTTTAACAATTCAATATGTAATCGATGGCCACCTCGAGAAATAAAATAGGAACCGATAAAGATAGGTCTAAACAGATAAAAGTCGCCAAAGAAGTCTAATACTTTATGCCTCACAGCTTCATCCCTGAAGCGCGGCTCATTTAAAGTGCCTTTTTCATCATAGATTAATGTATTGTTAGAGGAAGCTCCCAGGGCCAATCCTTTTGATTGAAGTTCCTTTTTCCATGAAAGCAAACCGTAGGTCCTTGCTCTTGCTATCTCCATCTTGAAATCAGAATTTCCGTTATAACGATATTCCTGATGAGAAAGTAAAGGATGGTCGTAAGAGATGATATAACAAACTTCAAGCGTGTCTGAAGGTCTTGCTTGGGCAAAACAGCCACTTTTTTCCACTGAATAGCTATTCTGAAGATGTCTCTCGCTCTTTTCTTTAGAAAGGGTTAAAAAACCAGCAGCTTCCATTGCTTTTATGAAAGGAAATGCACTACCATCAAGGGCAGGAATTTCTTTACCTTTTACCTCTATTGTGAGATGGTCGATCCCGCAACTGAAGAGGGCAGCAAGTAGATGCTCAACAGTATATACTGTTTCACCGCTGCATGATAAGGCAATCACCCGGTTTGTTTCGAGAACCGAACCTACGGTTGCAGGTATCAGGGTTCCCTCTTTTATAAATCTTATTCCTCCATCCTCTTCCGGGTGACAGTAAATTGTGGAAATCTCTCCTGTATGGACTCCAACTCCTGAAATTCGAACGCTATCTTTTAAAGTCTTCTCTTTCATTTTGTAAACGCTCTTATCTTTTCTTTTATATCATCCGTTCCTGTTCCAATTGATTGTAAGAGTTTTTCTTTGTTACCATATGTTATAAATCTATCTGGAACACCCATCCTTAACACATCTTTCTTCAGTCCATTGTTAGCGAGTAACTCCAAGACAGCACTCCCAAATCCACCTGCAAGTGCATTGTCCTCGACGGTTATTATCTTATCTTTTTCTTTTGAAAGATTCAGTATTAATTCCTCATCAAGGGGTTTAACGAATCTTGCGTCCACCACAGTAGGGTCAATATCATCAAATTCTTCCGCTATTCTAAGAATCTTATAGACAATTGGGCCTATGGTTAGAATAAGTGGCTCACCCCCTTTCCGTAGAATTTCCCCTTTACCTACGGATATAGGAGTAATCTTCCGAGGGAATGGGATTCCCTCGATTGTAGCTCTTGGGTATCTCATTGCAATAGGTCCATCCTTATAAAGAACTGCTGTTTTAAACATTCTCTTTAGTTCAACTTCATCCCTTGGAGCCATTACTACTATATTAGGTATCATTCTAAGGTAACTGAGATCAAATGCTCCGTGGTGGGTTGCTCCATCCCCACTAACGAGTCCGCCTCTATCAAGACAGAAAATTACCGGCAACCTCTGCAGGGCTATGTCATGTATTACTTGATCAAAAGCCCTCTGGAGGAAGGTGGAATATATTGCGCAGACCGGACGCATTCCACCTGCTGCGAGACCTCCTGCAAAGGTTACGGCGTGCTGTTCGGCTATCCCGACATCGAAAAAGCGATTAGGGAATTCTTTACTGAAAGCTGTAAGCCCTGTGCCTTTTGTCATAGCGGCGGTGATAGCTATGATATCTTTATTCTTCCTTGCTTCTTCAACGATGGCTTCACCAAAGATACTGGAGTAACTCTTTGCCCCCTCTTTAATAGGTTCACCATTTTCTCTATCAAAGGGTCCGATTCCGTGAAACAGAGTTGGCTTTTCTTCAGCTGGCTTATACCCTCTTCCCTTCTCTGTTATAACATGAAGGATTTTTGCGCCTTTTATTTTCTTTATCCTTGTGAGAAGCGTTATCAACTCCAGTATATTATGTCCATCTATCGGTCCATAATAGGAAAGGCCTAACTCTTCAAAAAGGATATTTGGAACAATTAGATTCTTTAGTCCTTCACTTAATTTCTTCGCAGCACTTTTTGTTTTTTTGCTGAGTGCTCGTGGAAGTTTTCCTAAAAGATCCCATGTATCTTCCATAACCTTGTTATAGATCTCAGCTGATTGTAGACGTGTGAGATATTCCCGCATCCCCCCGACATTCTCGGCAATTGACATCTTGTTGTCATTCAGTATCACCATGATATTGTTGTTATGATAGCCTATCTGATTCAAACCTTCCATCGCCATTCCTCCAGATAGAGCCCCATCGCCAATAACAGCAACCACCTCATATTCACTTCCCCTTTTATCCCTTGCCATTGCAAATCCAAGAGCTGCCGAGAGAGATGTGCTTGCATGGCCTGCACCAAAAGCGTCATAGATAGATTCGTCGCGCTTAAGAAATCCGCTTATCCCCCCGAATTGGCGGAGGGTCTCGAAACCTTCGTTTCTTCCAGTTAATAGCTTATATCCATATGCTTGATGCGAAACATCCCATATAATCTTATCCTTAGGGGGATTGAATACCTTAAGAAGGGCAATGGTAAGTTCAACCACTCCTAAATTGGGTGCAACGTGCCCTCCATTTTTTGAAGCTATATCAAGTATCCTTCTTCTCATTTCGGAAGCCAATTCGTATAGTTCTTCAAATTTAAGCTCTTTCAGGTCTTCCGGGGACTTTATTTTTCCCAGTATCATTTTATCCTCCAAAAGCGAAGGCAAAGACGAATCCAAGTATGGAACCCATTATAACCTCAAGAGGCGTATGCCCAACAGGAACGCTTAATTCTTGAGTAGGTATATTTTCTTTATCGGGCATCCTATCAATTATCTCGTTTATAATCATAGCGTGCCTTCCAGTGATCATCCTCACGCCTGTTGCTTCAATCATTATGAATGCAGAAACAAATAACGATATTATAAAAAAAGGAGAATCTATTCCTTTATAGATACCCATCAGAGTAGTTAGATTGATGGCAACTGTAGAATGAGTGCTTGGCATGCCTCCCATTTCTATCAACCGTCGGAAGTTTATTTTTCTTTCCGTCACATAGTAATTTGCGAACTTTATAACCTGGGTAGTTAGTCCACTTAGATAAGGAAGTAGCAAAAGGCTCCAATTTCGCCATACCATCTTACTTCGTCCTTTCCAGGAGTAAAAGAATTATTTCCTTAAGGATTTCTTCCCTGCCATCAATCGATGCAAGGTGCTTTAAGGAGAATTCACTATATCTCCTGGCTATTTTTTTTGAACGTTTCAGACCGTACAGCGCGGGATATGTTAATTTGTCTTCATCAGAATTTACTCCTTTTCCCACTTCCTCTCTTTTCCCTTCCACATCAAGTATGTCATCCATTATCTGAAAAGTCATTCCCAAGAACAATCCACCCTTTCTAAGAGAAATGAGTTTTTCTTGTTCTGCACCTGCAAGGATTCCTCCAATCTCACAGGCTGCAGAGAAGAAAATGGCAGTCTTGTGGGAATGAATATATCTAAGGAGTTTTGGATTTTTAATCTTTACGCTTGATTCAACATCCTTAACCTGACCTCCGATGATACCTTGGTTACCAACTGCGAAGGTTAATAACTTCAGGACTTTTTCTTTTTCCCCGGGACTTATGCTTGATTCTGCTATAGTGTAGAAGGCGTAGGAAAAGAGAGCGTCTCCAGCAAGGATAGCAATATCTTCACCAAATTTCTTATGCGAGCTGGGAAGGCCTCTTCTGTAATCATCATTGTCAATAGCGGGAAGATCATCATGAATAAGGGAGTATGAATGGATGAATTCAAGGGCACAGGCTATAGGAAAAACCTTATCTAAATTTCTTCCTCCACAGAGCCGGTAAGTTGTGATTAAAAGGATGGGTCTTATCCGCTTGCCTCCTGCAAGGACTGTATAACGCATAGCTCTGCTCAAGCTTTTTGGATAGGTGTCTTCTGACGGAAGAAAATATTCTAATTTTTCATCAATCTTTTTCTTCCACTCCGCCAGATAGTTCTGTATATTCATCTGTTTTTAACCTTCCTTCACTATTCTTAATCAATTTCTGTATTTTAATTTCAGCGTTAGAGAGGTATTTTTTCAAGGTAGCGAGAAGATTCATTCCCTCTTCAAAGAGCTTCAGTGACCTCTCCAAGGGTAACTCCCCTTTTTCCAGTTTGTCTACTATTTCCATAAGGTGCTTAAGTGATTTTTCGAATTCCATAAAAACAACCTATTCAAATACAGGCAAAGTGTCAAGGGGGGTAAATTTGATATAATCAAGACTTGCGACTCATCAATATAACTCCGAACTAAATCCTAATCCCCAAATCCCAAGTTAGGACGCAGATGAAGGCAGATAAATTAGGTCTTAGGTTTTCGGTCTTAGGTCTTTGTTTGAAACCTTATTTACCCATAAACTCATCTACCCATCTACAATCGGTCCTCCGTCTCTGGTCCATATCGAACGCAATCAACGCACCAACATAATTTAACTCTACCTCAGTGCCAGGCACGAATGCCTAATATCAAGGAACTAATCCCTATTGACATCGGACCTTGGACTTCGGACGTCGGACTTTTTTATATCAACGCAATAACGCTATAAACGCAACAAACCCTATAAACTCTGATTCAAACTATTGACTCACGACTGGCGACTCAAGACTTCTTAGCAAACCCCTAAATCCTACCTTAGAAGAACCATCTTCCTCGATTGAACCTTATTCCCTGATTCAAGTCTGCAGAAATAGATACCCGTAGGAACTTCATCACCCCGAAAACTTGACCCATTCCAGGTTAATTGGTGAACGCCAGTTCCTACCTTACCGTTAACTAATGTGCAGACCTCCCTTCCTGTAATGTCATATATCCCTATCTTTACTTCCTGGGTCTTATCCACTGAATATCGTATGGTTGTAGATTTAGAAAAAGGATTTGGGATATTGGGTAGCAGTCTTATACTTTCAGTAAATGTCTCTATCTCATCAACAGCAGCGAAATTCCATTCCACAACCTTTGCTGCAATATCATAACCTTTCTGCCATCTTGGGTCCTGCCAGGTGAAGATGATATTGGTTCCATCTGTTGCAACATCAGGATAAAACTGGTTTGGATTCAACCCCTCAATCTCATTATTCACCTGATAGTTTGAATTATCAGGAGTGTAGTCAGGGTTGTACCTCTGAGCAAAGATATTTGCAGGGTTACTACCCTGATGACAATACCAGGTTACTACAAATCCACCTGTCGGGGATGCACTTACTGAGGAATAATATCCCGTTGTATCACTCACCTTGAAATTCACTCCAACAGGGGCACCAAGCGAATCAATAACCTGAGCGTAGATACCACTAGGAGAACGATAATCAGTCCATGCAACAATGAAATTGCCATCAGAAAGCACTGCTGCGTCGGGATCATATTGACCATATGTCCCTGCATCACTATCTATTCTGAAATTTGTGCTAAATGGACTACCGTTCACATCATATAACTGTCCATAGATGTCATAATCTCCATTCCTATAATCAACCCATGTGATTAGAAATCTACCCGAAGGAGATACGGCAACCACTGGCTTGTCCTGAGATGTAGTCCCTACATCATCATTTACCCTGAAATTTACTCCTATTGTGTCACCCAATGAATCGAATCTCTGCACATAGATATTTGCATCTTCATCCCTGTAATCATACCAACTTATTATAAAGTTGCCTATCGCATCCATATCAATGGAAGGGTAATAACGATAATTATAACTGGTGTCGTTTACCGTTCTCTGTGGACCAGTTGAATCACCTGCCGGGGTAAACATCTGATAGTATATATCCTGGCTGTATTGATAGGTGATGACAAAACTGCCATCACCTGCTACGGAAACATCCGGGGCATTCCCGTAATATATCCGGGAATTCACACTGATTGGAGCACCATCAGGTGTAAGTCTCTGGAAATATATTCCTGTGGGGATACGGTAGTCCTCCCAGGTCACAACAACATTGCCAGCTGCGTTCATATCAATTGCTGGATATTGTTGATTTTCTGTTCCATCAGCATCATTCACCCTCATCTCATTACCAACAGGTGTTCCATCATTGTTAAATCTCCTCTTATAGATTGATGTTGCATTCCTGTTATCCTCCCAGGTTACAGCAAAATTACTCTCGTTCATTGAAACACTAGGATCATATTGACCCTCTGTTCCTGGACACTGGTCTATCCGGAAGTTACTCCCTTGAGGATTACCTCCATTATCATAAATCTGCCCATAAATATTGAGACCATCCCTGTCATCTTCCCATGCAACAACAAAATTACCTGCTAAATCCATCCCGCAGGATGGGTAATATTGATTCCAGGAACTTCCGTCATCGTTTATCAGGAAATTTCCACCAAGTCCGGCTGTATCCCCGGTCGGATCGAATCTCTGCCCATAGATATCGTAATTGCCATTCCTGCTATCCTCCCAGACTACAACAAGATTACCTGCACTGTCCATCGCACAGGATGGGTTGTATTGATATAATGAAGTGCCATCATCGTTTATCAGGAAATTAGAACCAACCTTATTTCCGGATGCATCAAACAACTGCCCGTAGATATCATAATCACTCCCACTCCTGTTATCTTCCCATACAACAACAAAATTGCCTCTCATATCCATTGCTATCCTGGGGTCATTTTGATTATTACTTGTCCCGTCGTCATTTACGAGAATCCTTGGGACTAAAGAATCACCATCAAGATTGAACCTCTTTAGGAATATCTCCTGGCCAGAACCAGATACAGTATATCTCCAGACAACAAAGAACCCTGAATCACTCACCACCACATCAGGGTAATACATACTTCCACTTTGCAGATAGAAAGTGGAGCTGGATTGAGTTCCGTTGGATAATAGCCACTGAGCATAACCATATTGATAAACAACTAAAAGACTGTCGTGGTAGGATGAAACTGCAGGGTTATATTCATCCAAATTTCCAGGTCTAGTGCTCACCTTGAAGTTCGTTCCAAATAGTGCACCAGCATTATCATAGGACTGACCGTAGATATTATTTGAACCATTCCTTCTATCACGCCATACGACCATTGCCTCGCCGCTTTCGAGTATCGCAATATCGGGATTATAATTATCTCCTCCGGTTGTATCATCATTCATCCTGAAGTCATCCTTTATTATCTGTGCATTAAGATTTGGGCTTAAGCAAAAGAGAAAAAATAGTGTAAAGATGAAAAGAGTTTTAACCTTAAACATAACAACCTCCTTTTGGGGAAAAATTATAGAAAAAATTCTCTTAAATGTCAATATGTTTTGTGTAGATGAGTAGATGAGTTGGTCAGTTAGGGTTTAGGTGTTTGGTCTTGGGTATTTTGACTGAAAGCTAACTACTGACTTCGGACGTCGGACTTTTTATAAAAACGCAAATAACGCTATAACGCTATAAACGCAACAAACCCTCATATTTAGTTGAATCGTTGAATTGTTGAATAGTTAAATAAGATGATTGTAAGAATTAGAAAAAGAAGTCATTGTGTGTCCGACTTCTTGCTCATCTCCTGCGAAGCAATCTCAAAAACTCTCGACTGAAGACTAACGACTATTTCTATCCAAATCATGAATTGGCCATTAGGCTTTTTAACAGTCTAACAGACCAACGCACCCACGTACTAACGCTGTTAATCAAACTCGATTTTAACTCTCTCGTCCTTATCAATAACCTCCACAAGAGTGAAACCACCATCCATTTTTCTAACCTCAGAAATTGCATCTTTTATCAACCTTTTTGCCATTCTTATCTCATCTGCATCTTCACCACTTGCTACAATAAAAGTGGGTATGATTCTAACAAACCATAGTGGTAAACGAATACGAACGGGGGATTCATCCTTTTCATAAACTTCTATAATTAGCTTTCTTGGTCTTCCTGTTTTATCCACTACATCAGAAGCTTCTTTGATCCAGAACTTAATAATCTCGCCATCTTTCTCTACTTCAAGAATAGGTTCATCACTCACCTCTGCCTGATTTAAGAGCACTAATATACTATCAGGGGATATTTCCTCGTCATTAATCTTGAAACACCCTTCCTCTCTTTCCTTTGCATACTCAATTGCTGACTCAACAAATTTCTTTGGAGCATTAATAGTCACTTTCTCTCCATCCGGGCTATCGACAGTGATTACTAAAAACTGGGGAACTAGTGAGAATAGTAATAAAAACATAACTCCTCCTTTTATACAGTTGGACGAAGTAGAGATATAATTTGTTTCAATCTCTTGCAGAGAGTTTAGTTATCAGTTTATTAGTTATTAAATTGACTGGCGACTATAGACTGGAGACTAACAACTATTTCTATACTAAATCCCAATCCCTAAAATAGCCACAAAGACACAAAGATATAGTTGGTGTGTTGGTCAGTTGGAGGTTAGTCAGTTTTGTGGAATTTACTATTTAACAATTCAACTATTTAACTATATTGTATGACTCAGGACTGTTGACTAAGTGTCGACTCAAGACTAACGATTTATTACCTAAACCCTAAATCCCAAATCCTACATTAATTTGACAAGCTTAATCGTCTTTTGATACTCTCCAGCCCTCATCCTGAGGAAATAAACCCCCTGTGGCATCCCATCAACATCCAGTGGCACTGAATAATATCCCTTCTCCTGTATGTCGTTGAGCAGAACATTTATCATTCTTCCAACAACATCATAAAGCACAATCTTAACATGACCACTTCTGGCAAGTGCATATTTCAGTTCTGTGCCACGTGTAACAGGACTCTGAGGTAAATTAGCAAGATATGTCGAGTCAGGAAAGTTATACTCAGGAATACCCGCAGGATTTACCCAGTGGTAGAAACCTGTGGCTGGATATCTTACATAGTTTCCTATCAAGGATGAATCACAAACAATAAGGTAATAATATAAGGTGTCTTCAGTGAAGGGAATAGAAAAGAAATGCGTAACGCCTGCACAGCTATCCTCCGAAATTACTAGGAGTGACTCACCAGTCTTATAACCCAACGAATCCCAGAGAATTCCAGAAGTATCTAAAAGTGTTGCGCTGAGTAGAACGGTATCTCCAATGGATGATAGGATGACCGTATCTAACATCGGAGGTTTTAAATCTATAAAGAGACTCCTTGGAACAGAGGAAAAGGTATCAGCCGGGTTAGAAAAGTTCGCCTCTACTTCATAATAATACTCTTTGTTCTCCAATATTACTGAGTCAACGAAGGTAGTGCCAACAATCCCCGATGTCAACTCGGTCCAGTTTTCATCTCCAGATTTACGAAGGAGATTGAAAGAAAGGATTGAAGACTGACTTTTTTCACTGCTTGGGATATAAGAAAGAAACCCATCCATCAAGACTTCACCTGCAGTATTCAAAGACCATCTATCATCAGAATAGAGTGCAGTATGAGTTCCTTTGCCAAAACCATCAAGAATTGCATAAACCTCTGAAGATGCCCATATTCCCACAAAAAGACCTTCTTCAGGAACTTGAACGCCAGGGATATTAAATACTTCATAATTACTTAAAATCTTGATGAATGAATAGGAATAAAGTTCGTTTCCTGGAAGTGAATCGATAGCTTCGTATATATTTATAACAAAGGTGTCCAGGTAAAATCCAAGTTCTTCTTTTGTATGCTTTTCACCATTCAAAACAGCATCTCCATTGGTTAAACTAATTCCAATTTTATTGAGTTTAGCAGGTAAATATTGCGGTATAAATCTGGTTGCAACAGTTCTTTCCCAAAGTGGAATGAAATTTGAATTCAACCCACAATGATATGATACAAGCTCTTTTGGTGGATTCCAGTGGAGTGTAGCTGTTGTATCACAGGTATAGGTAAGCTCACTCCAGGTCGGTCTCATCGGGGAAAACACCCAGAACCCTCGTTCTCCTCTTTCAGGATAGCGGCCAAGATTACCAGATTCATCTCTAACATTAAGATGAAACTCAATATGTGAACCATTTGGCTGTGATGGAATAAGATATTGATGTGTATCCCCTTTTATCGAATGAGAGAGGAGTCTTTGCCATCCTGCCCCCCCGATAGAACTCAACCGGTAATAAAGAGTATCATAAATTGGTGTATCATTTGAATCCGGATTCCACATATAAGCCCTTACTTTATATAATCGACTGCTTGAATAGGTATTGGGCGGTTCTTCAACAATGGATATCATTGGGGGTATGGAATCGGGGATATAGATATCAAAATACAGGACATCACCCGCAAGCGACATTAAGTCCTTCATAATATGCAGATACAATTCATTCATACCCCTGTAACATCCAGAGAGTGGATATTCAAATTCGTACCTATTTGGGACATCCTCATAAAGTGAAAGAGTAACAGTATCCACAACTGTCCCAGTAGAGGAAAGAATCAATGAACAATCCAGGTTCACATCGGATGAGATTTCCATCCATATCCTCGCTGTGTCACCCAATTGATACCAGTTTGTATCCATAAAGGCATTTTTAAAGTAAACGGTAATTCCACTAACATCAAAAGAGTGACTCCCTGCCAAAAGTGCGGAATTATTCCTTTCGGGCACTACTTCCCCTTCTACCCATTCCTTAGCAGGATGCTTTTTAATTCCCTCTTTTTGTCCATTTACAGAAATAATATCTCTATCCTCCCCATATTCTTTGCTATTATCCATAACCCAATAATCAATAGAATAACCACCAGATCTTACCCAACGAGAAACAGGGAAGGAAAACTCTGTGGTATCTTTTGTTAAGGGAAAACTATCCTCCACTACCTCTGTGGGAGAGAAGTATACATAATAATGGAAATCATAGTCTGAGCCAGGGAAGTGTTTCCACAAAGTTACATTTACCGTATCAAGCAGTTCATATCGAGCCTTATCAGTAAAGATGGTCAATGAGTCATCCATCAAATAGACATATCTTTCATCAAGCACGATAGAACGCCCGGTCGGATGATAGATGCCCCATCCAGCTCTCTTTTTGTTTTCTGTTACAGATAGCTCAAATTGGATTTTCTCCCTTTGAAGTGGGAATGTATCAAGAATAATTGTATCATTGGGATAATAGAATAAAACTAAAGAATCAACCCGTTCCGTATCTGCCGATTCATTCATTATCCTTATCTGTGTCCACTCGTATATTGAATATGTCAAACTGCTATCTATGGTAATCCATTTCCCACCACCAATTACGGTATCGGTCCGGAAATAGAGAAAAAGACTTTCAGAAGAAGTACTCCAATTGAATTGGACAGAATCATAATCTACTGTATTAAATGGATCAAAAATATACACTCCAGATGTATCAAAATACAAAGTATCTCTTGGGAAGGAGGTATTAACAATTCCTTTTTCCATTCCACCCAGTATGAAGGAAGTATCAAGAAAGAAATCCGCATACTGTATAGAGGCGTCAAGGCTGCCACTCCATGAAGTCTCATTCCAGATCAATATTGAGAAATCTGCCGTATCTCCAATCTGATATACCATTCTATCAAGCGAATCCTTTGCAGTTATAGAGACGCCTTCTACTACTACAGGAAAGAATGTATCAACTTCGGGATATGCACCATCAAGAATAGCAACATTGCAATAATATCTACCTCCAGGCATATCCAGAGGAATATAGAAATCCTGGGTCAGATATGCACTATTCCCAGGATTAAGAGTTGTATCTATTGTTAAATTTATTACATCCACCCAATCAACTGACACTTTCCTTATGCCTCTACAATTACCTACATTGCTGAATTGAAGGTAGATTTTCCCGGTATCTCCTGCTGAGATACTTACTTCGTCTGGCATGGAATCGATCTGATATATAGGATTGAATACAAGTTCTCTTTCCTTCTTATCTAAAACCAAGCCACCCTCTTTTAAAGACACTGTGAAGTTGTATTTTCCCTCATCTACCAATTCTGTTAATAAAAAGGTATTTGTATCCTGTATTTGTGAATATAGCTCCACTGTGGTATCCAAATAGAATATGGGGGAAGAAAGTGATAGATCCCCATAGAAGGAATTACAAGACTCATTACTCAGAAAAACTGATAGAGGAACATAGCCATTTGAATCGCATAATGGAGATATGGAGATTGAATCTATGAAGACTAATGACTTTTCCATAACATTGACAAAAGAAGAAACGGAATCTAAAAAGATGGAGGGAGTATCAGTAAAAAGAAATCCTTGTAGCCTATAATTGCCCGGGTTATGGAAGTCAAACATAATCGGTATTGTATCCGCTCTTCCAGGTTCAAGGGCAAGGAAAAAAAGAGATGTATCAATATCCGCTTTGACAACTTTCTCAATAAACTCATCAACCGTCAGGTCCTTTCCAAGACGTTTGATACCCAAACCCAACAATTCCAATCTGTCATCTTCCTTTCTTGTATGAAGGATATCCCTTATCCGATATACATCCCTTTTCTCTGTTAGCGGGATTTCCGGGTCCCTATCCTTTATGAGGATAGATTCTCCTGAGATAGCTCCTTTACTCGAAACATTTTCCTTCTCCCATCTTTCTCGTAGTGGTTGGGTTCCCATCTCCTCAGATCCTTTACCTGCATCAAGAAGACAAAAGAGAGCCATAAGATTTACCGGATATACACCATCATTCCTGACAACTCCTCTCATCTCAACCGAATCCGGTGCAACCTGATAGAGGGTATCCAATGAGAGGTCACCCTTGAGCCCAAAGCTAATAGGTAGTTCCTCGCTTTCCTTCCCAAAGCCTCCGCTGGCTATAACATTCAATATCTCAGAGCGCGTTATTGATAATGAATCTAACATGTTAACTTCCCCACCTGGAGGAATAAGAAGTGTATCAATGATGGAATCGGAGCCCATGGCTCTCTTCAAAACTACCTCTTGAAGTATTGCGGAATGGTTCTCCATTTTGCTATTTACCTCAAATGGTACAAGACCAGCATAATCAGGAGCAGTCACCTCAAGCGTTATAATTCCGCCTATCACATTCAAAGTAATATCCTTTCTAATTGTGTCATTGGTCGGCAGGATGAGTTCACCCGATAGAACCGTCGGTGTAATAGGATTCAAACTGATGAGAAATGTATTCACTTCCAGAGGGTCCAGTCCGAATGTGGTCTCAATGTATACAGAATCTTCTGTTTTAACAATAAGATGGAGATTCTCCTCTGAATCAGAAAGGGGATTTATTACCTGGATATTGGGCTGGAATGTCCATCCAGGTGGAACATCGTTGGTGTCAGGGTGCATTATTAATGAGATCTCATCACCAATAACAGTGAAATAACCTATATCAGAATTCACTAATTGACCAATATCGGTGTAAAGACCACCAATTACTACATAATCCCCAGGTATGAGAGAATCAGTTATTGTATCATTTGTGATGTAGTTTTCGTAAGGAGAAACAACAGGGTTATAGACCCATTGCTGAACAAGTGAATCTTTTGACAACATGCTCATCTCTAAGCCCATCCCCATGAATCTTGGTTCTTCAGTATTGCCAGTTAGAGTCACCGCTATACTGGGTAGATTATGTGTTCCCTCAAATTGCTCAAGGGGAATTGTTCCTTCTCTGATGTTTCCATAGGTGCCTTTGTATGCAATAGAACCAATCCCCAGATCTTCCCATGGATGATAATCCAAAAAAGTATATAGTCCCATTCCATCGAACATATCTTTTGGATAAAGTATCATTCCTTTATCCACCCCAAATTCACGATAGACTGTGACATAATTATTGCCAAAACATAGGATATCCTCACTATCAAAAGCAACCCTTCCTACACCTCCTGTTGTAGCTTCCTCCTCTTCTAAAGAGTTAAAGAGGGTTATATAAGATTTTTCAAGTGAACTAATCCACCTCACTGCTATCTTACCCTCTTCACTTACTGCAATATTAGAGTAACCCATTACGGAACCAGATATCCCAAAACTATCAACTACTCCATCTTGCAGTGTTATAACATTACTATCACAACATAGATATGTCTTTCCATTATAATGATCAATATCAAGATAATAATGAGAACTCGGGAATTGATAGGTGGAGATGGAATCACCCGCTGTGGTAAACTTCCATAGATTCTTTGTTCCATTATCAATCACAAGGAGGTTACCCGACTGGTTAATAGTAATATCCATTGGATACATCAATTCCTCTCCCCAAGAATCCACGAGTTCACCCGAAATACTGTTTATTTTCCTTATTACCCCATTATCAGGATCAACAGCATAGATCCATCCGTCCTTCATGGCTGCACCACTAATCAATCCCACACTATCTGGGAGTATAAAAGTATTGAGCAACTCACTGAAATTATGATCATATTTATAGAAGGTCTTAAGCCATCCATCTACCGTCCATATATTACCCTGGGGATCGACAAACGGAAAACTCCCTCCATTCTTTGTCCTTAGCAGAAATTCATCTCCACCTTTTGCTGGTAGTGAATACCTTGCAATAGAACGAAGGGAATAGTAAGGAACAATGATGAGAGCAGTATCTTCAAATCCAATCCCGTATAGAAGTGTATCAGAATAAGGAAGCTCAAGAGTACATGTGAATGCTTCTTCAGCAAAAGGATATACCGATATCGTCTCTGCTGCTTGATATCCAATCTCTCCATTCAGAAGGTTGGAGGTGAAAATCTTATCTTCATCTCTTTCAAACCAATCCTTCTCTGAATTAACCGTCAATTGGGATTCAATCCCATCTATATAAATCGGATAACCCTCAACTCCTCCAACTCCTCGCAGTCTCCAACCCTCTTCCGTTGGATGGCCAAAGATACTCATCCTGTATTCACCAGAAACCCATTCGGGGACATCAATTGAGCACCGGTATATACCTTCAGCAGGAACATCCACCAATCCGGGTCCTGGTTCTATATTGGATACACCATTCCCAAAGAGGCGAAACGAATCAATAGAGATGGAGGTTGATTGTAAATGATTATTTGCAAATACAACCGGAATCTTTTCTGTTATAGAAAAAGTATCACTACAAAATGCGCCAACGAGTCCTACCTGAGGCCTTCTGACTATATATCCTCCCCGAACTGTCCTGAATATCTCTTCCTTGTTGAGGTATTTATAACCAAAGGAATAATCATATGTTTTATTCGGGTCTAAGATTGTGTCGATATAAGTGCTCACCGAAATATAACTTGTCGAATCAGGATTAACTATTACAGTATCCCTTAGAGTATCCCCATCAGGTGGGCATCCGTACAACCATGCACTAAAAGGAGCACCGATTATTTTTCCTCTCCCTCTCACTTTAGTGGAAAATTTTGCCCATCCGTATGCTTTAAAACTTCCAGGAACCCGATTATAATCAGGAAGTAACCAGCAGAATTGAGGGAAAGAGAACCCCAAAGACTTTTTTACACTGCTTACCTGCTCACCATATCTGTATTCAACTTTAATCCAATCATTCAGATGCCATATATCTGGTTGGTAGTTAAAAGTTAGTGTAGTTTCTGGGTTAGGAGATGAGTTAATCCATAGTGAATCGTAATAATCCTTTCCGGTTACGAGGAGTTTACCGAGGGGCAGATAATCGCCTTCTGAGTGCAGGGTAACGGTGTATGGATTAGCACCAAAATAATTGAAAGAATCGGGAAGAGCAAGAGAACATCGTACCTCTGGAAAGATCAAAGGGTAATTCATGTTCCCGGATTTCTTAAGGTTATTCTTGTAGTATAAATCACAATATAACCTTCCTAACCAGTAAGCAGTAGAATCATAATCAGCAGGGAAAAACTCACCCTCTATGGTTTTACCTATAGGCTTAAGGGATATGGTATCAATCCTAATATCATATCTTATGGAATTCAGTGTCGTATAAATCTCACCTCGAAGAGAACATGGGTAACCCATTTCCGAACCAAGTTCAGCAACATAGTGCACCGTATCATATCCCATTAAATAGCTATTTTTATCCTTTGATAGGGACACAGAGAAAGGATGCGAGATTTCACGTACTCTCCTATCACAACGAGATAAAGCATTCCCGAATCCACCTCGGTAAATAAATTGATCACTCGCATATAGGCCAAAAAACAGCCCTCCTAAATGGGATTGCCGTTGTGGATTCTGATATATGATTTTAATTACAGTATCCGAAGGTACTGACAAACCGATGATTGAATCAACTACGTGAGTTGCATGATTCACACCAACTATCACCTTTCCCACAAATAAAGAATCTGTATTATTCCTCACAGAAATCTCAAAATTAACCGTATCTCCAGAAGGAATTTCCTCATAATCCGAATTCACCCACATCAGGAAGTCACCAAGGTTATAATCGCCTGTTGGAACATCCTTCCTCTCGGCAAATATCGCACCACGTTTGTAACCTTGAATCCTCTGGGCATTACTATTCATTAATGCATAATCAATTACCCACAAACCAAGATTTCGCGGGAGTGATGATTCATTCCAATCCCACTGGATTTCTTCCCCTGGTTGAAGTGAAATTAGAACAGCAACTGAATCATATAAATCCCTATTAGGTATAAATACCTTAACAATTGCAGTGGTTGCTTCTACCGTATCATCTGCGATATATTGAATAGATACAGGAACAGTTACATTTGAATCAGGATAAAACTCAGGGATTGACATTTCTGGATTCAATGCCCAGGTAGTTATATCCCTGAGTAATCTTAACTCTTCTTCAGATGTCTGATTATGCCCATACCCCCAATCAGGATATAAGGAAGAAACTATAACAGTCCCTGCTCCATAATTGTAAGACAGGAGTGCAGGCATCCCATTTGCTGTTCTTCGAAGCAGTACATCTGCATAACCAGGATATTGTGTAATATATCCATCGACATTACAACTCATTACCTGCTTTGTTTGCCCTGAAAATACTGGGTGCCATTGGTTAAGGTATGCGGCATTCCTGAAACACGACTGATCCTCACTCCATCCATACCCGTCTATCCCGCCAGGTAAGGCAGATAAATCAGATCCAAACTTCTGGGTAAGGACCAGTAAATCCCCTCCATTTATTACATAATCTTGTAGGTTTTGTCCAAATTCAGGTGAATCAAACCCAGAAAGTGCCCCCGAACCAATCACAAGAAGGTCGATCACATCCGAAAGTTCTTCTTTAGGATTCTTCCAATAGGTTAGATCAGAAAAAACAGGAATCGTTGATATCCCGTATCGTCCTAAAAGATGTCCAAAGCCAGGTGTCCATCCATAAACAAATATTCCTACTCTTGCTTCACCATAAATGGAATCCGATTCTATCCGCCAGGTGGTGGGATAGGAAACTTCTCCGGGAGACTGATTGTCATCAGGGTGATCATAGCCAGGATGGCCTGGAGGTCCAGCGCCTCCACTAATAGGTGGTCCAGACCCGCTATCTATAGCAGCATAGTGAGCGCTGACTGTGGTATCACGACAACCACACAGGAGATGCAGTTTCACATCAATCTTCCCTGACGAAAATGAAGAAACAGTAAATGGAATATTATAGCTCTCACCCTGTCCTATCGTAAAACCACCCTCGCCACCACCAAATGTAAGGGCTCCTACATTTCCAGTTACTGTTTTACTTACACTCCCAGAAACTTCTTTCTTAAGTGCACTTCCATCGATACGCACATTTCCACCAATGCTACCCCCAGGAGGTATAAAAAGATAAAAGGGTGGATCTGCTTGATGGGTAAGGGGAGGAGGTTGAGTGTTGAATGAAAGTGAATAATCACCCCCAGGTTCACCATTACCATTCCCATCTAGATGTATGCCATCAATATTCATTGCGGCATCCGTTATTGTAACCGTATTTTCCTGGCAGTAATCGAGATTATCATTTAAATCCAGGTCGAGGGTCATGCCATCAGGTGACCACCAGAAGGGGGTAAAAGAAACATTTGGCTCAATAGAAACAGCCCCCGATGTTGTCATCTGATCCATAACTGCGGAGAAGGTGATGGAAATTGTGGTATCTATCGCTACATCCTGAGCACCATCATAAGGAACGGTAGATACAACAAAGGGTGCCTCACCTTTATAAACTTTTATCCTCTCTTCTGCTAAGTTGCCAGCCCGATCGTACGATCCAATAGTAATATAATGAAACCCATAAGATGCATCAGATGCATCCCATGTATAACTAATTTGCTTTACACTATCAGTATCATAATCAAAAAAATCTGAATCCTCGGGTATTCCATCTATAAGTATTTCAACCCGATCAATACCCGATCCCGACATTATTGGTATATCTTCGGTCGTAAAAGCTATCTCTACCGAATCCTCTATAACTTCTCCATATTGGGGTTGAGAAACATCTATGGCTGGAGGTTGTGGTGCTTCACTTGTCATCCTTGCATGAAGGGCTGAAGGCTTAAATGTGCTCATGCAATGGGTTTCTTCTTCCCGTGTAAAGAACCCTCCATCATCAGGATTTATTGTGTCAACATGATATACTTGTTCATAGCTATATTCAACCAAACCATCACATCGGAAAGATCCCTTTGGGTAATCTGGGTGTCCTTTAGGCGCTTTTATTGCAGGCCATACCCATTCATCTGGGAATTCAGGATATTCAGCCCCATACTGACTCTTTGCTGTATTTATTATTATCTTCCTCTTATCAAGGCTTATATTCGGCGATGTATACCCTTTCCCGAGTTGTATATGTCCATACAAAAACTCGTTAAAGGTTCTTAGTCCTACTACCTCTCCAGATCCTGAAGTTTGAATTACTGAATGTTGTATATCTGAATTTAGCATATCTTCACTAGGATCCCAATCAGCGGTGATGCTCCTGCTATCACTATTCCTATATATCCCTGTATGCTGCAATAAAGGCCAAACTATAGGTCTGAATACCGCATCACCTATTTCTGAACCAGGAGAGGTTGTGCCCTTAGCACTGAGAGCAATTGAAAAAATTATAAAATCGACAACTATCAATAATTTTAACAATCTCCTCATCTTTCTACCTCAAGCTTTCTTCCCTCTATTTTTCCTTGAAATGCTGGAGTTGCTGGTAAACACCGCTCCATATTCTTGAATTCGGATACTTCCTCTGAAGTTCATGATACCTCTCCTCAATAAGGGGAATAGCTTCCCTTGCTCCTAACGCCATAAGTGCTCTGGGTATCTCTTCGGAGGCACTAACGTGATATTTCTCCGCTTCTTTGAAGACCTCCATTATTGGTTCAATCGCTCTTGGATCCCCTATCTTACCGAGAGCCTCCGCTGCCTTTTCGGTTAAACTGCCATGCCTCTTTATAATCTCAATAAGAGGCTCAACCGCTTCCTTTGATTTGATATTCCCTAAAGCCTCTATAGCTTTGTACCTCTCAGATCTCTTTCCTGTTTTTAGAAGATGAAGCAAAGCAGGCTCTGCTTCTTTAACTTTCCATTTCCCCAATAACTCAGCAGCATCTGCCTTTAAACAGTATTTTTCAGTCTCTAAAGATTCAAGAAGAAGAGGGATTGATTCTCTTATCTTTAATCTTTTTATCCAGAATAAAACCTGACTCGAAGCTAATCCCCTTTCACCCTTTCTTAACTCATTTACAAGTATCTCACCAATGCGTTCTTGTTCTACACTCATCCCAATACCACCCAATGTATTAACAGTAATAGCTCTAATGTGACTGTAAGGTTCATTAAGATTCAACAATAAAGAATCCACAATCATCTCGGCATAATCCCTATACAGGACAAGTGCACCAATAGAATGCCAGCGCACCGAGTTTGGCGTTGCCCCTTCACTTTCATCACGTGCAACTGCAATAAGATTCACAACAATTTCCTCACGTTTATCAGGCGTAAGTAAAGATACCCAATGAGCAGTTGGTAATCTGACTCCATCTATCTCCTCAGTTTGTCTGCCTATATCATCTAAAGCATCAGCAGCATTGTTTCGTAATGCTGTTACTTCATCTTTATCTCTCAGTATTTTTATATAAGTATCGATTATCTGATTAGCATTTTCTCTATCTATTTCTTTGACAAAAATGAGTCTATCCTCGCAAAGATACCTGAAATTCCAGGCATTTGTAGTGTCAAGCACCTCTTCTATCAGAATCGGAACAATAACTGGTCCACTTCCAGTTATTTCTCTTGCTAAACCTGCATATGTTGGATTCCACGCAACATCAACTCCATCAAGTTCTGAAGCAAATTCTTCTAACTTCTTCACTAACGCCCTTGCCTTCTGCTCAGGTGGATCCCATGGCCATGCATGTGCCTGAAATACAAAAAGCCCTAAAACAAGAAAGATTATGATAAATCTTCTCTTAACTAACATATCTCCTCCTTTTGTTTTACCTCTTCAGCATAAACTCAAAAACCTTGATGTCTGTAAAAGGAACCCAATCACCGACAGATTTACTATTCCTGTAAAGTGCAGCATGTCCAATAACACAGCAACCTGGCCCTGATGGGTCATGAAAAGATAAGGGCCTAAAAACTGCATCCCCTATCTCCGATCCAGGTGAAATCTCCTGCTGGGCAAAAGATATAAGGAATACACCGAAAATTAACACTAAAGTAGTGAACCTCTTTATTCTCATTCTGCATCACCCTTATTTAATCCGTTGACTCTTTCAGTTTTTTAAGAGAATCACTGAGCATTCTCTTATAACCTTTATCTCCAAATTCGGATATTGCCTTCTCTATTTCAGGAATAACTGATTTATCCCCCATTTTCAGTAAAGCCTGCGCTGCATCAAAGCGAGTGGGTTCGTTTTTGTGCTTTAAAAAATCTAATAATAAGTTTTTAGCTTTAGCACCTCCTATATTTCCCAAAGCCCATATGGCAACATGTAAATTTACTTTTTCATCTTTCTTTATTTTTCTCTCAATTATCGGTATTACTTTCTCTTCCTTCATAGCTCCTAAAGCTGAAATAGCTTGGTACTGTAGTTTCCAATTTTCAGAACTTCTTACAATCTCTAGAAGATTTGGAACCATTTTTTTATTTCCAGTATTTTTTCCAATTAAACCTAAAGCGGAAATTGAAATTCTTTTAATTTCTGTTGAAGAATCTGATTTTACAATCTTTAATAAGGGTTGGATAGATCTCTCATCATGAATAAAAACAAAAGCATGAGCAGCTTCCCATCTAATCTTCTCAGGATTCCTTTTATCTTCCATTGTTTCAATTAAAGCAGATGTGGCTGTTGTGTCTTTCAATATTCTTCCCAACAAGTCGGCTGCATTATATCTTAGCAAAGGCTCCTCACCCTTATCCAGAAGAAATTTTATCAAAGGTACAGTTACAGCTGGATTATAGGAAAATCCTAACTCGCTCACCATTATTCTCCTCAACTCCACATTCCTGCTTGTGTCTTTAGCTACATCTAGAATGGCAGGTAACGCAGATTTACCTAAGTCTTTCAGTTGACCTACTAATCTTGCTGCTACAGGACTCCATCCAACCGCTTCATAATCCCCCTTACATCTTTCGCATATTTTTTCGAGTTTCTCTGCAATTTCTTTTACCTCCTTATCAACCTTCTCATCCCTCTCCCATTCCTCCAATGGAATCATTAGAGTATCGTTTCTTGCACTCTCATCTAAACGCGCCGCGCTCATCAGGCTTGAAACTATAAGTAAAAGGACAAATAAGGAAACTTTTCTTACCATTTTACTTCCTTAATTTTTATCAAATATTACTCAAAACCCTTAAATTCAAACAAATCTTTCCCTTTCATTTTCCTGTCCATTTCTCACCCTCATGTCAAGCCCAGCCCCAAAAGTTATAATTAAATCAATAAAAGAAGAAAAAAATTTATAAACCACAAATATTATATTATTCTTCACCTTCAATCTCTTTTAAAAGTTCTTTTGCTTTTTCTCTAATTTTCTTACTTCTTGAACCTTGCCTGGTGGAAAGCCACCTTAGTTTTTCTAATGCCTTTGGAGTTCCTATCTCTTTTAATGCATCAAGGGCTTTAAGACTACCATGCCCGGCTACCTCTCCTAATGTCATTACTGCCTTATGCTTTATAAAAACTTTATAGGCTTTATCGCTTCTTGATCTGGCCAAACCGCATCCTGCACAATAACGAACAAAGGAATCTTTATCGTTTTCAAAAAGGCTTATTAATGTATCAACAACTTCTTCTCCTCCTCCAATTTTACCTAATTGTTCTGCAACATAACCTTTGAGTTCTTTATCTTTCAATAGAGCAAACATTCCGGGAAGTGCTCTCTTATCCCCTATATTGCCTAATGCTCTAACCATGACTACCCTGGATACTTTAGATGTATCCTCTCCAATGGCTTGAAGCAATAGGTCAATGGCAAGCTTATACTTGATACCTCCTAATCTAGTAGCAGCCATATCTCTTAATCCTACCTCTTTCTCTTCTTTGAAAATTTGCATAAAATATTCCACTATCGGTTTACCCTTATAAGTTTTACCCTTCGCAGGGACCATAAATAAACATTCTTCTCTCACCCAAACATTCTCACTCTCATCAAGTATTATCTCCATCATGGGATTTGTAGCCTCATTTAGATGAAAATGTCCAATTCCCTCAGCAATTAACCACCTAAACTTCCAATCATTCTTTTTATTTGAGAGAGCCTGAATTAACTGCCCTGAATCAACATTTTTCTTCCCCAGAACTTCGCTCAAAATAAAAAGTTGAGGAAAACAAGCAAAACCTGCTGATTCAAAATCATCTATTGCAGAACATATCACTTCCATCTGTATAAGGGTAACCTTTGTCAACGCCTTTGTAAAAGGCGTAGAAAGAACTTTCGTTACTTTGCTCGTAAATTGAGATATTCTACTTCTTCTTTCCTCTATATCATTCTCTGTTTCCTTAAATATCTTTTCTGCTTCTTTAACTATTTCTTCTGCTTCCATCTCAAGAGTATCCTCTTCTTCTGCAGCAACGATTAAATTAGATGGTACAGATACAGAGGCATTTGTGGTTAATATACCTAAGAAGAAAATTAAGATTAATTTTCTATACATCATACCACCTTTTATCAAAACTCAAGTTAAAACATTTCATAACTTTATCATATGTCCTCACTCCGAATTCTACTTTATCTAAAAATCCACCTCTCTAAATCCTATACCCTCTCACATGGAAAGTTAAGAGGGACTCGCCTTACATATTCCAGTTATGCTTATGAATGTTTTATGTTTTAAGCTCTGTTTTAAGCTCGGTGCTTGACTTTTGACAAAATTCTTCACCATTAAATCACACCTCCAAATATCTATTAAAACTATATCTGAAATTCAATTAAAAGTCAAGCGAGGGGGTGGTCTCTTGGGATGACCAATAGTTAAATGGTCGAATACAAACTGTTAAGTATAATTTCTATTTTTCAAGCATGACTCTTTTTTCGCTGAACAAATAATATAGAAAATCTATTGATTGTCAAATGTCGAGATTTGACACCATTTATTATTATTTATATATAGAAAAGTCTTAACAAAACCTATCGTCCTCACTTACTATCCAAGAAAAAATTGTCCTGATTGTCAACCCCCGTCCCCATTATACACTACGTACCAATCACAATAAATACCCGTGTGTGCGGAGAAAGGACCTCCTATTTTGGTACGAAAGATCAGATCTCCCTTTTCACAGAGCCCAAAACTATACGGAGAGGAACCCTCAGCGCTTAATGTTAACGAAAAAAGGAATAAAATTATAAAAAGCAGAGATTTCTTACTTTTTACTTTCTACCTCCTTCAAAACTTCTTTTGCTTTTTCCCTAAATTCTTTGACTGGCGAACCCTGGGGAGTAGAGAGTTTCCGTAGCTCCTCTAAGGCTTTTGGGGTTCCTATTTTTTTTAATGCCTTATATGCTCTTATAGCACCAAATCTACCAGCTCTTGCTAACGCTTTAACCTCCTTATGTTTAATAAGAAATTCGTATGCTCTATCATTTTCACTAAAAGCCAACCCCTTTTTTGCAGAATAACGAACCCAATGATCCTTATCATTTAATGCAATATTTATTAAAGTGTCAATAGCTTCATCCCCTCCAATTTTACCCAATGCATCACAAACGCGTGCTCTTCTATATTTTCCACCCTTCAATAAGTTAAACAAAACAGGAAGAGCTTTTTTATCACGCATATAACCTAACGCCATAATAGGCTTAAGAGAATCCTCCTTAGCAGATTGTATTAACATATCAAGGGCGGGCCTATACTTCATCATTCCTAATTTTATCTCTGCCTCTCCCTTTAACTCCTTCTCTTCTTTAGATATCTGCATTAAATATTCGCCTATTGGTTTTTCTTTATAAGTTGTTGTGCCTTTTGCAGAAAGAGAAAATAAACATTTATTTTTTAACATGATATTCTCACTCTTATCCAATATAATATCCATCATTATATTTGTGACCTTTTCATTAGAAATATGAAAACCACAAATTATCTCGGCAATTATCCATCTAAATTTCCAATCATTTCTTTTATTTGAAAGGGCCTTAATCACCTGTCCCGAATCTACATATTTCTTACCCAAAACCTCAAGTAAAATGAAGGCTTGGGGGAATGTGGCAAAACCAGCAGATTCAAAATCATCTATTGCAGAACATATCACTTCCATTTGTATAAGGGTAACCTTTGTCAATGCCTTTGTAAAAGGCGTAGAAAGAACTTTCGTTACTTTGCTCGTAAATTGAGATATTCTACTTCTTCTTTCCTCTAGGTCATTCTCTGTTTCCTTGAATATCTTTTCCGCTTCTTTTACATATTCCTCTGCTACTTTTTCAAGAGTATCCTCTTCTTCTGCAGCAACGATTAAATTAGATGGTACAGATACAGAGGCATTTGTGGTTAATATACCTAAGAAGAAAATTAAGATTAATTTCCTATACATCATACCTCCTAATTTTTCAACCAAACATAAACTCATTAAGCATAAATCTTTCCCTTTCATTTTCCTATCCATTTTTTACTCCTATGTAAAGCCTAAATATAAAATTGGGTTAAAAAGAAAATTAAGTTCATCATCATCTAAATTTTTGGAATTTATGAATTGTTACCTTAAGATTATTTCGAGTCAACATAAATGACGAGAAAAAAGACAAGTTGATAAATTGTCAAAATGTTTACCCCGTGAAATATGCAAGTATTTAACTAGGGGCCTGCCACGCCTGCCCCTTGGAATGAGAAACTATTCCACCTGGGTGAAATGAGTAACTATTTCACTGAGGCCAATCACCGTCTATGATGTCAGAGATCAATCGAAATAGTATTTATTCAAATTTTTAGTCTGACGCCAATTACTTCATTCCTTCTCAATTTGTCTCTTAAGGATGATGTATGCCCAGAGGAATAAGAACCCGAGTATTACATCTATTACTGCAAATGGCTTCCACATATCCGGGAGACCTATGGTAAGCCAATAACCGAAAACTATAATTGAATATGAACCTTTCAATGCAATTCCATAAGGGATTAGATTCCTATTGGGGAGCGGATCTCTTGCAATAATAAAGAACATCCATGCGAAAATAATAAGTAGAGCTGCAGGGAACTGAATGTAGCCCCAATGGTTTGGGTGTGTCACCTTAAAAAGTTCAAAGGGGATTTGGGGAAGAAATAAGAATATGACACCCAGAACCCCATCATATATTCCCGAGAAGTAGAAAATAACTGAGATAGGTTTGTTAATTTTCATTAGTCCTCCTCTCCTTTTTTAGTAATTCTTTGAGGTATACCCTAAATTTATCTTTTCTCCATCTTGTAAGTTCTTCACTATAAATTCTTACACCAAGGTCTCTAAATCCTTTCCTTAGTTCCTCAACACTCATATTCTTTGGCTTAAAATTCACATCAAAAAGAGTGCATTTCTTCCAGTTTTCCTCTTCGAGTAATCTATTTTCATTCTTAAGCCGATCATAAAGAGGTGTACCAGGAAATGGAGTTTGTAATGTTATCTGTACATCAAACATCTCTGTTTCCATTGTAAAATCGTAGACCTGATCAAATATTTCTGGACCTTGTTCATCCAGTCCAAAAACAAAGCAACCAGTCACTCTTATTCCGTGCGACTGAATTTTTTTGACTGCCTCTTTATATTTGGGGAATTGTCGCAATTTCCAATTACCCTTCATTTCAAGATTATCTAATCCAGCCTCAACAGGGCTCTCCAGACCGATAAGAACCTGGGCACATCCGCTATCACGCATAAGTTTCAATATCTCCTCATCTTCACTCACAGAGATATCTGTTTCGACAAACCATCTGATTTTTCTACTTTTTAACTGTAAAAGGAATTCTTTCCAATACTTTCTATCTATTACAGCATTGTCATCTACAAATTCAATAAAATGACCCTCCCAGAGATCCTTTATTTTATCAATTTCATTCAGTACCTTTTTTATGGGTTTTTGTTTATATTTTTTAGCAATAAGAGGAGAAGTTGCACAAAATTCACACTGATGAGGACATCCTCGACTGGTCTGAACTGTGAGACGGTCATACTTTGACATATCCAGAAGTTCAAAGGCAGGCATTGGAGCATCATCCAGGTCAAACTCTTCTTCTATTGAACCATATACTGGTTTTAGAGACCCTTTTTCACAATCCCTCATGACTTCCAACCAACTAAGTTCTCCCTCTCCTACAACAACGGAATCACAGAACGGAGCTGCCTCTTCAGGGAGGCAACTTACATGGAGTCCACCTATAACAACAGGAATTCCCGCGTCTTTATATCGTTTTCCAAGTTCATACGCTTCATCTATCTGCGCACTATAGCTCGATATCGCGACCAGATCCCATTTACCTGGAAGTGTCTCAATGTCTTTAATATCTGGTATTTCAATGTATTCTACTTCGTGTTTTTCTGGAGTCATACCTGCAAGGGTTAGCAGTCCCAGGCTAGGGAGTGAAGCAATCACTCTACTTCGTTCTACAAATCCAGGTAATGTTAGACCAAGCCTGAGTAACTCTTCATCACATGTTCTAATCCCACTCATTGCAATTAGACCGATTCTCATTTGAATAATGCTCCGAAGATAAATATTATCGAACCAATTAAAACACTGAGGACAGGGATAAAAAAGAGATGTCGAAAGAATTTCTTGAATGCAGATAAGTAACAAATAAGGGGCATAGTAATCGCTCCGATAATGAAAAGACGGGAGGGCAACAATATAGATTCATTAGTACTTAAATAAGAGACCGTAAACACAAAAGTTAAATTTATGAATGCTATTCCAAACAATGATATGTGTCCGAGTCGGACCATCCGTCTCTTCCACGATGAATAACTTCCAAGCCAGTCCTCTTTATGAAAAAACATGCCTTGAATAGCACCTGCAATAGTTCCCAATAGTATTCCTATCCAGGCAGCGTACAGATTTATTTTTTCCATTTTTCACCTCTTACTAAAGACTGGTTTTTACTAAATTATTTATATCAGGATAAAAGGCAAACATCTTTCCGTTCAGGTATTACATAACTACATAATATTGTGGATTGATTGGGTTTTGTTTTTTTTCTTTGCAGTTACATATTTTAATGTTTTTAAATTTTGCATGTTTTTATAATTATCCATTATTAACCCGCACCTCTGAATATATATAAAAATTTTATCTGAAATTTAATCAAAAGTCAATATAAATAGTTGGTCTGTTAGTCGGTTGGACAGTTAGTCAGTTACAATGACCAACAGTTAAATGGTTGATTTGTGAAATAGTTAAATGGTTACTATCACATGAAGAACCAGGAGTCCTAATAAACCAATCAACTACTATTATTATACCAATTAACTTAGTAAAGGTTTAAGGATGAGAAAGAAGACAAGCGGGTGAATTGTTAAGAATATTAAGCAGCAGCTATATCAAACTTTTTAAGATGCACCACAACCATATAGTTGTCAGCCGTTAATTTTCAAATTCGACACTTCACTCGAGATATGCATTAAATAAAAGTTCAATATTATCTAACTTGTCTTGATCTAGGGAAAAGGACACAAAACCAGCGAAGACATCGAGTTTGACCAAAGCATTAATGCTCGCATCCTCAACTCCAATTTCTGAAAGTTTTTTGCAAAAATTTTCATTAACAATACGAATATCCTTATAAATCTTAACAAGATTTTTAAATTCCCAATCTGGTTTCTTGCCATGTTTATATAAAAAATACTGTGCAAGTAGGTACATCGAGAGCACCCGGTACTCTGTTTCTTCAACTGTGGCAAAGGGCAAATGATATCGAACCATCGGTTTTAGTTTCTCCAAAATTGGGCAGCCACTTGTAACCATAAATATACCAATTAAAGAACTTAATCCCTTCTGCAATGAGGTATGCTTCGTGTATTTCCTTTCCTCGGTTTCAATCAATACATCAACTTCCTCGTAAGATAATGACCCACTAAAAGAATCAATCAGCTCAAAAAGATTTACTGCAATTGGACAACATTTGTGTTCGCGCTCGTTTAGGGGACAATTTGGGCATTTAAAATATTTTAATTCCGACCATTCAGGATATGTTCTCTCTCCGGATTGTATTAAATTTAGGGTCTTCTTATCAAGATTAACGTTAAATTCTTTTTCTCTACCATCTCCGAAGGTAAACTTATAATGAAAAGTGATTAACTTATTGGAGTTGATGGTACTGTCAGTCATAATTAACTCCCTCCTCTTATTCTATTGTTATCTCCTAACTTGTTTATATCCGAAATATTTCGGATATACAACCCCATAGATGAAAGCTCCGTCTTTCCTTGTTTTCTCTCATCGACTAATATCATTATTTATTGTATATAGTTGAAACAATCAAAAGTCAAGCGATTAGGTTGGTCAGTTACAATGACCAACAGTTAAATGGTCGATTAGTGAAATGGTTAAATAGTTCTGCCTTAGAAATATTTCTTTACAATTTATAATTTCTTGTTATGCTTTTATTAATATAAGGTGTGTTCTGTTACTCAGATATTATTTAATTGATAAACATATTAATTTATCTAAAATAAGGAGTTTTATGATGCGAGTTATAATTTATTTTGTAGTTAGGATAAACCATCAGGGTACTGTCGAAGAATTAAGCCATCATAGCTCTTACTATAATTATTAGCGATGAGTCGATTTACCAAGATTCTTGTCGTATCACCTCTTGCAGATGGTAGGAGCTGGGTACTAAGAGAAGAGTTTGGCTATGACGTAGAAGAGTTAGGAAGCGATGATAAAATCAATGTTCCGGAAGGTTTCATGACTGATTTTGCTAGTGTTCCCAGACCACTTTGGTGGCTTTTCCCAAGATGGGGACGTTATGGGAATGCAGCAGTCATACATGACTTCTGTTATTGGGAGCAAAGTCGTAGTCGTAAGCAAGCTGATGATATCTTTCTGGAGGCTATGGGTGTTCTTGGAGTAAGAAAGTTAACTCGTTATATTCTATATCTAAGTGTACGTATATTTGGTTGTTTAGCATGGAAAAGTAGTAGTCGTAAAAAGGATTCTGGCTGGAACAAAATTGTTAGTGAAACACCTAAAAAATCTGTAGAAACTTGGCGTAATCACATGCTACCAGCCAAATGACATTGATTTTATTCATCCCTTGGTCAATTGTACAAAAGAACTAAGAAAAATTAAAAAGATAGATAAAATGTCAAAATGTTTACCCCGCTTGCCATGTGTAATCCATTTGGTATTACACCGTGGTGAAATATGCAAGTATTTAACTAGGGGCCTGCCTTGCTTGCCATGTGTAATCCATTTGGTATTACACCGTGGCCTGTCATATGTAATGCGTAGCTATTACTGTGTGATGAAATGTATAACTATTTCATCAGGGATGAAATGAGTAACTATTTCACTGAGGTCAAGCCTGCCCCGTGGAATCCCTTTATTATGTCACAAGGGCACCACTCCCAATATCCATAGTGTATGCTTCCAGAGAGTGATTATCAAGTTGAAGTTCCTCAACATGAAAATCACACTACGTCATTCCCACCCCAAAGAAACCTCCCAAAGATAAGTTTGTTCACAAAAAATGTAGGCGAGAATACCATTGAAATAACCTTGCATATAGAATATTACGGAATATAATTATATTGTGGAAAAGAAGATATGGATGAAGAAAGTAAAATTTTCTCAATCTGATATAGAAGAACAAAAGTATTATTTATCCCTCTCTTCTGAAGAGAGATTAAATACTCTTCAGGAATTAAGGGAGCGCTGGGCAAAAATAAATAATGAAGATAGAAAAGGATTACAAAGAGTTCTTAGAACTGTTAAACCGACATAATGTTAAATACTGTATTATAGGTTCCTATGCCCTGGCTTTCCATGCCAGACCTCGTTATACAAAGGATTTGGATATTTTTATAGAGCCCAAAACTGAGAATGCAGGAAAGGTTATTTCCGTGTTGCGAGAGTTCGGTTTTCAGAATTTAGATATTACAGAAGAAGATTTAGTAGAGAAAGATCGGATAATACAACTTGGATATGAACCCATTCGTATTGATATACTTAGTTCACTTTCAGGATGTTCCTTTAAAGAGGTGTGGGAGAATAAAGCGGTGGGAAAATATGGAGAAATAGATGTCCATTTCATTGGGAAAAAAGAACTAATAAAAAATAAAAAGGCTACAGGAAGGAAGCAGGATATAGCGGATATTGAACTCCTCAAGGACTGATCCTTCTTAAATCATTAATCTCTTTGCCTTCTAAGAAGCCCACCCAAGATACCCCCAATCAACCCCAGAAAACCACAGTATAGTAACGCAATAAAAATGGTGCCACCGGTCACTGCTCCAAGGACTGCCCATAATACAGCTCCAGGCGGACCACCAAAGATTGCCCCCCAAAAACCACCTATACCTGTCAATATTAAGGTAGCTAATATCCCTGCTATTGTTCCACTAAGGAAGCCAGCTATTGCACCTCTAATCATCCCCCGCACAATAACCCCGGCAATAAAACCAGCGATTATGCCTCCAAGCACAGGGATAGATTTTAATACTACCATTGCAACTGCTCCAACGATAACAGCTAATAACATCATGTTAACCTTCCTTGTTAAAATCTAAAAAATCATTCCCCATCAGTTAAATCATATTTAATAGATAGGGCTCTACTTGGTAAAGGTCATCCGCATATATTATCGGAAAATCACAAATTTTTTAGAATTCAGTTCCCTACTAAGGAAGAACTATAAACCTGAAGGCAAAGACGAAGAATAAAACCCACATAACGGGATGCACTTCCTTTACTCTACCTGCAAACAACTTCATTATTGGATAGGAAATAAAACCAAGGGCCATCCCATCGGATATACTATATGTTAATGGAATCCCGATTAGAATAAGAAAAGCAGGTATTGCCTCTGTTATATCATCCCATTTTATATTAGCAACAGTTTTTATCATAAGAGCTCCAACTACCACCAGTGCAGGCGCAGTAATAGGATAATATACATCTTCCCCAGCTGAATATCCACCTCCAATAGCTTTCACAACTGGATAGAAGAAGATTGCAAGGAGAAAGAAGAGTGCTGTGAACATATTTGCAAGACCCGTCTTACCACCTTCACTTACACCTGCTGCACTCTCAATATAACTGGTTACGGTTGAAGTGCCAAGGAGACTCCCGGCCACTGTCCCTATTGCATCTGCCATGAGTGCCTTTCCAGCTCTTGGAAGTTTACCATCCTTTAAAAAACCTGCATGGGAACCAACACCGATCAAAGTTCCCACTGTGTCAAAGAAATCCAGCAGGAAGAGAACCACAATGGGAGTTATATACTCCCACCGGAGTGCCCCCAAGATATCAAGTTTAAAAAATGTGGGGCCTATCGATGGAGGTTTAGACACAACACCATGGAATTTCACAATCCCCATAGGTACGGCAATAATCGCAGTGATGACTATTCCCCACAGGATTGCACCTTTTATCTTTCTTGCGATAAGGAAAAACATAATGATGAGACCGATAAAGAAAAGCAATACATGAAATGTTCTCAACTCCCCAAGGGTAACCCCTGTTGCTGGACTCTTAGCTATGACACCTGCCCATTGTAGACCTATGAATGTAATAAATATACCTATACCTGCTGCAATTGAATTCTTTAAGCTCGATGGAACACCATTTACAACCGCCTCTCTTATCTTAAAGAGAGTAAGAATGATAAATATAACACCAGAGACAAAAACTATACCAAGTGCTTTATTCCAGGCAACACCCATTCCAAGAACTATAGTATAGGCAAATAGGAAATTCTCTCCCATTGCAGGTGCAAGAGCAATCGGATAGTTCGCATAAAGCCCCATAATAAGGATTGCAATTATCGAAGAAATAATGGTCGCCATCATAACAGCACCAAAATCCATCCCTGCATGAGAAAGAACCGTGGGCTGAACGAATATTATATAGGACATGGTCATGAAAGTGGTTATTCCTGCAACGGCTTCGGTTCTTACCGTAGTACCCTTATCTTTTAGGTGAAAAAATCTATATAACCTCCTTTCTTATCATTATACACAAATCAAAAAAGGGAAGTCAATAGTTAATCCGTCTCTATGCTCGGTGCTAATTTATTCTTGTCACAGTTCTTCATTATAAAATAATACCTCCAAATATCTAATAAAACTATATTTGAAATTTATTTAAAAGTCAACGGAGAGGATGAAAAAAACTGCAGTTAAATTGTCAGATATGTAAAGTACCGTCACAATTAGAAAGAGATGGGGTGGAAGAAGACAACATGTCAAGTGTCGAGATTTGACCCCATACATAAAATATGAAAGTAAAAAAATTAAAATTTCAACCTGCTGTTAAACTTCCATAACAGGTCGAAGACAAAAGAAAATATAATATTAACAAATTTGTATTTTACTTTATAGAATCATTCAAAATCGTAATCAGAGCCCGTTTACTAATTAGAGTTGCGCTTTCCTTTCTTTACCCACCAGGAACCAAGTAGCGGCAGTAGAATAATCTGAGATACACCAGCAGCAACACCTGGTAGAAGAGCTACTTTCATATACTCTAGGTAGTTCCCACTTAAATATCCGCTAAGTACCGCTGATATGATAAAAGCAACTCTTCCAATAATCAATGCAACAGCAACTGATGCAAATGCATTCCAGCGAAAACGTTCACGGAGCAGTCCGGTTACAAAACCATATATGAATAGTTCTATTGTCATAGCAGGGAGAACAATTGGCAATGGACGACCAGAAATCAAAAAACTTATGGTTGGAGCTAGAAGCCCTGTTAATGCTCCTCCACGCCAACCGTAAACTAAACCAGCTAAAATTATTGGCCAGTGCATCGGTATTAGAATGCGTACAGGTGCACCTGTTAAATGGGATACAGCAGGCAATAGTACAGCAGTGCTGATAAGTAAACCTTGGAATATAAAAGCCCGCACTTTCCAAAATTCTAATGTGTCCTGTTGAATGGAAATTACCCCTTCATTATAATTACTCATATTTTTTCTCCTTATAATCCTTGGGATTTTAGGAACGCTGCTTGACTTTGTGACATTAGAACTCTTCTTATCTCCTTTTGTTTTTCTTCCACCCTATAATCTTACTTATTTATCTAATTGAAACAATCAAAAGTCAAGCTATCCTCCAGTAAAATGCAAGGGCTTTGCCGGACTTCGAGTAAAGCAAACTTCAAACATCATATTATATAAAGTTGTACCCCGGTCTCGCGCCACGAGTCCTCACGCTTTCCTTATCTTACCTATATATGGATTTTACACCCCATCCCTCACCTCCAGTGGTTCTTTTTTCGCTTGGGCTTCACCCCGGGATAAGTTCAATCCCTGGAATTTCTCACGGTAGGTTCGCAATGTGCTTCTATAGGAAAGGTTGGTCCCCGCGATTACTAGGGAGGTGACGAGTTTACGTCTTCGCAACAAGTGACCGAACACCCGGCGCAGGATGCGCGGATAGGAGTAAAAAGCTCTGACGCAGACCTCATTCTCACTAAGCATATCATCCCAGGATAGGTGCTTGTATCTTGCTACCGGGAATTTCAGTGTGTAGTACTTCCAATCCTCCGGAAAGTCGTTGGCGACAATGTGGCCTTCCAATTCCATCTTTTCCCACAGGCGTGTGCCAGGGAACGGCGTCAGGAAGTGCACATTGAGGATATCCAGGCCCCAGCGATTGGCTGCATTGGCTATCTGCTGCCCGATGCCCTGCTTATCAACGTCAAGTCCCATGATGAACGAGCCAGCCACCAGAATGCCATGCCGCTGTATCCGCCGAACGGAGGCTTTGAAATCAGAACCCTTCTGGATGTTGAACTTCTTGTGAATCTCTACCAACCCTTCCACGCTTGGCGACTCGAAGCCAATGTAAACACCGGAGCATCCAGCTTTTGCAGCTAGTGTAAGCAATTCTTCGTCGTCGGCTATGTTAATCGTCGCCTGGCCAATCCACTTCTTTCCAAGATTTGCCTTTATCATGGCCCGAAACAGGTCCTTGGCGCGGGCGATATGGTCCTTACGGGTGCCGATGAGGTTATCGTCCACGATGAGGACATACTTCTCCCGAATCAATTTGAACTCTTGGATTACGTTCTCAATCGGGCGATGTCGATAGATTGCTCCGTTGAACGCGGTAACGCTGCAGAAGCTGCAGTTGAGCGGGCAACCGCGCGTTGTTTGGATTGACCCCAATCGATAGCCAGTTGGCAACAGGTCGTGTCGGGCTAGTGGGACCCTGTCCATTTCCAAGCGAACACCTTTGTAAACCCTATTCAGGGTGCCCTGCTGGACATCTTCCAAAACCTGCGGCCAGATACTCTCCGCTTCACCAGTCACCACAGCGTCTACCTGCTCCAAGGCCTCCGCTAAGCACATGGTAGCATGGATGCCACCCATCACCACGGGCACACTGCGGCTGCGGAACCCGGATGCCACTTTATAAGCCCGGTTTGCCTGTGAAGTGAAGGCGGTTATCCCTACCAAGTCGGGGCGTGGCAAAGCTTTGTAATCAGGCACGCCGAGGTTCTCGTCAACCACCGTGATGTCCCAATCGGGAGGGGTTAGGCCGCCCAAGACCAAGAGGCCAAGTGGCTTCCAGTTAATGTACTGGTCCCAGTAGCTCTTTTTTACCTTGGTAATGTTCAATAGCGGATTGCGTGGGTTTATCAGATATAGGCGCATATGTTACCTCCACACGAATTATGTTCAGACTTGTCTCTTGAGGGCAAGGATTTCTTCATCTTTTTTAAATTATCTAATCTCAATTGTTATAGGGTAAAATTTCATATAACTCGTTCATGTCTGTAATATTATGGATATCTTCCTGATTTGGTGTTATATCTGAAGTTGGTATATCTATCTCTCTGGGTGAAAGACCAGTCTTACTTTGTTTTTCATCCACCGTTTTAATCTCTTTTAAGGTATATAGTTGAAAACAATCAAAAGTCAAGGTATTTAATAGTTGGTCTTTGGGAACGCAGTTTTTCTATAGAGAGATTCCTTGGATCTTGGTGTTTTTAAAGATTATCTAATGAAAATATAATATCCACACCTTCGTTTAATTCTAATTACTTACCGTATTATCAAGTAAATAGCATTCTCCTTGACAGGATAATTATGTTCCGTATTATTACATATTATGAAGGTTCACAGGAAAAGCAAAAAAAGGGGGTTCATTTATAAATATAGAAGGGTGGATCGAATCTTCCTCCTTCCAGAAATATTAATCTTTATTCTCTTCATATGAGAGATGTAATAATCATCGGAGCAGGTCCGGCAGGTTCTTCTTTGGCTTATTTTCTTTCAAAGGAGGGAATTGACGTCCTTCTCCTAGATAAGGCACGTTTCCCTCGCTATAAGCCATGTGCAGGAGCCTTCTCTGTGGGACTCGGGAACATCTTTGACTTTTCCCTCCAGGAAACTATTGAAAGAACACACTCCAGTATGATCTTCAAGAAAGGTAAGCACGAATGTAGACTCCAACTAAATTCCCCATTGGCTCATATAGTCAATAGAGAGCGTTTTGATAACCTATTGGTTGAACAGGCTGTAGATAGAGGATGCTCTTTTATAGATGGTGTGAATGTTTTAGAGGTAAAAGGAAAAACAGTGATTACTGATTCAGGAGAATTCAAGGGCAGAATAATTGTTGGAGCAGATGGGGGTGGAAGCGTTGTTAGAAGGTGTGGCAAATATAGGAGGATTAAAAGTTGGATTAAAACAATCAGCGCTGATGTCCCTTCAAGAAAAGTCGAAGAAATCATATTCGATTTTTCCTGGATCGATAATGGGTATGCCTGGATATTCCCCAAAAAGGACGTTCTATCGGTTGGTTTGGGGGGACACCCTGCCAACTTATCAAAGCCAGATACAGTACTCCAACGATTCTTGGGGCACTATGGACTGCCTTTACCTCTGACGACGCACCGATATACTTATCCATTATTTTCATCACCTGAATTGCTAACATGGAGGAACACCTTGTTAATAGGTGATGCCGCTGCACTAGCCAACCCTCTCTCGGGTGGAGGAATCTATAACGCTATCGAATCTGCCTATCTGGCCTCCAAGGTTATTAGATTAAGTATTAGTAAAGGAACACCCCTATTAAACTATCAGAGGTTGGTACATAAACATATCTACTCCATACTCATTATGTCCAGGCTTTTCAGTAATATATTTGCCATCTCCCCTATTAGAATCCTTAATTTAGGAAAGGTATTCTTCTATAGGTTAGCAAAGTATTTTGCCTCCGATAGCCCGCGTTTATAAAGATGCTGATGTATAAGTTTCCCGCATTTTATGAGCAACTATTTAAATTTCCACCTGGTTTAATCTGGAGGAAAAAAAGTCTAAACTCTCTTGTAGATGAACTCAAGTATCTTAATATTAGACCCCGGAGAATACTTGATGTGGGATGTGGAGCTGGGATCTCAATCCCGGCGATCAGAAAGCTGTATCCCCCATCAGAAATATTGGGCATAGATATTTCAGAATCCATGATAAATTACTCAATAAAAAGATACGGAAAACTTGCAAAATTCAAAACTGTGGATTTTTTTAATTATAAGGAAAAACAGGATTTGATTATTGTATTTCATAGCTTCTTCCTTTTCCCATTAGTTAAAGGGATAGAGAAAATAAAAAGCCTTCTTAACCCCGGGGCAGTTTGTATTATAGTGACAGACACAAAAGCTCCATTTAGTATAATACATCAATTTTTTGTATCCAAATTTTTAGGAACACACTTGTGGATTTATTCTCCAAAAGATATTTACAGATTATTTCCAGAAACAAAATGGACTTCACACTCGAGGATTATCAGTAAATTTGAAGGTAGCTTTATTCTATCCGTTAGTAATAAAATTTGAATATAACATTCTTCCGACAATGTCGTGCCCCTAAGATATTCATATATTTAAAATTAGGCTTTGTCCCAAGAAACACCGAAACCCTGAATTACAGAGTTTAAGCAATAAAGTGAGGAGAAGAGCTCTCGTTATACTGAGTTGAAGTTAGCTCTTCTATAGAGAGAGACTTCCTTCTTTAGATTCCTCTCTTAACACACTGACTGCGCGATATAGGGAAGCGAAAGCAAGTCTGATCCATATGACTGCTATGATGATTCCCACGCCAAATATGAGTAACCCTCCTATAGAGATTGGAATTGCCAATAAGGCGATGGCAAATACATCCAGGGCATATCCATCAGTCATATTCCAGCTCTCCTTTATTGCTTCTATGACATCTAATCTTTTATCCACAACAAGGTAGGGTACAAAGGCAAGCTTACATGCAAGTATAATACCAGGTACTATAAGAAAAATGAACCCAATGGCTACGATTAACCCCACGAGTATATTCGCAAGGACTGCGTTCCAGTAATTTTTAAATACATCAAACATATTTCTTACTTCAAGTTTATCACCCCTGGCTGCTTTAACATACGCAAACGAAATACCATAATCTATAGGACGGATAACAAGAAATGTGTAAGCCATAGTAAAAAGCCAAAAATAAAAAGCAACTATCCCATAAAACATACTGCCAATGCCTTCTAATTCATGAGGGATCTTTAAAATGATAGAAAATATAGCATTAGGGAAACCAATGAGAATAGCTATAAGAAAAATTAGAAATAACTCTAAGAAATATTTCCACATCTGATTCCATCCATTCTTATAGGAATCCATCACTGATGGCTCAAATAGTGTGGTGTTCTTTGCAATTTGTTCATTTTCTTGAGTCATTTTGACCTCCTTTGGTTAATTGATTTATTTGACCTCACTTGACTATTGCATATAGAAAATTACACAAAAGTCAAGTTATCCTGCGTTAATACCAAGGCTTTGTTGACTCTTAGGTTGCATAGATACCATGCTATTATATAACCCGAGGGAAGTTAGGTCGATTCTCAATGTATCGAAGGGTTTAACCTGACATAATTTTAAAGTAAAGATATGTTATTATTTTTACAAACTTTTTTCATTTCATCGGGCCAAATACTTGATTGAACTTCGCCTATATGGGCTTTTCTTAAGTAGAGCATGCACAACCTTGACTGTCCTATCCCGCCTCCGATTGTTAACGGAAGTTCACCTCTAATTAGTCTTTGATGGAAGTATAAATTTACTTTATTGAGTTCACCCTTAATTTTCAACTGTCTCATTAAAGATTCTTTATCTACCCTTATTCCCATAGAAGAAAGTTCAAATGCCGAGTTGAGTAATGGATAGTAGACAAGGATATCACCATTGAGCCCTCTTTTGCTTCGGGCAGTCTCTGTTGACCAATCATCATAATCTGCCGCCCTTGCATCATGGGGATTACCATCTTTTAACTTTGCTCCTATTCCTATTATAAACACTGCTCCCTTTTCCCTGCAAATGGCGTCTTCTCGTTCTCGTGGCGAAAGGTTAGGGAATCCCTCTTGTAGTTTTTCGCTATGTATAAAGTGAATCCGCTCTGGAAAGATTGGTCCTGGAATTTGTTTGTATCGTTGACATACTTCTTTTTCTATCTCGCTCATAACCTTATAGATTTGACTCACTATAGTTTTGAGAAATTCTAGATTTCTTTCCTTCTTTTTTATAACTCTTTCCCAATCCCATTGATCAACATAAATTGAATGTAAATTATCTAGGCATTCATCCGGTCTTATAGCATTCATATCGGTGTATAGACCTTCACCATACTTAAATCCATAATCAGCAAGAGCTACTCTTTTCCATTTAGCCAGGGATTGAACAATCTCGGCTTTTTCGTTCATAGCCGGCACATCAAAACTAATAGGATTTTCTACACCGGTTAGATTATCATTAATGCCTGTTTTACTTAACACAACAATAGGGGCGGAAACTCTTTTTAGATTCAATTCTCTACGTAAATTTGTTTGAAAAGAATCTTTGATGTATTTTATTGCTTCCTCTGCTTCTTCTAAATTTAAATACGATTTATATTCATCCGGAATTGTTAGCCTTCCGTTTGAAAAAGTTATTTTTTTTACGCCTTTTGTTTCCATAATTTTGCACCAATGTTTTCGTTTATTTCATATTTGTCTATTCATATCTTAATGCTTCAACGGGATCAAGTTTTGATGCCTTGTTGGCTGGATACATTCCAAAGAAAATACCTACAGCTACTGCAAAGAAGAATGACAACAATATCGAGCTTAAAGTAACGACTGATTGAGCACCACCACCAAGAAAGCGCCTGGGCCCAAATGTGCCTGCACCAATCATATAATTCCCTATCGTATTAGCAAAGCCCATACCTAAAAGTATACCAATTACTCCTCCAACAAAAGCAAGCACCATCGACTCTATCAGGAATTGCACCAATATGTCCTGGCGCCTCGCACCCACTGCCTTCCTTACACCAATTTCTCTTGTCCTCTCCGTAACTGTAACAAGCATTATGTTCATTATTCCAATACCACCTACAATCAATGAAATTGCGGCAATGCCAGCAAGCATAAGCTTAAATGTGCTGGCAGTTTGTTCTATTGTTTGACGAAACTCTTCTTGACTCCTTATCATAAAATCTACTACTTGATTATGGCGTTTGGTAAGCAGTGCTTCAATCTGTTCCTCAGCATCAACTGTTGCTTCGGAACTTTTAGCCTCCACAAGAATTGATTGCACAGCGTCATCCCCTGTAAACCTTTTCTGAGCCGTAAGAAGAGGTATAAAGATTTGATCATCAAAATCCTCCCACCCAAACGCACCCTTTTCTTCCATTATGCCAATCACTGTGAACCGTGTGCCCCTTATTTTAATGTCTTGACCAATGGGATTCTCGTCTCCGAACAGTTCTCCTTTAACCGTCTTGCCGATTACACACACCTTTGCCCATGAGTCCATCTCTTTTTTGTCGAAAAACCTTCCTTCCTCAATCCAATGATCTCTTATATCCTGATAATCTTGCACTGTGCCAATCACTCGTGTATCCCACTCTTGGTCCATATATTTAGCTGTAACCGAAGTTCTAATCTGTGGAGCTACATTTTTTACTCCCGAAGAATTCTCCCTAATAGCGATTGCATCCTCATAGGTGAGACCCTTAGATCTACCCCTCCACTCCGCTGCCTCCTCTTTACTCTGCGGCCGTCTATAATAAATTGTAAGGACATTTGAACCCAATTTCTCTATTTGTGATGTAATTTGATGCTTTGCACCCTCGCCTACTCCTAACATACCTATGACGGCTGCTACACCAATAACAATACCCAATACTGTAAGGAATGAGCGTAACTTGTTGGATAAAAGCCCTTTATATCCAGATACGAAGCCAGATATAAGACTCCCTATAAGACTTGTTTTTTTACTAACTTTATTGAGGGTACTTACTTTATGTTCTACTGCTTTTCTTTGGACTTGTACTTTTTCTACCTGCCCATCTTTTATTTGTATTATCCTATCTGCATGTTTTGCAACTTCTCGGTCATGAGTCACTACAACAATGGTCTTGCCCTGCTCGTGGAGCTTCTTGAATACCGACATAATCTCACTGCCAGATTGTGAATCCAGATTACCAGTTGGCTCATCAGCAAGTATTATTGAAGGATTATTTACAAGTGCCCTGGCAATAGCTACCCGCTGTTGTTCGCCACCCGATAGTTCATTCGGATAATGATGTGCACGCTCTTTGAGGCCAACAGCCTCCAATGCCTCCATGGCTCTTTTCTTTCGCTCCCTGTCACCAAAGCCAGCGTAAAGCAAAGGAAGTTCTACATTTCCAAGTGCCGTAGTTCGTGCTAATAAATTAAATGTCTGAAACACAAACCCAATTTGCTCATTTCGAATTTCAGATAGGGAATTATCATCAAGATTATCGGTAGGTTGGTTATTTAGTTTATAGCTTCCAGATGTTGGTTTTGACAGGCAGCCAAGTATATCCATCAAGGTAGTCTTACCTGAGCCAGAAGGTCCCATAATGGATACGAATTCACCTCTGTCAATCTCCAATGAGAGTCCTCTCAGTGCTCTGACTTCTATCTTGCCCATGCTAAAAGTTTTAGTTAAATTATTTGCTTTTATCAATTTAGCCATAGTTTTTTAAAGCTCCATCCCCTCTACATTGGAGGTCCTCTGCGTCTATCTCTCTGTGTTTCTGTAGAAGTTTGACGTGTGAATTGGGTAATAAGTACTATATCACCTTCCTTTAAACCTTCTTTTATTTCAACTTTTACATCATCTTCAAGTCCTGTTACTACTACTTGTGGGACTGGCTTCCCATCCTTTATCAACCTCACGATTGAACCATCGGCTCTCTTTATCACTGCCTCCTTTGGCACGCAAAGCACACCTTTAGCATTACCAGCTATGATGTCAAGATCAGCAGTCATACCGGGTTTGATCGATTCATCAGGATTAAGAATCTCTACTTCTAATGGGTATACCACAATATTTTGCTTAATACTTCCCGCCGGAGTTATTTTCTTGACTCTTCCATGGTAGGTTTTACCCTTTACAGCATCGAATACAATCTTCACTTGTTGTCCTTTGGCTGCTTTGCCCACATCTACCTCATTTATGTCTGCCTTCACAATCATCTCGCTTAAATCAGCTATTGTCATGATGGTTGTGCCTCCACCACCATATGCCTGAGTTCCTGAGGTAATCATCTCCCCTTCTTCAACATTAACAATAATGACTGATCCTCTGATTGGCGAGGTGACAATTATATTGTCAAAAACCCTCGATGTGAGGCTTTGCGATTCTGCTTGCTCAGTTCCACCTAAAATAAGCCATAGTTGCTTTTCTGCAAGTTCGCACTGTATCTTACTGCTTTTATATGACTTCTCTGCATCCTCGACATCCTTTTTTGAAATAAATCCTTTCTCGTAGAGTTCTTTCTTACGCTCGAAATCTCTCTCTGCTTCCTCCAAGTCGAGTTTTGCTCTTTCCAGGGATGCCCTTGACTGTGCAACTTGACGAGCTTGTGATGACTCCTGCTGCACCAATGCTAATTTATCTCCAACCTTAACGCTGTCTCCTTCTTCAACGAAAAGCCTCCTAACCTCACCCGCTAATTCTGATTTTATATCAACAGTGGTTACTGGCTCAACTATGCCGCTTTCAGTTATTTTAACAAGTATATCGCCCTTTTCAACCAGTATAGTTCTAAGTCTTTGTTCATTTGCATTCTTATTACTTGAAACTGACCTAAGAATGAGTAATGCAATTATTGCAATTACAACGCTACCACCAATAATGAACAGTCTCTTTCTCATCATTAACCTCCCTACTATCTAATAGGGTAATAAACCCATAGATTTTTTCAATACAGCTTTAGCTAAGAGATAGTCGTAGATTGCCTTTGTGTGGTTTACTTTGCTACTTGACAGAGCCACTCCAGAACTAATAGCTTCGGTTACAGGAGCAACACCAGCCTTATATCTTCCCAATGCCATATTGTAGCTCTCTTCTGCACTATTCACCTGTTTCTCTGTTAGTTCCACCTTTTTAGTTGCAGTAACTGAATTAAGATACGAAAGTTTTACCTCCAGATTTATTTCCTTCTCCAACTCCAGATAATTAAGTTCAACATTATTTAAATCTATTCTTGCACTCTCTATTGCTCGAGATTTTACTCCACCATCGAATATTGGAAAACTTAATCCAACATTGATTCTCCAATCAGTATTCTCATTCCAATTTGTTCGGTTGATAGGAAGTCTTTCAAATGCAAACTTGTCTGCATAGACATTATAACTGCCTGTAATTGTAAAAGTAGGTAATCTATCTATCTGTGACAGTCTTAGATTATATTTCTGGGTTGAAAGATTTGCCTTTTGTTGTGTAATTTCAGGGCGCTCCCTAAGAGCAACCACCTGGCAAGTATCAAGGTCGGGAACTTCTTCTTTGATAAACTCGACCGGTTTAATCCTTGTAGAATTATCTAAACTAATGCCCATAACATCGTTTAGCTCGGAACGTGCAAGTTTTAGATCACCTTCAGCCTGCAGCGAATCAACCTGAGCAGATACAACGGCTACATCAGCTTTCAGAATATCCGCTTTTGGTGCAAACCCAAGATCAAACTGAGCCTGGGCAAATTCCAGATCCTTTCTCTTCTGAAATATACTCTCCTTTCTGAGTTCCAAGAGTTCTCTGGCTTGGAGCAAATTATAATATTTCCTGATCACATCAAGAATGAGCGCAGTTTCAGTTAGACGATAGCTTTGCCTGGATGAAGATAATGAAGCGGTGGACCTCGCAACATTTATAAGGGTTCTACCACTCCTAAAGGGAGTAATGGATGCAGAGAGGGCTAAGTTATAGTGATTTTCATTCCACTCAAATCTATCATAGGCATCGTTAACGTTGTATCCTCCGGAGAGGTAGAGTTCCGGTAAGAACCCAGAGTAAGCATCTTTAACGTTTATTTCCGCTTTGTTTACATTCCCTTCTGCTATAGCAATCTCATGAGAGTTTTTTAATGCAATCTCTACACACTGCTTGAGAGTTAATGAATCTTCTAGTAAACTATCAGGCATCGAGTAAGCGGTAATTGGAACCGTAAATCCTGTCACCAAACACATCAGAAAAATGTTGATTTTATTCATCTTTTTCTCCTTTTTACAACTGCTCTAGTATTCAGCAGAAATGTCTTATTATATAAACACTAATGTGATTGTTTTTGATTCGATTTGATTTATCGGCCCTCATAATCCCCTATGCACCTGTCTCCTACGGTCCTTCGCCCTTTTGTTTTGAACGCTTTCCCAAAGGGGGTCGACGCATTCCCCTTGGATATAACTGTCGTTTCTCAAAGAGCTTAAAAAATTGCTTCTGTTGTTCTGGGGTGAGTATATCCTTTATTTGACATAAATTCTCGAAAACCTGGGAATCAACTTTGAACTGCAAAGAGGCAATTTCTCTCTGTAGAGTATCCGTTCTTTCCCTATCGGGCGGAGCCTCCCATAGTAATGTCGTTAACTCTCTTCTTTTCTTAAATAATTCATCCGTAAGTGGAAGCATTTTTGACCTCATCTCTTCGTGTTGTTTATTTATTACCTCTATCTGCTCTTCGGTGAGATTAAGTCTACGTGAAAGAGGACTTCTCCTCCAATCATATCTTTCGGATACCCGCCTTGGAGTGATGCCTCTTTTGAAACTACGCCTCTCCCACCAATAAAAACCGATAGTAAATAACGCAGCCAGATTTATGGCAATCGAGATGGTGAGGGCGATAATAAGAAATCTTTTATTCATTTTCCTCTCCAAGTAACAAATTGTTGTATGCACTGCTTAAAGAACCCTCTGGATGGCTATCAAAAATTTCCATGCTTAAGACATCGGCAAATTCATCGCTGACCTCCACTTCTATTTCCATCCTTGTTGTGTAGATTGTTTTTCCTAAATAACTACCTATTAAACATGAGAAGAATAAACAGGCTGTCACTCCTAAAGGAAAGACAATCCTCTCGAAGTGGTATCTCCTTGCCCATTTTTTAAATGGTAAGCGAATAACTGCCTTTGATTTTTCCCGGGTAATCCTCTGTTTCAGGCGAACAAAAAAGTAAGGTGAAACTTCCACATCTTCAACAAAACCAAGGAAGTCAGATACCCGAGAGAGTTCTTCTGCTTCTCTTCGGCAAAAGGGACAGAATTTTAAGTGTTCTACAATTTCTGCTCTCTCTTCAGGAGAGACCTCACCGTCTAAAAAAGCAGATAATTTTATTTTCTTTATATGTCTCATCTTTATCTCCTAATTATTTAGATAGGATTTTTTCTAAAAACTTGCGCTCAGATTTCATCTTTTTCTCTCATTGGTAGGAATCTCTTCTTCAGATTCTCTTTTGCCCTAAAGATTAGGGATTCAACAGATGATAAGGATACTCCCATAATCTGGGCTATCTCCGCATAGGATTTATTGTCGAATTTAGATAATATCAAGGCGATCCTCTGTCTCCCCGGTAATTCATCAATTGCTTTCCTCACGATCTCTGCCTTTCTTTTACCCTCAAACTCAATCTCAACCTTCAGTGATTCAGGAATCTTACCCTTCTCCATTGTTTCATCCAAAGATACAATCCTTAATTTCCGTTTACTTCTGTAGCTTAAACATTGATTAACCACAATTCTATGGAGCCAGGTCGTGAACTTGGATTTTCCCTTGAAGCTTTTTGCGTGGCGCCATACCTTTATAAAAACTTCCTGGGCGATGTCACAAGCTTCGTCAGAATCACCAATATAGCGATAGATTGTGTTAAAAACAGAATGTTCATATTTTTTAACCAGTTGCTCAAAGGCATTTCCATCACCTAGAGCCACCTTTTTGATTATTTTTATATCTGGAACTCCACTATTGTAACTGTTTTTCATATCTTTGTATCCATTCCGATTGTCCTTGCAAAATCGCTTTAAATTCATTATTATTTATTTGGATCATCAAGTGTCTCCCTTTTAAAATCCAAATTTATGGTTCTTGCTGGCCTATTCAAGTTTTATTAATTAACTTTTACAGAAAATATAATACAGTCCGAACTTCTTTTTAGAATCAAAACTTGTATATTCGAAATTTAATAAAAAGTCAAGACAAGGGGGTGGTTTAAGGATTAAAAAGAATCTTAGTGGATAAATTGTCAAAATGTTTACCCTGCTTGCCATATGTAATTTATTATTATTACATTGTGGCCTGCCCCGTGGAATCCCTTTATTATTTCACAAGGGCACCGCCCACAAATTCTTTTATGGTCGACAACTAACAAGCCTGAAGAAGTTGGTAGGTAATTGTTTCTTAATTTATTTCTTTAATCAATTGCTCTACTCTTTTTTTTATCCTGTCTCTAATCTTTCTAATCTTTTCTATTGATTTCCCCGCTAGATTTTCTATTTCCCAATCTTCCACTTTTGATAAATACTTTGAAGGTATACTCTTTAACAATTCTGAATCCATTGCAATTATTTTATCTACTTTTTTCATTAATTCATTGGTAGCCATGCGGGGGTTTTTTGACTTACATCTATTCCTGCTTCTTTCATTAATTTTACAGTCCACGGATGTATTTTTTCGTCAGGATTTGTTCCAGCACTTATAGCTTTTATAGTCTCGGAATAATAATTAAAGAATGCTTCTACCATTTGGCTTCGGCCTGAGTTCCCTTTACAAACGGATAAAATAATTTTGTATTTTGTTTGGGGCTGGCGCCTGCCTTTTGACATTCTATATCCCCTCCTTTTCTTTCGCTTTTAAAATTGCCAAAGTCATAAATACTTTCAGCGCCAAGTCCCAACATCTAAACATAAAAAATTTTCGAACTTTCTAACCCTTCAGCCTTCTATAACCCATTTACTCATAGGGGCTACCCTTTTCACATATAATCTTAACATACCTTTAATCTCCTTTATTCAACGAGAATGATCAGGAAATTCTCCTAAGTAAGCGAAGCCATTCATCGCAATCAACCATCAACTGTTGCAATACCAAAGAGTTTGTTTAGCTCTTTCAATTCCCTTCTATAATCGCCATAGACCACAACATGATGATTTCCTGATGACTTGCGAATAAACTCCTCCGGGGAGTCATCTCCATAGGCCATCGTTATTGCCTGGGCGTCTCTTTCTTCCATAAAATCCTTCATTGTCAAATATAATCTTGCCACTGCTATAAGGTCATTTTCTTCAGGCTCAACTATCCTTTTTGCTCCTTTCATCCATTCTTCTGCTACTTTTTTCGCATTTTCCCCATCAACGTTTTCCCATCTCTTTATAACCTCGCCGCTCTTGACATATTCAACCTCCATCCCAAACTTTTCTCCGATAGCTTCAATCCCACCAGAAATACGGCAAAGGAACTTTCCCCAATGCGCATAATCAGCATTCAAAATTATTATCCTTGTTTTCTCAATTTTCTTTTTTGCACTCAAGATATTCAATCGGGAGTTTATATCTTCGTAGTTAATAGCAACCCAGAGATTTTTTCTGGGGTAAATATACTCAAGAGCATCCAGGGGTGTCCAGACTCGATTTTCCTCATTGAAAAGAATCATTGGAAGCCTGAATTCGGCTATCTTAAGAACACAATTCCCCAACCCGAGATGAGGCTTATAGAGAAGGACGCCATCGGCCTCTGATATGGATTCCCTTGAGGCAACAACCTCTGTCTCCTCATTGATAATAATACCGTTAAGTACCTGGATTTTACTAGAAAGGTTTTTCTTGAGGCCTTTTAGCATTCCACCAAAGGTCTTTTCCCATATTTCTCCCTTTCGACAAACCAGAACTGGAAGCACTTTAAAAGTTTCTGATGAGAGTATTTTATCTATTATAATCACCTCCCTTCAATGAATTTCACCTTACGGCTCAAGGGCCTATAAAGTTCAGCCGAAGGTCGAATTTGGACGGGGCAGTGCGGCAAAACGCTCTAAGTGGTTGAGAACTTCAAGGGTGTTATAACCACCGGCACCAGAGATAGTAATGAGAGCGCATGGTTTATCAGCAAGAAGATAAAATTCCTCCTTTCTCACTTCTGTTTTTTTACTATTTAGCATTTCTCCCCTGAATTCCCTTAATAAGTTTAATTAACGCTTCCTTACCCTGCTTTTCAACCTCATTAAACCTGCTTCGATTCTGGCAAATGTTAAACTTTTTCTATCATATTTGCTTAAATTTATCTCATATTTTCTAGCGATTTCCTTTATAATCGGCAACGGTTCTGGATTGCTCTTTTCCCAGAAAGGTCTTAATTCTCTCAAAAATATATTCGTTGTTACTGGGCCAATTCCATAAAAACTCATAATTTCATTTTCTAAATCTTTACCATCTTTAGCCTCCTTATGCAATTTTCTTAAACTCCCCTCATAATCCTTTATGAGAGTATCGCAATTTCTCAAAATCTTTGTAGATGTTTTAAAATCATAACGAACATAGCCACCTTCTCTCATAATTGGGTTTACCAGGAAATCCCAGCCTGCCTTTAATATCTTTCTTGGCTCCAGGAGTTTATATCTTTCAAAGGTCATGTAGGTATTTCTTGCTATTGTTTCGGTTATCCTTGCTCCAAAAAGTATGCTGGCTAAAAACCACTTGAAAAGTTCTTTATCATTATTTTCCGAAAGGTCGATACACAACTCTTCAGAATATAGTTTGCTTCTTTTTAATTCGTTTACATTCACTTGCATAGTTTAATTTCTATCAGTAGCGCTCAAGACAAACTACTCTTTAGTATATTCCTTTAGAAGAAGCTTTAGTTCCTCTCCCTTATAAATTAATTCTTTACTCTCAAAGGATTCAATTTCAAAGAACTTAGACAGTTGTCTATAAAGTGCCTTCATTCCCAGAATCTCTTCAATTAGCTCCTTAATCCATTTATCGTAGGCGATAGGATAGGTCCTGCAAGAAATGAATAAGGCTTGAGAGTATTGCCTATTTCAAGTTCAAATTCGTCCGGCCCAGATGTCCAATCTCTTGGGCGGGGTACAAATCGACCATCGATGAAATCTAAATCAACGTGTGAATATTTTCCGACTTTAAGGAGGGCTTTGAAAATGTTCTCTAATTCATAAAAGCTTTTCCACTGCTGTTCTATAGCAGTCTTCTCAGTCATAAGCGCTTCCGGTGCTACAAGTACAAGAAAATCGAGACAGCTTTCACGGCTAGCCTTCCCGCGTGTGCAGGAACCAATCAGAAGCACAGCTTCAACTCCTGGATAATTGGAGAAGAAATTCACAACAGTAGTCGCTGCCTTTTCATGCTCAATTGTTGGATAATTTGCGCTAAATTCCATATATCTCTACCTAGTTTTGTATTCCTCTTACTATTTGATTTACAATCCGGAAACCTCTGTCGGCCCACATTCATGATAAATTGTCATTAATTCATCAATTTTGTGAACCTTATCCTGCGCAGAAGTAGAAACCGGGATAACGAATAAACTTAGCACAGAAAACATAAATATTCCCTTTGATAAGAACTTTCTGTTACTTTTCATTTTCTACCTCCCATTAAATTGTTACTTTGACTGATTTTTTTGATAACTCTTGATTAACTTATACAGTTGAAACAATCAAAAGCCAAGTTTTTCTGCAGTCGAAATGCATTTGCTTTGCCAGATTTTAAGTGTAGAGCAACAACCACTCTGTTATGTAATGGGTTTTACTCCTTTATCTCACTGGTTGCCTTATGATGGTTTTCATCTTTTCTGGTGCTACCTTCCTTGGGTCACTTAAATATATCTCATGGTGCTTTTCTTTCAATCCATCAAATTTGTAATTATTTTCCCTAATAAAGTTATGGAGTTTATCAATGGTTGGTCCTTCGGCGGAATATGGGCCGATGTGCATTATCTGGGCTGATAACCCTTCATGCAGAGTTTCAAATCTCATTTTAGAAAGAGCCGCTGGATTTTTCTTCTTTTCAACCTGAAGAAGAGCTCTATTAAACATATCTTTTGTTATAAATTCAGGTTGCATTATCATATATATCCATTTCCAAATATCTTTATTTTCCATACTAAACTCTGTCATGTCATCGGTCCACCAGAGACCTTCAAGGGACATAACGACATAGTCTATTCCTCTTTCTTTTTTGATCATAAACTTGAGTGCATAAGCTACCGGAAATAGTGCCTCTATAGTCTCTTTTGCTTCCTCTACCGTATTCGGATCACCCCTACCATCTATCATCAAATAGTTCATTGGAGGTACATCAACAATTGATACTTCTTTAGAAGAAGGTTTGTATAGATGGTTTAGTTCTTTTTTGAAATCAATTTTTTTTATATATTTTTCCTCATTAAAATAATGTTATTTTATCTTGACTTACAAAATATCAAGCCAGGGGTGTCCTGGATGGCAAGCTGTGATGGACTTCCTTTTTGAATTCCCAGCCGTTCATGTATTTATGGAGAGCAAGCTGATCTCGCCTTAGAATTGCTATTTCAATATCTTTGTGGACTCTGGTAATACGTCCAATATACAGGTCAATAGCCCACCCACCCGCTATAAACAAGGGCTTTTCGAAACCGGCCATTAGTGCATTAACCTTTAAGGGTTCCACAAAGGAACTCACTCTGCAAATTCTCTCCAGGCATGGACCGAAAGTTGCTATTAGATACTTTATTAATATCTCTTTCTCCTTCTCCCGATATGAAGTCCACCACCTATTGAAAGATAAAGTCCTATTAAAAATCCCAGGTTGTACGGCCAACCAGTGTTATTAACCTCGTATAAACCAACTTCCTTTGTAAACAAACTGACAATAAAAGTAATAACAATTATTAATCCATGCCATACACCTGCCCAGAATCCAGCCATGTCACCCGGGTTAATCTCTTGGTCCCAGCGCTCATTACCTGGAGCACAACTCAAGAACACCAAAGCCACGACTAAAATAAGCCCCACTGCTAAATATCGTTTATTCTTAAAAATAACTCCTCCTCTTTTTGTTATTAATTAACCATCCCCTAAATCTTTTGCTATCTCTTCGAAAAATTCTAGGTCTGCCTTGAACATCTTACCAATCCTTTGCATCTCGTCCACATTTAACCATTGGTAGTCTTTCACTTCGTCAGGATTTATTTTTATATCATCCTTTATCAGTTTAACCCACCACCAATGTAGGTGATATTGCTTATCATCCGTAAAACACTCCCACACCTTGCGGATAGGTTCTACGTCTATTCCCATCTCCTCTCTTGCCTCACGTTTGACTGCCTGTTCTTGCATTTCATTTTCCTCCACAGCCCCGGTTATTGGGCACCAATAGTCCTCTGCAAATCCTTTCTTTGCCCTTTTAATAAGAAGGAATTTTTCATTCCTTTTTATAACAACCGCTACTGCATCTTTCATGCTTCCTCCAAATCCCTCCGCCATTCTATCCTGGCTCTACATATTTCTCTCTTATCTTCTTTTCTAATTAAGCTATTAAGAAATAAAGGCTTAGAACCCGAAATCTCTTCAGAACGAACAGATATCTCATCGCCATAGAATGCCTCTCTTAGAAAGTTTATTTCGAATATCGTAATGTCGTGCGTTATTCTCATTTCAAATGGGTAACTATCTAAGATCCATTCGAGATATTTTACATTGTTTACATGTTTATTCATATCTAAATCGCTAAAAAGAACAGGAAAAAATGGTTGATTCAGAAATACCTCAGGAGAAGGAACCCTGTCAAGTTTAGCTTCCAATGCATGCTTTTCTGACAATAGAGGCATTTTATCAGAAAAGGATTCCATTCTTTGTGGTCTTCGATTCTTTAAATCTATTACTACCCATGCACTACTCGCAGCTGCTATTATTTTATCATTCTCATCCAGGATATGAAAATCGCGATAAGCAAACAATCGGCCTGTTCTTTTAGCCCAGGTTTCAACAAATATGGTATCGCCCCACATAGGAAAAGCATGAACCTTTATCAAGAGCCGGGATAACACCCATATTTGATTGTTTCCTATCAAATGGCTATAACCTAAATTCAAAGCTTCTGCATGATTCCATGCGCTTTCTTGTAGGAAATTGCAGAATGATTGAAGTGAAGCTTTATTCTTTGCATCTACTTCGTAGGAACTTATTTTGTGCTTATCTCTCCAGATGGATGGATATTGACTTTTATTTATATAATCTTCCACCGTAAAATACCGTGGTTAAATAATAGAACGCTCATTCTAAAAAAGGGAGCTAAATTATGGTTTTAGTATAATGTCTTAGGCTTTGTGAAGTCGATTATTTACTTTTCTCAGGGGCAAATAGCTTTTCTGTCTCGCTGTTCATCAAAACCCATATAGTGTAAATCCCCAGCGCGGTCCCTATAGGTATGTTAATTAATTTCAAAAAGCCAAGCACCAGAACTAGAATTTTTGCCCAAGACTGGTAATTCAGTAACCCAATACCACCGATAATTCCAGGTGTAGATACAATGACCAGGAAGAAAGCTACCACGGAGCCAATTGCGGATATGGCAGCCGTTGACTCCCAGTCCCCAGAAATAAAACCTACACCAACAAAGGCTGTATAGACGATAACAGCAGCTAAAATCCCAAGGGCACTAAATACAATATAAAGTATCCCTAAAACTGTCACATGTTTCTCCATTTCGTTAACCTCCTTTTCCTGGTAAATTCAGTTTTCAGTACATCCGTCTAACTCACCCATATCCGAGGTTCATCAATACTTCTTTATTCTTCTAATTCCTTTATCTCGTTTACGTAATATTTATAAAAAAAAACAACTGAAAGTCAAGTTACCAGATTCAAAAATACAAAAGTTTTGCTATTCTCAGAGCGAAATGAAATACAAAAGCACTGTAAGCCAAGTGTTTTGCTTGCAGCCTTTTAGGCCAATACCTTTCAATATTTCGTAGTCTTCTTATCTCCCCTGTGTCGCCTCCTGTAATTGCTGCAGGTCGAAAATTGAGATCTTCCGATAGCCTTTGGGCACTTCAAACTCAGAATCAGGGATTTGCTTCTTCTCAATCTTTTTAAACTCTCTTACTTCGCTTCCCCCTTCATAATAATCTATTGTCTTTAACGGAATACCCTGTTCCATAATAGCCATATACTCTGGAGAGGATTCATAGGATACCTCTTCTTCAGGTCCTCCAAATTCATTTTGTAACTCTTCGAGTTTGCGCATATCGAACTCATCTTTAATTTGTATCTTTGTAGAGATCCACATTTCCTCTTTTAGTTGTCCATCAACCCATACCTGATATTTCTGAGTTGGATAGCCAGCTATAGTGGCCTTTTCAGAGGTCTTCTTGACATTCACATTGAGTTTCTTTTCTTTGGGTGCTTCTGCCTCTCCTCCTTTCATACTCTTCTTATACTTCTCATAAGCTTCTTTTTGCTCGGGGGTCATTTGCTTCAGGTACTCTTCCTCCATCTTTGTTTTCGTTCCTTCCATCTCTTTCTTCCATTGTTCGGGCGTACCACCCCAGTAGAGTTTCTGTGCAGGATCAGGACTGATTATATAAAAAAGTTTTTTCTCTAGATCGAACATCATAATCTGATCATGTCCCACGTTCTTCATCTTGTTATTCTGGATATAGAGAACCTCTGTATATTCCTCCCCCTCTATTCCTTTGACCATCACCTCTGCTACCCAGCCAGCAAAAGCCGGTGGAGTCAACATTAAAGTTATAAACACGAGAAGCAATACCTTTGTTTTAACCTTCATCTCATACCTCCTTTTTTTATAGTTCTTTAATTTATGTTTTATCCCTCTTAGAAATGAACATTAATCCTTTCATCTTTTGCATATGATGCCAGAACAAAAAAAGCAATAGGATCGCTGCCCTTCCTCGAGACACTACTGGGAATCTCAATCTGCCTCTCATTTTAACTACTTTATTTTATTCTTATCTCAGCAGGCAAAATGACATCTGAGATATAGATATTTGGCTTATCTGAATTATATATTTTGTATTGAATATATATACTTACACTCGAAAAGCCTATCGCTCTTTGCTCTCCTTTCATTGTTTGATTCCTTTTGCCTAAATTATAGATTAAAAAAAATCAAATGTCAAGCCGTTCTGGAGAAAGTGTTAGTGCATAGCTGAACTTCTCCACCATCCTCAGTAATATTTCTTGACAATTTGTAATTTTATTCCATACTTTTATTAATATAAACAAAAAGTTAAGACTTTTAAAGTAATGAGGGCTATTGATGGTTGGAAGGGCATTATTCTTTATGAAAATGATACAAGTAAAGGAGTTTACAAAGCTACTCCACTAACCTTACGGTAATTCCTGAATTGGGGTCCAGGGCGATATCCATAACTATTTCTACGGGTGTACCTCTTTTCTCCTGGTCTCTTAATTGAAATAGGAGTTCTTCTGGATTGACAAATTTCCCTAGCTCTACTTCAATCTCAGGGGTTTCTTCAATTGGTTTTGCCATATAAACTTGTAGTTTCTTTTCCTCATCCATTGCTCGTCTGCATAAAGCTCTAATATAAAATCTATTAAATACTAATCCTGCAAATATTGTATATGATTCACGTAGTGAATCAAAACGAAAACAATTATTGTGATATAGAATTACGCCTAAGAAATCATCATCTCTTTCTTGTGCAGCTTCTCTCAGTAAATCAGGATACCTTTTCCATCCATCATCTGTAAATTCTTCGCACCTAAATAGATCATCCCTTCCAACTGTGTGATCAATCTCCTCCAACATATATCTCCTAGTAATTTCATCTAAATCTTCAAATCTAAGCCCCACTTTTAATTCCCCCTCCTTATATAAGTTATATAACTGTATCAAATAAAAGTCAAGTTATCCAATGTCAAAATCAAAAGGATTTAACGATTTCTGAGTTTATAAATAATGTGTTACACTTAACAACCTAGGAACCAAGAACCTACTTCTAAAAATCAGCGTTGGGATCTTGAGATCGGTATTAATTTTATCAACTTCTATGCAAGAAATATATCAAGATTCTTAACTACACCTCCTCCATCACTTGACGCAATGCCAACAATGTCACGTCGATATCTTCAGAACTTATACCATAATGGGGCACCATTCTAAAGCGAGATGGATCTGTTTGCAACAACTTGATTCCTTTTTCTCCAAGCTTTGACAAAAACTCATCTGGTGTAAGTCGGTCACTAATAAGGTCGAAATAAATTATATTTGTTTTTACCCTATATATTTCAATATTAAGCCCCGGTATCTTATTAATCCCTTCAGCCAGACGATAAGCATTTCTATGATCTTCTTTTAATCGCTCCACCATATGTTCAAGACCAATAATTCCAGCACTCGCAATAATCCCGGTCTGACGCATACCTCCTCCCAGAACCTTACGAGTTCGACGGGCCTCAGCAATAAACTCTGAAGTTCCACAGACCATTGAACCAATTGGAGCAGAAAGTCCTTTAGATAAGCAGAAAATTAATGAATTGACACTACGAGTAAACCCCTTCACGTCTATCTCAAGTGCCACGGCAGCATTGAATATCCGTGCGCCATCAAGGTGAACATAGAGTCCATGATTATTAGCAATCTCTACAACTTTATCAATATACTCAGGTGTTAAAGGAGAGCCATAGCAACGGTTATGTGTATTCTCAAGGCAAATAAGACGGGTGCGTGGCCAGTGTTCATTATCACCACGAATGGCAGCTTCGATATCTTCCAATTTCATTGTGCCATCTGGCTGATTGGGTAAGATATGGGGGTGTATTCCACCCAGTGCTGACATTCCTCCGGCTTCGTTTATAAAAATATGGGATTGGTCACCAAGGATTACCTCCTCCCCACGGGCGCAATGAGTGAGCGTACACACAAGGTTACCCATAGTTCCACTGGGGACCAATAGGGCTTCTTCCTTTCCCACTATTCCTGCAGCCATCTCCTCAAGCCGGTTTGTTGTCAGGTCTTCACAAAAAACATCGTCTCCTAAGGCAGCATTATATATTGCTTCTCTCATTTCATCTGTTGGTAAAGTCACAGTATCACTGCGCAAGTCTATAATATTCATATATTACCTCCAATTGCCACTATCTCTTTGTTTTAATACTCTTCGAATGTTATTATTTAACAACGGGCAGTAAAAGCATCGAGGGGCGAGCTGCATCTTGGTAGATATAGTTAGTTGTGACAAGACCCTTACCCTCGACATACATTGGACCACCATCATTGAGGTTGACACTGTATTTGGGATGATTGGCCGAAGAGGTGAGCAACCGTATCTTGTTGCCTTTCCGAAATGAAACAAGATCGACCAATCCGCATTATCTTTATCTCCTTTCTTTGATTTCAAGAAATCATTAATCATCAAATTAAAATAAGTTTCTAATTCAATTAACCATTCGAAGGGTGTTTAGTATCCTCATAAATGTTTCAAAACACCTTCGAAATTCCACTCTTCGCCCTTTATCAGTAAGATCGCTTTGAGTAGCAACTTATCATTAGAAAACTGGAAGTTCCGTACCTGATCCGTACCAACCCAGTTGGGGAACTTACTTCCTTCTATATGATGCGTAACCGTCCCCTTTTCTTCATCAACACTGTATGTCCCACAGTAAGCATCAAATCCCCCGTAAGCAGATTCTATCTCTTCTGGTGAGCCACTCATGAGGTCATCCGAAGCAAATTTTTCTCGTTCAGGATTCATTAGCAATACAGACATATGACCATCAGGAGTATATATTAGCAAGCCATATAGATTTTCTCCATAAGGAAATATTACTTCTCCTTTTTCGGTTTCTACTTTCATTGATTCAAATTTCCAGGTACCTATAAGTTTTTCTTTTTCCATATATCTTTCCTCCTAATATATAAACAAAATATTAACACCTATTCTAGCTCTTTATTCAATAATTGGCAAAATGATGTTTGAAGCATATAGTCGATTACGATATAATGTCACGTTTGGTGGTAGCATTATTATATTCTCTTCAGTATAACTTTTATCTGCACAGGTTATAGTCACACGTATTCGGTGACCTTCTTCAAACACCTTAGAAATTGGTAATAGATCAAAGACTAAAGCCACTGTTTCTCCTTTCGACAACGACTTTACATCTTCTTTGAAATGACGATGATATGGAAGTCCCAGATTGTTAAAATTAGGCTCTATAAGAGCTCGATGTGAGGCTCTTAGAATTCCATCTGTTATGCACTCTGATATTCCATTCTTATCAACTTCTTCTAAATATACATAGAAATCACCATCCTCTGCTGTAGATGTTACATAGATAGTCACAAATGGATGTCCAATTATAGTGATATCTTTCTCTAAAGGTGCTGTAGTATATGTCAATCCTTTCACATCATTAGCACTCATATCTTCCTCTTCAGATGATGCACTGTAATCAACTAAGTATGTATCATATTCTTTATCACTTACTGGCTTCTCTACGGACAATATTCCATCATTCACAGATTGAATGCTGCCGGATGGTCCTACATCAAAATAGTAGAGTACTTGCTTATATTCAGGTAAGGGCCATGTTTTAGCAGTATGCCATGTGAACACATCTGGCTTTTGAATTACTGCATAATGGATTGCTGGCTCATCCATGATCCCGTTATCAATATCTTTCAGCCAGTAATCGAACCATCGTAGTTGCTCGATCGAAAGCAAGTCATACCAGTCATAAGAACCATGGGACCATGGTCCTATTGTCAACTTCTGTGGGTTCTTAAGGTTTGCATACCACTGAAACATATCATGTATGTTGAAATCATACCATCCGGCCCATTGGTATACCGGGATACCAGATTCATTAACTTCCTTTACATAAGTTCCCGGATTGTTTTCGACCCAAAACACGAGATCATTTTCTCGGGTGTCACGATATGTATACGTTTTTAGAAATACGTAAGGATCCGCATTATTTCGGTGTTCAACCCTCGTTTGTGCGAGCATCTCACCAGCGGAATCCTCGTCCACGGGCGGTGCTGCAGTCTCAATGTCCCAATAATCTAAAGAACGACTCGCGCTTTGTGCAAGTTTATCAGCAAATACACCCCCCCTATAAGTTATTTCATAGAGATCAAAAGTGGCCATAGATGGAAAGATTGCCTTAAGATGTGGTGGAGCTTCACCAGCTGCACGGAATTGTATATAGCCAGAGTAGGAATGACCGAACATACCCACATTGCCATCGCACCATGATTGATTTGCTATCCATTCTGTAATTTCATATGTATGCTGGGCTTCTTGCTTTGTGTTTGGACCCCTATTCACGCTTCCGTATGAAGCCCCGGTACCCCGAGCATCCACTACCACAATAACATAACCGTGTCTGATCAGCGTTTGCAATGATGTCAATCGATCTACCATCGAAAGTATTTTCCCATCTTCCTCACGGGCTCGATGATATCGATAATAGTTCCACACCACAGGCAACGATTCCTCCACTGGCCTCCCGTTCTTAGCAGGACGAATAATATCCATTGCCAACTTTACCCCATCTGACATTTCAAGATACATAGAAGTTCTAATCCATTCATTATATAAAGGCTTTGAATAACCTTCGTATTTGCCAAATTCTGAAATAGCTTTGCTACTCACGCTTACCTCCCCTGCCTGAGTGCCAAAGGCAAAGAGAAACATCATGATAAGGAACCAAAATCGTACATCTGATTTCATCTTTTCCTCCTATATTATTGCTTTCTGAATTATTGAAAAATTCGATATTTTAAAATTAC
>Ga0315549_1000277_pt1 | contig 63420 bp, 52 predicted proteins | sample SalMarSW160200MG_FD_203101 | JGI IMG/M metagenome (GOLD analysis project Ga0315549, IMG submission 203101) | Salt marsh sediment microbial communities from the Plum Island Ecosystem LTER, Massachusetts, United States - Salt Marsh Sediment SW1601-200 ...
TAAAATATTTTTATTTTGTCTTTCTCTAGTTGATTAAGGATACCATCGAACATAGTATTAGCAATATTCTCACCTGTCGCTACTCTTAGACCCATAACAAGATTGCTCAACTTTAAATTTGCACGCCAGAATCTTTTATTTGTTGAAAAATCAATAAAAGATAAATTATATTCCGACCCAATCATTGTTTTCTCTTGCGTTGTAACAGAAATAAGATCAATCATAAGAATTGCATCAGGTGAAAAATCTTTAATCTTCTGAGAATAAATTGAGTCGTCCAATTCAAGTCCGGTTATAACTTCACATTCGCATTTAACACCTATCTCTTGAAATTTATTCTTAAAGGTTGTTTTAAATGTTTCATAATTGTCCTGGGCAATTTCAGTTTCATTTTTTACGAGAACAGGTCCGACCCAGCCGCTTGTTGGTAATTCTGCTAAGACAAATATTTTAGATAGTTTCTTTGAATAAGATTTATCAGCAGTTGATGTTATTTGAGTACCTGCGCAGCTAAGAAATATCAATGAAATCAGTAATAACGGAAAGAATTTTTTCATTTGATCCCCCCTTTCGCGGTTAGATCATAACAAACCATAAAAAGTTATACAAGCACTTTAAAACTGGTCATTATTTTAGCTCCCACACCTTCCCCCACTGGACAGAGGTTAGCCAATAAGTGCCGCGAAATCCGTAGTTCCTATTATACTTAATCTGTGTAATCTGTGAAATCTGTGGTTCCTATTATACTTGATCTGTGTAATCTGTGAAATCTGTGGTTTTTTTTAAAATTCAGATATTGGATTTATACTATAGTTAATACCCAAGCTTGACATCGAATCTTGGGATATGCTATTTTGGGACAATAAGGAGAAAATATGTCGGGACATAGTAAATGGGCTTCAATAAGACATAAAAAGGGCGCTGCTGATGCAAAGCGGGGCAAAATTTTCACAAAGATTATTAAAGAAATAATTATAGCGGCACGTTTGGGCGGCGGAGATATGGATGCTAATGCGCGCTTAAGAACTGCGGTGTTGAAGGCAAAATCAGCCAATATGCCCAAAGATAATATCGAACGGGCAATTAAAAAGGGTACAGGCGATCTGGATGGCGTTACGTATGAAGAGCTTACCTATGAGGCTTATGGTCCGGGTGGTGTGGCTCTGCTTATTCAAATACTCACCGACAACAAAAACAGGACTGCGGCAGAAGTACGCAATATTCTCTCAAAAGGGGGCGGTACTTTGGGTGAAAGCGGCTGTGTGTCGTATATGTTCAAGCGCAAGGGAATTATAGTTTTTGATGCTGCCGAGTACAAAGAAGATGATATTTTAGCCGTAGCATTAGAAGCAGGTGCGGAAGATATCAGTGCGGATAGTGATGTGATAGAGGTCATATCTGAGCCGGAAGATTTTGAGCAGATCCTAGAAGCTTTAACCAAAGCGGGATTTGAGCAAACAACAGCGGAGATAAATATGATTGCCGATGCTTTAGTTAAATTGGATGCGGATAAAACCGAGAAAGCTTTGAAATTAATAGACACCCTTGAAGATAGCGACGACGTACAGAGTGTTGCAGCAAACCTTGAACTGCCGGATGAATGAAAATCATAATAGGAATAGATCCCGGTCTTAAAAATACCGGTTTTGGCGTTATACAGATTAAAAGCAATCGCATAGATTATGTGGATCATGGTGTGATTTCAACGGAAACAGCACTGGAAAAGGGCAGTCGCTTGGAACATATTCATAAAAGTATTATTGAGCTTATAAAAAAATACAGCCCTGATGAAGCCGGTATTGAAGATATCTTTTTTGCTAAGAATTTAAAAAGTGCCATTCCTGTAGCAGAAGCCAAAGGCGTTATTCTCTGCGCCCTTTCGCTTATGAATACTAAGGCATTTACCTATACACCGCTTGAGGTAAAGCGCGGAGTGGTAGGAAACGGCCGTGCGGAAAAATCTCAGGTTCAGGAGCTGGTACGTATTATTCTTAGGCTTAAAACCATACCGCAACCTGATCATGCAGCCGATGCCCTTGCTGTGGCGCTGTGTCATGCTCATAGTTCACGGTTGAAAAAACTTATGAATACAAGAGGTAAACAGGGTGTTTAACAGTATCCGCGGTGAGATCAGTTTCAAAGATGAGGAATCGGTATATATCTGCACCGGCGGTATCGAATGGGATATTAAAACTACCAGACAGTCTTTGCAGGATTTTCCTGCGGCGGGAGAGCAGGCTTTAGCCTTTATCTTTCTCTATCACCGTGATGATCAGATGAGACTCTATGGGTTCTCAACGGAAAAGGAGCGCTCACTGTTTCTTGATCTGTTGAAAGTAGTGGGAGTAGGGCCAAAATTAGTCGTAAAAATATTATCAGCCATCACATCTGATGCGTTTATTGAAGCACTTGAACAGGAAGACCTGAACACACTCTCTTCATTGCCCGGACTCGGGAAAAAAACAGCTCAAAAAATAATCCTTGCCCTCCAAGGTAAACTAAAAAAGGTGGGGTCTCAAGATGAAGTCTCAAGCGTAAATGAAGATATTATCAATGCGCTTGTGGGCATGGGATATGACAAGCGCATCTCGCGTGAAGCAGTTAGTGCTGCCGTCAATGAGCTCAATCTAAAAGAACTTACCGGTGTTGAGTTGGATAAACAACTATTTACAAAAGCATTGAGTATTGCCAGTCGAAAGAAGGCATAAGCTAGTGAAAGAAACCAGAATCTCAGACGCTCATTATATCGAAGAACAGGATCAAGCTGAAAAAACATTGCGGCCGCGTCATCTTAATGAGTTTGTAGGCCAAGACAAGTTGAAAACAAATCTTGCTATTTTTATTGAAGCCTCAAAAAACCGCGGAGAGTGTCTTGATCATGTATTTTTTTCCGGGCCTCCGGGATTGGGAAAAACTACTTTGGCAGGTATTATTGCCAATGAACTGGGCTGCGAACTCAGGGCCACTGCTGCTCCGGCTTTAGAAAAATCCGGTGATCTGGCCGCTATCCTCACTGCTGTGGGTAAAAATAATATCTTTTTTATCGATGAAATTCATCGCTTGAAACCGGTTATCGAAGAAATGCTTTACACAGCTATGGAAGACTATAAAATAGATGTGGTTATAGGTCAGGGCCCGGGAGCTCGTAATATAAAAATACCTTTGGAACCGTTTACCCTTGTGGGGGCAACCACCAGACCGGGACTGATCTCACGTCCCTTACATGACCGATTCGGTATTCGTGCGCGGCTTGACTACTACAATGTCGAAAATATTATCGAAATTGTTTTAAGATCCGCCCGAATTCTCGCTGTAGAAATTGAAAAGCAGGCTACCGAATTAATTGCTAAGTGTGCACGAGGCACTCCGAGGGTGGCAAATCGTATTTTGCGGCGTATGCGTGATTTTGCCGAGGTTTTAGGAGACGGGAAAATCAGTTTGGATATAGTAAGGCGGGGATTAGCTTCTTTAGAAATTGATGAGTTGGGTCTTGATAAATTGGATAGAGATATATTAAAAGCAATTATCCTAAAATATAGCGGAGGACCTGTGGGATGTGAAACCCTGGCTATCTCTGTGGGTGAATCGGTTGAAACCATAGAAGATGTATATGAGCCGTATCTGATTCAGAGGGGTTTCCTCATGCGTACCCCTCGCGGCCGTATGGTTACTGAGAATGCCTACAAACATTTAAAGCTCTCTAAAAAGCGTAATGAAGACCAAGGAATTCTTTTTTAATCTTCCACAATCATTTATTGCCCAGTATCCTAAAGAAAAACGGGGTGATTCCCGTCTTCTCGTAGTGGATAGAACGGCACAGACTCTTTCACACCATAGTTTTAAGGAGCTGCCCGGACTTCTTGCCCCCGGTACCGTAATGGTGGTTAATAACTCTAAGGTACGCAAAGCACGTCTTTTTGCTAAGAGTAAGGAATCGGGGGGTATGGTCGAATTCCTGCTTATAAAAGAAATAGCAAGCGGTGTGTGGCAGGTGCTGTGTTCCAAATCAAAAAAGCAAAAACAAGGCAAGACTTTCATTTTTCCTGAAAATAAGCAGGCTGTGGTTGTACGGGAACAAGGCGAGCACCGTGTGCTTAAGTTTGACGGGGTCATCGATGAAAGATATTTAAACAAACATGGGCATGTTCCTTTGCCTCCGTATATTAAGCGCAAAGACGAGGCCATAGATGAGCAGCGTTATCAAACCATATATTCCAAAACGCCTGGTTCAATTGCAGCCCCTACAGCCGGGCTTCACTTCTCTAAAAAAATTATCAAGCTCATTAGCAAACGGGGGATTGAACTAGCGCCATTGTCTCTTCATGTAGGTTTAGGAACATTTGTTCCAATTCGATCTGAAAATATCGAGGATCACACTATGCACAGTGAAGAGTATATGATTTCTGCCGGGACAGCCCGGCTTTTAAATAAGGCAATGCATGAAACGAAAAATATTTTGGCCGTAGGTACGACCTCAGTAAGGGCTCTGGAATCGGCTTACCTGAAGGGTAGAATCAGAGCGGGCAAAGCTGTGACGGATCTTTTTATTTACCCCGGGTTTGGCTTTAAAGTGGTGTCACAGCTGCTTACCAACTTTCATACACCTCAGTCGTCGCTGCTGCCGCTGGTAGCAGCTTTTGCCGGAAAGGAGCTTATATTTCAAGCCTATGAAGAGGCCAAAGCCCTAAATTACCGTTTTTTTTCTTATGGAGATGCTATGCTGATTTTGTAGTAAATTCTTCTCCATCGGTGTAGCGTTGTTTAATAGCTATAATCGTATCGTGGATGGAGAAAAAGATTTTAACGAGTTCCGGATCAAAATGTTTTCCCGACTGTTCCTGAATAAACTGTAATACTCGGCTTTCTTCCCATTTCTCCTTATATGCGCGTTTGGATGAGAGGGAATCGTAAACATCGGAAAGAGTCACAATTCTGGCCGAGAGAGGGATTTCTTTTTCTTTTTTTCCGGGTCCGAATTGAGGTTCTTTTGCGTAAATATCGGAGATTTTACCGGGATATCCGCTGCCGTCCCATTTTTCGTGATGGTTGAGGGCCACTTCGCTTGCCATTTTATCCCATGGCGAATGATGACTTTTAAATAAACGTGCTCCGTAAATGGTATGATAATATACATGTTGTTTTTCCTGGGGAGTAAGTGACCCTTTTTTCTTCAAGATGATATCACTGATCGCGACTTTCCCCATGTCGTGAAGAATAGCGGCGAAGCGCAGCTGTTCTTTAAAGACTCTTGTTTCATGGCTCGAGATACCGCGTACTTTGGCATATTGTGAAAAAAGTTCTATGGCATATGCTCCTACTCGTTTGGCGTGTACGCTGGTTTCATCCGGATCACGCAATTCCACGATTTCGATCATTCTGAGGGCCATTTGCCGGGAAAATTTGGCTGTTTCTATGGCATTGGCGGCATAAAAGGCAAACTGACCGATATACACATTATCTGCCATTGAGAAGGGAATCACCTTTCCCCTTGTATCTTTGGCATTGATCAGCTGCAGCACGCCCAGTACTTCACCGGTTCTTGTTATAAGCGGAACAACTAAAATGGAACGCGTTCTGTATGATGATTTTTTATCAAAAGTCGGATCAAAATTGTAAGAGACATCGCTCTTTATATCATAGACATCGTCAATAAGCAGGGGCTGGCCTGTTAAGGCTGCATAACCGGCCAGTGAGTTTTTATTGATGTGTAACCTGGACTGCGAGTAGATATATTTATCTTTCTCTCGTTTATTATAAAAAAGCGTATCGTTTTGCACATAGTTAAAGTACAAGTAATTTCTGGCTGTTAAATAGATAGTTCCGGCATCGGCATTAACAAAGCCACGGGCTTCTAAGAGAATGCGCTCCAATAATGTGTCCAGATCTTTGATATTATAAATGGCGGTAATAATTTTTAATAAATAATCCGCGTTTTTATGGTCGGGATTTGTATTGGAATTTAATATGACTCGATTCATATCAATAAGTTTCTGTAAGAGGGCCATACTATATATGTTAGTATCAAAGATGAAAAAGTACAAGACAGCAATTCATATTTTAATCTGTGGATTCCGGTGCGCATTCCAAATAAGCTCGGGACTGTTTGATCCGTAAGAGGTGCTTTTGAATTATTGCCTTGTAGTCCAGATCCAGGGTTTCAATACGAAAATTTTCATCACTCCATTTTTGTATTTCGTCTAAGTGAACTATGCGTAAGACCCAAGCTTTTTTTGACCAGCTTAGTGCTTGCTCCCAATAATACAGTGCTACTTTATAGGCTGTTTCCGCGGTTTTGAGGCTCTCGCAAATATCTTCACGCCAGGGACCCTTTTTATGGAAAAAATAGATTTCAAACTTATCGTATTTGCTCCCTAAAATGAGGTACTGTTCAATCAATTTTAAATTTATGTGCATTTTGAATAAAGATTTATAGCGTTCATATTCAATTTCTGTCTTTATTTTTGCTAAAGCATAAAGAGGATTACAAAAATCGGCTTTTAAAGCCTGCTCAAGGTAGCTGATATTTTCCATAGTGTCGTCAGGATATTGATAAAAATGAAGATGAAACAGCTTATAAAACTGTTCTGCGTATAATATCTTATAAGCAAAGACAAAAGAAACGGTAAAACAAAAAATGAAAAAAAGTAATATAAAACGCTTCACGTTTTTACTATCGGCAGAGTAGAGATAATTTTCCACACATCTTCTAATATCTCATGTCTTGATTTGGCACCATTAAGACGGATTATTTGTAAGTCCGTGTGTAAAAAGTGAGTAAATGCTTTTTCATATTGTTGTATAACCTTTTTCTGGTAGTTATATGTTTCGAAGATATGAGACTGTGATCTTGTGGCGCGTCTTTTTATACAGATTTCAAGTGGGGTATCGAGAAAAAAGACATATTCCGGTAAAGGAAACTGTTTGTTCAAATCGGCTATATATGCAAAATCACAGTCTGTTGACTGATATGCCAGGCTGGAAAAGAGGTATCTGTCGCAGATTACGAGTTTATTCCCGTTTATTTTATTGCTTATACAATCTTTCCCATGATACATATGCTCATTTCTGTCTGCAGCAAAGAGCAAGGCCAGGGTTTCAGGTGTTACATGTAATGAGCCCTCTAAAATGCTGTGAATGAGTTTGCCGACCGGACCGTGGGTCGGCTCATAAGTAGCCCAATGGGCAATCTGCTTTTGGGTCAACAAATCCTTGAGCAGCTTAATTTGTGTTGTTGTGCCGGATCCGTCTATACCCTCGAACACAATAAAATTAGAGATAATCTTCTGTTGCATCATAGGCATTATACATTTTTTTAATAAATATTTTCAATTATTTATGCGGTTTTACTTTACTAATAAGAGAATTCACGCTATATTTTTAAAAAAATGATAAGTATATTGATTATTATAACCCATCTTTTTTATCCTGACAAATGGAAGTTATTACCAGCCGTAAACCTAAAAATAACAAAATAAGTTATTATGGATGAAGAAAGCTTTATACAACTAGCTATTTTTATAGTGTTATTATTACTCTCAGCTTTTTTTTCAGGATCCGAAACCGCTATTTTTTCATTAAACCTGATAGAGAAAGAGAATCTAAAACGCAAAGCAGGCTCCAAACTAAAATCCTTTCTCAATCTTATTGTAACCAAACCGGATCATGTTCTCATAACCATTCTTACGGGGAATATGATTGTAAACGTGTTTGCTACCATGTTGTTTGGTACTCTGTTTTTTCAGGAGGAAAGAGATACTGTTTCCACACTCATTTCAATCTCAATTATGACCGGAATTCTGCTTGTTATTGGTGAAATGACCCCTAAAAATATTGCTGTACGCAGTTCCCTCTCATTTACCCGCTTTATTGCCGTGCCTCTCTATATTATGTATGTATTGATAACTCCGTTAAGGTTTGCACTCAATAAGATACGGGAGCTTTTTTTAATCAAACTAAAACAAGCAGGACCTGATAAAAAAATCATCAGCACCACAATAAAAATAGGATTGAAAGCGGGTATAATTAATCAGTTCGAGTATAGTCTGTTTGAATCATATTTGGATTTAAACACAATGAATGCAGCCGAGATCATGATTCCCCGCACTGAAATCCTGGGTGTGGATATTACAACAAATATTAAGAAACTCATCCGTGATTTGCGTAAGAAGAAATATAAAACCGACGGATCGCAAATTCTCATTTATAGCAAGAATATTGATCATCCCGCAGGTTATATCGAGATTAAGGATCTGTTGCCTTTTTTATTTAGTCGCAGTGCAAAACCCAATCTAAAACAGATCATAAAACCTCTTCATTCTATTCCCGAAAGCAAAAAGCTCAATCTTTTAATGAAAGAGCTGAAAGATCTCAACTGCGGTATGGCCTTAGTGGTGGATGAGTACGGCGGTACGGCAGGTTTAATTACCTTTCAGACTCTTATAGAAAGCATTCTCTCTTATTTTTTTACCACGGACAGAGAATCCGTATTGGAGACCAGCAAAGGAAAATATACTGTTCCGGGTACATTGGAATTAAAGACCTTGAAGGAAGTGCTTTCAGTACAAATAGATTCGACAAGCAGAACTGTAGCCGGTCTGCTTATTGAATATCTCGGAGAAATCCCTCAAGAGGGAAGCTCAATAACACTGGAGCATACCAGGTTTACGGTTGTAAAAACACTAAAGAATCGTATCAAAAAAATACTCGTTGAGGTAAATAAGTAATATGATTATTTTAGTGATATTGTTCTGTATCTGTCTTGCCGGATTTTTTGCGGGATTGGAAACCGGTCTTATTGCCACCAATCAATTAACGATTTACGATAATAAGGACAAAGGCAGTCTTTCAGCACGAGCAGCCTATTTTCTCTTAAGAAAACCGGAGAGATTACTTGCCACCACACTTATCGGTACCAACATTGTTGTGGTAACAACAACAATTCTTTTAATAATCCTGCTTGAAACATGGGGAATGCCGGTCTGGATGCGGGGAGTCGCTTCATTTATCCTTACTATTATTCTATTGATTTTTGCAGAAATTATTCCCAAATCCTTTTTTCGCAATCATGCAGATACTGTTACCATAAGGCTGGCGCCCGTTTTAGTAGGATTTTACATCCTGTTTATTCCTATTTCAATTATCTTGAATTTTGTCATTAAACTCATTCTCCTCTTCTTAGGAAAGCATAAACTAAAAAGCAAAATGCCTGCTTCGAGAGATGATTTGCATTTTTTAATAAAACTAAGGAGTAAGGAACTGGGTTTAGCTTTACAGGATCAAAAACTCATTGCCGATATTTTCGATTTTAGAGATACCAAAGCGCGGGAAGTAATGTTACCCTTTCATGAGCTTCCGCTTTGTCCCAAGGGAATGGGGATTAAAGATATTGTATTATTTGCACAGGATAACGGCGCACGCTTTGTCCCTATTTATGAAAAGAGAATGGATAATATAGTAGGCTATATTGATGTTGAAGATCTTCTCTATTTAATGCCGAAGACTCTCTCCGATATAATGAGAGAAACTGTATTTTATCCCGAGACTAAACGGATCCCGGATTTACTGCTCAATATGAATAAACTTAAGCTTTCGGTAGTATTTTTGAGCGATGAGTACGGAGTGGTATCGGGAATGATTACAAGCAATGAGATTATCGCCGATATTGTGGGATTTATTCCCGGCGAAAACAACGGCAATATCAAGCCAATAACAACAATTGCCAAAGGAAAATATTATGTGATCGGTACCGCAGATATTGGTGAATTTACACATGAAACAGGTATTACAATAGAAAAGGGAGCCTATGATACTGTGGGTGGGTATCTGTGTGATAAATTAGGCGAAATTCCTCTGGTTGATACAGTATTTGAAGATATGCATGTTACATATAAAATCATAGAAAGCGATAAAAAAAGTATTAAGAAGATTGAAGTATGGAAAAAGCAGGAAAATATGTAACTTAATGACCTGCATGATAATTTATTAAGTAGAGCTTCATGCAAAAATAACATTTTTGCATGAAGCTCCTTAAATGGAAATTGCTAAATTATTATGGAATAAAGAATAAGTATTTTACTAACTTAATATATTTTGATTTTTGCAATTTCCTCAGTAGATTAAAGACACATAAATGGCGAAATTTATGGTATATTTAAAAGAAGAAGGCAAGATATATTTCATTGGAAAGCTGATTACATGTATGCTGAAAAAAAAATAAAAAATAAATCGCTCCATCTTATGATAATTGCATTAATAATTATTATCACAGCTTTCTTTTTTTTCATAATCAATTACATGATAGATTATAGAATGGAGTTGTTAAAAGATAAACTGCTTGCAATGTTTAATGAGTTTTCAGGCAGAAACTTAAGCTATAGCTCCCTTTCACCCTCAATTTTGCAATATATCGAGATTCGGGATTTGGTAATTTACAACAATAAGCCCGATGAATCCGTACTGTTAAAAGTTAAGAATTTGAGGATCCATTATAATCTTTTACGCTTGATTTTCAGCCCCGATCCTTTAAGTGCCATTCATGAAATTAATATAGAACATTCGGAGTTCAATCTGGACATGGTAAAGGAAAAAGAACTGACTGAGGCTATCGAAGAGTTCATAAAGGAAAGGCTCAGTCAGAAATTGGATGTTGAATTCAAACTTACAGGTTCCAATCTTCAGTTCAATATTTCTGATAATAATTATAACCTTTTGCTCTCTAAGTTGTTTTTAACTGTTGTTAATGATGAAGATATTTATGAATACAAAGTAAGAGGTAATGTGTATCTCGCTACAAAAGAACAGGGCAGAACACAACTATGGCTGGATACGGAATTGGATTTTGGAGGAAAAGTACATAAACAATTTATCTGGTTCGATATGCTTGTGAATATCCTCTCCACGGAATCGGAGAATTTTACGCTTGCTGAACAAAAATTCCAGATTTCCATGAACGATAATCTTCTCTTAATTAATAAGATCCAAGATAGTACACCGATTGATATTGCCTGTAATTATAATTTAAGCAAGGAAACTTTTACTGTAAATTTTATTACTGAAAATTGGCAGCCTGCCTATCTGTTACAATTTAAGCAAGAGCTGTTTGAATATAATCCCTGGCTCTATGCTGCCATTTCAGCTAAAGGAGATTTGGAATACCATCTTCCTGATAATACAACACAGTATTCGCTATTCTTAAAGGCAGGTCTTGAAGCGAGCAGATCAACTCCTCAGGTTCGGCTCAAAACACAAATACAGGGGAACGAAAGCATTCTTTATCTGGAACCATTCTCCGTTGCCAGCAACGGAAGTGTTATCGAATTCAGAGGGAGCTTGTTAACCGCCAATCTCTATCCGGCCGGCACACTTTCGTTAGTCAATGTGTCTACCGGTTATACGGGTTCCATTACCGGTAATTTAGAAATACAAAGAAGCTATAGTGGATTTTCTCTGGCGAGCAGCCGGATTAATATCGGCCAAGCGGAATTTAATGATTTTGCTCTTGCGCTGCATCCGAAAAGGGGAGAAATTTCCTTTGATCTTGATTCATCACTAACGGATAGCAGTTCCGCCGCTCGTTTAAACGCAGAGGGTACGCTTCAGTATGGTCATAGCTTTCTGTTTAATTCGGAGTGGGAGCTTCAGGATATTCCTTTAAACCAACTTTACAGTATAATGACACCTGATAACCGGCGATCGCCGGCTCTCTATGACAGTTTAAAAAATTATATCGTCAGTTCCAGTCTAAGATTTTCTACAAACTTGACTAATTTCACTCTCTCCTCGACAAAGGCCATATTGAATGATGTTCAGAATCAGCATAATAGGCTCACTGTAGACGTGGATGCGGATGCGAAGCATATTCAGTGCAAAGAGTTTAACGGTAATTGGTTTGGAGTACCTCTGTCGGGTGACTTCAATGTAAACTTGTCTCCAAGCGATTCTTCACACTTTGCTGCGGTTATTAATCTCAATGAAATACCATACAGCATTGAAGGGTTTGTTATTGCGAATCAGGGATTTGTACTCAGCGGGTCATATGATTTGGATGCTTCGTTTATTTTTTTGGCAGACGATGCTGTACGGTTTTGGGTGAAAACCGATATGCTGCCGCTTCCGCTTGCTAACCATCGCTTAAAACTTTCACTTAACGTGATGGGATATGTTAAGGAGAACGGTGAATGGCAAGTTGCTTCCACACATTCGAAACTTTTTAATTTACCCCTTTCGGAAGGTTTGGATCAAGAAAATCTTTTAGATGCTTCGTTTATCCTTACGGAAAATGAATTGAAATTAAGTGAACTTGAGTTTCATGACGATATTTCGCAAATAAAGGGCAACGGTCATTTCGATATTTCATCTTTTTTACCATTAAACAGCTCCGGTTGGTTTTATCTGCAAAATAAGGAGATAGATGAGAGTTATACTGTTGAACTTAAATTTATACCTGATGCCATGGATGTGAATGTTGCATTTACAAACTTTCCGCTCCGAAGATTAGGTAATTTTATAGTTAAAGGTAAGGTATCCGGAAATATTTCGGCATTAGGCAGTTATAATCATCCTGATATTGCTGCTGTTCTTTCTCTAAAGCAGGGCAGGCTTCACGCAAGCCCTTTTTCCTGTGATGTATCTTTTTCGCTTACAGACGATTTCTTTACTCTCAATGCATTTGAATGTCAATATAATAATAATTACACTATTACAGCTGCAAGTGGTTTAATGGATAAAACGAGCGGGGACTTCCAGTTTCAAGCTCATCTGGCCGGAAATTTTTTAGATGAAATAATAAATGCAGATACTTTATTTGCCGGCTCTTTAGTTGATTTTAACTATGAAAAACCGTTTTCATCATTTTGGGATACGGTCTTTTTTGGGAGAGTACAGTTTTTTAATATATCTGTCGGGAAAGATGATGCGTCCGGCAGGAAATACGAGTCCTGGGAGATTTTATTTAATAAGGACAGTAAAGGCTTTTTGTTCAGTGGCGGCCCGGAACATGCCATAGTAGGCGAAATTAAAAGAGAGGGCCTTTTCACCGTTGATTTATTATCCCCGCTTCCCCTACGCGGTCATGCGGAAGGTAGTACGAATGAATCATTTGTCGAGGTAAAAATTGACAATATTTACTGCAATTTGAAGCTGCTTAATCCCCTGATTGACAGCAAGTATTTTGTATTCAAAAGCGGCATAGCTAGGGGAGATCTTACCGTAAGCGGCGATGTGGATGACCCTGAGTTTTATGGTCTGCTTGAAATAAGTGATGGAGCGGTTGCCACTGCTGTTTCTCCGGATATAATTAAGCCTATAAATACTGCTGTCAGTTTTCAAAAAAAAGAAATGAAGCTAAGCAATATAAAAACCTATTTGGGAAGGGCTCCGGTCAGTGTATTCGCACTGCTTACCTTGAAGAATTGGCTTCCCGTAAGCTATGCGCTCGAGCTAAAAACTTTGGCTGAGACAGGGCTTCATCTTACTTTTCCCGTAGATGTAGTTAAAATTGACGGTCACTTTCTTACTCCGAATTTTAAAATCATCGGGGATCATATGAGCTTAAGAACAGAAGGAGAGATTATTGCACCGCAGTGTAATGTAACTCTCACTAATTCGAAGCAAAAACAAGAGCAAAAAAGCGCTTTTACATATGCATATTTAGTGGATCTTAAAATTAGAACCGGAAAAAATGTTGAGTTTACCTGGCCTTCACGTGAATTCCCTATTATCCAGGCCATAGCTAAACCCAACACAGATATAGCTGTAAACTATAACGGAAGTTCCGGAGAGTATACAATTCTTGCGGACATTGGATTGCAAAGCGGAGAGGTATTCTATTTTGACAGAAGCTTCTTTATTAAGACCGGTAAGATTGTGTTGCGTGAGGATGAAAATCGCTTTGATCCTCTGCTTTCTTTAGAAGCGGAAAGGCGGGAACAACTTGACGGCAAAGATTTAAAAATATTTCTTACTCTCAAAAATCAATATCTAAGTGAGTTTGAACCTCAGTTCAGATCAGAGCCGCCTCTTGGCAGTGAATATGAAATATTAACTGCTTTGGGCGGGGCATTTCAAACTCAAGAAAGTGTAAACAGCGAGAGCGCATTCGATTTGGCACTCAATTTGGGGAGTGATATTCTTACGCAGTTCTGGGTGTTAAGACCTTTTGAACGGGCTGTCAAAGAGATTTTAAATATAGATGTATTTAGTATCCGCACCCAGGTTGTTCAGAATATACTCTTTGATAAAGTATTCACCACAGAAAGCGGAATAACCCCGGAAGATCAATTGGGAGCAAGAAATTATCTTGAAAATACGACCATTAATCTCGGACAGTATATCGGAAATAAAAATGACCTTTATTTCGAAATGGTTTTAAGATTCCAATCTTTTGATGAAAACATGAGCGAATATGAGAGCATTACAACAAAGAGCAACATTAATGTGGAATCTGAGTTCAGTTTGGAGTTGACAACACCCTTTTTTCTTACTATAAAGTGGACTATTACCCCCCAACATTGGGAGTCGTTTTTCCTGCCGGATAACAAAATTACTCTTAAGTGGGGATATTCATTCTAAATTAGATATTTATTCGTTAAGGAGCACATATGAAGAAATATGTTTTGGTGATAATTATACACCTCCTCTTGATCACTCATCTCTCTGCTCAAAATGATACCAACTGGTTCATTGGAAAACCGATTGAAAAATTTTCCTACTCCGGGCTGGAAGTTGTCTCTGCAGGAACATTAGACAATATATTAAAAAATTATATAGGGATGCCCTTTTCTTACGATCTTTATTATGAAATACAGAATAGACTTTATGCTTTAGAGTATTTTGAAAGTATCGCCGCCGACGCGGAACCTGCAGATGAAAGCAAGTCGGCTGTAACCATACATTTTACCTTAAAAGAATATCCGATTATTAATGAAATAAAGTTTGAAGGCGCATATAAAATCGGCGAAGGTGAGCTGCGTCAAGCCATTTTATTAAAAGGCGGGGATGTGGTAACAGATGCCAAAATCCGTGTTGATACGGAAGCACTGAAAGCGCTCTATATCGAAAAAGGATATCTTGATGTAACAACTTCGGGACGAAAAGAAATAGATAAAGCAAAAAATATGGTTTGGGTAATTTTTACTATTAAGGAAGGATTCCAGACCACCATTAAGAAAATACAATTTCAGGGAATCTCATTTGCCTCTGAAGGTACTTTGAAGAATATCATGCAGCTCAAAGAGCCTGCTATTTTCGTGGATCCGGTTTTTAAGGAGAATAAGCTGGCTGAGGATATAGCCGCGATCGAGGAGTATTATGCCAATAATGGGTACTTCCTGGCTAAAGTAGAGAAGGTCGACAAAAGTATTGAAGAAGTTGCTGAAGAGGGTAGAAAATATTTAGTGCTTACTTTTTATATTAAAGAAGGTGATCAATATACCTACGGTGGAGTTACCTTTAAAGGAAACAGTATTTTCTCGACGGAAAAATTAAATTCACTTATGAGGTTAAAAGCCGGCGAGGTTTTCAACAGAAAAAAATTCAAAGAAAGTTTTGCCGATGTTACAGGTCTTTATTACAACCGGGGATATGTAACCACTCAATTTCTTCCCAACGAGCAGATTGAGGAGGAAAAAAAGGAAATCTCATTTGTGGTAACTATTTATGAGGGTGATGTTTCGCATATCGAAAACATCATCATTCAGGGATATAAAAAAACAAAAGAATATGTTATCAGACGGGAGCTTCCCTTTGAAGAAGGAGATATCTTTAATGTGGAAAAAATACGCGCCGGTATCATCAATCTGCATCGCTTAGGTTATTTTACTCCCAATATCCTTGTGGACACACCTCAGGGCAGTGCTCCCGGTTTAATCGATATAATTATTACGGTTGAAGATGCAAATACCGCACAGTTTGAGGTTGGAGGAAGTTTTATACCGAGTGAATTTCCCTTTTCAGCATACGCCAGGATCTTTGACAGTAATTTTTTAGGCACGGGCAACACCTTCGGCGTGAATGCCGTGGTTGCTCCTTTGGATCAGAGTATAAGTGTGGAGTATACCGAAAACTGGCTGTTCGGCTACCGTATTATGGCAGGAGCCGATATATCCTTTTCCCACAGAATAATTACGGGTGTACTGCAGGATATTGCTTTTCCCATTTTTACGGGCGATGAAGCTAACGCGGTTCCCGATCCATTTACCGGAGAATGGGTGAATGCGGAAACCGGAGAACATGTAGAAAATCCGACTCAAACGCAGATTGATAACGGAGATGTAATCACCGACTATCAATACGCATTGGAAAATAATACTATAGATCTCGGCGATTACACTATGGAATATCATTCGCTGGAATTTACCATCGGGGTAAAAACGGGTTACAGGCTGCCCACATCGTTTGGTTTACTCGGAGTAGTTACCCGCCTTTCAACCGGTGTCCAATATACTATTTACGATGATGCCCTCTACAGACCGTTTGACGCCACCTTGCGGGATGAATATGACACCTGGGTGTTTGTAAACAGGTGGGGTACCAAGTTTTATCTGGATAACAGGGATTTCCCCTACAGCCCCAGCAACGGCTATTATTTATCACAGTACTTCAGTTTTACCGGTGGGTTTTTGTTCGGAGACAGGCACTACAGCAAACTTGTTTCCACAGCGGAAGGCTATCTTACTCTCTTCAGTATTCCTGTATTCGAAGGCTGGAATTTCAAATACGTGCTTGCTGCGCATTCAGAGCTCAGTTTGTTTTTACCGCCGCTGGGCGGCAGCCAGAATTATTTGGAAGACGATTTATTTTATATCGACGGTATGATTGTGGGCCGGGGCTGGAATTTAATGGACATCCGGGGAAAAGCTTTATGGGATAATAGGATAGAGCTGCGCTCACCTATTTTTGAGCAGTTTTTATGGTGGACATGGTTTTTTGATGCGACCGCAATCTTCGAAGAGATAGGGGATATGAGCAGCATGAGGTTGGACGACTTTTATTTTACTTTAGGGTGCGGATTAAGGCTGACAATTCCCGGTATTCCCATCAGGTTTTATCTTGCCAAACGTTTTAGAGTTGTTGACGGAGTGGTAAACTGGGAAGATGGCAGATTCCGTTTCGGTGATGAAGATAGTTTTAGTTTTGAATTGATATTTGCCATAGGCGCAGATACATTCTAGATAAAGGAGGTTAATGTAATATGAAAAATATAAAAAAAATCGTATGCTTATTGCTGCTCTGTTTTATAGCACAGGGTGTGTTAACAGCTGAACAGCTTACGAAGATCGCAGTCGTTGATATTGTCAAGATTTATAAGGCCTTTTTTAAAGAGTCCAAGGCAATCAGGGATCTTGAAGATTTTAAAAAGGAATACGAAGCCCAACTTGATAAAATTGATAATCAGCTGCTTGAATTGGAGAAAAAAATTATCGAGACTAAAAAACAAGGAGATTCTAACGAGGTCATAAAGCTTGAAGAGAAACAGGAGGAACTCGAAAGCTATCGCAATGAGTATTACCGGGTAAAGTATAAAGAGTATGTTAAACGGTTTGATGTGATAAAAAAATCTCAATCACAAGATTTATGGCTGGAGCTCATCGGAATCATCGAATACATTGCATTGCGGGAAAGCTATTCCGTAGTACTCCGCATAGACGATCCTTATGTAGTGTTCTATACCAAAGATGTTGATATCACGGACGAAGTTGTTAATGAAATAGATGCGCGGCAGAGAAAGAACCGCTAACCGTGGGGAGAGTACTTAGTGTCGATCTTGGTAAGAAACGTGTAGGCCTTGCCATATCCGATCCCATGCACATGATATCTCAACCTTTCAAGACCCTTATATTTACCTCCCTAACCGGATTAGTTAAAGAAATAAAGGTAATTATTCGAGAAAAGGATGTTGAAGAGATAGTTGTAGGGTTGCCTGTCAAGGAGAGCGGTGAAGAAGGCGAAGGTTGTAGAGAGGCACGTAAGTTTGCAGAGCTTCTTAATAGTGAAAATATTCGTACAGAGCTATGGGATGAGCGCTATTCCAGCAGGCTTGCGGAAAATGTGATGAAAAGTTACGGAAAAAAAAGAAAGGGAAATAAAGCAACGATAGACAAGATTGCCGCTTCGTTTATTCTGGAAAGCTACTTAAAGTCTAAAAGCTCTGCATAATTATTACTTTTCGTGTTTTAACTTTTTTTCTAAAATATCTTTTAAGAGTTTAAATTTACTTTTATTCTCATCGGAAGTCTCCATCAAATCATCATGTGCGTTTAAAAGCATATATGTGGACGGTTTCCGGTGTTGGGAAATTAATTCCATGTCCTGTGGAAGAGTAATAGTGCTGTCTTCCATGTGTAAAAGTTTGCTTATTCCTAAGCCCTCAAAAAGCTTGCAGCACTCCATGGAAGGACAAACGATATTTATCTTTTTACCGCATGAGTTTTTAAATTTTTTATTTATACCAATGAGAATACCTATAAATGTGGAATCCATATATGAACAATCGGAGAGATCTGCATAAATCTCCTTTACCGGAGGATCTTTCTCCAAGCGATCAAATATTCTTTTTTTTAGAATATAACAGTTGTTTGCTGTAATATTACCTGCTGCTTTTATATATATTATTTCTTCTTCTTCTTTATATTGTATTTCTTGCTTCATCTAAAACCCCGGCTTCCCCACTCATAATTCGCCGCGTTAGCTTTATCTCCTATTGTATTCCTTGTCCTCTTTAAATATAATCCTTTTATGGCGCAAACTACAACCCCTATGATGCTGCAATATAAAAAATTAAAGCAAAATCATAAGGATTCAATACTATTTTTTCGTTTAGGTGATTTTTATGAAATGTTTGAGCAGGATGCAAAAAATGTATCCAAACTCTTAAATCTTACACTTACCAAGCGAAACGGTGTGCCTATGTGCGGCATTCCCTATCATGCGGCTGCTAATTATATTGCGCGTCTTATTAGACTGGGCAAAAAGATTGCTGTCTGTGAGCAGACTCATATTCCAGGGGCCGGCAAAGGTATTGCTACCCGCGAAGTTGTAGAGATTATTACTCCGGGTACACTGGTTGATGAAGGCTTGTTGGAAAGGAATACAAATAATTTTCTTGTCTCAATTGCTAAGGTTCATAATTCTATAGCTCTTTCTTATATTGATCTTTCCACCGCTATTTTCTGTACTACCCATTTCAGTTGTACTGAAGAGGAAGATAAGTTGAAAAAAGAATTTTTCAGACTTTCACCTCGTGAAGTAATAATTCAAGAATCACTTCTAGAAGAAGATGAGGTAATAGCTCGTTTGCTTGGGGAACGAGAGGGTATTGTTATAAACAGATATCCCGATTGGTATTATGATCTGGAAATGAATAGGGAAAAGCTGCTTCGGCAGTTGAATGTTGCTAACTTAAAAGGTTTTGGTCTTGAGGATGATGCAGCTGAAATCGTTTCTACTGGAATAATTCTTACTTATATCGAAGATACAGCCAAACATATCCTGCCCCATATTCAAGGCGTAAGCGTGTATTCGGAAGATACCTTTGTAGGTTTGGACGAGTCCACCCAAAAAAACTTAGAGCTTGTACGTAATCTGCAGGACGGGAGCAGGCGTTATACTCTTTTAGAGGTCTTGGATCATACCCGCACTGCTATGGGTTGCCGTAAGCTGTATAATTGGATTTTAAGTCCGCTAAAAAGTATTGACGCTATAATAAAACGACAAAAGGCAGTTTATTTTTTTTATCATAATCAGCTGTTGCTCTCAGAGCTTACGGAACTTCTTTCACGCGTGCTGGATATTGAACGTCTTTCAACACGTGTAGCGTTAGACAAAGCTCATGCCAAAGACCTGATGGCATTGCAGGGCTCTTTAACACAGATTTTAAAAATATTGGAACTCATAACTTCATATAAAGAACTTAACATTCTGCGGTTTTCCGCAGAGGAAAAAGCTTCAATTAAATATCTCAAAGAATTAATAGAAAACGCGATTCAGGATGAACCATCCATTCAATTGAATGAAGGTGAAATTATTCGCAGCGGTTATAATCAAAAGCTGGATGGTTTGCGCGGTCTTAAGAAAAATACACAGGGAGTGCTCCACAGTTATTTAAATGAAGAGAAAAAAAACACAGGCATTTCATCTCTTAAATTGCGTTTCAATAAAATCATAGGTTACTACTTGGAGGTGACAAAGTCCAATCTGCATTACGTGCCTGCACATTATATTAAAAGACAATCTCTGGTTTCAGGCGATCGCTTTACTACTGAAATACTCATCGCGAAGGAGACGGAGATTAATAATGCTTCTGAGAAGATTTTAGAGATTGAAAAAGAACTATTTTTAGAGGTGAGGGATAAAGTAAAAATGTACATCGACCTGCTTTTCAAAGTGGGAGAAACGGTAGCCGCTTTGGATGTTCTCCAGTCGTTTGCTCAGGCTGCTACCATATACGGTTATAACTGCCCTCGGCTGACTGATGATGGAATTATTTGGATTGAAGAGGGCAGGCACCCGGTGGTTGAAACAAACTTGCCCGGTGGTTCTTTTATACCGAATAGTGTAGAGCTGGATCCTGTCGGATATTTCTTTGTACTGCTTACAGGACCAAATATGGCCGGAAAGTCAACTTACTTAAGGCAGATTGCTCTTATTACACTGATGGCACAGATCGGTTCTTTTGTTCCCGCAAGCGATGCACGCATCGGGATTGTAGATAAAATATTTTGTCGAGTCGGCGCCAGTGATAATTTGGCCAGGGGAGAATCTACATTCCTTGTAGAAATGAATGAAACGGCGAATATCCTGCGAACTGCTACGAAACAGAGCCTGATTATCATGGACGAAGTGGGAAGAGGAACAGGTACAAATGACGGCCTTTCAATTGCCTGGGCCGTAACTTTATATATATTGGAACAGGTGAAAGCTAAAACGCTTTTCGCTACGCACTTTCATGAGCTTACACATATTTCACATAAGTATTTAAAAAATTACTCTTTGGAAGTATTAGAAAAGAAGGGTGAGATTATTTTCCTTAAGCGCGTAATACCCGGGCCTGCTGACAGCTCTTATGGAATTCATGTGGCGAAACTGGCGGGACTCCCGCTTCAGGTTATTGACTCTGCCTCTAAAATTATGGAAGGTCTTTTTATAAATAAAGCAGCTAAGGTACCTGAAGTTAAAAGCGGAACCGAACAAGCACCTAAACAGCCCTCGCTTTTTCCCCTTGCTGAACTTCTTGTTGAGCAGCTTAAACTCATTGATGTAGCAAAGATAACTCCTCTCGAGGCGCTCAATCTTTTAGCTCAATGGAAAGAAGAGATAAAATCTCAGGAGTGAAATATTAGCGCAACAGGTCCAATACCTTATCTCTCTGAAGATTAAATTGAGGAATACCCTTGCTTCTGATCTGTTTTACAACATTTATAAGCAGTTTACTGTATTCTGTGTTCTTACCTTGAGGTTGTGTGGAAAGAATATTTTGAGCAATATTCTCCTGAGTGGTAAGCCCTAATAATTTCTGTTTATGTTTGGTGATAAGTGAAGCTAATTTTTCCGTATCGCGTGAGCGTACAATATCCAGAAGGGTATCTTCAAGCTCGCTTAACACACGCTCATCTTGAAAGTGTGTATTGGTCATAATATCTGCAAGTATTTTTTCGTTTTTTTGATCTGAGCTCTCCGCTTGTATAAGCAGGGCTATGTTTTCAAGGCCGTCAACAGTTATTTGAGTCTTCAAGAGGTTGCGCTGATTGGTAGATGCCCCTTCTAAGAAAGATTCTTTGAAATCTTCTGTATAAGGGGATTTAGACTTAGAAGCTCCCGCATCGGATTTGATTTTTTCTGTTTTATTAAATCCTTCGGAGCGTTGCGGAGCATCAATCTCACCCTGCTCCTTTTTAGAGAAGCTTTCAAAAGATATATTCATATGTCCCTCCCAATATTTTAATAGTATATTATATAAAATCATACATGTTGTGTCAAATAGCAGCAAAGGGTATTATATTTTTCGAAGAGATGAGTATAAGTTCGCATATTAAAAAATACTGGCATTATACCCTCGATATTATCTTTCCCTGCAGATGTCTTGTTTGCGGAGAGTTTCTATTACCGCCGCGTCAGAATAAATATCATATCTGCCGCTGCTGCCAAGACAAAGTCGTACTCCCTAAAGGGAGGAGATGTGTGAAGTGCAGCATCCCTTTGATTTCAGAAGCTGAGATCTGTACGCGTTGTAGAGAGCAGTGCTATCATTTTATATGTAACTATTCATTATGTGAGTATAGAGATATTATAAAAGAGTTAATCTATTTTTATAAATTTAAAGCCAAGCAAAGTCTGGCTTTTTTCTTTGCGGAGCTCCTCTATAAATATCTATCCCGAAAAAAGCAAAAGTTTTTTCTTGTACCTATTCCGTCAATACGCTCCAATGTGAGGAAAAGGGGGTGGGATCATATAAAGGGCATTACTCGTGTTCTGCATAATCGCTATCGGATACCTGTTCTTTCTTGTTTAAAAAGAAAAGGGGGAGTAACTCAAAAGGACTTGAGCAGCAGAGATCGCTTCGCTAATGTACTGGGAAAGGTTTTTTGTATACATCCGCAGAAGCTTATTGGTATCCGGGAAGCGGTACTGCTGGATGATATCTTTACTACAGGAGCTACTGCCAATGAATGTGCACGTGTATTATTGAATAATGGGATAAAGAAAGTTTCGGTATTAACAATTGCACTAGATTGAATATTAATAAAAAAAAGGAACTACAGATTTCACAGATTCCACAGAAAATTATAATTTCACTGAGGAAATTGCAAAACTTAAAATATATTAAGTTAGTAAAATACTTATTCTTTATACCATAATAAGTTAGCAATTTCCATTTTAAGAGCTTCTTGAAAAAATATTATTTTTGCAAGAAGCTCCACTGATTATTTTTTAAGATCTGGTAAAAATCTGTGCAATCTGTGCTAAATTTTTTTAAGTTTCTTTCATGTTGATAATTGGTATAAGTAGCTTGTAGCTTGACAACATACTAATTTATTTGGTATCTTAATATAAAGACTTAGCTATAATATAAAAGAGTCGATTTTTCGACTCTTTTTTTATAGGGAAATCAACAATCCTCATTTTAATAAATGAGGATTGATTTGTATTACAATTTGCGCTGGCGATTCTAAATTTGCCCGATTATAAGGCGATTTTATAGACACATATTTATAAAATATGGCTAATAGGGTGCAAATTTAGAATCGCTGTAGGTGAATATAAATGGAGATATTTCAAAAACAGCTTGCCCAAGAGGTGAGCAAGGAAATTGAGCCTGTACTTAAGGCTCTGGGATTTATTCCCGTAGAAGTACATGTAGGAAAAATAAAAAGTCAAAGTATTGTTGCTATAATTATTTACAGCCCAGATGGCGTTGGTATAGATGATTGTGCAAAAGTCTCCAAACTTATTTATCCGAAATTGGAGTTAGTACAGGACTTAGGCGATTTTAGCCTTGAAGTTTCATCACCGGGAATTGGTCGAATATTAAAAAGTAGACACGAATATAAAATTTTTGAAGGAAGAGCGGTGGCTATTTTAACACATGAGAGCAGCGGATGGATTAATGGCATTATCGATCATGTAGATGATGAGACTGTTTTTGTGAAGAGGAAAGGTGATCTTGTGAGTATCAGATTTGATGCGATAAAAAAATCAAAATTAGATTTTTCTTTTGAGGAGGGAAAATAGCATGTCCTCTGAAATGGCAGATGCTATTAAGCGGATCGTACAGGAAAAGGGTGTACCTGAAGAACTTATAATCAAAACAATAGAAGAAGCATTGCTTGCCGCTTACAAAAAAAAGTATGGCACTGTGGAAAACGCGGTTATTCGTTTTAATGAAGAGTCGTCCGAGGTCACGGTTTTTGCTAAAAAAAAGATAGTTGAAGAAGTAGCCGACGAGGTTATGGAAATCTCATTAAAAGAAGCTCTCAGTTATAATGAAGCGAGTGAGATTGGCGATGAATTATTAATTGAAGTAAATCCAAAGGAATTCGATCGAGGTGCTATTCAGAGTGCCAAACAAAGAGCTAAACAGACTCTAAGAGAAATACAAAAAGATACTCTCTACTCCGAGTTTAAAGAAAAAGTCGGAGAGATGGTTATCGGTTATTATCAGAGGGAGAGGAATGGCAATATTTTTGTCGATTTGGGAAAAACCGAAGGAATCCTTCCTAAAAAATACCAATCACCACGAGAGATTTATCATGTAAACGACCGGATAAAGGCATTTATTTATGAAGTGAATAAAACACCCAGTGGATTGCAAATCGTGCTTTCGCGTACTCATACGGAATTTGTTAAAAAAATATTTGAGCTCGAAGTACCTGAAATCTATGATCATACAATTGAGATATTCAAAATTGTACGAGAGCCGGGCTATAGAACAAAAATCGCGGTATATACAAATAAAGAGGATGTTGACCCGGTAGGGGCTTGTGTTGGCTTAAAAGGAGTGAGAATCCAGGCAGTTGTGAAAGAATTGGAAGGAGAAAAAGTAGATGTTCTTAGATATGCTGCTAATTCTATAGAATTTATTAAAAACGCATTATCTCCCGCTAAAGTTGCTCATGTGGTAATTCTGGACGAGGCAAAAAAACAAGCGCTTGCTTTAGTGGATGATAGTCAGCTTTCACTATCAATAGGCAAACAAGGACTTAATGTGCGACTTGCCAATAGATTGGTAGACTGGAACATCGATGTAAAAACGAATAAACAGTTCGAAGAAATGGATATTGCTGCTGAAACAAAGAAGAAGGTAAGTGCCCTTTTTGGTGACATTGAGGAAGAAGAGATTGAACAAATCAGCGAGCTGCCTGGAATAACGGATGAGTTGATAGAAGTACTTAAAAATAATAATATTGAGTTAATTGAAACTCTGGTATCTATGAAGGATGAAGACCTTCTTACGTTGCAGGGAATGACAGATGAGTATTTAGCTCAGATTAAAAAAATAATCGAAGAAACAATTGAAATTGTTGAGGAAGAAGAGGAAGAAGAGGAACAAGAGATTCCTGAAGGAGAGGAAGAGCAGGAGATCCTGCAAGAAGAGCCTGCTTTGAGCGAGGAAAGCGAGGGAGAAGAAGATAGTTATGAATGTCCGGAATGCGCGCATAAGATCACAGCTGATATGACTGTCTGTCCCAACTGTGGAGTGGGTTTGAGTTTCGAAGAAGAGGAAGACGAATAAGCAAAGAGGTAATATGGCAGAAGAGAACAAGAAAGATAAAAAACCCAAAGCAACTCTAATAAAACATACACAAAAGGAATCTCCGGATACGAAACCGGAACAACAGGAAAAAAAAGTTGTTGTGGTAAAAAAGAAAGTTGTGGTCGTTAAAAAGAAACCGCGGCCGGTTCAGGAAGAAAGACCGCGAACGACTTTTGAAAAGAAGAGGGAAGAGCACAAAGGTGCCGCACGATATCAAACGACAGATAAAAAAAATTATTCCAGAGTAACGAGAAAATCAGACGGCAGGCAAGGTTTTAAAAAGGATTTCAGCAAAAATCGCGGCGGTGTTCAGCGAAAACCAACAACAAAATATGGTCAGGAACGCAAAGCAGGCCCTGGTCAAAAGCCCCGCACGGCTAAAACTGAGTTTACTCCTGCAAGCGAAGATAAAAAGGCCGCAAGTAGAAGATTTATAAAGGCCAAGAAGAAATTTCTCTTCCACAAATCTCGTCATGAAGAACATGAAGAAAAAATGTATGCTCAAAAGAAAAAATTTGTTTCCAAAGCCAATCCCATACCAAGAGAAATTGCCATAATGGAAGTAATCACGGTGAGTGATCTGGCAAAAAAAATGAATCTTAAAGCTACGGAGCTTATCACAAAACTCATGAGCATGGGAATGATGGTAACGATTAATCAGCAGATTGATGCCGAGACCGCGTCCATTTTGGCTTCGGAATATGGCTGCGATGTAAAAATCGTATCGTTGTATGATGAAACCATTATTGAAGAAGAAGATCAAGGTGATGCAAAATTATTACCCCGTCCTCCAATAGTTACGGTAATGGGTCATGTTGATCACGGTAAGACAAAATTACTTGATGCAATCAGGACTACTAATATTGTGGATACCGAGCATGGCGGCATAACTCAACATATCGGTGCTTATGTTGTTGAAGTCAATGACAATAAAATTGTCCTTCTTGATACACCGGGTCATGAGGCTTTTACGCTTATGAGAGCCAGAGGTGCGCAGGTAACCGACATTGTTATTTTAGTAGTAGCCGCAGACGATGGCGTCATGCCTCAAACCATAGAAGCCATAAATCATGCCAAAGCGGGCAATGTTCCTATCATTGTTGCTATTAATAAAACCGATCTGCCGGATGCCAACATAGATAAAGTAAAGCAGCAGCTGGCCGAATATGAGCTTATGTCCGAAGCGTGGGGAGGTCACTCTCTTTTTAATGAGATTTCCGCACTAAAGAAGCAGGGAATTAAAGAGCTCTTAGACTCAATTTTACTTCAAGCCGAAATGCTGGAATTGAAAGCCAATCATGACTGCAATGCGTCCGGTAAAGTAATTGAGTCTAAGATTGATCAAGGCAGGGGTATTATTGCAACCGTACTTATCCAACAAGGAACATTGCAGGTTGGAGATTTCTTTGTGGCAGGAATATATTCCGGTAAAGTGAGGGCGATGTTTAATGAGAGGGGTGAAAAAGTAGATGAAGTTACGCCTTCCATTCCGGTTGAGATTTTAGGTTTTACGGGTATACCCGATGCCGGTGATCCTTTTCAAGTAACCAAATCAGAGAAGATAGCAAGACAGATCGGAACAAAACGTCAAGAACTAAAGAAATTGGAAGAAGCACGAAATGTAAAGAAGATCACACTCGATAATCTTTATGAGCAAATTAAGGAAGGTGAGATTCAGGAACTTAAAGTCATTATTAAGGGTGATGTTCACGGTTCGGTTGAAGCCCTGCAGACCGCGTTAGAAAAGTTGAGTACCGATGAGGTGCGTCTTAATGTGATTCATGCACTGGCGGGTGCGATAAACGAAAGTGACGTTAGGCTCGCCTCCACTTCTAATGCTCTGATTATCGGTTTCCATGTTCGACCGACAACTAATGCTCAAATACTGGCTGACCGGGAAAAGGTGGAAATAAAAAAATATAATGTTATTTATGATGCCGTTGATCAAATAAGAAAGGCTATGGAAGGTATGCTGCAGCCTGAGGTAAAAGAGGAAGTAATTGGTACGGCAGAGGTCCGTGATACGTTTAAAGTACCGAAAATCGGAGTGATTGCCGGTTGTTATGTTGTTTCAGGATTAGTAAAAAGAGGTTTAGAGGCTCATCTTATTAGAGAAGACGTTGAGATTTATAAAGGAAAAATAACTTCGTTGAAACGCTTCAAAGAAGATGCACGCGAAGTGGAAACAGGATATGAATGCGGAATTGGTATCGAGAATTATAATGATATTAAAGTGGGTGATGTCATCGAAGTGATTGAGCTGAAGGAATATGCGAAATCTCTTGATGAGGGTAAAAAGGATGTCGACAATACGAATCAAAAAGGTTAGAAGTTTTTTAAAGGAAGAGATCAGTAAATTAATCTTGAATAATAAAATCAAAGATCCTCGGATAGACCGGCTTGTTACAATTACTGATGTTGAAGTATCTAAAGATTTGCAGTACGCAAAAGTATTTGTTTCATATATCGGATCTGAAGAGAGAAGAGCTGCCATAACGTCCGGTTTGAACCATGCGGCCGGGTTCATTCAAAAGGAGATCGGTAAAAATATGCATACAAGGTATACTCCCAGATTAACTTTTTATTATGATAATTCATTGGAACGCGGGTTTCGAATTACAAAAAAAATTAACGAAATCATATGAGGAAATTGTTTACATCAAAATAGCAAAATATTTTTTATGAATGGTTTGATCCTCCTCAATAAACCAAAAGGAATTACGTCTTTTTCGATGCTGCACGATGTTAAAAAGAAATTGGGTATAAAGCGTGTAGGGCATACCGGTACTCTCGACAAATTCGCGGAAGGATTACTTATCGTATTAACCGGCAGCTTAACAAGGTTAACCAATATTTTTTTAGATCTGCCAAAATCTTATAAAGCGGTTATTTGCTTCGGGAAAGAGACTGCGACTTTAGATCCGGGCGGAGAGGTGGTTCGGGAAGGTGGTCTTCCTTTAGTATCAGCGATTAAAAGGGCAATGTGCTCTTTTCAAGGAAAAATAACTCAGGTACCTCCGCAGTATTCTGCTGTTCACATTAATGGTAAAAGGGCCTACCATTATGCATTGGAAGGTGAAAAGGTTACATTGAAAGCGCGCACAATTACTATTCACAATATTGCAATGACTAGCTACGAAGCGCCCCTCTTAACCCTTGATATCACATGTTCCAAAGGCACCTACATCAGAGCGCTGGCCCGTGATCTCGCTTACAAGCTGCATACGTATGCTTATGTGCATGAATTGTCAAGGTATGGGATAGGTCCGTTTCTGCTTTCTGAAGCAGTTGATCCTAAAAAATTTAATCCGGGCTTGCATCTGCAAACTGCAGCTGAATTTATGAAGAGGTTAAAAAACATACGCTGTTTGACTATTTGTGACGAACATTGCCAAAGAGTTGTGCAGGGGAAAGCTCTTAGTGATGATAATTTTAAAGAAGAGAAAATTACTCCGGGCTCTTATGCGATTTTCAACTCACATAATGAATTTATTGCGCTTGTAACTAAAACACGTAATACGTATCGTTATCAGATGGTGGTTGCTAAGGAATTTAAAGCATGAAAGAAATATTATGGCAGGATGCGGTTGACGGAAAAGTAAAGTTTTTGGATGATGCATCGGTTACCATCGGTGTGTTTGACGGGCTGCATACCGGTCACAGGGCATTGATCCGGCGTATTGTACATAATCCTCGTCATTATCTTCCTATAGTTATAACTTTCAGAGAGAATCCGGCTAAAATACTAAAGGCAGAGAATTATACGGGAGATATTCTCACTGAGGATCAAAAAATGGCAAAACTGGCAGGTTTGGGTGTCTCCGCAGTTGTGCTGATTGACTTTTCTTATAATTTCAGTAGAATAAGCGCTGAAACTTTTTTTAGTTTTTTAACAACTGCTTTTACCATAAAAGAAATGGTAGTTGGTTATAATTTTCACTTTGGGTATGCACAAAGTGCGGATATTAATGTATTAAAAAATCTGACAGTAAATGAGCATATCGCCTTGGAAGTGATGCAGCCCGTTACTTATGGAAAGCATATTGTAAGCAGTACGCGAATTAGAGAAGCAATTTACCACGGGATGTTTGACAAAGTAAAAGCAATGCTGGGAGATGAGTATGTAGTACAGATCCCGGGAAAAAGCATATTGCAGAGGTTTGATCGTAGTGTTTTTATAAAGAGAGATTCGATTGCGCAGGTTTTGCCCAAGCAGGGCAGATATCTGTGTAAGTATAATCCCTCACGGAATAAGCGTAAGTGTGAAGTAGAGATAAAAGACAAGGAACTTATATGTAAAGTGGAAGATGATATTAGCTTAAAATCTCTTTGCTTTATAAAATATATCTCTTGAGAAAGGAGGAAAGAATGGCACTGACTAAAGACAAAAAGAGTGAGCTCGTTAAGAAGTTTGGTAAAACGGAAACCGATACCGGTTCAACTGAAGTACAACTATCCTTGGTAATTGAAAGGATTAATCAGTTAAAAGATCATTTTAATGATCATAAAAAAGATCATAATTCGCGGCGGGGACTGCTGAAACTTGTCGGCCAACGCAGACGTTTGCTCAACTATCTAAAGAAAACCAATATTGAACACTACCGGGAAGTGCTTAAAAAACTAAATATTCGTAAGTAGCAAAGATGTAAGGAGAAAAAATGATTCACAAGGTTTCATTAAAAATCAAGGACGATGAATTGATCCTTGAGACTGGCCGCATGGCCAGACAAGCAAATGGCGCGGTCTATGCACGATACAGCGGATCGGTTGTGATAGCCACGGTATGTGCTTCGCGTGAAAATATTGAAGGCAAAGATTATGTACCTCTTTCGGTTGAGTATAATGAAAAATATTATGCAGCCGGAAAAATACCCGGCGGATTTCTAAAAAGAGAGGGCAGACCCAAGGATAAAGAAATTATTGTCTCACGCTTAATTGACAGACCCCTGCGTCCTCTGTTTCCAAAAAAAATAAGGCGGGATATTCAAATTGTTCCCACGACAATTTCGACCGATCAGGTTAATCCACCCGATATTATTGCCATGATTGCCTCTTCTGCAGCCGTAACCATATCCGATATACCTTTTGCAGGACCTGTCGGAGCTGTTCGCATCGGTTATTTAGATAAACAATTTATTGTAAATCCGACTTTTGATCAGATTGAACAGTGCGAGCTGGATATTATTGTTGCAGGCACTACTGAAGGTATTACTATGGTTGAGGGTGGGGCTAAAGAAGTAGCGGAAGATGTAATGCTTGAAGCGATCGAAGAAGCTCATAAAATAATTAAGCAGATATGCGCTTTACAAAAAGAATTGGCGGACAAGGTCGGTAAAGCAAAATTTGAATTAGTTCTTAAGGAAGAAGCTCCCCTGGCTTGCAAAGAAGAGCTGTGGAACTGGGCTTTGCCCAAAATGGAGCAAGCCTGCTTTGTTGCCGGTAAACAGAACAGAGTGGAGGCAATGCAGAATGTTTATAAAGAAGCATTGGAGCTGTTCAAAGATAAAATAGACGAGTCGCAGGAAAAAGCCGTATATGAGCTGTTTGAAGAGATGGAAACGAACATAGTAAGGAGTTCCATATTAAAGCAAAAGAAGCGTACTGATAACAGAGGTCCGGAAGATATCAGACAAATCGCCTGTGAAGTGGATGTGCTGCCCAGAACACACGGATCGGCCCTGTTTACCAGAGGTGAGACCCAGTCTTTAACTATTGCTACTTTGGGCACGGTATTTGATGAGCAAAAAATGGATGACATTGAAGGTGATACACGTAAAAGCTTTTTACTGCATTATAATTTCCCTCCGTTTTCAGTAGGAGAGACCGGCAGAATGGGCACAGGGAGAAGAGAAATCGGACACGGCCATCTGGCTGAAAGAGCGCTTACTGCTCTTCTTCCCACAAAAGAAGAGTTTCCCTATACCCTACGAATTGTTTCGGAAATTCTCGAGTCTAACGGATCTTCGTCCATGGCTACCGTATGTGCGGGGTCTATGGCATTGCTCAATGCGGGAGTACCGCTTAAAAAGCAAATAGCCGGTATTGCCATGGGATTGATTACAGAAGGCGATGCCTCTGTAGTTTTAAGTGATATTTTAGGTGAAGAAGACCATCTGGGTGATATGGATTTCAAAGTAGCGGGGACTGCCGACGGCATAACGGCTTTCCAGATGGATATTAAAATCGCCGGTGTGGATTCTTCTCTAATGAGAGTAGCCCTGGAGCAGGCTAAAGCCGGACGACTTCATATTTTAAATATCATGAATCAGACCATCAGTGAGCCTCGAGGTGAGCTTTCGGAATTTGCTCCTAAAATTATTAATATAATGATTAATGTTGAAAAAATCGGAGCGGTAATCGGTCCGGGTGGCAAGATGATTAAGAGTATTACTGAGGCAACGGGGGCTAGCATAAATATCGAAAATGACGGTAAGGTGAGTATTTATTGCAAGAATAAAGAGGGCGCGGAGCGTGCTTTAGAAGCGATTGAGCAAATTGTAGCTGATCCCGAAGTGGGAAAAATTTATACCGGCAAGGTAAAGCGAATAATGGATTTTGGTGCCTTTATTGAAATCTTACCGGGAAAAGAAGGATTATGCCATATTTCACGGTTATCGGCGACTCGCGTAAAATCCGTATCCGATGTAGTAAAGGAAGGCCAGGAGGTTCAGGTCAAGGTAATGGAAATCGATTCTCTGGGGAGAATAAATTTATGCCACGTCGATGCTCTTGGGAGCGAATCTGCCAATAAAGGCAGCTTCAACAGAGACAGAAACAGAAAACCGTCTTCATCGCACTATCGTGATCAAAAGCGAGATAGACCGAGAGAGTCTTGATAAAAAATACGCTATTACAAAATGGTATTCGAATTCTACTTGAACCACTACCCGGGGCAGATATCATTTCCATAGGGTTTTGGTTCCTTCATGGCTCAAGGGATGAATTAGCAGCAGAAGAAGGTTTCTCTCATTTCCTTGAGCACATGCTTTTTAAGGGGACGGACAAGCGTGCTACCGCTCAAATTGCCCGTGAGATTGACAGGGTGGGCGGAAGCTTTAATGCCTTTACTGAAAAAGAGGTAACCTGTATCTACTGTACCGTACCCAAAGAATATTTTTATTTTGCGGTAGATGTGTTATGCGATATCGTGTTTCATTCCAATATTCCTTCCCATGAACTGGAAAGAGAAAAAATCGTCATAATGAATGAGCTAAAAGCAAGTGATGATACTCCTGAGGAAAAGTCATTTGATCTCTTTTTAAAGAATTTGTGGAGAGATCATCCTCTTTCAAAAAGAATTATTGGCAGCGAGCATAGCTTAAAGAAAATAAATCGCGAACTGCTTCTTGCATTCTATAAAAAGCATTTTACTAAAGAAAACCTCATTATATCGGTAAGCGGTGATTTTGATGAGCAAGGGGTTATGCAGCTGTTTGGGAAGCTGCATCTGGCGTGTTCGGAAGAAATCGCATTGAGAAAACGAGCTCTACCGGAAAGAGTAATAAAGAAAGATTTTATTCCGGATAGATTCGGGCAGGCTTATATTTATTTAGGAACCTACTTAAGACCTGCACATACGATAAAGGATTATTATATTCAATTAATTTTAAGTACCTGTTTTGGAGAATCCGTAAGTTCCAGACTGTTTCAGGAAATTCGTGAAAAGCAGGGATTATGTTATAGTATCGGTACCAGCCGTATCTATTTTTCGGATCTCGGCTTGTGGATGATCTATGCCAATACTTTCCCTGAGCTCATCCCGCAACTTATTAATAAGGTTTATGCGGAATTAGCCCACCTCTATCGGGTCCCGCTTTCTAAGCAAGAGATAGCAGACGCTAAGTGTCACATACGCGGTAGCTTGATTCTTTCCAAGCCGGATCTTGAGCTAAGGATGAAGCGAATTGCCCGTCAGTATATTATTATGCAAGAACTGCTTACCTATGAAGAATCAATGACGTTGTTGGATTCTATTACCAAAGAAGATGTAGAAAAGGAAGTACAGTACCTGATGAACAGTGCAGAATACAATTTGCTTGTTTTTGGGTGCAAGGATGTAGTAAAATACCGAACATATAATTTTTCTATGTAAGATGCAATTGTCCGCATAAGCTAAAGGGGTATACTATGCAAGAAATAGATGTTCCATGTCAGGTAAAACAAGAACTGCTTCCGGAATATAAATCTCTCGGGGCTGCCGGTGCCGATTTAAAGGCGGATATCCCTGAAGATCTGGTGCTGAAACCCGGTACGCGCAGACTGATTTCTACCGGTATTCGCATAGAACTTCCCCTGGGTTATGAAGCACAGGTTCGTCCTCGATCGGGTCTGGCTATTCAGCATGGTGTGACTACTTTGAACAGTCCTGGCACTGTCGATTCCGATTACAGAGGTGAAATTAAAGTAATTCTCATTAATTTAGGGGATGAAGATTTCACAATTAAGCCCGGTGATAGAATTGCTCAGCTTATAGTGGCGCCTGTAGTACGAGCACGATTTAAAATTAAAACTCAATTAAGTCTAACCCATAGAAGTTCGGGAGGATTTGGCTCAACCGGAACATAGTATAGCAGAGTTGTTGCGTCGGCGGAAGGAAAATGCACATACTTAAGAGGATAAAATCCCATTGGACAATCAATCTCTATCTGGTAAAAGAATTAAGCTTTTCTTTTGTAGTCTCTTTTTTGTTTTTCTTTTTTATTTTTTTTATAAATCAGCTTCTGCTTATGGCGGACAATATCCTTTCTAAAAAAATTCCTCTGGGTGATGTGCTGCTTATAATTTTTTATGCTTTTCCGCTTATTTTACTCTTTGCCGTTCCTTTCGGTGCTTTGGTCGGGGCCCTTATGGCAATAGCCCGCCTTGCTTCGGATAATGAGATTCTGGCTTTACAGGCATGCGGAGTATCACTCAAGCGGATTTTTATTCCTCTTTTCATTTTAAGCATCATTCTTTCTATGCTTTCATTTTTTGTTAACGATTACTTAATTCCGGCCAGTTATCTTGAGCATAAGAAACTCTACAATAAAATACTTTATTCCAATCCTCAGATTGAACTTAAGTCTTATAGCGTGAAAAGATTCAAAAAAATCGAGACTACCATTGTGATTGGTGATGTCAAACAGTCTATAATTCATGATATTGTCATCTTCGATAAAACCGATAAAAATGAATCAAGAATAATTACGGCGGATACGGCAATTGTGGAGGTTAATAAAGAACAGATTGATGTAATCTCCCTGCGTCTGGAAAAGGTTTTTATTCAAATTATAGATCCGGCGGATCGGACTCGCTTTGAGTATTCGTTCTGTGATACCCTGATTTACAATATTCTGATAAGAGAGTTTGATGTGGAGCCGGTACCGACCCCGCTGCAAAAGACCACCTATGATGTGTGGAAGGTTGTGCAAACTAAACGCAAAGAGGTGCAGGAGCTGGAGCGAGTCGAAGCACAAAAAGCAAATGAAATTCTTTATATGCTGGCTATGGAGATCCGTAAATCTCAGGACTACTTTTATCAGTCGTCACATTGGTTAAGCACAAGAAGGTCGGAATGCGAACGCTTATGGGACGAATATATAAGGCAAAAGACAAAAAAGATATTCAATCGCGATCTGCAGCAGTATTCACTTGAGCTGCACAGAAAATTCGCTTTTCCTTTTGCCTGCATGTTTTTTATGATATTTGCTTTTCCTGTCGGGCTGTTAGCGCGTTGGAGCGGAAGAATTGTAGGATTCGGCATCGGTCTTATAATCTCAGGGATTTATTGGATATTACTGGTGGTCGGACATCACATTGGATTTAGAGAAAACTATCCGCCGGCTCTTGCCATGTGGCTGCCCAATTTTGTTGTGCTGTGTATTGGAATGTTCTTTTACTTTATGAGAATATTAAAAAAGTGAATACCTTACAGTGGATGATCTTAAAAATGTTCGGAATTGTTTTTCTCATTACTCTACTGTTCTTTATCCTTATCCTTGAGCTGGTAGATATTTTCGCCAATATCTGGCACTACATGGATAATGAGGTATCTTTAAGCGATATGCTTCTGGTTATAGTGTATTATCTGCCCAAATGTATCTCGTATGCCGTACCTGTTTCCATGCTTTTTTCCATCTCTTTTACAATGGGTACGCTTTATGCAAATAACGAGCTCATTGCCATCTTTAATTCCGGAATTAGCTTGGTAAATCTGATAACTCCATTTTTAATTTTGGGACTGGCGATAAGTATCGGGGTCTTTTTTTTTGAAGACCAGATTGTATTGGATACCGTAAAAGCAAAACGGGAACTGGAACAGGTGCTTTTAAAACGTCAAACCGCGACCTATAACCGCTCCAATTTCAGTTTCAGGAATGAAGAAGCCCGTACTGTTTATAAAGTAGATTTTTATGATGATACAAACCAGACAATGAAGGGCATTCTATTAATTCAAAAAGATGAAAACAAGAATTTCAAATTGAGCGTCAAAGCGGTTAAAGCAGAATGGAACGGAGAGCATTGGGTGCTGTCCAATTGTCAGATATATAGCTGGAACACGGCAGGCGATTTAATCATCGTAAGAAATGAAATTCAGTATAATGCACTGGATATGCAGCAAGAACCAAGAACCTTCCGTGAATCCGGTGCGGAAATAGCAGAAATGAGTTTTATTACAGCGGCCGATTGGATAGAAGATTTAAAAAAGGCCGGTCTGCCGTATGTAAAGGCATTGACCGACTTCTATAATAAATTTTCATATGCTCTGCGCACGCTGATAGTTGTAATACTAGCCAGTTCGATTGGGGGCGCTTTTAAGAAAAATATTCTCCTTATGAGCCTTTTGAGTTCTCTTATAGCATCCGTAGTATTTTTTGTTTTTCAGATGGTTACCAATACCATGGCACAAAATGGATTTTTACCGCCGTTTGCCGGCGCCTTTATTCCTTTTCTAGTATTCATAATAATAGGAGCTGTATTGTTCAAACGAACGAGAACATAGCTGAATAGAGGATTATAAATGTTTACGATTTTAAATAGAGATAAATCAACTCCTGCGCGCACTGCAAAATTACAATTAACACACGGAGAAGTAACCACTCCTGCTTTTATGCCTGTGGGAACCAATGCCACGGTGAAAGCCATTGAGCTTAACATATTAGAACAAATGGGAATCCGTCTTATCCTCTCCAATGCCTATCATCTTTATTTACGTCCCGGTATCGAGGTTATTAATCTATTTAAGGGATTGCATAAGTTTATGGCATGGCAGCATAATATACTCACAGATTCGGGAGGTTTCCAGCTCTTTTCTTTGGCTCCTTTTTGTAAGATAGAAGAGGCAGGTGTGTACTTCCGCTCGCATATCGACGGTTCTTACCACCGCTTAACTCCCGAAGCGGTAGTAGACATTCAGACCACTTTAGGCAGTGATATCGCTATGCCCTTGGATGTATGTACTCCTGTGGGTATTACCAAACAGGAAGCCCTGCAGGCAGTGGTTACAACAAGCAAGTGGGCCAAGCGCAGTAAGCAGAGATGGCATGAAGGAGTTCATAAAACTCACTCAAGCCTTTTCGGGATTATGCAGGGGAATTTTTTTAAAGATTTAAGACAAAAGAGTGCTGATGAATTAATTGAATTGGATTTTGCCGGGTACGCTATCGGAGGATTGTCGGTCGGAGAAGAAGCTCAAGTTTTTAATGAATATTTGGCTTTTACAAGTTCTTTGCTGCCGCAAGACAGACCGCGTTATCTGATGGGGATCGGAACTCCGGAGTATATCCTGGAAGCTGTCGGCCAAGGAATTGATCTCTTCGATTGTGTGTTTCCTACCAGAACCGCTCGCAATGCATTGGTTTTTACCCGCCACGGTACAATAAATTTTCGCAATAAGCAGTATCAAAATGATGTGACTGCGATCGATAAGGACTGCAGTTGTGCAACATGCCAAACCTACAGCCGTGCTTATATGAGACATCTCTTCAAAAGTAAAGAGATCTTAGCCGCTATGCTTGCCACACGGCACAATTTATATTTTATTCAGAATCTTATCAATCTCTGCCGAGCGGCAATAGCGAAGGGTAGGTTTCTGGACTTTAAAAAGAGTTTTTTAGGAGAATATACCCAAACTGGTAAGTGCTGAAGTTTTAGTTAAATATTATAAAATGTGATACCTTTTAGTATATAGAAAATCAAAAAATACCGAACACTTATAATAGAGGACAGAAAAAGTAATTTATCATGCTTTTTGTAAGGAGGTAAAAAGGGTGAGCTATATTCGTGTTACATTATGTATGATTATTTGTTTTTTGGCATTCCCACTTACCGCACAGAGTAAAGAATCCGCTCATATAGAATGCATCTATCTACAGGAATATATTGTTCAAAAAGCTTATGGGTATTTGGGTACACCGTACAGTTATGGTGATGAGAGTAAAGAAGGAACCGACTGCTCCGGACTTGTGTATGCGGTATATAAAGATGTGATTGGCACAGCTCCCGAACGCTCGGTAACAGGGCTCTATAACTCAGGTGATGAAGTAAAGGGTGCTCCCGCTCCCGGCGATCTTGTATTTTTTAATACTGTAGGCGGAATATCACACGTAGGTATTTATATCGGTGATAAAAAGTTTATTCATGCCGCATCCAAGGGTGCTAAGCTGGGGGTGATTATGTCATCCTTGGAGGAAGAGTATTATAGGACCCGCTATTTGGGCGCCAAACGTTTGTTGGATTACGGGGCTCCGGTTGTCAAAGTTGAAATACCGGAAAGTAGCGGATCTGCCAAACTCTACGCTCCGTTCACAGCCGGAATTCCGCTTTATCTGTATATCATCAACAAACAGAACTCCTTAGAATTCTTAACCGTACAGGCAGTAAAGGGAGATGAAGTAATGTTTTCAAAAAATATTCGCGTAGACCGTAGCATCCCCTATTCTCTGGTATGGTTTACTCCTGTTCCGGGTGAGTGGACTTTTATTTTAAAGAGCGAACAGGGAGAAAAACTGTTCAGCTTACAGTTTACAGTTGAGGGCTAAGAGTATTATAAAAGAAAAAAGTGTCCGCAAGAGCTCCTTTACCACAGTAGGGGTGATGATTTGTACGTTTATTTCCAGAATTCTGGGATTTTTACGTTTATTTGTTATTTCTTCAGTTGTAGGCGGTAAAGGGGCTGCAGATGTTATTAATGGAGTATTTAATCTACCAAATAATTTGAGGAAGTTATTTGCCGAAGGAGCGCTTTCATCCGCTTATATTCCAACTCTTTCAAGTGCTGTTGTAGAAGATCAATCGGGGCGGCGCCCTAAGAAAATAGCCCGGAACCTTATCTCCTTTTTACTTATAGTCCTTGTACCCCTGGTTATTGCCGCGGCTGTTTTTGCACGCCCTTTAGTACATATTTTACTTCATTTTGATGATCCACATAAAATGGACATGGCTGTCGATCTTTTTCGCTGGGTGTTCAGCTATATTCTTTTTATCAGTCTTAGTGCGATAATTATGGGTGCCCTGAATGCAAAAAACTCATTTATCATTCCGGCTATTACTCCCATTCTGTTTTCGATTTGTGTAATCTTAAGCATTTTGTTTCTCTACAGCTCGCTGGGTATCTTTTCTTTAGCCGTTGGTATACTGGCGGGGGGTATTGCTCAAATACTTTTCCAGCTGCCGTTATTTTTTAAAAAAAATTACGATATAAAGCTGGATTTTAGCTTTAATAATAAAGATTTTAAACAGATTCTTAAAAAATGGGCGCCTGCTCTTTTTTCTTCGGCTATTTTTGCCATTAATCAAGTTATTGCAATTTATTTAGCCAGTTATCTGGAAGACGGAAGCGTAACAGCATTAAGCAATGCAGTTGTTTTTATTCAGCTGCCGTTGGGAATTTTTTCCAATTCGATTGTCACTGTTTTGTTTCCCCGTATGAGTCGGCAGGCAGCTGTACGAAATATACAGGGCCTGCGGGAGTCTATGAGTTATGGTCTGCGTTTTATCTTTATTCTGCTCATACCGTCTATGCTGGTATTGATTTTTTTGGGAAGTGACATCATCAGAGTGCTCTTGCAGTATGGAAGGTTTACAGCACAAGACACAGCACGCACGGCTCTGGTGCTGGCAGGATATGCTTTAGGGCTTTTTTCTACGGGTGCTCTTTTTCTATGCCAACGCTTTTTTTATTCATTTAAAGATTTTCGTTCTCCGGCCATTGTGGCCACGCTCATTGTGGGAGTTGATATATTATTTTCCCTAGTGCTTATGAATACACCGCTGCGTGTAACCGGATTGGCAGTTGCCAATAGCATCGCATTTACAGTCGGTATGACAACACTGCTCATACTTGCCAGGCGCCGGCTTAAACGCTTTTACGGTAGAAAGATCCTGCTTACCAGTATAAAAACACTTGCAGCTATGGTTCCTCTGCTGGGTATTATTTTTATTTATCATTATGTCATTAAAAATTTTGTGGGTTTTAATAAACTGGCGTATATTTATATTATACTCATAGTGATTTTTGTATGTTTACTGGCTATGGGGGTCACGGCTCTCATGTATATCCTTTTAAAAGTGGATATTTTTTACGATCTTATAAAGAGAAGGGTAAGCAGCTTTAAGGAGGGACAGGATGGCTAAGAAATATTCTATTTTACTTTTTTTATTTTGTCTGCTTTTTTGTATATCTCTTACAGCCGGAGAACAAGACGATAAGCGCAGCTTTCTTGATGAGTGGCGGGATACCATTCAATATGGCATTGACCGTGAAATATTGGAGGTAATAAGCAAATTAAAATCACTCAAAGAAACGGCGCTCAATAAAGAATTAAAGACGCTGTTGGCCCGCTCGGTTAGTAGCGATATTCGTAAAGGTATCCTGGATTTTTTTAGTGATGTTAAATACAGCGAAGCCGAAGATATCGCCGTCGTTATATTAAAGAACTATGATAATGAGGATCCAGGGCTTTTAAGAGCCGTACTTTTTTATCTGTCTGAAATAGCTTCCAAAAAGGGAAAATCAACGATAATTGAGCTTGTTGATTATGATAATGATTCAATTTCCATCGGAGCTATCACAGCCTTAGGTAAGATTGGAGATCTGTCTGAAGTGGATATTCTGTTAGAGAAACTTGATGATGTTGATTTTCCCGAATCACGGAAATCACAGATTATTGTTGCCTTAGGAGAATTGGGCTCAAAAAAAGCTGTGAGTAAACTTATAGCAATAGTTGAAAACAGAACTGAGGACAAAGTATGGCGCATGTATGCGTGCGAGGCATTGGGAAAAATCAAAGATGCGGCGGCAATCCCGGTTATAAAAAATGTTTTTGCGGAAAACGATCCTCTGCTTAAGGCTTATGCGGCTGCTGCCTTGGCATATTTCAATATGTCCGATGTAATTGATATCCTTATCCAGGGTTTAAAGGATAACTATTGGAAGGTGCGTGTGGCTTCGGCCAAGGGGCTGGCTCGCCCCGAAGGAGCACCGGCTGTTGATATTTTAAAGTATAAAGCACTTAAAGACCCGGAACATGTAGTGAGAAGAGAGGCAATAAAGGCGCTTGGAGCAATAGGTACGGGAGAGGCCTTTAATGCCTTAAGAGAACTGTTTGAAGATGACGGCCAATCCATTGATATCCGGGAAACGGCTTTCAGTACACTTGTGGAACATGATTTGTCTCACAGTACAATTGTTTCGATTGAAAAGGTTATTATCATGTCTAATGATAAAAATAATACAAAAGCGCTTGATTTTATAGCCCGCAAGTTGAGTTCTACGAAATCAGGCGGTTTAAAATCGATTTATATTATCTTTTTGGAAAGTTCTTATTTTGTTTTGCGAATACACGGGATTCGCGGTGTGGTAACAAATAGAATCTATGATTTAAAGATAAGGATCGAGGAGCTTTCAACAGACGATCCCCATTCCTCTGTAAAAAAAGAAGCACTCAGCGCCTTGGATCAGATGTAATTAATAGCTAATCTTGTATCTCGCTCTCTCTTATAGACCGCATAAGTGCATTTATTTGTTCCAGCGGGGAGATGTATCTATGGAATGATAAGCTCAACTCATAACCCTTGGCGGAAACGGCCGGAATTTCCATTTCCAAACAGTTCTTAATCGGTCCTGCAATGTGGGGAAAAAATTCTTTTTTAAGCGGTGTGAAAGTAAATGTTCGCCCATCAAAATTTATTTCTGCGATGCGGGAGGGTACAGGTACCAGAAAAATTAAATATGAAGAATGCCCCCCGCCCACACTTAAGGATTTGCTTTTATGGATTTTGTGGATATTTCTCAATCCGATATGCCGCTTTTGCAGCTCGACGAACATTTCGATGGGGAAAGAGACGTCTGAATATTCTTGTCCGATTTTCTCACCGGTAGTTTTTATTTTCTTCGGTTCTCTGATCACTGTTGTAACGGGAGCTTGCGTATCGTCAACTACCTTAACAAATTTTTCTTCATATGATTTTTTACGAATAAAACTGATAATGAGCAGCACAATGACAATAAGAATGGCTATTCCCAAGGCAGGGAGCAGGTAATAAAATAATAACTCACGGAATTGCAAGCCTGACTCCTTTGAGTATGTAAATATAAGCTCGCCTTTGCTTGAGATTATTCTTGTATCACCTTCAAAAATGAGGGTAAGCGGCAGCCGCTTATGACCTTGTTCCAGATTCGCAGGCAGTTTAATAGGTGTATTAAGTGTAATCTCCCCTTGTGAGCTCACCCATTTTTCAATAAAGGGGGTGTCTAAGATATTTTCACCTTGGTATTCAATGCGGAGGAGCTTAATCTTAATTTCTTCCGCTTTGTTGTTTTTAATGATGAACGGTATCTCAAATTGTTTGCTCTTTTTGCCTAAGTCTTGGGGAAAAATAATCTGGGGAAAACCCGTAGTTGTTGCCAGGAGCTCTTTGTTACGGTCAGGAGAATACTGTTTTATGGTGATCTCCAATTCACGGGCCATTTCTGCCAACAGATTGGCTCTTTCATCCAAGCCGTCCGTAATTACCTGACCGGTTTTCGGATCTATGGGCGGAATTTGCAGGATATGGATATTCCACCCCTTGTTTTTTATCTGTTTTGCTTTGGCAATAAACTCATTCTTAAGTTGTGCATAATCAAGTGAACTTTCACTGCCCGGTGGGGGGTCATGGATACCGTCGGTTATGAGAATAATCAGTTTTTGACTTGAAACTGGCCTGGACTCCGTAAAATCGTAGAGGAAATGTATTGCCCCCAACAGATCGGTGTATTTGCCTATTCTTAAGGGAGCCTTTAATTGAGCAACTTTATTCTTAATGGCTGCTTTTGTGCTGCCGTTTAGTATATGTTCGGTAATTTCAACTCTAGCTTTTTCGGAAAACTGTAATAAATGGAAGGTATCGCCTTTGTGCACTATTTCATCAAGCATGGAATTAATTAAATAGTTGACGATATCATCAAATGGCTGCCACAGGCTCCATGAGGTGTCTACCATGACAATTACATCAATGTTTTCACTCCACAGAAAACAGAGATTTAATAGAAGTAAAACGATTATACATATTTTTTTCATAGTACCGCCTTTGTAATTTTTTTAATTTGGTAATGAAACTCCTGTTCATTTATTTCAAATTTTAATTCCTGACCAACCTTTTGGTTAAAAAGGGTTGTGCCCAGAGGAGATAAATACGATATAATGTTTTTACTCGGATTCGATTCCCAAGGCCCGAAGATAGTATACTCTTCATCTTCGTTAGTCTGCAGATTTAATACTTCCACAGTTGTACCAAAAGAAACCTTATTTAGATCAACACCGGTTTCATTAAATATTTCTGCATTTTGTAGTTCTTCCTGTAATTTTGAGGCTGATGTTTTTAAGAGCTCCTGTTTTTCTAACGCGGCCTTGTATTCGGCGTTCTCCCGTAAATCTCCCTTTTCCAGTGCAATCCCAATTTCTTGGGAATTTTCGGGTATTTCCACTTCGATTACATTTTTTAAGGCTTTCTGCTTTGCTTCATATCCCATTCTCGTTACGATCAGACGCCCTCGCACCTTTTCTTTTTCGTGCTCACCTATAAAATGAAAACTCGGATATTTGGTTTTAATTTTCTGTTTAAGCTGTATTTTAATTGAAGGATCCAGATCTTTTATATCATCTACCAATGTATAAAGTCTGGTAATGGAATCTTCATCCGCATTCATTATATGGGTTAACAGCCGGCCTTCCTCAAAAAGGAAATGCTGAATCTGTTTGTTAAGCTTGCGGTTAAGACTCACATCTCTGCGGTTTTTAATCTCTCTGAAGGTGATGTCCAGTAGATGGACCATGCAGATGAGAATTTTTTCATTCTCCACGCCCAATTTTGGAAACCATTGTTCGCCGATCATGTTGCGTACAAACCAGATAAACGGCTCGCGCAACTCACGATAGTGGCCCTGGAGATTGTTAAAAAGCTCGGTGATTTTATTTATACGGCTGTGAGCGATTAATTCTTCAATAATAAACCGGTTTAAATAAAATTTGAAAAGCTCGATATAATAATCCTCCCAATTTTCTACATGTCGTTTGAGCTGGATTAAAAACTCTTTCTTTAGTTCGGTATCGTCGATTTTACTGAAGATAGCCACTTTGTCTTCAGTCTGATCCAGGAGTTGCTTGAAATCGTACTGCAGCTCAGGATTGAGAAACGGATATACCGCTATGATTTTCTGGACGAGGAGAAAGCTGGCAATGACAAACTCGGTTGCTGTTGAGTAGCTTTTGGCAAAACCTGCGAAGTAGGAAAACATTTCGTTAAAGTACTCCGAATCAGGATCCGAGTGATTTAAAAAATCTTGTATGGTTTTTACCCGGTTAAAGAAGTTTTTTTCAGCCTTAAATTTATTGAATGTTTTTTCCTCAAAACTTATGGGTTTATCTCTTACCATAAAGTGGTCCAATTTATCAGGATAGTTACCGAAAATCGGATTGGTTTTTAAAATTTTTCGCGCTTCCGAACTCCATTTTGACCATTTGCTCGTAGAGAATAGATCCGGTACAAGTTCGGTTTTTATCTGTTTCACATTTGCCATATTATCAAAGCTCTTTATTATTATTTTCAAGGCCCATACCGGGTTTTCTTCTATTTGCTTTGCCAGTTCCTTTTTATCCTTGGTTGCTTTTAAAACCCAGATATGTTCGTTTCCCAATGTTTTGAGAGCGCTTACCGCCATTTTTAATGACATTTTATGATTTTTTTTGTTGGGAAAATCGATAATAAATATATCGTCTTTAATATTCACGATTTTTCCTATGCCCCAACTGCGGTGATATACGAAGTTTCCCTCATCAAAAGAGATATGCTTCTCAAAATCAGCCATTGCTTCATGCACATTACGCCAGCTTTGATTTAAATTGGATATTTTGATGTAAACATCCAGATGGCTGTGATCTTTAAATTTTTCTTTAAAACAGGTAATGAGTTCTTTCCTCGTATTAAAGTCTTTGGGGTTATAACTTAAAATGCGCTGTGCGATTTCAATAGCCGCATCCCATTCTTCACTCTCGATATAAATGGGGAAGAGTAGTTCTAAAAGAGAGGCAGCTCGTTCTTTACTTAAGTTCTTAACAATCTTTTTTTCAATATTAAAAAAGAAATCAAGATCGTCCCTAATATATTCAATAAGCTTTACCCAAATGTCTTTTACATTTGAATACATTTTTTTATTGATGTAACGGTGCAGGACTTTCTTATAGTATTCAACTGCTCCTTCGAGATCACTATCCTTTTCCTTCTTTTCTGCCAGCTGTCTTACAATCTCTGTTTCGTCATAATCTACTTTTATAAGGCGTTCCCAGATTTTGAATTTTTTATTTTCTTCATTTTTATTGATGTGAGATTCTGCCAAAGTGCGGAGGGCGAATTTGTTTTCGCCAAAGTCCAGAATACGCGTACATAAATATTCCACGATGTTCCATTTGTGGTTATCTGCAAAAATATTTATCAATATCACAAGATGGGAGTCGTCAACCAGATGCTTGCTCAGTGCAAAGACGCCTGAAATATAGAGGGCAATTATACTGTTTTTAGTATGCTGTAAGTGTTCGTCGCAGAGTGCTTTTACCTCTTCTCGTAAACCTTCCTCCGTGGTGGTGCGGATAATATTGTCAAGCTCCTTAAAATTGTTAATACTATAGCTATTAAGTGTCGCTCTGGTCCATTTTTCTTCGTTTAATAATTCGTTAATGCTTTTTAGAATATCTTCTGCCATGATTTCCTCTCTCGTTAGAAGTTTTTAGTTTATATATTTCATATATATGTTTTCATCCAATTCTTTAATCTTTAAAAGCAGATCATCTATATCTGCCTGTGGCGCTTTGATGCTTAGGTAATGGTCCATCAGCCAAAAGAACTTATTAAGAAGCAGTGGTATGATCTTCCCTGCAGCTTCACTTTTTTCGCACAATTTGCTTTCCAGAATACTGATGGATTGTTTAAGTTTCCCGATTTCAATGGGTTTTAACTCACGCTTAATATTAAATATCCCATAGATAGTACCAAAGACCGGTATCCAAAGCCTTAGTTCCGATTTTTTTATGCCGTTTTGCTTCATTTTTTCCAAAAGGGTATGGAAAAAGGGCGATTCGATCGCGGAAATATCTATGGCCTCAGGATCTATAAAAAAGGCTTCTCTGAAAAACAGTTTTGAGGCTTTCATTTCATCTACTTGGGCATAACAGTCCGCCAGATCTGCTAAAACCTGCGGATCATTCCTTTTTGTCTGGTGAGCGTGTTCCAGAACTTCAATCGCACTTTCATAATTGCCCAGCTCTTTATGTATCCTGCCGATTTTTAGCAGACTCTCAAAGTCAAGCAGCTCTTTTGAATCTGCAAGTTTTAAATAATTTTCTAAAGCCAATGTATATACATAGTGCTTAATATTATAAAAACAGTTTGGAGCTATATCCGGTAATGAAGAAGTATAGTTTAAAAAATTATTCCATTCGGTCATAAGATATTCACTCTGGGAATAGTGATCCAATTCCCTTATTTTGTCCTTTCTTTCCTGCCAAAAAAAAGCACACTGCAGAGCCTGTTCGATTTCTAATCGCTGTTTGTCTGATTCCGCCGCCTTTTTCATTAATTCAATACTGGCTTGAAATTGACCTTGTTTAAGAGCATCGTAAGCTTTCTTTAGCATTTGATTAACTTCTTTTTTCTGTACCACGAGCTTTAATATTTAACACATTGCAGTAAACTGCACGTTATCATTGGCATAAATCCCTTAAAGCATAACAAGATTTATGCCAATGAGAGTATTAATGGTATTTACTTTATTATTATATCAGCCTGAAATTTTTAGTCAATTGAGTATAATATTTTAATTCGGATTTTCAAATTTTATATTAAACATAGCAAAATCCCTTGCGAAAAAACGTATAAATCCTTAGAGTAACAGCAAGCAACATACCACCAGCAAAACTGGTGGTATGTGGGGGAGCACCCCATGGGGGTGCAGGGTGGAAGAAAAAGCCACCACCTATTTAGCAACTATTAAACCACTACCATCGGTGGTGGCTTTTTCTGAAGTATATTTAAGATAAAGGATATTGATTATGCAGCAAAGATCTGTTCTTATTGCCCCTTCTCTTTTATCCGCCGACTTTAGCGATATGCGGAGTGCACTCAAACTTATAGAGCAAGCAAATGGAGATTGGGTTCATTTTGATGTGATGGACGGGAATTTTGTGCCGAATATTTCTTTCGGCGCTAAAATGGTAGCGGATCTGCGCCCGCTTTCGAAACTGCCCTTTGATGTGCATCTCATGGTAAGAAGACCGGAGAGACATGTTAAGCGTTTTGTAAAGGCCGGAGCGGATTATATTACTATACATATGGAAGCCGCGGTACATATACACCGCTTACTTTCATATTTAAAAGATAAAAAGGTCGGGACAGGAATTACGATTGTACCCTCAACCCCGGTAAGCAGATTATCCGAAGTACTGCATATGGTTGACATTGTGCTTGTAATGACCGTAAATCCCGGTTTTAGTGGTCAAACCATGATAGATGAGTGCCTTAAAAAAGTCCGGCAATTAAAGGACATTAAGAAAAAAATGGGGTATAATTTTTATATCGAAGTGGATGGCGGTATAAATCGTTCAACCTATGAACGCGTGCTTAGTGCCGGCGGAGAGGTATTGGTAATGGGATCATCCTTTTTTTGTGCAGAAGATCCGCATGGAGAGATTGCCTCTATTAAGGGAGGAAAATAACGATATAGTTTGTAATTATTTACGTCGAAAAATTATAAGAGGCTAAGGAATTACTATGAAAAAGAGCTTTTTTTTTGTTTTTGTTGTTGTGTATTTTATATTTATCCCCGGTATCGGACAGGCAACTAATGATAAAGCTAAAATAATCTTAAATCAGGGTATTGAGTATTTTAAAAATAATCAATTCGATCTTGCTGCGCTGCGTTTCCGCGATGTTACCCAGAACGACCAGTTTAAAGAGTACCACGGATTTGCCTATTTCATGCTTGCAAAATCCTATATGGCTCTAAGGAATTTTGGCAGTGCCGCTAAAAACCTTGAGTATTTTCTGATAAATTACCCGGAGCATACCTATTATTCGGAGGCCTTCTATCTGAAAGGTAAATTAATTTATTATCAAGGTGATTTTGAAAGCGCAATTAACGTATTAAAGGATTTTATTAACACATATAAAAATTCCCCTTTTATACCGAATAGTTATTTTTTTGTCGGTGAATGCCTTTTTTATCTCGGCCATTTCGACGAAGCCCAGACTTTTTATGACTATGTACTGCAAAAATATCCCGCCAGTTATAAGGTGGAAGCAGCACGCTATCGTATATCACTCATCGGTTTTAAAAAACGTGAAACGGAACTTTTAAAACTGTTAAAATGGAGTTATGAAGATTCTCTCAATGCGATAGAAGAATATCAGAGAAGAGAAAGAACCTATGAACAGGTTATTACCGCGTATCAAAAGCGCCTGGCCGGGGAGGGCATTGAACCCGGTTCTGACATTGCCGAATTACAGGAACAGCTCAAAGAAAAAGATAAAGAGATCGAAGCTTTAAAAAAAGAGATTTCGGATCAAAACAAAAAAATTGCCGCTTTGGAAAAGGGAGTTCCGGTAGAAACTGTCGAAGCAAGCGACCTGGAGGCCGAGCGTGAAAGGTTGCAACAGATAGAGGAGCTCTTAAATCTTAAGGAGCAGGCACTCAAGACAAAGGAAGAGTATTTTAAGCAGCTGTTGGAAGAGCTGGAGAGTGAATAATGCGAGTCGGCGTGTCTAGAGCAGTTTTTTTTCTGCTTTGTTTTCTCTGCATTACCCGACTTAATGCTGTGGAAATAAAAAAGGATAGAATAAAACTCATACTCCATGAAAACAGCGGTATTTTTTCACTCTATTATCTTGAGGATAAGGAAAAAGGTAAGTATATTCCTTTTTTGTTAGATAAAGATCCCCGTACATCATTCTTAAGCATTAGTCTTTGGAACAATATTCATAGAATGGGTGAAAGCGGTGAATTTATAGAAAGAATTGAACTGACCGCAGACGGAGCAAGATTTATTTGGATATCAAAAAAGCTTGAAGTAATTCAGGATTTTATAATTCAGGGAGCCCAGGTAAAAATCGTTCTGGTTTTATTTAACATTTCACAAGCGGATCAAAGTGTGGGTGTGCGCTATCTTTTTGATACCTATTTCGGCGAAAAAGCAGGACCTCATTTTGTAACGGATACGGGGATTGAAATAAACAAAGAAACAACTATCGCCTCTATAGGGTCACTCGCTTACTGGGTATCTCCTCTTAAAAAGGATACGGGGAATGAAAAAATCGGCATGCGTGTGCTTACCAGGGGTTCGGGGGTCACGCCGGCGGACAAAGTTATTTTTGCCAACTGGAAGCGTTTAAAGGAGAGCCTGTGGAACTATCGTACGGACGATATGCGAGATTTTAACGATCTCCCTTATTCGGTGAATGATTCCGCGGTCTGTCATTTTTACAATCCGCTGGTTCTTAAGAGCGGGGAGAATAGAAAGATAGTAATTATAATAGGTAACAGATCCGAACCGCCTCCGGATTATTCAGAGCTTGTTGATTCTACCAAGCCCATAAAAAAGGATCTGCTAAAAGAAACAAGCACTGTGGTAGAGGATGCGGGGAGTAATGCCAATTATCCGGTAAATTATTTGGATATTATGAATAACATGGATTCTATTAATAAAGTGATCAAGGATATCAATCAGAAAATAAATGCAGGGGAAATGGTCTCTGCTGCTGAGATTGATGCTTTTAGAAAAAATATAATCGAAGTTGAAAAAATTATCAGTCAATAGAGCTTCTTGCAAAAATGTTATTTTTGCAAGAAGCTCCTGAAATGGAAATTGCTGACTTATTATGGTATAAAGAATAAGTATTTTACTAACTTAATATATTTTGAGTTTTGCAATTTCCTCAATAGTATGATATTTAATAATAACTACCTGTAAAAGATACAATTTGTATAAAAATTGAAATGAAAGATTTAAAGAATACAAAACAAAAAAAGAGTCTCGCTAAAGCAAAAAGACTCTTTCAGGGTAAGAACTTTAAGGCTGTAATAGATCTTTTAGAACCGCTCATATTTAAATATCGTGATAGTTTCCTCTTTTATTATATGCTGGGAACCTCCTGCCTTTATATGGGTGATTTTGGAGGAGCTTATTCCTATTTACGGAGAGCACATCAATTACGTGATGAGCATGTGGAAACCCTCATGGGTTTAGCGGCTGCCGACCTGAAAAAACGCGATACAGAGGAAGCATTAAAGAACTGGCTCCGAGTTGTGGAACTGGATGCAAAAAACAAGAGAGCAAAGCGCGGCCTGGAACTGCTTAAAAAAGGGATGGACGAAGAGAGTATTTCCGCTTTTATTGATAGCGGCAAACTCTCGAAACTGTTCCCGCCGGTTAAAAAGAATTTTCCTTTTTATATATTGTTAATTGCGGCCGGTATTTCATTTCTGCTCATTGGAGGTTATGCGCTTATTGATTATATCCTCTCTTACACACCTTCAACACGAAGCGAGGTTGAAAAAGTAACTCTAACGCCTTCCCATGCACCCTTAATAGAATATTCGGGTGAATATCTTTACACATTTTCAGAACAAGAAGTGAGTGAAATCTTCAAGCAGGCAAAACAGTATTTTCTTAGTTACAGAGATAATTTGGCGGTTGTAGAATGCAACAGGCTTATAAACTCTAATGCGGTCTTCGGGATTAAAGAAAAGGCCAAAATATTAAAAGGTTACGCACAAAAACCCACTTTTACTGATTTTAAGGATGCTTTTACTTTTGAGGAGGTTTTAAGTGAACCCATACTCTATGACGGTTGTTATGTAATGTGGAAAGGCAAAGTTACTAATTTAGTGATTGAGGACGATAACATGAGGTTTGATTTTTTAGTCGGTTATCATGAAGAAAAAGAGTTTAAGGGTGTAGTACCGGTTGAATTGGATTTCGCCGCAAAAATAGAAGACGGTTATGCCATGGAGTTGCTGGCTCAAGTATTTGTGCATGAAAAATCTTTAACTTTAAAAGTAGCTTCACTACGCAGGCTTATACCCGGATTGTAACTATATGCGCGCAGTGGTACAAAGAATCAAAAATGGGTCGGTACATGTGAATAATAAGCTGGTAGCTGCTATTTCCTGCGGCCTTCTGGTATATTTGGGCATTGGGGAATCCGATGAAGAAGAGGATCTTCACTATTTAAAAGAGAAGATCATCAATTTGAGAATTTTTGCAGACAGTGAAGGAAAAATGAACTGTTCGCTGCTTGATGTGGGCGGCGAACTGCTTGTTGTCTCTCAGTTCACTTTATTTGGCGATACACGAAAGGGACGCAGACCGTCATATGGTGATGCCGCAGCTCCGCTAAAAGCTGAAAAGTTCTACAATCAATTTATTGAGGAATGCAAGAAATTAAACATCGCGGTGAGTTCCGGAGTTTTTGGCGCCATGATGGATGTAAAGTACACTAACTGCGGACCGGTGACCATACTATTGGATTCTAAAAAGCTTTTTTAACCACAGATTACACAGATTTCTAGAGATTAAGATTATACAGATTAAAAATAATATTAATTACAATCTGTGAAATCTGTGTTCCTTTTTCATTGAACCTAAGGTCTAAAGACCGTGATATTATTTATTCTTCTAAAAGCCCTGCCGCTACTTTGCGTGCCAGTTTTACAATATCACGGTTGCTTGACAGACAGGCCATTGTTATACAGAGCTCTGCGAACTCAGGTTTCTTAAGTTCGCTCATAACCTGCAGCAGTGCTATCAGCTCTTGATCCACGGCCTTTTCCACATAACCGTTATTTTTTTTTAATAATGAAATAATATATTCCGCTTCTTGAGCCAGAACCGTATGGTAACTGTCTTCGCCGGCAAGGGGAATGAGCCTGATTATTTGCTGTTTAAAACCGGGAGAACCAATATTGGGAAGATTGACAATGAGCTGGTGCAGGGCGGTTTTGTTTTGATCATAGCGGGTCTTTAATAGCGAGTGATCCTGCTGTGGATCGAACAAAGCAAACAGAAGTACTTCGAGCAAGTTTTCATGTTTATAAAATTCAATTCCTGTATAAGTAGAGAAGATGGCTAAAATAATATCTTCAACGTAAGAATCAGGGCGTTCGGCAAGGGCTTGCATAATGCTCAATGCGGTTTCATAATCGTCACTGAAAATAATATCAATAATCTGTGAGTTCATGCTGCTGTCGCTTTGGGTAACCCAATCGGCAATACTTAAGGGAAGGAGAGGCTGGAGTATAATCGTAAAAAGGATTAACATGCATAACAAACTTTTAAGATTCATGATATAATTATCGACTTATAACAGCAATTTTAAAAATGTACAAAATGAGAATTGCTTGATTTATACTATTGACCACAAAAATTGAAAAAGGATATTATGAAAATGAAAGCAGTATTATCATTTTAACTGTATTAGCTGTATGAGAGGGGGAACTAAAATGACAAATGGTGTTAACAGGCAATCGATCAATCAGTCTGCTTCTTTCAAAGATAAAACTCAGGCTTTGGAAGCTGCACGGCTTCACATTGAAAAACAGTTTGGCAAGGGTTCAATTATGAAGTTGGGCAATGGAGCTTCCAGAGTAAGGATAAATGTTATACCTACGGGATCCATTCTTTTAGATGCTGCATTGGGTGTAGGGGGGTATCCCAGAGGGCGTGTAATTGAAATATACGGCCCGGAAGCTTCGGGTAAGACTACTCTGGCGCTTCATGCCATTGCCGAGGCTCAGAAGCTGGGCGGTATTGCGGCTTTTATCGATGCGGAACATGCGATGGATCCGCTCTATGCTAAAAACTTGGGGGTAAATATCGACGAACTGTGGGTTTCACAGCCGGATAACGGAGAGCAGGCTTTGGAAATAGCGGAATCCCTGGTTCGCTCCGGAGCTGTTGATATAATTGTTGTGGATTCGGTAGCTGCTCTTACGCCTCGTGCCGAGATTGAAGGTGATATGGGTGATTCTCATATGGGGCTTCAGGCAAGGCTGATGAGCCAGGCCTTGCGCAAACTGGCAGCGACTATCTCAAAATCGGGAACATGCTTAATTTTTATTAATCAGATCAGGATGAAAATCGGTGTGATGTTCGGCAATCCCGAAACCACCACCGGAGGAAATGCCTTGAAGTTTTATTCTTCGGTCCGTCTGGAAGTGCGAAGAATCGAGACTATCTCCAAAGGCAGTGACGATGCTATCGGCAACAGGGTGCGGGTAAAAGTATCGAAAAATAAGGTGGCCCCGCCTTTTCGCAAGGTTGAGCTGGAAATTTTATTCGGAAAAGGTATTTCTGCTTCCGGCAGTCTATTGGATGCTGCGGTGGAGCAGAATATTATCAGTAAAACCGGCAGCTGGTATGCCTATGGTGAAGAGAAGATCGGGCAGGGCAGAGATAATGCCAGGGCCTTTTTAGAGAATAATCCCGATATCTTTAATGAAGTAGAAAAAAAGCTGAAACAGAAACTGTTTCCGCCTTTGGAAACAAAACCGGAAGTAAAACCAGAAGTAAAACCGGAAGAGGCTGCTTCTGCCGAAGATAAATAGTTCTTAAAACTGTGATGGAATGCATTTTTCTCTCATTAGGATCTAATCTTGGTGATCGTGTTAAAAATATTGAAGATGCCATAGCTGATCTTAAACGGATTACGCAAGGCTTGAAGGTATCGCGAATTTATGAAAGCGAACCGCTCTATTTTACTCGTCAACCGCGATTTCTCAACACTGTTTTATGCGGTTATGTTAAAATGAGCGCGAGCAAGCTTTTAGCTTACATTCTTGGGCTTGAAAAGAGTATGGGGCGCAAGCGGAATAAAGCACAGCGCTATGGCCCACGGCTTGTAGATATAGACATACTGCTTTATGGGAATACACATATAACTCAGCATGATCTTATTATCCCGCATCCAAGGATGTATGAAAGAAAATTCGTAATTTTGCCGCTTATTGAGCTTGCCCCTACCTTAAAAGATCCGGAGAACGGTCAGCTTTTTTGGAAATACTTGTTAAAAATGAGAGATCAGGGAGTTTACTTTCATTCATTCTCGCGTTATAATGAAGAGACCTATTATATAACGTGCTGAATCTTTAAAATCAGCTTACAGCTACATATACTAGCATTGGCGTAATTTTTATTATTTTTACAAAAATTATGCCAATGCTAAATTGCGGTTTACCGCAATTTAGATAATTTTAGTGGAGTTTTCTTCAATTATGGATCAAAATACATTTTTAGTCGGTGAGTTTGAAGGTCCATTGGATTTGCTTTTGTTTCTTATTAAAAAACAAGAGATTAATATCTATGATATTCCGATTGCCAAGATAACCGAACAATATTTAGCGTATTTGGAATATGCTTCCCAGATTGAGCTCGATAATCTCACTGATTTTTATTTAATGGCGGCCACTCTCCTCTATATTAAGTCAAAAATGCTCCTGCCTGTGGAAGTGAACCTGGATGAGGAAATAGAAGATCCCCGCAAGGAATTGGTTGAGAAACTGATTGAATATCAAAAGTATAAAAAATTAAGTGAGCTCATAGCCGTGCAGGAAGATCAGTCCGAGTGGCTTATCGAGCGTAAAAGCCAACAGAACATTTTACCGTTTCCCGACGAAGACATCTGGCAGCAGATCGATGTGTGGGATCTGTTAAAGACGTTTTCTTCTTTAGTGTCTTCGTTATCCACAGAACAGATTATTGATTTATATGAAGAAGTAACTATCAATGAAAAAATTACCCTGATTCGGGAGATGATTGAACAGAAAGATGAATTCCTGTTTACGGATATCTTAATAAAATCACATTCGCTTTTAGCAATAATCTGTTCTTTTCTGGCAGTGTTGGAAATGGTAAAGTCAAAAGAGATAATAGTTTTTCAGAATAAAATGTTTGGTGATATTAGAGTAAAATCACATTCACAAGCCACAACAGCATAGTTAATTAAGAGGAGAAAGAGCATGCAAGTGTTAGACAAGCAGGTGGCTTTAATCGAAGCCATTTTATTCCTGGAAGGTGATGCTGTAAGCGAGGCTCTCTTGGCAAAAGTATCGGGACTCGCTAAGCCTGAAGTGCAGCATGCATTAGCTCGGCTTAAAGAAATATATAGTAAAGACGAGCACGGGCTTGAGCTTGTTGCTCTGGCTGGCGGGTATATGTTTGCCCCTAAAAAGCAGTTATGGGAATATCTAAAAATTCGTTACGGCAAAAAAGCGGAAGCTCGGCTTTCGCGGGCTGCCATGGAAACACTGGCTATTATTGCCTACTCTCAACCCATTACCAGGAGTGAGATTGAAAGCATACGAGGTGTCTCTTCGGATGCCATGATTAAACTCCTTGTAACCAGGGAATTTATTAAGGAAGTAGGAAAAAAAGATGTTCCCGGCAAACCGCAGCAGTATGGCACGACGAAAGATTTTCTAAAGCATTTTAATCTGGGCAGTATCTCCGATCTGCCAAAATTAGATGAAGTTGAAAGAAGGAAATTTGAACTCCGTTGATGATATACGTCTTCATGTATATCTGTCGCGCTGCGGTGTTGCATCGAGGAGAGCCTGTGAGAAGATAATTCTTTCAGGCCGCGTGTGTGTAAACGGTAAAGTTGTCAACACGCTTGGTTTTAAGATCGGAAAACAGGATAAAGTAACCTTAGACGGTATTGAAGTCAGCCTGGTGCGAAGAATTGTTTATATTGCGCTTAATAAGCCGGAGGGATATCTCTGTGCGAATTCAGATCAATATGGCAGGCTGCTTGCTAAAGAGCTTTTTCTGCGTGAGATTCCGGAAAGGCTGTTTCATGTAGGCCGGCTTGATTATTTGTCCAGCGGATTGATTTTTTTTACTAATGATGGTAATTTCTCCAAGCTTATTAGCCATCCCAGATATGGTGTTGAAAAAGAGTATCTTGTAATTTCAAATAATATGATAAGTGATGAAATGCTTGATAAATATGCAGCAGGCGTAAAAATTGAGGGAGTAAGCTATAATGCCAAACGTTACAAACGTCTTTCGTCAAAAAAGATTCAGTTAACTCTTGTTCAAGGCAAGAATAAGGAGATACGAAAGGTGTTCAGAGCATTCGGCGCAGCAATTAAGACATTACAGCGGATACGGATCGGTATTGTAACCCTGGGAGGTCTTGGAGTCGGCAAGTTCCGCCATCTGACCTTAGACGAAGTAAATTGGTTTTTTGAGAAGGCGAAAGCTTAGAGATAATCGGAGTCAATCTGTGTCAAAATTTAGAACTGTTGAATTTAATAAGTTCTGACTTGACCATAGCGAAAGTTTGTGAGAACATAGGTAGTTATTTTTATTACACAGAAAGGTTCAACGAGAAACAGCTATGCCTGAATTGAATGAAGAAAATCTTTCTCAAGATAATCTGCAGGAACAGTACTTGAAAGCAGCTGATACCCTTAAAGAAGGGCAGTTGATACAGGGCTCTGTCATTGAAGTATCGGATGAGTTTGTTTTTATAGATGTGGGTTATAAATCAGAAGGCAAGATACCTTTAACCGAATTTGCAGACAAACCTAAAATCGGTGACAGCGTAAAAGTTATGCTGCTTTATAAGGAAGGTAGAAACGGCCAGGTAATCGTATCCAAACGTAGGGCGGATGAAATCGATTTTTGGCATCAGCTCAGAAAGTGCTATAAAGAACATCTCCCGGTAGAAGCTGTTATCGTAAAAAGCGTGAGGGGCGGGTTTGAAGCCAAGATACAGGAGCACGCGCTCGCGCATGTACCGCTGTCGCAGGTCGATATCCAGAAGGTAGAAGATCCTGAAAGCTTTATCGGATTAAAATCGCAGTTTTATATTGAACGTATTTTTAAGAGTGGTCAAAGAAGAATAGTTTTGTCCAGACGGGCATGGCTTGCGGATAAAAGCAGACAGCAGCAGGATGATTTTTTTGAGATAAAAAATGTCGGTGATGTGGTTGAGGGAACCGTAAAGAGTTTTGCCTCATTTGGTGTATTTATTAATTTAGGCGGTTTTGACGGACTTTTGCATAACAGTGATATAAGTTGGAGTAAAACAGTAAAAGCCAAAGAGGTTTTACATAAAGACGATAAGGTAAAATTAAAAATCATATATATCGATAAAGACAAAAAAAAGATAAGTCTCAGTTTAAAAGAATTAACCCCGAATCCTTGGAGCAGCTTTGAAGACAGATATGAAGTGGGCGATATAGTAAAGGGTAAAGTTACAAAACTTGTTGAGTACGGCGCATTTATCGAACTCGAACCGGGCATTGAAGGATTAGTACATATCTCGGAGCTCTCTTGGGTCAAGAAAGTACGGCATCCCAAAGAGGTGCTCAAAGAAACTGATATGGTTGAAGTCAAAATCCTTGACTTTGATCTTCATGATGAGAAGGTTTCTTTGAGCTTGAAGCATGTACTTAAGAATCCTTGGGATGATATAGACAGGCGTTATCCCGAAGGAAGCAGAATTAAGAGAACCATAAAAAATCTTACCGCAAGCGGTGCTTTTTTGGAAATTGAAGCGGGTATAGACGGCTTTTTACACGTTGATGAAATATCATGGACTCAGCATATTAAACAATCAAAGGATGTGCTTAAAGCCGGCGCTTTAATTGAAGTTATGATTTTAAACATCGATAAAGAAAATAAAAAGATCCGCTTGGGTTTAAAGCAGCTCTCCGATGATCCCTGGCAGGCATTACAAAGCGTCTTCTCAAAAGGAAATATAATTGAGGGAGAGATAAAAACCATAAAAGAAACCGGAATAGAACTGGAAGTACAGGGCGGTATTAAGGGTTTTATCAATAGATCCCAGATATGCGATCCTACGCTTGAAAAAATCAATGAGGTAATAGCACGATACAAAGTCGGTGATAGAATAAAGGCTTCAATAATAGAGCTTGCTCCGAAGAGAAAAAAGCTTGGACTTTCTTTAAGGGATTATGCAGATAAGCAGCGTGCCAAAGATATGGAGAAATACCTTCATGATGGAGAAGACCAGATCGAAAAAGCAACGCTGGCTGATATTATTAAAGAAAAGGAAGTTAAGTAATACGGACTTTTAAAATATCATGTTAAATTTTGATATTAATCGAAAAAAGCTAGAGACATTAATAGAAATTAATACACTGATTAACTCAAACTATGATGATATTAAGGTTCTGTTAACGCAGATTATTGAATCCGCTACCAGGCTTACCGAAGGCGAGGCTTCTTCCCTGATTTTAGAAAATCCGGAAAATAAAAAGCTCTATTTTGAAATAGCCCTGGGCGAAAAGGGTGCGGATGTCAAGCGTTTCTCTCTAAAAAGCGGTGAAGGTATTGCCGGCTGGGTATATGAAAAAAACCGCTCACTTATAGTTAACGATACGGACATGGATACGAGATTCAAATCCGACATAAGCGAGAAGATTCAATTTCCCACCTCATCCATTCTGGCAGTGCCCATGCGGGTAAAGGACAGGTGTGTGGGGGTAATTGAAATTCTCAATAAAAAGGACAGTAAGAATTTTAACGATGAAGATCTGCAATGGCTTGAGATTTTCGCAACTCAAGCTGCCATTGCCATCCAGAATGCACGCTCGTTTCAGAAAATCAAAGACCAAGTCTCTCTGCTGCATGACCAGATTCAAACAGCACCCGGGTACCATACATTTATCGGGAATAGCAAGCCCATCATCGAAAAACTGGAAATCGCCAAAAAAGCGGCGGAAACCGATTCTTCGGTGCTGCTGCTGGGTGAGAGCGGAGTGGGTAAAGAGCTGTTTGCAGAGCAGATTCATCTTCACAGTCCGCGCAAAGATAATGCTTTTATCAGAGTTAACTGCCCCGCACTTTCCGAAAGTCTGCTGGAGAGTGAGCTCTTTGGCCATGTAAAGGGAGCATACACCGATGCTATTGCAAATCGCAGGGGACGCTTTGAACTGGCGGACAGTGGAACTATCTTTTTAGATGAAATCGGTGATTTACCTCTTTCGGTTCAGGCAAAATTGCTGCGAGTAATTCAGGAAAAGACGTTTGAGCCTCTAGGAAGCTCCAGCTCTATCAAGGTTGATGTGCGGATAATTGCCGCTACCAATAAGGATATAGAGAACGAAGTAAAACGGGGAAGATTCCGTTCGGATTTATACTATCGCTTGAATGTTCTGCCCATTTATATTCCTCCGCTTAGGGAGCGTACTTCCGACATACCCCTCTTAGCCGACTTTTTTCTTACCAAGTTTAAACGGGAAACAAAGAAGCAGATGAAGGGATTTTCGGATGAAGCAATAGAAGTGCTTTTTTCATACTCATGGCCGGGGAATGTAAGAGAGCTTGAGAATGCAATTGAACGCGCAGTAGTAATCTGTCAGGATGAGTATATTACACCTCAGGCTTTAAGTTTAAATAATCAGGTTGTTCCGGAAGAAGAGCGTTATAAGGGAAAAACCCTTAAGGATGCGATAAACTTGTTTAAAGCCTATTTTGTAAAAAAGGCTCTGGAAAAAAATAACTGGAATCAGACAAAAACCGCCGGTGAACTCGGCATTCAACGCACATATCTATCGCGACTCTTAAAGGAGTTGGCAATAAATAAAGAATAAGGAGTTGTTATGCATAAAGCACACAGCACGGAAACCCAAATGGGTTTCGGCGATAAGCTTGCTCAATTCATACAGAAAAATCGTGTTTTAATTTTTTCGGTTACGATAATTATTATCGTAGGCCTTGTGGTTTTTTTAGTATGGGCGACTATATCCGAGCAGATAAGCAAGACCTCGACGCAAAAGGCCGAAGAGCTGCAGGAGAGATACGAAAAGTGGAAAAATGAATATGACACTGAAAAGAATGCGCAGTATAAGCAGGAGCTTGTTGGTTTTATAGAAAGTGTTATAAATGACTATCCGCATACTCTGGCCTGCCAAAGGGCTCTGATTACCCGCTTTTATCTGACAAGAGAAGACGCGCTTATTATAAAGCAAGATGAGGAAAAAGAGGATAAAAGCTCAGCGTGGCTCAGTATGCTCAGTGATATGCTGCTCGTTGTTGAGACTAATCCGAACAGCTATCTTGCGGAGATGAGCCTTTACAACGCAGGTGTAATAATCGAAGAGATAGCTTATTACCAAAAGGAGGGGACATATGCTTTAGAGGCAATTACTCTGGATAAAGTCCGGGAGCTTATAGCTAAACTATTTCTTGATACTTACCAGTATGAAGTTGAAGAGCTTGATGACACGGCATTGGCCCTTTATATGTATTTTAGCGAAAACTATAAAGAGGCCGTGGATTATCCTCATGTATTGTTTTCAACCGCCAGGCTTTTGGAGACAAAGTTAGACCAGGCAAAGCAAAAGGGTGATAACGAGCTGGCTCTGCAGATTGTCAAACAGATAAGAGATATATATTTAGAGCTGGAAATGGATTTTGAAAAGAATGATTGGACAAAAATTGCTAAAAATCGTAACATTATGTTGAAGATACAGGAGGGGGATGAGGAAGAGTAAGTTGAAAAACTTAAGGAGATAACAATGGTGACCAAAGGCAAAAAAGCACATATCTTTGAGCTTAAGTATTTCAGTCTCATTATTGCCTGCATTGTTTTTTTAATTATAGTGTTCCTCAACTATGGAACGGTAATCCTCTCTGATTTCGATTTGAAAGTTCTCGACGGCTATTTCCAGAATAAGACGCAGGCTCAGCAGTCACAGGAGCGCGAAGGAGTGGAAGAGCAGAATGAAGAGGATCTGAAAACTTCTTCGGATATTTTCATCGCTCCCATAGATTTTGATAGTTTACAGCGGCTGGGACGCTGGCCTTTTCCCCGGTCGGTAGAAGCAAATTATGTTAATTATCTGGCCCGAATTATTAATCAGGATGCGCGTGAGCGAGCCCTGCTTTTGGATATCTTTTTTGTGGAAAAAGACAGCCATAGACCGGAAAACGATATAATGCTTATCGAAGCAATAAACGAAAACAAGAGAGTACTTTTAGAAACCGTTGTTGATTGGTATATGTCTGATAATGATGTACAGCGTAGTACTTTTTATGAGGCTCAGGCAGCGTTGGAAGAAAACTGCGGTACTATTACAAATATTCAGGGTGATTGGGAGACACTCGAGCCTTTCTACGGCGTTGAGCCTCCTTTAAAACCGTATGCGCAGGCTGCTTACGGTTACGGACACGCAAGTTATGTGAAAGACCACGATCAGGTATTTAGAAGAAATAGAATCATCGCCCGTTTTTCGCGCTTAATTGCCGAATACGCGATTCCGGTAGCAGAGCTTACGGAAGGCTTAAGCCAAATGAGTATTGATAAAGGAAATTTTGAATGGCTGGCCTGGCTCAATAAAGATACAGGTTTGTTTGAAAACATAAGCTATCCTTTTAGCGAGGAGAATCTTAAGCAGCTTAACAGCCTGATGCAGGTAAAAGCTTTGAAAGATACGGATCCCGAGAGCGGGGATGAGCTTTACATTATAAGGAAGTTTAAAGATTCTTTTATCCCTTCAATCAGTTTTGCCTTAGCCCTGGAATATATGCATAAAAAGATCGAAGATGTGGAGGTTAAGCTGGGTGAATATGTGAGAATACCGGAACCTGAGTTTTTCAACGAAGAGACAAATGCCTGGGAAAAACCTTACCGGGTAATGATCGGTTCCAATGAATACTATACACTGGACGAAGTAAAAATCCCGATTGACGATCAGGGTGATATGCTAATCAATTTTATGGGTCCCGGATCAACCAAAGAAGCCTATACCTTTAAGCTCAGACCCTTTCATTATTACGCCAACTTTGCACCAGGTCCTGACACGGAAACTTCTATCGTTCCCTGGCCCAAAGGCCCCGGCGGTGTGGGGTTTAAGAATAAGCTTGTATTAGTGGGCGCTTTTTTCCAAGGCGCCGATGAGAAACCTACGCCTTTCGGCCTTATGTTCGGCGTTGAAGTGCATGCCAACGCAATCGACACGATTATTAGAAATAATTTTTTATATCATGCACCGGTATGGCTGAATTTATTAATTATTCTGGGCTTTATTCTGCTTATTACGTTCATTTCCTCTAGGCTGCCCACACTGCTTTCTCTTTTCATCTCCATATGGGTAACAAGTATATATCTGCTCTTTATTTGTGATATTATCTTCCATAATTTTAACCTGATCCTTAATTTTACCGCTCCGCCTCTGGCCATTATGCTCACCGTACTAATGATTGTGGCCTATAGGGTAATTTTTGAAGAGCGCGACAAACGCCGGATCAGAGGTATGTTCGGCAAGTACGTGAGCCCGGCGGTTGTTGATCAAATATTACAAAATCCGCCCGAGCTGGGCGGCGTGGACAAAGAGCTGACAGTGCTCTTTTCCGATATCCGCGGATTTACCACCCTGTCCGAGAGCATGACCCCGCAGGCTTTGGTTAACCACCTTAACACGTATCTTACGGCCATGACCGATTGTATTTTAGAGTACAGAGGTACGCTCGACAAATATGTGGGTGACGAGATTATGTGCTTTTGGGGAGCACCTCTGCCGCAGGCCGACCATGCCATTATGTCCTGTAAATGTGCACTCAGGCAGATGGAAGTGCTGCATCAATTAAACGAGAAATGGCCTCCCGAAAAACGGATTAATATCGGCATCGGCCTTAACTCAGGTATTATGACGGTAGGCAATATGGGATCGCAGGGACGCATGAACTACACTCTCATGGGAGACAACGTGAATTTGGGGGCACGTCTTGAGGGCACCAATAAGGCGTATCACACAAATGTGATTATAAGTGAGTTCACCTACGGATTGGTAAAAGACAAAGTGGTTGTGCGTGAGCTGGACAACATCCGCGTTAAAGGTAAAAATAAGCCTGTAGTGATTTATGAGCTGTTGGATGTAACCGGCGGTCTTGATCCGACTTTAGAAGAGGATTAAGCGACGTGAGATATTTTGTAAAGTTGAGATGTCTCCTTCTGGTTCCGCTGTTTTTTATGCTGCCGGGATGCGGGCTGATGACATCGGTCGATGCATTGCTCCCGCCTGTTGAGAACGGAACTGCGGGAAGTACTTATAAGTTTAGGATATCCGACTTAGCCTGGGCTGACGATGGTGGAGATTATGTCTACTCTGGGATTGAAGTGTATTATAAGATATATACGGCCGCTCAATCAGGGAGTGTGATAAGTCTTAGTTATTCGAACCAGTTGGCAAGCTACGGTTTTAAGCGTTTATATAGAGAAGGTGATACCATAGATAATTATGCTCTGCCTCCTGTTTTAAATATTGAAGAGCCAGAACCTAATTATAAAGATAATCTTTTTAATTATGGGTATATTGATTTTAAGTGTTATTTTGATGATATTAATGGTACATTAACTGTCACTTTTTATGATGATAATGAAAATCCAATTCTTAGACCGCCTGATTATACAATAGTTGAGAGCTTTGAGCTCAAACGGTCCATTTCTTTTCTCGCAGATCATGTAAGCGGAAAGGAATATCACTATAAGGGTTTCAATGAGTTTGAAGAAACTGATGCTGATATTGATGTTAATATTTGGGCTAATATTAATCCACTTGCCGGATCACCACAACCAGTATGGTTGATGCTATATGCCTTTAGTTACGGCTACAGTCTTGATCCCAATCATATGTG
>Ga0315549_1000279_pt1 | contig 63209 bp, 65 predicted proteins | sample SalMarSW160200MG_FD_203101 | JGI IMG/M metagenome (GOLD analysis project Ga0315549, IMG submission 203101) | Salt marsh sediment microbial communities from the Plum Island Ecosystem LTER, Massachusetts, United States - Salt Marsh Sediment SW1601-200 ...
ATGTGGATGCCGAAACTTGTTTCGGTCTTGCGGAAACGGGTCTCGGTCGGCAAAAACGCCAACAAGTTGGCGCATCCATACCATCGGCGACAGATGGGGACTATTTGCCCCTAAATATTGAGATGATGCGCAACTAGCGACATGTGGAATTAAGGAGGGTATTTCGATGGATCTGTTTGAGAAGTGTTGGCAGTACACGGCGGCCAAGGAGGTACAAGCGGCCGGCCTCTATCCCTATTTCATCCCCCTCACCGACAGCGAGGGCACCGAGGTCACCATCGGCGATCACCGCCTGATTATGATTGGCTCCAACAACTATCTGGGCCTGACGACGCACCCCAGGGTGCGCCAGGCCGCCATCAAAGCGACGCAACGCTACGGCACCGGTTGCACCGGCTCCCGTTTCCTCAACGGCACGCTGGAACTGCACCTGGAACTGGAACGGCGGCTGGCCGAATTCGTGGGCACGGAGGCGGCGCTGGTCTTTTCCACTGGCTACCAGACCAACCTGGGCACCATCTCGGCGCTGGTGGGCCGGAGCGACTTCGTCGTCACCGACAAGGATGACCACGCCAGCATCGTGGACGGCTGCCGGCTGGCCTTTGGTGAGATGCGCCGCTTCCGCCACAACGACATGGCTCATCTGGAGCGCGTCCTGGCCGGGCTGCCAGAGGAGGTGGGCAAACTGGTGGTCGTGGACGGTGTTTTCAGCATGGGCGGCGACATTGCTCCGCTACCGGAGATCGTGCCGCTGTGCCAGAAGTACGGGGCGCGGCTGATGGTGGACGACGCCCACGCTATGGGTGTGGTAGGCGGGGGACGCGGCACAGCGGCTCACTTCGGCCTCACCGACCAGGTAGACCTGACAATGGGCACCTTCAGCAAATCCTTCGCCAGCCTGGGTGGGTTCATCGCCGGCGCGGAGGATGTGATCCACTACATCCAGCACAATGCCCGCTCGCTGATCTTTAGCGCCAGTATGCCGCCGGCCAACGCGGCGGCCGTGCTGGCCGCGCTGGAGGTGATGCAGGAGGAGCCGGAGCGCATCGCGCGGGTCAATCAGATCGGCAGGCGCATGGGGGCCGGGTTCCGCCGGTTGGGCTTCAACGTGGGTGCCAGTGAGACCCCCATCATCCCGGTCATCATTGGCGACGACATGCACACCTTCATAGCCTGGAAGGCGCTCTACGAGGCCGGTATCTACACCAACCCGGTCGTCTCACCGGCGGTGCCGCCGGGGTCGGCGCTGCTGCGCACCAGTTACATGGCGACCCACACCGACGAGCAACTCGGTCGCGTCCTGGCGACCTTCGCGGAGGTAGGCCAGGCGCTGGGCCTCGTCGGGTAGTGGGCGTACGCTGGTAACCTTGACGGTGAGGCTGAACGGCGGTACAATGAGCCCGCAAGGCTGAGCAAGCGGAAGATGAGGTGGAGGCTATGCCGCTATACGAGTATAAGTGCTCCGACTGCGAGACGTGCTTCGACGCTCTGCGGGCGATGTCGGACGCCGATGTGCCCATCGCGTGCCCCAAGTGTGGCAGCGAGAACACGTGCCGTATGATCTCATTGTTCTCGGCCGTTGGAAGCGAGGGGGTGATCGCGGGGGCGGGGACGTCGTGCGGCTCCTGTACGCCCTCGGCCTCGTGCGCGACCTGCGCTCTCAGGTCATCACGTTAGATCAGACAGGCACGGAGCATCGGGCCGCTGCCGGTAAAGGCGGCGGCTTTTTGTGTTGCTTGGGGCCCGCGCTAGCCGCTCTCCCACTCGCGGATGGCGTCTTGGATCAGGGCTCGTATCTGGGGGTCGGGGATATCGTCCACAGCGTCGAAGGTTTGCTGGCTCACGCAAATGAGCGGGTTCCCGCCCACTTTGGTGGTCAGGAAGATGTGTCGCCCGGCCAGGTCTGGCCGTTCCCGTAGTCGTTTCTGCACCAGGGCGTTGATTTTCCCTACAGGGATCAGTGGCTCCGGCTGGGACGTCCTGGCAGGGCCACCTGCGGGAAAAAGATCACTCCGGCGCAGTCGCTCCAGAAAGGTTTCCTCATCCACGGTAGACTTCCTGGAGGCGGGCTGGGGTGGTGTCTGTCGGGGCGCGGGTAGCCAGCCTTCGGCAAAGGTCAGCACGGCCTTGAGGGCTTCGATTGTCTCGCGTCCCACCTGTGGATCTTTAATCTCCCGTAGGTGACGGTAACGTCGGCCCTGCACGAAGATGGTCAGCCTGCCCTTCTTCGTGCGCGAGATGCGCAGCAGTTCCTGTTCGCCTGCCAGCACAGAAGTCTCCGGCTCTGCTGGTGCCACAGTGGTCGGAGGCCATCCACGTCCTTTTGAACTCCCTTTGCCTCGGCTTCTGATGTAGCCCACGACCCAAACGAGCAATCCCCCAGCGATAGCAAATGTAGCCAGGGCGAGGATGAGATAGATCAAAGAAGGTGTCGCATCCATCGGCAGTCTGATTTGTGGCGCAAAACGACATGTGAGGCACACTCTCTAGCCTATCCGAGCGGCAGATTGAAGAGTCTGCCCCACTGTTGTACTGGAAACTAACCCAATGATACCACAGGTGGCGCGATATGTCTATAGGACAAAAGTCGTGGGTGGGTAGGGATAAAGCATACATGAGACACCTCTTTCATTCTTGGCAGTGCTCTTCGTGGCGGTTATTCTCCTAAGAACTCCGTAGCGCGGCAAAGCTGCAAGTCTGCAAGTCTGCAAGTAGCAGATTATGATTCTCGCGGACAACGCAAATGTTGCCGGGTAATACTATAGCCCGAGGGATTGCCGGACTCCTCCTCGCCCTCGAAGATGCACTTGACGTTGACCGGCGGCGCGCCCACCGTCTCCTTGAGCGCTTCTACTACCTTCACGTGAACGTACAACTGCCCCTTATCATCCGCCGCCCCCCCGGCAGAAGATGTCGTCGCCCACGACGGTGGGCTCAAACGGTGGGGTATCCCACAGTTCCAGTGGATCGGGCGGCTGCACGTCGTAGTGTCCGTAGATCAGGATGGTGGGAGTCTCGGGCCCGGCAGCCAGCCACTCCGCGTGGACGACAGGATGGCCCGGCGTGGGCATCACCTCCGCCTTCGGAAACCCGGCCGTCAGCAGATTATCCCGCAACCACACCGCCGCGCGTTCGATGTCCGGCCTTGCCGCCGTACCAGCGCCCGGCCCGCAACTGATCGAGCCGCTCGAAGGCCATCGCCATTTGGCCCTCGGCGTGCTGACGCAGCAAGCGAGGCAGGCCAACGTAGGTGTCTTTGTGCACGCCGAACCACTTTCTGTCAATGGAGTTACAGAAGCAGGCTCTAAGCCGCGTTTCTGTAACCAGGATTCAGTACAATTATACTCCCGTTGCAAATTCGAGCAAACGCTCGTTCCGGTTCTCTCTCACTCCTCCACCCTCACCTCCACCCTCACCCCACCAAACTCCTCCGGCGACATCACCGCCAGTTGATCCAGCACCCGCTGGCGGCATTCGACGGCCAGGGCCAGGCACATCTCCAGTTCATCCCGCTCCAGGTCATCGGCGGTGCGGTGGGGGAAGACGAGTTTCAGCAGGCCCGCCGTGGTCTTCTTGACTGCATCCTGGTTGCGCCCGGTCATCCCCCCAAAGTCCACGTGGGCCGCGATGTGGGTCTGGTAGTTGCGGCGGCGGAGACGGGTGAAAATCTCGGCCATATAGTCCGTGATGAAACCGTAGCCGGTCGCATAGTTCTCCGGGCGCACCTTGGGCATCTCCCAGCCGGGCAAGAAGGCGTGGATGCGGTCCAGGAAGGCGGGATCCTGTAACTCCGGCGGCAGGATCTCGAAGTGATGGCGGTAACGCGGCGAAGGCTCCCGCCGTTCCATGTCGGTGTCAATATTGCCTCCCAGGACAATGCTGGCCTGGGCCGTGAACTCCAGCCGCCCCCGGCTGAAGTGGCCGGTCTGCATGAAGTCCTTGAGGACGCTGATCGTCGCCTCCGGATCAGTGAAGTGGGTGCTGGCGATCTCATCGAAGAAGACGACGTCCTTGTAGCCCAGGATGCCGATCTTGCGGGTGGCGATGTTGTAGAACAGCGTGGCCGGCGTGGCCTTGCCGCCGGAGATGACGAAGGAACGGCTGGAGGTGTTGCGGAAGGTGTAGGTCTTCCCGGTCTCGCGGGGGCCCAGTTCGATCAGGTTGTAGTTGGCCTCGACGAAAGGCACCAGTCGCAGCAGCATCAGCCACCGTTCCCGCTCGCTCAGCCGGTCGGGGTTGAAGCCGATAGACTGGATCAAGAGGCCGATCCAGGTGCCGGTGTCGAACAGCCGACGCTTCTCGACGTAATCGTCCAGGTCGAGGCGGGTGATCTGAAAGGGGCGGAACTCGCGGATGAAGAAGGGGTAGATGCGGCCCTTGAGTTCGTAGCGGGCGTCGTACTCGATGTTCATCGTGCCCCAGGCTCCGCCGGATAGCAGCGGTTCGCCGTAATCGCTCAGGACGCGCGGGCTGATGCGCACGAAGTTGTCGCCCAGCGCCGGCACTTCCGCCCAGTAATGGTCGCGAGCCTGGTCGAGCCGCACCTGCAACTGCCCCAACAGGACATACTCCCCCTGTTCCTTGATGCGGCTCTTGATCAACTCGCGGGCCTCGCTCTCGGCGTAGTGCTCGCTCAGGAGGCGGTCAATCCGCATCTGGCCGGGGATGGGGTTGCCCGGGTCCACGTATCTTGCGCACAGGTACTCCATCACGTAGCGCGGAAACTCCTTGTAGGCCTCGTTCCAGCGCGTGAGGGGCTTGAGGACGACCCGGTCGCCCAGGTGTTGCTGCGCCAGCGTATCTACTTCAACCGTCAGGTTATCCACTCCTCCTCCTTGAAGTCAGGATGCAGGATGCTTCTTGCCTCTTGCCTCCTGCTTCTCCGGTCTTGATCACAAATCATCCAACTCGTCCAGGCCGCCCAGACTGAACTTCACGACGTCTTTGCGCGGCTCGACGGTGACCGTCGCGGAGCGTGACAGTTTCCGGCGCTTCCCCCCGGCGTCCTGGTACGTGACTTTGACGGTGACGCGCTCCGTGCCCACCTCGCCTGGGACGTCGGCGTAGACGGGCGTGAAGCGGTAGGAGGCGGGGAGACGCTGCCCCGGCCGCAGGTCTCCCTCCTGGCGGTGGGCCTCGCGGGCAGTGTTGGCCCCGACCTCCAGCGTGAAATGGGCCGGCTGGTTGCCGCTGTTGACCAGCGTGAGCGCAATGACGGTCTCCTCTCCCTCCTGCACGGTCAGCGCACGCGGGAAACTCTCCAGTGCTAGCCTGACCAGCGGCGCGACGATGGGACGCAGCACCGCGCCGGGGACGACCATCTCGGCCAGGCTCAGCCCGCCGTGGGCGTAGCGGTCGGGGCGGGTGGTCCCCTCGCGGGCAAACCAGCGCCGGCCCACCGCCACGGTGAACTGGCCGTCGCGCAGATTGGGATACTCGAACGTCAGGGCATCCTCGTCGGCCAACCCCCCCGGTCGCTCCACGCCCCGGATGAAGCGGTAATGGACGGGGTGCCGGCCACCCTCGACGTAACGCTGCCAGCGAGTGTCATCGCGGATGGTGATCGCTTGGCCTTCTTCCAGTTCGACGAAGCCGTGGTCGCTGGTGACGATGAGCGTGTCGTCCGGCTGCACCAGATTGTCCAGTGTCTCCAGGATGCCCTTCAGCAGCGATGCGACCACCTCGTTCAGCGCCACCAGGTTGCCCCGCATGGCGTGGAGGTTGTCGTCGCTGACGTTGAAGACGAGGACGTTGTAAGGAAACCGCTTGCGCCGGTCGAGTTTGCGCTGGGTGCGGTCCGATTCCATCCCGGAGTAGAAGCGCAACCTCCGCTTGCGCTCGGCCTCGCTCAGGCCAAAAAGCCGTGCCGCCAACATCTCCTGGTTCAGCGTGACCCGGCCGCGGTAACTGCGCCAGCCTTCGGGAGGCTTGCCGGCCAGGAGCCCCGTGCGGGCGATGGTGGTCCACGAGGGAAGCAGGCTCAGGTAGGGCCGCTCCCGCTCCAGGCTGTAGCGCTCCAGGAGGCGAGGCTTGACGACCCGCTCCCAACTATCGTAGCGCATACCGTCGAAGACGATGATCCAGACGCTAGATTCGCAGCTGACCTTCTGGCGTGGCTTGATAAGCGCATCTCGCAGGACGTTGGACGATAGACGCGGGTGGCCCAGGTAGCCGCGCCAGTCCTCGCCGATGCGACGGGCCAGTTCCTGATCCAGGCGGTTGAGGTGTTGTCGTACCGTCGCCCGTACCTGGTCGAGCAGGGGCCGCAGGGTTTCGGTCAGCCCTGGCAGCCGCTGGAGCGCATCGGCGGCGCGGGCGCCAGCATACTCCAGATCGTAGAACCGCTGTTCGACGTACCAGTCTACCAGACCAGCCGCCCCCGTCGGCGGACTCATCCCTTCGACAGGCTCAGGGCGACGCTCTTGAGTGAGGCGGTCGAACAGGAAGGCCAGTTCGTCCAGGAAGCCAGCCAGGTCACGGGCGTGGCGGCTGTAGGAGGTCTTGGGCCAGGCGGCCAATGGCGGACGGCGGCGCGTCCAGGTGAGAGCGATGCGGCCCAGTTCCTCGGTGCCGGTTATGCCGGACAGTAGCTGCCGACCCAGCCCGTAGACCACGGCCGGCGTCTCGGCCTCGGCCAGGGCGGCGAAGAGATCGGCGGGGCGGCCGGCCCCCAGCAGGGCCAGGGCCTCGTCCAGTTCTACCTTGTCCAGCATGTGCTCGGTACGGACGATCAGAGACTCGCGCCAGGCGGGGTCGTCGTCCCACAGATACAGCGCGAAGCCCACTCCGGGCTCCAGCGGGCGCGGGTCGAAGGGGAGCAGCGCGCGCGTGACGGCGGCGATGTTGGCGACGCGCTGCCGGGCCAGGAGGCGGCGCAGGTACAGGTAGCGCATCAACGCCACCGGGGGCGCTTCGAACCAGGGGGCCAGTTCCTCAGCAGGAGGCCCTGGGGCCAGGCGGGCTTGATCCTGAAGCAAGGCCAGCCCTTCCTCGTCCCACTCCTCCTGCACGAGTAGCCGCAGGTAGCGGGTGAGCGCCCGGCGGGGGTCCGGGTCGCGGAAGGTCAGGTCGCCCATGGGGACGGCCGGATGGAGCGCGTGCAGCACCAGCGCACGCAGGCAGTGGGTGTCCAGGGGAACGCCGGGGCCCAGCACGCGGCGCAGGTCGGCGTGGGCGGCCAGCACCGTGCCCAGGTGAGCGGCGATGAGCGGCTCGAAGCGGGCCACCGCTGCCGGCGGCCAGGTCTCGCGGGGCTTGAGGGCCTTGAGCACGCCGAGCAGGCTGAGATCGAGGATCGCGTCGGCGCGGCGCACCACGCCGGTCAGGAAACTGAGGTCAAGTGGTCGTGTGGTCAGATAGCCAGGGGGACGGGTGATCCAGACCAGGTGGGGGGTGTCCGGCCCGTGGTGGCCGTAGGCCTGGCGGAAGGCCAGGTCGTTGCCATCGTAGCGGAAGACGGTCCAGCGCCGCCCCTCGACCTCTACGGCTTCCCCCAGCCCCAGCAGTCCAGGCGGGTCCAGCGCGAGCGCCAGCCGCGCCTGGGGCGGCAGACAGGCGATGAGGTGCTCGAAATGGTCATATAGGGATTCTGCTGTCATTGCCCGTGTCTTTGTTTGTTATCGCGCGGTAGGCGACGTTGGGGTCGTTGGGCGCACCGGTGAGTTGCAGCCGTCCTTCTCGCACCAACGGCGAAAGATAGGCGTTACGCAGGTAATCGGCGTTGCGATTCAAAATCTGGGCTAACTCGCGCGCTGTGTGTGGTCGCTTGGTGCAGAGCGAAATGACAAGTGTGATGGTTTCATCCCTTGAGAGTCGTTTTCCTTTTCTCAACAAGATAAGGAGTTGGGACACAGTATCAGGAGTAACCTTAGAAGTAATCTGAGGAGTTTCCTCTTTTTCGACCAGGGTGTAATAGACCCCCGGCCCGCGACGCTGTTCGGAGCGACGCAGCAGGCTCAGGCTCTCCAGGTGGGTCAGAGCGCGGCTGGTGGTCAGGGTGTCGGTGTGATTGAGGCTGCGCAATAGTTCATCCAGGGATGGGAGGCTCTCCGCATGGCTCATGGTATCTCCACTTTGAATCGCTGAAACACTGAGCGCACTGAATGCGCTGAAATATGGGGCTTTTTCAGTGTCATCAGCGAATTCAGCGCTTCAGTGGTTCGAAGTTCCCAGCGCATCGCTCTTCCGCTACCCCAGTCGCGCTCGACACGCCTCCGCCACTTTGCGCGCACGTTCGTAGGCCCATGCGGGCAAGTCGTCCTGAAAGACGAAGGCGAAGAGGGCGGCCGTCTCACGATACAGGCCCAGCGCGTAGCAGAACTGCATCCAGTCGTAGGCCTTCTCTGAGGAGGCAGCGGCGTTGCCGTCCAGAAAACCGTGCACCTCGCGCAGGACGGCGCGGGCCCGGGTGCCCAGTTCCCGGTTAGAGATGCTGGTCTTGGAGCGGGCGCGTTCCTCGGCCAGCAACTGGTCGTAGAGTTCCCCCCAGATGTGGCGGAACTGATCAGGGGGCATCACGGCTTTGGTGGCTTTGAGTTGCTCTAGCGTGACGTCTGGCGGAACGGTCGTGCGGCTCCGTCGAGAGCGGGGCCGTCGCGGGCGACGTCCGGGTTCCAGTCGTGTCGCTTCGGGGTGCTCCTGAAGCCATTGGCGTCCGGCCTCGGTGATGCGCCAGACGCCATGTGCCGGTGCGTCCATCAGGCCGCATTGCACGAGTCCATACCGCGCCCGCTGCACGTTTACGTGCCATCTGGGTATCCCCCTTGATAACAGTTCGCGCTGGTCAGCGTGGATGTTGTCTTCATAGCGTTCAGCGAAGAGACGAATGACTTCGCTTGCCTGTCCCTGACCTCCCTCAAGTGTGGGCAGCAGACGAAGAAGTGGCACTTCGTAATCGGATTGCACTTCAAAAACTGACGCGGACATGAGTTCTCCCCCCTAACCGGACACCGGCAATCTGTTCATAGTGACGACTTTGACACGGGGCCCTGAACCACGAAACACGCGAAAGGGCACGAAAAGCACGAAAACTTCGTGGCTTTCGCGTTCTTTCGTGACCTTCGTGATCCAGACACCTCCTCGAAGACTGTAGCCCCGCCAATATCTCGTATCGCAATGGCGCAAAACTCACCCTGTCACCCTGAGCGAAGCGAAGGGTTTCGACCAAGGTAGTAGGGAGATTCTTCGCTACGCTCAGAATGACGGCTAACCGTCAGGGCGACTTTTGCGATACTGCGGTCAAGGCTATCCCAAAGTCTGCCAAGAGAACCCCTCCCCCGGCCCCTCCCCGAAGCGGAGAGGGGAGAGAGGGCTTCCGCTCCCCCCCCCCCGAAGCGGAGAGGGGAGAAAGGGCTCCCGCTCCCCCCCCTCCCCGAAGCGGAGAGGGGAGAGGGGGCTTCCGCTCCCCCCCCGAAGCGGAGAGTGGAGAGAGAGCTTCCGCTCCCCCCCTCTCCGAAGCGGAGAGTGGAGAGAGAGCTTCCGCTCCCCCCCTCCCCGAAGCGGAGAGTGGAGAGAGAGCTTCCGCCCCCCTTCCCTTGCAGGGAAGGGGGCTGGGGGGTTAGGTCAGGCGGCTTCGGTAAAGCCCTGATATAGGTTCCCTCCCTACTCGCCTTTCAGCCGGCACACCTCGACAATCTTGCGCACCTTCCGGTACTCCTCCGCGTCCACGCGGGTCTCGTCCACGTGGGGGAAGAGGGCCACCGCCTCGGCATAGAACTCGCGGCGGTAGCAGAAGCGGATCCAGAGGCACAGTTCCAGGTCGCCAGGGCGGCGCTCCAGGCCGCCATCCAGGTAGCGGTGGACGACGCGCAGGTGGGCCTGGGCGGCGACCTCCTCTTTGGCGGACATCTTGCGCCGCTCTTTTTCGGTGGGCAGCCGCCAGCGACCGGTGCGTTCGTCCCGCCAAAAGTTCTCCTCCAGGATCTGGTCCAGCGGCTTGGCGATTGGCGCGTCGAGCGTGGTCATCTGCCACTGCGGGATCAGGTCGCCGGTGGTCTGGGGCTCGTTCTCCAGCAGGCGCGAAAGCCAGGCGATGGCGGAGGGCTCGTCTTTGACAATCAGCCCTAGCCCGCCCTCGATCACCTGCTCGCCGCGCAGATACCAGCAGCCCTCAATCTGTTTGAAGTAGTGGGGTAGGACCGCCTCCAGATAGGGGATGGTCACCTTCTCGATCAAGACATTAGAGTTAAGCAACTGACGGATGGTAAAACTGTGCAGGAATTGGGTTGTGCGATGCTCTGCCGGTGGGTTGTTGGAGAGGTGAGCAGCCACGGCCTCCACAACCTTGGTCTCGACGTCAGTGATTGGTGTCGCTCTGCCGTTAGTGCCGTCGCGACGGGGCTTGTACAGGTTGAGCACAACGTCAAAGCCAGCGGCACTGTCTTTACCCATGTTGACCTGGTTGAAGGTGCCCTGTCTCTTGTCGAAAGCCATGGCGTTGACCACGTCGAAACCGGCTTCTTGTGCTCCTTCCTGAATTGCCCGCCACACTGCGTCGTCGGTATTGTGGAAGACGACCGATGCCCAACGGCCCGGCTTGAGCACGCGGTACATCTCCACAAATGCCTGGGTCATCACATCGCTGTAGAAAACCAGGTCTTTTTCGTGGACGTAATTCATCACACAGTCTTGGGACCAGTCCGTAAATCGCTGAAGCCAGCATTCCCAGATAAAGTTGATCTCAGCATACTGAAGATTCAAACCAAACGGAGGGTCTGTGAAAACATAATCAACACTCGCGCGAGGTAGGTCTCCCAAGTTGACTGCTGAACCAGTTGCGACAACCACACCACCCTCTCCAGTCTTGATCAGAGAACGGCACATGCCCCCTACCTTCCGGGCGATACTTGCTCCCACATTGAGTTCGCAGTTGAGAGCAGGAACGTAGAGAGTGCCTTTATGAATACCACCCTTCCTTGTAGCGCGATAGGCATACATCTTCGTAGACGTGAGCCCAATTGAAGTGAACGCAAACCACAGAGCCGAACTAATCCGCTCATCTTCGACACCTTCGAACTCGGACCAGAGCCGCGCCAATGCCCAAAGGTTACGCTTCGTGTACATCTGGTCAACTCGGCTGATGCCTGCGGTCCCCTTCCGAATCTTGCGTGTCTGCCTGCCCAATGGGAACTCATCCGTAGGGTGCCAGTAGGGGATGTCAGCACTCTCGATCTCGGCGATGCGCTGCTTTTCCGTCTCAGTTGTGGGGTGCTCAGCGCGATGGGGCTTGCAGCGTGCACACTCGTAGTTGGTCACGACCGGCACCGACCCCACCCGGTGCAACCCTTTCTTGACCTGCTCTTTGCCGCACACCGGGCAGGTGAACCTCTTGCGCACCTTGCCGCTCTCAGAGTCCACCGCCACGTCCCACAGCACCAGTTCCTCCCCGCAGCGGGCGCACTCGAATACGTCGCTCCAGATAGTGTACTGGATGGTCGCCGGGCCACCGCAGCGGTCGCAGGTCGTGCCGTAGAGCCAGTCGAACTCTTCCTGCACCGCGGCCTTGATGCGCTCGAACTCCCGCCGCAGCGGTTCCACGTCAACAGGGGTGCAGTAGTTGTAGGCGATGTGCGTCGCAGCGGGGGAGAGGTCGTTGAGCACCGCGTAGCGGGGGCCGGGTTGAGCACCGGGGACCAGGTGCAGTGCTTCGGCCGGAGGATGGGCGCACATCAGCGCGGCCACGCCGATCATCCCGGAGCCGCAGAAGGGGTCGAGGATCAGGTCGCCGGGGCCGGTGTAGTGCAGGATGTAGGGCACGATGCCCTGGGGCGGGACCTTCGTGTGGTAGGAGTGGGCGTTGTAGATGGGTGTGTTCTTGCCGGCCTTCACCGGCGCGGCGAAGGGGGGCCGGCGGTAGGTGTCGCTGGCGGGGTCGTAGGGGGTGGCGTGGTGGGCGAGGAAGGCTTTCAAGTCATTGGGCTTGGGCATCAGAGCCGTCTCCTCCTGTGTGAGACGCACGGGACGCTGACGGTCGCTTTCCCAGGCTCTCCTCAACCTGTCGCAGCACATCAACGGTCGTCTCCCAGGTAGCGTCAAAAGTCACGGGGCTCGCGTCCTGAACAAGATGGCCGAGACGCTGGTTCCAATCGTCCTCAAAGGCGGCACGCCGGGCTGTGAACCGCTCTACGGCCAGAGTCTCAATGTCCACACCCCGGGCGGCGAACTTGGCCGGCAGTAGCGGCACCACATCGGCGACCGTCACGCCGGATTGCACCAGACGATGGATGTCGTAGATGTCACGAGAAATAGCAAAGCGGCGCTGCCCGCCCACGGCGCGCACTTTCTCGGCCAGTACCTCGATCAGCGTGTAGCAGGCAATCTCCGCCTGGGCAAGCACCGGCCCGTCGGAATACGGGTGAATCAGGCGACGAATCGCCGGGGCAAGCACCAGCCGTTCCTCACGGGTCACATCCAGCCGTATCGCGCGCGGGTCCCCGCCCCACCGCAATGGCCCCCGGTAGTAGACCCGCACCTGATACGTCTCGCTTCCGTATTCATCATGGACAGTCTCCAGGCGCGGAGGGGAAGCCCGATAGTTCGGGCCATCCGCCTCAGCAGCCCAGCGGGTGGCTTGCTCTACCCATTCCAGCAGCCGGTCGGGGCTGAGACGAACCGTGGCCGTAAAGTCCAGGTCCTCGGAGAAGCGGTAGTCGGCGAAGTAACACTTGCGCAGGCAGGTGCCGCCTTTGAAACACAGCCGGCTGGTGATCTCGTTCGCACTGTACAGCGCGGCGATGAACCAGCCGAGGCTGTAGTCCAAATCCGCCATCATCGGATCCACGCCCCAACGCGCCGCACAGCGCCGCAGTTCGGCCTCGCCGATCATTGCCACGTCTCCTCTACGTCTACGCGCACTCGCCAGCGGGTCACGACGTGGCCCTTATCGCCACTTCTGGGTTCGAGGGAAGCAATGCCGCTAGAGAGCGAACGGCGCCAGCGGGTCAGACGCTCCTCCCGGTCGGGGAGCGGCAGTTCCAGTATCTCTATCAGGTAGCCAAGCCGCTTGGTCAGGCTGCCTGTCCCCCAACGGGCCAGGTACTCGTCCAGCCGCTGCCAGTCCACGTCGGCCCAGGCATTGCGCAATGCCTGGGCCAGTTGGCCGATGCCGCCGCTCAGGTCGGGGCGGTCGGCCGCATCCAGCAGCGTTTTCTCCCGGTCGGTGACGTAAAGCGGCTTGCCATCAAGTGTGCGCTTGACCACGCCGAAGAACTTGGCCTCGACGACGGTGACGAAGCGAAAGGGGATGCCCAGTACCTCTACCCGACGCCGGTGTTTGCGGCGGGTGGATTGGACGAAGACGGTGCGGGGTACCTGCTCGGTCATATTCCAGTAGTGCAGCGCCGACCAGTAGGCGATTGCCGCTGGCTGGATGAGGTACGGCGCGATCACCAGCGCGCTCTCCGACCAGTCGCGTGCGGGGCCCGCTTCGAGGGGGATGATCAGGTACGTGCCGCGTTCCAGCCGGCGCAGCCACCCCTTGCTTTCCAGCCGCCCCAGGACGTTGGTCGTGTAGTCGGTGTTTCCCCAGAAGCACCGTGCCTGCTCGACGGTAAAGATAGTCCGTCCCTCACCGGCCAATCTGGAGAGAAACTCCGCCTCCCTGGGACCCAGTTCTGTTATATTTCTCGACACGAAACACACCTTTCAACAGTTGGTTTCGTGACGCAGTATAGCATACTTCTCGGTGCAGGGGAAATGGATGTGACAGCAGATGTCAGTATGTGGTCGTAGTGGGCGGCATCATAGTAGATGAGAAAAGATGGAGGTCGTTAACCATGGTGTTCATCCATCTCCGGGTAGAAGATCTTTGGAGCCGGCCGACCAGCCAGGGGGTCACGCATCGCCACAATGGGGCGTCCGCCCGAGCGGCGCATCTCCGCCAGGGCGGCCAGGTTCTGCCGGGCAAGATCGTAGTCAGGGTCACGCTTCAGCGCCCGGCGGAGCGCTGCTTCGGCCTCGTCGTACTGTTCCAGGTTGAGCAGGCAGATGCCCAGGTTACCCCACAATTGCGGGATCGTGTCGGCCAGGGCAAGCGCCTGCCGGAAAAGATCGGCGGCGCGGTCCCACTGCCGGGCAACCATTTCCTCCACACCTGCCAGGAACAGGTTCTCCTGCGCCAGCAGGTCATCAACGGTAAAGCCAGGTGGGCGCACGCTCAACTCGGTCTCTACCAACTGGCGAGCCAGGGCAACATCTTTGGCAATCCTGGAAGCCAGGCGGGGGTCGCGGTTCAGCGCCGCGCTACGCTCGTAGGCGCGCAGGCTCTGCACGAGCCGCCCGGCCCCCCGGCAGGTCTGACCGAAGTTATACCAGATGCGCACATCGTCAGGGGCAATCTGCGTGGCCTCCAGCAACGCCCGGTACGAATCCTCGTCACGCTTGAGCATACCGTAGGCCATTCCCAGGTCGCTGAGCGCCTCGGCCCGCTGGCGGTTGCGTGGCAGATGCGGCAACGCCCGTTCCAGAACGGAGATTGCACGCTCATGCTCGCCGGATATCAACAGCCGTCGGCCCTGGTTGAGCAATCCGTTGAGTTGAGCCGGGCTGAGACGTGCACTGGTAGAGCGAGCGGATTTTGATCTGCGCCGCCGGGAAGTGCGCTTCTTTGTCATGGAATACTTACCTGAGACTTACTCTCACCGTCTTCTTGTCCGGGTGCGCCTTCTGCGCCTCATCAAATGCCTCGTGCAGCAAGCCCTCAAAGTCGCGCACGGTGGCGGGTATCTCGCCCTCCCCGACGGTGGGATGCAACTCGGCCAACTGCGCAAATACCTCTGCCGGGGCGGTCACCAGCCCGTCCTCCACCAGCAGTTTGCGGATGGATTCGGCCACGCGCTCGTCGAGCACGTCCACCAGGCGGGCAATCTCGGCCGCGCGGGCGGCCTCGATCAGGCGCGAGAGTTCGTCGCCGCCGGCGCGCTCCAGCACGCGGCGCACTGCCTCGGCGCTCAGCCGCCGCCTCTGCTCCTGCAGCGCCCGCTCCAGGTCGCCCAGGAACGCTTCAACCTCGGCGGCCGGGGCGCGGACGGTCAGCGGCAGGCCGCAGGCGGCGCACACTGGCTGGGCCTCGACGTCCACCGCCGTCACTTCCGTCACTGGGCACGGACGCAGCCGCTCTTGAAGCCGTGCGTATCCCTCGGCCAGGTCCGCACCCACCGGCTCGCCCAACTCCATAATGGAGTTGAGTAACGCCAGTGCGTGCAGCCGCCGGGGTACGTCCTCCAGCCGCGCCCGCAAGTCGGCCATCACCCGGTAGGTGTCGCGATGGTGCTTCTGGTAGGCCGTGCGATAGCGGCTCTTCAGCCGCCCGAAGGAGTCGGAGACGGAGGGCCAGAGCGCCGGATTGCGCTCCAATTCCGCCAGCGATAGTTGCCCCAGCAACAGCATGCGGTCGCCGGCCAGTTCGCTGTCCTGCGGACGGAGGAGCATCGCGTCGAGGTAGGCCCGCGTCTCCTGAATCTCGGCCGCGTACCCGGCCAGACGGCGCAGCCGCGTGTAGGCGCTCACGTCCTCGCGCAGCGGCTCGGGCGAAGCGTAGTGCTCCTGAACCCGCTCGTGGAAAGCCTGGTACCCCTGCGCACCGGCCTGGCCCAAGGCGAGCATCCGGTCGAGCACCTCGCCAGCCTCGTCGGTCAGTTCGCCCTGCAGCGAGCGGGCCAGCGCCTCCAGTCCCCGGTGGGCCGTCTGCGCCTCCTGGCTCAGCGTTTCCATCGCGGCGCGGAGTGCGTTATCCTGGCGCTCAATCTCGGCCGGGTCGGAGGCGGCGTGCAGGTCGGGCTTGACCTCACGGGCGAAGGCTACTGTGTCGTTCCAACTGGGGCCACGGGCGGGGATGAGCGCGTCGAACCAACGGTTCAGTCCCAGTTTCCAGTCCACGTCCACCACGTTGGTCATCGTCAGCGCGGGCCTGGGCAAAGGCTGGCCCTTGCGTATCGTCAGCCGGTGGCCCGGCTTGAGTCTCAGTTCGACCCGTGGCTGGCCGTGGCGCACGAACGCCAGCAGGTACAACTGGATCAGCGGGTAGGGGAGGCCGTAGGGCACGCCGGACAGGCGCTCGTAGATGCGCCAGGCCGGCAGTTCCCGTCCCTGCGATTGGTATTCGTCCAGCATGGCGCGGATCAGGTCGAAGGCCCGGCAAGCGGTGGGCCTGAAGCCGGTGGGCCGGTCGGGGTGCACCAGGCCCAGCCCGACGCCGTAGTTACGCACGGCAGCGCGGGCGGCGGAGGTCTGCTGGCGGCCGAACAGGCCGCCGAACAGTTTGCCCGCGTCGTTGGGGTGCAGGAGGGAGCGCAACTTGCCCGCCTCGACGGGCAGGTCCCGGTAGGCCGCCGCCAGGAGGCGCTCGACGACGTACCCGACGTGGTGCTCCGTTCCGGCCAGCCCCATCGCCTCGCGCACGTCAATCGCCAGCCCGTCGCGGGTGACGACGGTGGCGGAGCGGTACAGGCCGGTCTGCTTCATCAGCAGGTCGCTCAGCACAGTCGTCCGCCTGGTCACCAGCCAGTCGCGCATCTTTTCGGCCTCCGGGCCAGTTCGATCACGGTAGTCCCGCTCCATGTTCTGCCAGGCCAGGTAGTCCACTGCAGCCGCGTGCGCTCCGCCCACCAGTTCGGAGGGGACGATCACAGCGATGCGCGGGTCTTGCAGGTCAGCTGGCTTCACGGCGTCGGGCTTGTGGCCGGTGAGGATGACGATGCGGAAATGGACGTCCTCGCCGGGCAGCGGCAGGCTCCAGTCCAGTTGCCAGTGTGTGGCCACGACGACCTCCCCGTTGTACTCCAGGTGTCGGAACTCGGCGCGGAGCCGCTTCATCTCGTTGGGCTCGAAGTCACCGAACAGCCCTGCCTGGCCCCCGGTCTCACGGGGGGTGAGAAAGAGCCCGTCGGTCCAGGCCTGGGCGACGGCGTGGGCGTCGCGCAGCGGTTCCTCGCGATAGCGGCTGAAGACTTCCACCGGCGTCGGGCCTTCCCCGCCGGTCACGACGAACGCTGCCCCCTGGTCGTCGAAGCGCACCTGGGGTAGTTCCCGCATCCGGGCCAGGACGTAGGCCACGGCGTCCTCGGCGCGCAGAAGGTCGGAGACGGTCAGCGTCGCCTGAGCCAACTCTTTCAGCGACAGCGGGCGGGGCCCTGTCAGGTACGCCAGGTGCCAGAGGAACAGCGTCGCCAGCACGTCCTGGGCCAGTTGCAGGTCGGTCTTCTCCAGCCCCAGGCTCTCCAGCCCCTCGTGGGCCACCCGGTAGGCGTCGAAGGCGGGCCGGTAGACGGTCGTGTTCAGACATTCGTGCAGGTGGTCGCTTTCCAGCAGGTCGGCCACGCGGATGAGGGTGTCGCAGTCGAGCAACCGCGGCCGGTTGAGCGCCTGCCAGAAGATGAGGATGCCGGAGCGGGCGGTGGGCAGATCGCGTTCGGTGATGCGGCGTGCGACGTCGAAGCAGCGCGGCTGGAAGGGGAAGATGTCGCGGAACTGGTCCTCGTTCAGGTCGCGGACGAAATCGAACATCTCGGCGTAGTAGTGGTAGTACTCGTCCACCTCCGGCAGTTTTTCGGGTTCCAGTTCGCGCACGCGGCGCGAGACGATGAGGTCGTAGTCGCGCTCGGCGCCGGCTAGAAGCGGCACGTTGATAAAGCGGTCGCCGCCGTGCTCGCCGCGCAGTTTAGCCGGCACCGCTGTCTGTGAGGCGACGACGGTGAAGATGCGCAGCCCCTCGCCCCTGGGCAGGACGAAGGCCATCGTCTCCAGCAAATCCTCATCTCGGGCTTGTTGTGAAGAACCACGAGGGCGTGACTTTTCCCAGCCCTCGTACTCGTCTATCACGAATAGCAGGCCGTCGTAGGATCCGCCAGGCAAATCCGGTGACGTCAACTGGTCGTAGATGTGGCACAACCGCGCCTTGACGGTCGAGGCCACCTGCGGGCGGATGGAGTGCTCGTCGCAGTAGGCCCGGAGGAGGTGTGTGAGCGCGGCGTCGCCCTCGTACTCGCGCAGCGCGCCAGGGGACTGGCCGGTCTGGCGCTGCACGTAGGTCTCGATGTCCCCGCGCGTCCCCTCCGGCTGCCCCGCGAACCAGTCCAGCAGGTCGTCGGCGAGCGTGAGCCGTACAGCGTCGCGCAGGCCGTGCTCCTTCAGCGAGTGTTCCAGCCTCTCCTCGATGACGTCGAACAGGGGGCGAGTGGCGACCGCGTCGGTCTCTGCCTCGCCGCGCAGGGAGATGACGACCGGGAACAGGCGGGTACCGCGCAGGCGGCGACGGTAGAGACGAATACCGTCGTCTTGTACCTGTTTCCACAGCGCGTCGTCGCCGGACAGGAGGCAGGCCAGCGTCGCCAGGAAGTGGGTCTTGCCGGCTCCGTACTCGGCCTGTACCCAAAAGCCCTGGCCTTCGCCCCGGGCCATGTGCTCCAGGATCTCCTCGAAGTGCCGTCGGATGCTATCCGTGAACACGTAGGTGCCGACGGTGGCCTCCGGTTGGGCGACGGAGCGGCGCAGGTCGAGCGTGGTCTCCGGTTGCGGCCGGGGACGGATGAGCGTGCGCAGCGGTACTCGTTCCATATTCTATCATCCTTGTACGACGTTCTTTTCCCCCACGGCCCGGCTCAACGCGGCAAACGTCGTCGCCGGAGCCAGGCGAACGAAATCCGGCAGCAGCGCGGGTGGGACGAACTCCGTCTCCTCGCGAGCCACCACCAGGACGACGGCGTGACTGTCGCTGACGAAGGAGTAGAAGGGCTGGAGGGGCACGCCGTAGCGCGCCAGCAGGGTGCAGCCGTCCACGGTGAGCACCTGCCGGGAGGCACGGGCGGCCCGGTCGTGCAGTTCTTGCTCGATCTGAGCGCGCAGCAGACGGCGGGCTTCGTCAGCGGCGTAGGGCGTGCGCGGAAGTCGCCCCGCCAGCGCGTAGAGGTTGAACCGCTGCAACAGTACCGGCGGCACCAATTCCTCCAGCGCGGTCAGATCGCCGTGCCACAGGTAGAGGTGCCGGCCCGCTTGCGTCGCTGCGGTGGGGCCTCGCGCCAAGCGCCCAAAAGTCTCGCGCAGATCATCCGGTGTCATAGCCGCAGCCTCCGGGCCAGCCACTCGTCCAACGTGTAGCGGGTGGTGACCTGCTCCAACTGATCCACGGCGACAAAACGGGCAATCAGGCCGCCGGCAGCCGCGTCGTGTAACGTTTCCCGCACTTCGGCCGGGGCGTGGTAGCCCACCTGCCACCACAGCGGGTCGGCCAGAATCCGGGCCAGCGAGACGATGCGAGGGGTGGGGGCGAACCGCTCGTGGAGCAGGATCAGGAAGGCGGTAGCGGGGCGGGGAATGAGGGCTTGTGTGAACCAGGTCTGCCCAATCCTGACGATAAAGCCCAGTTCGCGCAGTGTGCGGGTGAGGCGCTGGTGTGATTGGCGCTTGAACTCGCCGTAGGTCTCCTTGATGTACGTTCGGAACACGTTTCCTTGCAACTCGGCGCCCGGCGGTGCGGGCCGGATAAACCGCTCGATGAACGCGGCGACGACTGGCTCCTGGGAGAGTACACAGACACGCATCACGTCGCGGAGTACCTTCTCGTCCCCGTAGGCGGCCCACACCCGGCCGGCCGGGCCGGGGAGTTGGCGGTCAGGGAAGAACCAACGGCCGATCAGGTTGGTGTAGCGGCGGCGGGTCTGGGGGGAGTTCTGGGGTAGCGTGCTGAAGACGTGCTCCGCGAAGGCTGGGTACGAGTCGAAGCGCAGGCTGTCTTTGACGGCCTGGATGCTCTCATCCCAGGGGAAGTCTTGCAGGGTGGAAACCGCGCTGGACATTTGACGGCAATCAACTCGTGGAAGTTTGGGGCTCATGCTGCCACCGGCACGGACAGGCGAGTGATAAACAGGGGTTCGCGTTCAACGGGGATGGCTTCCTCATCCTCCTGCATGCATTCAATGTGTAGTGCTATGGCTTCTGCGATGTTGCTTCGTGCTTCCTCGACGGTGGCTCCAAAAGTGTGGCAACCGGGCAAGGCCGGGACGTAGGCGTGAAATGCGTCCTCGTCTGGTTCTATGACAACTGTGAACTGGTAAACCGTCGTCAGAGCACCCTCCATCAAACTGCTTTCCAGTTACACTACAATTCTAGCGCGAATTCGCAGTGTCGCAAAAGTCGCCCTGACGGCTAGCCGTCATTCTGAGCGTAGCGAAGAATCTCCCTCTGCTTTGGTGGAGGCCCTTCGCTTCCCTTCACTGTGCTCAGGGCAGGCCGCTCAGGGTGACAGGGTGAGTTTTGCGCTATTGCGTGAATTCTGTTATGGGTGTGGTGACCGCACCCCTACCTGGCGCCCAGGTCGGCCGATAAGCCGGGTTCTGTCGTGGGCGGTCATCTATCTGGGACGGCGGTTGCCCGCCGCCTCTAGCGGCCTACCCGAGGCTCGAACGGGACGGGCCGCCCCGCGCTGTTATCCGTCGGGTCTCAGACCCGACGGTAACAGTCTTGCCCCTGCTTGGCCTTGCTCCCGGTGGGGGTTGCCTGGCCGCCGCTGTCACCAGCGACGCCGGTGGTCTCTTACACCACCTTTTCACCCTTACCACTCTCACTCCCTTCCCCTCCCCCACCGGGGGAGGGGTGAGGGGAGAGGGCGGCGGTCTGTTTCTGTGGCCCCTTTCCGTCGGGTCGCCCCGCCTGGGTGTTATCCAGCACCGTGCCCTGTGGAGCCCGGACTTTCCTCACCTCGTGCCCCACCTCTTTCCCCCCCCGGTGGGGGGATGAGGGGGGGGAGGCGCGACCGCCTGGCCGACCTAGGCGCCAATCTTATGATAACACACTACCAGGGGCTGTCAAGGGGTGTCTCCTCCTGCTGCCCAAACCGCCGCCGGAGTTCGCCGGCCGCCAGGTCGCCGGCCGCCTCGATCACTTTGCCCAGGATGGGGTTGACCAACAGCGAGGTCACCGCTCCCGCGACCGAGGGCAGGTGCTGGAGGAACCAATCCCGCACCCGCTCCATCGCGCTCAAGTCGGGTTCCTCAGCGGTGGTTGCCTTTTCTAGCGTATCCACCTGCACCTGGGCCTCCTCTGCCAGTTCGGGCGGGGCCTCGGCTGCCACGCGCCCCCGCAGGTTGCTGAACAGAGCGTGCAGCGCCTCCAGGTCCGCCGCCGTCGTCCCTTGCGCATCCCAACGCTCAATGACGATGTCGCCTTTGCCAGTGTGCACCGGCCCGCTCACCGACCCGATGTGAGTCTCGAAACTATCGCCCGTGCGTCGCTTGGTCATCGTTCCTCCCTACTCTGGTGACGCATAATAGAGAATGTTGAACTCGGCCGTGCGCTGCGCGACGTTCTCGATGCAGAGCGTCACGCTGTAGGTGCCGCCAGGGAGCACCCGTCCCCGCTCGTCGTAGTAGGCTACCCAGTGCCGGCCCTCCGTCCCCTCGGTTTCCACGTCCCAGAAATGCTCCTCCCGCGCCACCTGCTGGCCGTTGCGGTTCCACACCGCCATCCACGCCAGCCCGTCGCGCATGCCCGCGTAGTCGAAGGCGGCGTAGACAATCTTGGTGTTCCAATCGAAGCGGTTATCCGGCGCAGTGAGGATCGGCGTGCCGTCCGGTTGCATACCCAGGGCGATGGTGACGTTGCCAAAGGCAGGAGGTGCTTCCGTTTCTCCCCCCGCCTCCCGAATCGTGAACCCCACGCGATCCTGCTCCTCGCCCGCTACGGTCACCGCTGCCTCGTAGTCGCCGGAGAGGAACGGCTCATCGGCCAGGGATTGGAAACTGATTTGTGCTGACCCCTCGGGCGCGTCGCTCCAGGTGATGGTCTGCTTCTGCAACAAATCGCCCTCGTAATACAGGGAGTGCACGACTTCCAGGCCCTGGCACATCCCCTCGTGCTCGTAACTCAGGTAGAGTACCCGCACGCCAGGGGCGAAAGGCTCATTCGCTGCGCTCGCCGGCTCCGGCACGTCGGATACCCGCAGGTTGGAGATGCGCGGTGGGGTCTCCAGCACGCGGAAGGGGATGGTGCTTACCACCTCCCCACCAGCGTAGATCAGCAGGCGGTAATCGCCCGCTTCCACGCCCTCTGGGCCGCCTCGCAGGACAGGCACAGTGACGTGGCCCTCGCTCCGTCCCCAGGGAACCTCTGGCTGCGTGGCCACGACTTCATCGTCACGCTGCACCTCCCAGTACCACTTCGTCTCCGGCGGCATCCCGTCCAGCGTGAACTCGGCGATGATCTCAGAGATGCCCAGGCAGAAGGTATCGCCGGAGTGTGCCAGGGTGCCCTCTTCCGTCAACCTCTCCCCCACCGCGGCCTGGGCCGCTACAGCGGGACCGACGGTGGACGTTGCTGTAGGAAGCGGTGAAGGTGTAGCCACTTCGCCTTCCGAGCGAAGGGCCACGGTGAGGAACAGGGCCACGATGACGAGCACTGCTCCGCCGATGAGCGCCCAGGCAAGCGGCGACAACGGGGCCGGCTTTTCCCTGCGCTCTAGCCGGGAGTCGATCAATTGACCATGGGCTAGCGGTTGCAGCGACGTGTCGGGATAGGTGCCCGTGGCGTCGTACAGGATGTTGGCCAGGAAGCGCATCCAGGCCCGCAGTTGGCTGCGCTCGCTCACGTCAGCGATCGCTGCACCGGCGCGCTGCGCGTCGGCGATGAAGACGCTCACATCCTCCGGAAATTCTTTCCTCGTCTCGCCCTTCTCCTTGCGGGCGACCAGCGTCTGGTACCGTTCCTGTAGTGTGTCGAAAAGATCACTCATAGCAGACCCCCTATCAAATGCGTGTACGACCGCTGCACTTTTTCAACTGCCCGGCGCAACTCCCGGTCGGCGAGGCTGAGGTAGCAGTCGCAGGTGCGACTGAATTCGTCGGCCAGGTCAGCCAATCCCTCGGCGCTGCACCTCTCCTCCCTCAGCCTATCCTCCACCTCGCGCCGCAGCAAGGCGATGCGTACGCCCCAGTCTGGCCGGGAGGCCGCGGTTCCCTCGCGGCAGGGGGATAGCCGGATATACTCCACGCTGCTCTCAAAATCCATCAGCCGGTCCACTTCGGTCTGACAGGATCGCCAACCTCGCAGCAACGCCCGCCACCCCGCCGGTTCCACTTCCGCGTGGCCGAGGGCAAGCAGGCTAGCGTAGAAAGGGGCGAAGGCGGTCAGTAGCTCGTGCAGAATGTGGTGCAGTTCCTTCCATTCCCCCAGTTGGGCCTGGAGCGTGGATAGCTGCTCGAGTACCTCCAGCAGTTGATCGCGCGTCTTTTCATCAGTGGAGAGCGCGCGTCGTAGCGCATCCGCGGCGCGCGTGGCTGCCAATTCCACCTTCTCGATGTGAATGATGTCGCCGCGCCCGGTGTGCACTGCGCCGGAGATGTCGCCGACCTGTGTTTCGTAGTCACCGCTCGCGGGCGTTTCTTCAGAATCGCTCATTTGTCCGTCCTCTCCTCGTCAACGGGTCGCAGGTCTTGTGACCACTGCTGACTGACCCCGCGCCACTTTAAGTCGCGCCCTGGTGGCAGGGAGCGCTCGTAGTCGGCGATGGTGTGCTCGTTAATCGCCCTGTGTCTGGTGGGCGATGGTGCGGTTGAACCACGCTTCGGCCCAGCCGGGGGCCAGTTTGGTGGCCTGAGTCGGATGTAGTTGTAGCGTAGACAAACGGTCACTTCGAGTTGATTATAGACCAGATGCTCAGGCTTTACAAATTGGCCGAGTTGTTGTAAAATAATGGCCACTGTAATCTATCAGTTGGAGGGATCAAGTATTGGCCAATACGAAGTCAGCGATCAAGCGCCTCCGTAGCGCGGAGCGCAGGCGACTGCGCAATCGGATACATCGTGGGCGGGCTGGTACTGCCGTCAAGAAGGCCCGGCGCTTGATGGACGAGGGCCGTCTTGAAGAAGCCCGTGAGGCGGTGCACGTGGCGGTCAGCGCGCTGGATAGTGCCGCTGAGAAGGGCATCATCCATAAGAATAACGCCGCCCGGCGTAAGTCGCGCCTGATGCGGCGCTTGAATCAGATCGAACGTGCCGCCTGAGCGACCACGTTACCGGTTGGAGAAGTTGTGATTCAATCGAGAGAGCACCGTTGCGTCGCGCAACGGCGCTTTTTAATGGAAGGGAATGACGTCGCCTTGATGGTGGGCGAGGAAGACTTGCGAGGATGAGCACATAAATTAGGAGGTGCAACAATGCAGATCAGCGGTTATGAGTTCCCTGACGACCTGTACTACGATAAACTTCATAGTTGGGCCCGGGTGGAGGGGGACGTCGTCACACAGGGTATGTCCAAGTTCGGCCAGGCGATCGCTCAGGAGATCGTCTTCGTCGAAGCGCCTCGCACTGGACGGGAAGTCGAGCAGGGGCAGACTTTCATGTCCATGGAGTCAGGCAAGTGGGTAGGGCGCGTCGCCGCTCTGGTCAGTGGCAAGATCGCCGAGGTTAATGAGGAACTGGAGTGGGAGCCCACGTTGGTCAACGATTCCTCCTACGAGGACGGCTGGCTGGTCAAGATTGAGATGTCCGACCCCGCCGAACTGGACAACCTGATGAAGGCCGACTCTCCAGAGATGAAAGCCTTCATTGAGGAGGAAGCGGAGAAGTACAAGGATATCCTGGGCTAGCAGGGCAGCAAGAGGGACTCACGAATGAAACTCTACCGTCTTGGCACCGTACCGTGGCAGGATTCGCAACTTCTGTACCACTCTCTGCCCCGCGTGGGCCGCGAGGGGGTGATCCTCTGCTCTCCTGCCACGACTTACGTCTGCATCGGCTACTTCCAGGACGTGGAGCAGGAAGTGGACGTGGAGTTCTGCCGCAAGAACGACATCCCCGTCTTCCGGCGGGAGGTCGGTGGCGGCGCGACCTACCTGGATGGCGAACAACTCTTCTTCCAGTTGATCATCCGTCGCGACAATCCGCTCGTCCCCGCTGGCAAAATAGCCTTCTACCGCAAGTTCCTGCAGGCTCCCATCGAGGCCTACCGGGCGCTGGGCATTCCCGCCCAGTACCGGGAGGTCAACGACATCGTCGCCAATCAGCGCAAGGTCTCCGGCTGTGGGGCCGGGGAGATTGGCGACTACTACGTCCTGGTCGGCAATCTGATCGTGGACTTCAACTACGAGATGATGGCCCGGGTGCTGAAAGTCCCCGACGAGAAATTCCGCGACAAGATCTACAAGACGATCTACGAGAATCTCTCGACCGTCAAGCGGGAGATCAAGCAGGTCCCGCCGAAAGAGGAGTTGTGGTCGCTGATGGCTGATAAGTTTGTCGAGATGCTGGGGCCGATGGAGGTGGAGACGATGGTGGACGAGGAGTGGCGCGCCAAAACGGACGAATTGGCGGTGCAGTTCCTCAGCGACGAGTGGCTCTATCAGAAGAGGCGGCCTCGTGCCGGTCGTGAGATCACCATCCGCGCTGGCGTACAGGTGAGGCAGAAGGTGTACAAAGCACCTGGCGGCCTCATCCGCGCCACGACCGAGGTGCAGGACGGCGTCATCGCCGCCGTTTCCCTCTCCGGCGATTTCTTCTTCTTCCCGGAGGAGAAACTGGCCGACCTGGAGACAGTGCTGGTGGGGGTGTCCGAAGCGGATGTGGAAGCGACCCTCGCCAGTTTCTACGAGGAGCACGGGGTGGAGAGCCCGGGAGTGGCACCGGCGGATTTTGCGCAGGTTTTGGCTTAGGCGAGATAACGGAATACGCAGGGCTTATAGGGATGTATCCTCATCCCCATGGCGACTTGGCAAGCCCGGTTTTTGTGGTATACTGTACTCTAGTAGAGTATTTTGGAGGTAGGAATATGCCGATCTACGAGTACCGTTGTGCCGAATGCGGAGAGATATTTGAACTGTTTGTGCGTTCGGCGGCCCGGCAGACCACTCCCACCTGTCCCAGGTGTGGGAGCCAAAGGGTGCAGAAGGCTATCTCGCTATTTGGCGTTGGGGGGACAGGCGGGGGCAGCCAGACGAGCGCCACCTCTTGCGGTCCCGGCCCCGTTTGAGGGACGAGCCGTTAGGGGGCCGTGAGCCTCCGATAGGGAGAAAGGTGAAATTAACTGATTTATCCGCCAAGGCCGATCTGCTGAGGCGTGTGCGACGCATCGAGGGGCAGGCGCGAGGAGTGGCGAGAATGATCGAGGAGGACCGTGACTGCCACGAAATCCTGCAGCAATTGGCTGCTATCCGCTCCGCTGCCCATCAGGCCACCGTCGCGCTGGTGCGGGTCTATGCCACCGAATGTGTGGCATCGGGCAGTTCGTCTGAGGAGATCGCCGACGCGCTGGCAACGGCGCTGTCGAGACTGGCGTAGAAGCAAATCGCAGGTTGCAGGCTACAGATTGCAAATTTCAAGACAAAGGAGTTAGAAGATGCCTCTGTTGAATAAAGAGATCGCAGAGCAGGTCAAGCAGGAACTGGCCGGCCTGGCTGGCCCAGTGCGGCTGGCGATGTTTACCCAGGAATTTAAGTGCGAGTACTGTGCTGAGACCCGGCAACTGGTCGAGGAAGTCGCCGCCCTCTCCGACCGACTGACGACCGAGGTCTATAACTTAGTCACTGACAAGGAGAAGGCCGAGGAGTTGGGGATAGACAAAATCCCGGCCATAGCCGTCACCGGCGCGGAGGATTACGGCGTGCGCTTCTATGGCATTCCATCTAGTTACGAGTTCACCTCCCTGCTGCACGCCATCCGCATGGTGGCGGCAGGGAAGCCGGAACTGAGTGAAGAGGGGATGCGGGCGCTGGCGAAGGTGACCGAGCCGGTACACATGCAGGTCTTCATCACCCCCACCTGCCCCTATTGTCCTGGGGCCGTGGTGCTGGCCCACCAGATGGCCGTCGCCAGCCCGATGGTGCAGGCGGACATGGTGGAAGCGATGGAATTTCCGCACCTGGCGATGAAGTACCAGGTGATGGGTGTGCCGCGCACGGTGATCAACGAGACCGTGCACATTGAGGGAGCCGCGCCGGAGCCGATGGTGATGGAGAAACTGTGGGAGGCGTTGGAAGCGTAACACTTTGAGGTGTAACAGGATGTTTGATTTCAGGCTGACGCAAGATCAACAGGAAGCACAACCACGTATGGATGCGGAGAAAAAGGATCAGGTCTACGATCTGATCATTCTTGGCGGGGGGCCGGCCGGGCTGACCGCCGCCATCTATGCCGGTCGTGCCCGATTCAAAACCCTGGTGCTGGCTGGTTCCCTCCCTGGTGGGCAGCCGGCCAACACCGACATCGTCGAGAACTTTCCCGGCTTCCCCGAGGGGATCAGCGGGCCAGAACTGGCCCAGCGCTTTCAGAGTCAGGCCGAGCGATTCGGTGCCCGGGTCGAGCTGGACGACGTGACGGAGGTAGACTTTTCTGCCCGGCCCTTCACCATCCGTACGTACAAGGCGGTGTATCAGGCTCGGATGGTGATCGTCGCTACCGGGGCCGTCCAGCGCCGCTTGGGGGTGCCTGGTGAGGATAGGTTCTTTGGGCGAGGCGTCTCCGTCTGTGCCACCTGTGATGGCTTCTTCTATCAGGACAAGAGGGTCGTGGTGATCGGCGGGGGCGATAGCGCCATCTCCGAGGGGATCTTCCTCACCAAGTTTGCTCGCGAGGTCATCATCATCCACCGACGCGACCAATTGCGGGCGACGAAGATCTACCAGGAGCGGGCCTTTGCGAACCCGAAAATCCGCTTCGTGTGGGATGCCGTAGTGGAGGAGGTCTTGGGGGATCAGACGGTGAACGGCGTGCGGGTGCGCAACGTGAAAACTGGGGAGACCTCGGTCATTGAGACCGATGGCGTGTTCATCTACGCTGGCCTGGAGCCGACGACAAAGATATTCGCCGGCCAATTGGAACTGGACGAGCGGGGGTACATCGTCTCGGACCGGCGTCAGCACACCAACGTGCCGGGGGTCTTCGCGGCTGGTGACGTGCAGGACCCCCTCTATCGCCAGGTGGTGGTCGCGGCCGGCACCGGTGCGGTTACGGTGATGGAGGCGGAGAAGTTCCTGGAGGAGTATCCCCAGGTTGGGGGGTGAGGGGTCTGAAACCTGCAACTCGAGCGAACGCATGGGAGGTAGATATGCTGAGCCGGGATTATAGGGAAGTTCCTGTGGAGCCCGCTGGCGAGGGAATCACTATCCGCTGGGTCGTCGGGCGGCCGGAAGGCGCGCCCAACTTCGCCATGCGGGTGATCGAATTTGTGCCGGGAGCGGTCTTTGCCCGCCACCAGCACCCTTACGAGCACGAGATCTTCGTGCTGGAGGGAGAGGGGGTGGTGGAGGGGCCGGAGGGGGAGGTTCCGATGCGACTGGGCGTCGCCCTCTACATCCCCCCCGACGAGCCCCATGGCTACCGGAACACCGGGGCGGGGGTGCTGCGGTTTATCTGTGTTATCCCGCACCAAGAGGAGTGACGCAATACGTAATACGCAGCATCGTATGATGGCCTGAAGGCCCGCCGGCCCAAACACTCCGTCCCTCCGGCGATGATCATCGAACTGGAGGAGGAGTTGGAGCAGGCGCGAGCCGAGACGGCGCAGGAGGGCTTACAATGACCATCGCATCTTTCGAGGGCAAGACGCCCTGCATCGGCGCGGGCACCTATATCCACCCCTCTGCCGACGTCTTCGGGGACGTGACCATCGGCCAGGGCTGCTGGATCGGGCCGGGAGCACGCATCCGGGGGGATTACGGCACCATCGTCCTCGGCGACTATTGCAGCGTGGAGGACAACTGCGTCATCCACGCCCGCCCCGGCGGGCAGACGACCATCGGCAACTGGGTCACCATCGGCCACGGCGCGGTGATCCACAACGTGCAGATGATCCACGACTATGCCATCATCGGCATGGGGGCGGTGGTCTCCGACTGGGCAGTCCTCGGTGAGTGGGCCGCGGTGGGCGAAGGGGCCGTCGTCCGGCAAGGGCAGGAGATCCCGCCGGGCCACATCGCCGTGGGAGTGCCGGCCCGGGTGCTGGAGAAGACAGTGAGCGAGGAATACAAGGCCCAGTGGACCCACTTTAAGGAGACCTACGTGGACCTGGCGCGGCGGTATCCAACGGGTTGGGTGCCGGAGGAGTAGCCCTCTGGTGGTTTCAGGTTTCAGGTTTCAGGTTGTGCGGGGCGAACCCGGGCTGGACGATGGGAACGGAGGGAGTGGATGACGCTGAGGCTGGGGGCCCATGAGTCCATCGCTGGCGGGCTGCACAAGGCGTTCGACCGCGCTCAGTCTGTAGGCTGCGATGCGCTGCAGATTTTCGTCAAGTCCAACCGCTCCTGGGCGGTGAAGCCACTGACCGAGGAGGACATCGCACGTTTCAAGGCGAAGGCTGTGGGGACGGGTATCCAGCCGGTGGTGGGCCACACCTCCTACCTGCTCAACCTGGCTACGCCCGACGAAGCGCTGTGGACAAAGTCACGCGACATGCTCATCGTCGAACTGGATCGGTGTGAGGCGCTAGATGTGCCTTATCTGGTGCTCCATCCGGGTTCGCACGTGGGCACAGGGGAGGAAGCAGGGCTGGCGCGGGTAGCGCAGGCATTGGGGGGAGTCCATGCCGCCACGCCGGGCTTCCGCACCCAGATTCTTCTGGAGACCACCGCCGGGCAGGGCACTAACCTGGGCTATCGCTTCGAGCACCTGGCCTGGCTGATGGAGCACACGCAGCAGGGAGAACGGCTGGGGGTCTGCCTCGATACCTGTCACGTCTTCGCTGCCGGCTATGAACTGCGCACGGTGGAGGGATACGCCGCCACGATGGAGGCCTTCGATCGGGTCATTGGCCTGGAGCGGCTCAAGGTGATTCACCTGAACGATAGCAAAGGGGACCTGGGAAGCCGCAAAGATCGGCACGAGCACATCGGCCAGGGAAACATCGGCCTGGAGGGGTTCCGCCACGTGCTGAACGACCCCCGGTTGGCGGTGCTGCCGGGCCTGCTGGAGACACCCAAGAGCGACGACCTGCACGAGGATAGAGAGAACCTGGCGGTATTGCGGTCGCTGGTAGGGGCAGGGCTTGCTCCGTAGTTATCCTTTCCCCGTCAGCGCCCACACGCGCCCGCCTTTCCCCGCCGCGCACAGTCCCGCCAGTGGACAACCAGCGCACTTGGTGTCACATTCGCCCCCCACCGGCCTCAGATAACCCATACGGGCCAGGTGCTCCAGCATCGCCTCGACCAACGCGGGCGTCGTATCCAGCTCGCGGGCCAGGCCGACCACCCGGTGGGTGCCCCCCGCCCGCAGCAACTCCAGCAGCCAGTTCAACATCGTCATCTACTCCCTGCCCCTTGCCCATTCTTATCCCGTCTTCTTGTCAGCTTGTAGCCTTGTGTCCCCTCGCTCCCCTGCTTCTTGCCTCTTGCCTCCTACATCTTGTGACTTGCGACTTGTGCTTCCCTGCCTCTCTGCTCCCCCGCTCTTCTACTCCCCTACTCTCCTGCTCCTCGCCTCCTCCTGCTGGACCGTCCAGTGCGCTAAGAGGCTGGCGGTCAGACTGGTGATGGGCGCGGCCAGGATCAGTCCTATGCTCCCCACCAGCGTGCGCACGATCTCCTCGGCGATGGGCTCCCGGTTGATCCGCCGCCAGAGCGGTTCTTGGTAGAGGGTGAAGGCTAACATCAAGGGCAACGAAGCCGCCGTGTAAGCCAGGACGAGCGTGTTGACCATCGCCGCGATGTGGTCCCGCCCGACGTTGAAGCTGCGACGGAAGAGGTCTGTCCATCCCAAATCGCGGTTGGCGTCGAGCAGTTCGAAGACTACCGATACCTGACCCACGCATACGTCGTCCAGTGCCCCCATTGACCCAATGATGATCGCGCCCAGCAGCAACCCCTGCAGGTTGGCATCCGGCCCCAGTTCCATGATTAAGTAGGAGCTCTCCTCCGCGGTCAAGCCAGTCATACGGGTCCAGCCCACGGACAACCAGGCCAGCACCCCGGTCAGCACCAGGCTCAGTACCATCCCGGCCGCCGCTGCGTGCGCCCTGGGGTTCCAACCGTAGATCAGGTAGTTGGAGACGGCCAGTAACAGGATAGAGCCAGCAATGCTCACGGCTACCGGGTCTCGGCCCGCTATGATCTGAGGGACGATGAAGGCAAAAATCACCACCAGGCTGAATAGCGTGCCCACCAGCGACCGCAGACCCTTGCCCCGGCCCACCAGTACGACCAGCGTCACAAACAGGGCCGCGATCCAGAGCAGCGGACCGGTGCGCACGAAGTCCGAGACGTAGAAGCGCTCGCTGTCTGGCCCTACCACCCGCTCCAGGTAAACCCGGTCGCCGGCGTGGAACAGCCGCTCTTGGCTGATGATGTTGACCGTTCCCTCCTCAACCATGACCTCCTGTCCAGCCAGGGATCCGCTTTCGACGCGCAGCAGCAACCGCTGGTAAGGTTGCGTACTGCCCCCGCCCAGCTCGACGGTGCCCTCCTCCACCACCTCGATCACGCGTGCGGACATCGTCTCCGTCTCGCCTGGTGCAAGGGATGGCTCAGATGGGGAGGGCTGCTGTCTCAGCCGGGGTACTACAATGACGATGACTACCGCCAGCACCGCCAGCAGGACCAGGCCGATGAGGAAGAAGCGCTCTAGTTGCGACACTATAACCCCCCCATTCCCGCGAGCCAGAAGATCACCACGCCGGCCGCCCAAGAGACCGCCAGCAGGAAGCCCAGGTTGAACAGAGTCCACCACCACGATCCGGACTCCTGACGGACGACGGCGACTGTCGCCACGCAGGGGACAAAAAGCATCTGCACCACCAGGAAGGCCAGCGCCGTAGAGGCGGGGAAGGTAGCCGCCATCGTCTCCGCCAGCCCGGCTTCCTCGCCCGTGCCGAACAGCACGCCCATCGTGGCGATGGAGTTTTCCTTGGCGATGAAACTGGTCAATAGTGCCACCATCAGCCGCCAGTCGAAGCCCATCAGCCGGCCTGCTGGCTCCAACCACCGGCCGATTTGAGCCAGAAAACTGGTCTCGATCTCCCCGCCTGGCAGCACCGAGAGAGCCCACACCACCACCGAGACCGTGAGGATCAGCGTGCCCGCCTTCTTGAGGAAGGCCAGGCTGCGCTGCCAGACCAGCAAGCCGATGGTGCGCCAGTTGGGGAGGTGGTAGAGGGGCAATTCCATAATGAACGCCGCCCGCTGGCCCCGGAATATGGTCTTGTTGATGAGCACGCCGGAGAGGGCCAACACCACCAGCGCCAGGAGGACCAGCCCCCAGGAGACCAGCGTGGCAGCAGAGCCGAAGAAGGCCGGGGACAAGAAGGCGACCACCGCCATCCGGGCCGTGCAGGGGATCAGTGGGGCAAGCAGGATAGTCAACAGGCGCGCGCGGCGGGATTCGATCACCCGGGCACCCAGCACCGCAGGGACGTTACAGCCGAAGCCCAGGAACAGAGGCAGGAAGGACTTCCCGTGCAATCCCATCAGGTGCATAAAGCCATCCATCACGTAGGCCGCCCGGGCCATGTACCCAATATCCTCCAGTGCGCCCATCACGGCAAAGAAGATGACCAGGATAGGCAGGAAGGTAAGCACCGCTCCCACTCCGCCGATGGCGCCATCCACGATCAGATCGGAAAGCCAGGTGGGGGCTCCAGCCAGCCCGGCGCGCGCCAGTTCTGCCAGCCCGCTCACCACGTAGATATTGAGCATGTCCTGCAAGGGTGCGCCAATGGTGTAGGTCAGCCAGAAGATCAGACCCAGGATGCCCGCCAGGATCAGAAGCCCCCACAAGGGATGGGTGGCCCAGCGGTCCAGCCGCTCCGTCAGGCCGATCTGGCCGGCTTTGGGGCGGGTCACGGCGGCGCGGATCATGCGCCCGATCCACTCGTAGCGCCCGCTGGCCACGGCCATCAGCGCGTCGTCGTGGGCTCGCAGGACGTCGTGAACCGCCTCCCAGCGCTCGTCCGGCATACATTCCCGCATCATGCGCGTGATTTCCCGATCCCCCTCCAGCAGTTTCAGCGCCACCCAATCCTGCGGGTAAGGCTGGGGTACATACCCCTCAATCAGCGCTTCGATCTTGGCCAGCACATCCCTGTGGTCGGCGCGGATCTTGGGGCGCTTGGGTGTGTAGACGTAGCTATCACGCGCCACTGTGTCAATCGCCCTCACCAGTTCACGGACACCGACGTTCCTGGCGGCGACCATAGGCACCACCTTGACGCCTAGCGCCGCCTCCAGCACCTCCGGCTCGATGCGGAATCCCTCCTGCTGGGCCACATCCATCATATTCAGCGCCACGATGACCGGCGCGGGCAGCGGCATCAACTCCGCCACCAGGTACAGGCTGCGTTCCAGTATCGCCGCGTCCACCACCACGACCACCACGTCGGGCCGTTCCTTGATGATGAAGTCGCGGGCGATGACCTCCTCGGAGGAGTTAGCGGTCAGGCTGTAAGTGCCGGGCAGGTCAACCAGCCGGTAGGTCGCCCCGTTGAAGGCGAACGTGCCCTCCTTCCGCTCGACCGTCTTGCCGGGCCAGTTGCCCACGTGCTGATTGAGGCCGGTGAGCAGGTTGAAGAGCGTGGACTTGCCCACGTTGGGCTGCCCGGCCAGGGCGACGGTGATGATGTTCTCGTCAGTCATTTGCGCAACATCCTCACCTTGCGCGCCTCGCCGCGCCCCAGGGCCACGCGCGTGTCGCGCAGAAGCACGATCAGCGGGCCGTGGCCGAAGTTCTGCAGCATCCTCACCTTCGCCCCCGGCGTGAAGCCCAGTGATGCCATGCGACCCAGTACTCCGCGCCCGCCGAGTAGCTCAGCTACCACTCCCTGCTCGCCGGGGTGTAGAGCGCTCAGGGCAACCACTTCGTCCTCTGGTGTGGACGATAGGGCTGCTCGGTGCCTCTTCGATCTATGTCTCATTTCTGCTTTGTCCTCCTGCTTTGTTTTGACACTGGGCACAGTAGCCGCTCAGGTGCAGATGGACACTGGTCACACACACCCCTTCCCGCTCGCTCAATTCCTGCTGGATCCGTGCTACCAGGGGGGAGTCGAACTCGATCACCCTGCCACAGCCCACGCAGGTGAAGTGATAGTGCGGTTCGTCTCGCATCGGTTCGTAGTGACCGTGCTCCTCACCCAGGCGGTGCTCCTCCACCAGTCCCATTTCCTTAAGGACAGCCAGCGCGCGATAGACTGTCGCCAGGCTGATGTCGGTGTTGTGAACCCTGGCCCGGTCGTAAAGCTCTTCAGCGTCCAGGTGCTCGTTGCTCTCCTCCAGCACCTCCAGAATCAGGCGGCGCTGGGAGGTCAGCCTCCGGCCCGCGGCTCGAAAGACGTCTCGCAGATGCTCTTTCGGCTCACTCATTTCTCACCTTCTTGGTGCGAATGCTTCGCATTAACAATTATACACACTCCACGTCATTTGGCAAGTGAGACCTGGTATTTCTTTCGCGTGACACTCGTCACCCTGCCGGGAGTATTCACAGGATGAGGGGTTTGCCCCACCAGCGCCCGGTTTTTAAGGTTATCCCCCTTGACAAAGTCCTTGTCCTCTATTACAAATGGGCCTACCAAGGAAACCTCGGAGGTCTTTGGAGGGAGATAATAAAATGCCCATTCAGCAGACTATGTAGAGTAGGTCTGACTATGTAGAGATAAGGAGTTTAGGCTATGCCCAAGATCACCTTTATTGGAGCCGGCAGCACCGTTTTCGCTAAGCGCCTGCTGGCTGACATCTTTAGCTTTCCCGAACTGGCCGATCCTACAGCCACCATTAGTCTGCACGACATTGACGAGGAACGGTTGCACACTTCGGAGGTCGTGGCCCACAAAGTAGCCCAGTTCCTGGACGCTCACCCCACTATTGAGGCCACCACCGACCGCCGGGCAGCCTTGGAGGGCGCCGACTACGCCATCTGCATGATCCAGGTAGCCGGCTACAAGCCAGGCACGGTGATTGACTTCGAGATTCCCAAGAAATACGGCCTGCGCCAGACGATAGCCGACACTCTGGGCATTGGCGGCATCATGCGTGGTCTGCGCACCATCCCCGTTTTGCTGGACATGTGCCGCGACATGGAAGAGCTGTGCCCCGACGTCACATTCCTGAATTACGCCAATCCCATGGCCATGAACTGCTGGGCTCTCAGCCGGGCCAGCAAGATCAACACGGTGGGACTGTGCCACAGTGTTCAGGGCACGGCCCAACAACTGGCCCGCGACATCGGTGTACCCATCAAAGAGATCAACTACCTGTGCGCGGGCATCAACCACATGGCTTTCTACCTGCGCTTCGAGCGCAAGACGGAGGAGGGTGTTGAGGATCTCTACCCGCGCATTCGCCAGGTGGTGGAGGAGGGCCGGGTGCCCGACTGGAACCGGGTGCGCTACGAGATGCTCACCCGGCTGGGCTACTTCGTCACCGAGTCCAGCGAGCACTTCGCCGAGTATACACCCTGGTTCATCAAGCGGGATCGGCCCGACCTGATCGAGCGCTTCAACGTTCCGCTGGACGAGTACATCCGGCGTTGCGAAGCCCAGATCGGCATGTGGGAGGTTATGCAGGAGAAGCTGGAGAACTCTGACGTCTCCTTCGAAAAGGCCATGCGCGAGATACTGGGAAACGTCCGCGAGGCACTGGGAAGCACTAACGTCCTCCTCGACTTCTTCGAAGAGGTCTTCACGATGAAGCTCAGTGGCGAATATGCCCCGCTGATCATTCACAGTATGGAGACGGGCGCCCCCCGGGTGGTCTACGTCAATGTGCCCAACCACGGCCTGATTGACAACTTGCCCCCAGGCTGCATCGTAGAAGTCCCTTGCGTGGTGGACAAGAACGGTGTGCAGCCCACCCGCATTGGTGCCCTGCCGCCGCACCTGGCAGCGCTGATGCAGACCAACATCAACGTGCAGGCCCTGACGGCAGAAGCGGCTTTGACTCGAAAGCGGGAGTACATCTACTACGCCGCCATGCTCGACCCCCACACCGGTGCCGAACTGGACCTGGACCAGATCTGGAACCTGGTGGATGAGCTCATTGAGGCTCACGGTGATTGGTTGCCAGCCTATCGTTGATTGCGCTTGGTCCTTCGAGACGCTGCTCCTGCCCCGCTGCCACGTGTTGCGCTTGCCTGATCTGAGCGATCGCGAGCGGGATGGACTGGCGCAGATTATCAAGCGGTTGCTAACCAAATATGACAACCTCTTCGAGGTCTCGTTCCCCTGCTCCATGGGCTGGCACGGCACGCCGACCGGCCCTGCGACGGGTTCAGGGGACACTGGCGACGATTACCCGCACTGGCAACTTCACGCCCACTTCTACCCGCCACTGCTGCGCTCTGCCACCGTGAAAAAGTTCATGGTCGGCTACGAGATGCTCGCCGAGGCCCAGCGTGACCTGACGGCGGAGCGGGCAGCAGAACGGCTGCGGGCGTTGTCGGAAACTCATTACAAAGCGAAGCGGGAGACGTGAAACGTGAGGCGCGAGTCAAGAGAAACCAGGTCTGGCGGAAAAAATCAGGTCCCAATGGAATTTGAACGCCGCTTCGGCGCCCCCCCCGTCTTCGTCGTGCGTGCGCCGGGGCGGGTTAATCTGATCGGGGAACACACCGACTATAACGATGGTTTTGTACTGCCGATGGCGATTGACCGCGCGGTGTGGATGGCGGTGCGGCCCCGCAGCGACCAGCGCATTTTATGCCACTCTCTCGATTTTGATCAGACAGTGGAATTCTCGCTGGAGAGCGTGGGACAGGTTTCCATACCCGCCGCAGGACAGGCGGGTTTCCATGCCCATCGCAGGACAGGCTGGGGAGAATACCTGAAGGGAGTTGCCTGGGCCTTGCAGGAGGCGGGTTACACGTTACAGGGCTGGGAGGGCGTCGTCGCTGGCGATGTGCCGATTGGCGCTGGTCTCTCCTCTTCGGCCGCGTTGGAAATGGCCACAGCCCAGGTCTTCGCCGTGGCGTCGAGTTTGCCGTGGAACTCAACGACGATGGCGAAGATCGGGCAGCGCGCGGAGAACGAGTGGGTGGGGGTCAACTGTGGCATCATGGATCAGATGATCTCAGCAGCGGGCAAGGCCGGCCACGCCCTCCTGATTGACTGCCGCTCGCTGGAGACGCGGCCCGTGCCCCTGCCGCCCGGCACGGCTGTCGCAGTGTTGGACACTGCCACCCGGCGGGGACTGGTGGATTCGGCCTATAACGAGCGTCGTGCCCAGTGTGAAGCCGCTGCACGCTTCTTCGGCGTCCCTGTCCTACGCGACGTCAGCGTGGCCCAGTTCCGGGCCCAGGCCGACCGGCTGGACGACCTGACTCGCCGCCGTGCCCGCCACGTGGTGACAGAAAATACCCGCACCTTGCAGGCCGCGGGGGCTATGCGCCAGGGTGACGCCGTCGCACTGGGCCAACTGATGAACGGTAGCCACGTCAGCCTGCGAGATGATTTCGAAGTGTCGAGCGATGAACTGAACGGTATGGTGGCATGCGCCTGTCGCGAAGACACCTGCTACGGCGCCCGCATGACTGGCGCTGGTTTTGGTGGCTGTGCCGTGGCCCTCGTCCGCGCCGACGCCGCCCGCGCCTTTGCCGCTGCCGTCACCACCTGCTACCAGGCAACCACGGGCATCGCACCAAGCATCTACGTCTGTAGGGCAACGAATGGCGCGGAAGTGGTGGAGAGGTGGGACCTGTGAGGAAATGCTTGAAAGAAGGTGCAGCATCTCCTGAATCCGCGAAAGGACCTCCCGCGCCGTGCGGCACGTCTCCAGGAGGATGCGCGGGGCGAGGTAAAGCGGCACGGTGGCGGGACCCCTTGCTGCTCAGGGGCGGAAGAGCACCAGCCCCACTTTCATCCGCTCTAGCGCTTCCTCCGCGTGATAGGTGACGATGGCGCTCGGATCATTGAGGGCGGCACAGAGGGCGGGGATGGCTTCTTCGGGCTGAATGATGCTCAGGGCGCGGGCTGCCCCCGCCCGGGTAAGGACCTCTCCCTCCTGCAGCGCAGCAATGAGGGCCGGGACGGCGGGTGGGCCGATGTGAGCCAGGCTATCGGCGGCGATGCGGGAAACGAAAGGGCTGGGATCGGCCAGGCAGCGCACCAGCCCCGCCACGGCGTCCTCAGCGTGCAGTTCTCCCAGCCCCTGCACGGCACAGGCACGTACGTCGGGATCGGGGTCGGCCAGTGCGGTGATGAGCAAATCCCGTGCAGCCTGGGTGCCAACGGCGGCCAGGGCGCGGGCAGCCCACCAGCGGCGGTCGGGGTCGGCGTCGACCAGCAGGTCGCGCAACGGGGGCAGCACTGCGTCATCAAGGCTGCGCCGTGAGTTCTCAGCCGAACTGTGCCCCAGCGCCAGCACGGCTTCCTCGGTGCGGGCGTCGTCGCCAGCGGCGATACTGTCCAGAAACACCTTGAGCGCATCAGGCATTCAGCTTCTCCTGCGATATGGGTTCGCCCACGACGCGGACGAAGGTCGCCAGGTCCGGTGGCGCGGCGAAGTGAATTAGGTGGGCCAGGCATTGGCAGTCGGAAGCGCCGAAGCGGGGTACAGGGAGGGAAGCACCGGGGAGTCCGAACAGCGCCTGGGCCCAGGCGCATTCCCGCTTCCGGGTCCCGATTGCGTACCAGATTTCAACAGGCCGGGCATAAGCCCGCAGATAATCCACGTGCCAGTGCAGGGGTTTGGATGGGCACAAGTGCCGGGAAATTCGGGCAACCAGTCCGCCTGGCCCGTGGGCGCTGCCAGCGTAGGCATACCAGCCAGCCGGGAATTGGAAGTGGCCCAATCGCCCGACGCCGATGGTCGCGGGACGTGGCAGCCTCAAAATCAGCACATAAGTCCCAGGCTGGTCAGGAAGCATACATCCGGCGCTGCCATAAGGCCCCGGCGCTCCAGGACATGGCACATCCCAGGGCCAGCAGCACTATTCCCAGGGCGTCCATGGCGCGGATGGCGTGTTGCTCGTCGAAGTGATAGAGCACCGGACCCTCGTAAGGGTCGGGCAGGATCAGAGCGAATAGCCCGCCCAACAGCAGCAGCATGGCCAGTGCTGCCAGCAGGATCACCCGCCACTGGAGCATGGGGCTACCCGGCTGGCGGCGGAACCGGCAGATCCTCGACGGCCACGCTGATCCATTTATCCCCCTCTTCGATGAGCATCACCGGGATGTCATCGCGGATGGGGTACTTGCGGCCGCAATCGGGCTCCTGGCACACGAGCCAGCAGTCATGGGCCAGTTTCAGTTGGCCGGGGTCGTCGCCAGGCTTGCGGGTCTCGCCGCTGACGCAATAGGGGCAGCGCAGGATCTTCAGCAGGTCTTCGTCTACCATCGTATCGGTCTCCTTGGATGAATTTTGCTGGCATAGTATAGCACAAGTGAAGATAGCGTCAATGTGGCGCGGAGTTTCAGGTTATTGGCTCGTCATTGGCCCGGTGCTGACGGTGCTTCTCGCTATTTGAACGGAGTCGTGGTAGGGTAGGGCGTGGCTGTGGGGGCGGGGGTCTGGCAGAGACGCGCCTCCTTCAACGCGGAGGCGTATTCCGAGGCCGGAGCGCCGACGTCAATGGCGTATTCTAGCATCATCTCAGCGTCCACGCAGCGTCCGGCACCCAGGTAGGCCTGCCCGAGCGCACCGAAGAGGTCGGCGATGGGCTGGTCGGAGTGGACGATTAGGCTGGTGTCGCCAGCCTGCACCAGCGCGCGGGTGGCCTCGAAAGAAGTGACTGCCTCCTGCCAGGAGCGATCCGCCACGTAGGCCCAACCTAGCGCGAACCAAAGCAGGGCTGGCGGCTCGGGAGTGGCCTTGATCCCCTCGACCAGTACCCTGATGGCGAGGCGGGGCTTGTCCAATTCGATGAGTCCCCAGCCACGATAGTAGTGGTGCAGGGGATCGTCGGGGTGGGCGGCGGCGTACTCATCGCTCAGCCTCAGCAGACGGCCGGCATTGTGGGTCGCGCGGGCAGCCAGCCAACGGGAGCGAAAGGTCTCTGGCTTCAGGTCAGTGTCCAGGGCCAGGGCCTGGTCGAAGGCTTCCAATGCCTGGTGGGCACGGCCCAGCAGGCGTAGCGTCTCGCCACGCAGCGCATAGGCGGCGGCGTCGGCAGGGTCGGCCTCCAGCGCAGCATCGGCGTCGGTCAGCGCCGAATGGAGTTTCCCCTGCGCCAGGTGAACGGTGCCGCGTGCGACGTAGGCTGGCGCGAAGTCGGGCACCCGTTGGATAGCCCAGGTAAAGGATTGCAGCGCGCCCTCGGTGTCGCCTGCTTCCTGGTGGACCATCCCTTCCTCGTAGTAGGTCTGCGCAGCGATGGAGAAAGGAGTGGGGGTAGGGGTGGGGGTGGCGGCCCGGGTGGGAAGCCGCTGGGGTGTGGCGGACGGGGGGGCGCAAGCAGCCAACAGCAGCGGCAGGAGGAAGAGGCGGATGAGGTGTGATGTACCTGCCAGCCACCACCGTGGCGCAATGCATTGGGGGGCTGCAAGATAAGGCTCACGGCCTTGTGGATTCATGGCAAGGTTATTGTACCCCCATTGAATGGAGTGTCAAGAGGCCCCTGCTGGTTGGTTAGTCAGTTGATTGGTCGGTCAGGAGGGGTAGGAGGCGGTCGAGGATGACGTCGGCGACGGCGGCCTTGCTCATCAACGGCAGTTCCTCCACGCTGCTGTCCCGCCCGATCAGCACTACACGGTTGTTCTCCGCACCAAAGCCCGCATCCGGCGCAGTAATGTCGTTGGCGACGATGAGGTCCAGGTTCTTGGCCGCCAACTTGGCGCGGGCGTTCTCCACCAGGGCCTCGCTTTCGGCGGCGAAGCCGACCACGACGCGGGGGAAGCCGGTCTCTGTCCACTGGACGGCGACGGCGGAGAGGACGTCCGGCGTGCGAACCATGTGCAGGTTCAGATCTCCCTCTTCCTTCTTGATCTTCTGCGGAGCGGCGGTGACCGGGCGGTAGTCGGCCACGGCGGCCGCCATCAGCAGCGCATCGGCTTGTCTCACGGCGGAGATCACACCATCGTGCATCTCCTGGGCGGTGGTGACGTCCACCCGTTCCGCCCCCACCGGCGTAGGCAGGTGTGTGGGGCCGGTGATGAGCGTGACTGCCGCTCCCCGGTCCAGCGCCGCCTGGGCCAGGGCGAAGCCTTGTTGGCCGGAGGAGGGATTGCTGAGGAAGCGAACCGGGTCGAGCGGCTCGCGAGTGGGGCCGGCTGTGACGACGACCCGCCGTCCGGCCAGGGGGCCATCCCGTCCCAGCACCAGGCGGATGTGGCCCAGGATTTCGTCGGGCTCCATCATGCGGCCCTCTCCTTCCAGGCCGGAGGCCATTCGCCCGCGGACCGGGCCAGCGAAGTGGACTCCCCGCTCCCGCAGCGTGGTGACATTGGCCTGGGTGGCCGGGTGGGTCCACATTCCGGCGTCCATCGCCGGGGCCGCCAGCATCGGGCAGGAGGCAGCCAGCGCCAGAGTGGTGAGGATATTGTCAGCCAGGCCCGTCGCCAGTTTCGCCAGCGTGTTGGCGGTGGCTGGGGCAATGACCAGCAGGTCGGCGGCGTGGGCCAGCCCCACGTGGGCGATGTGGGTGGGCAACCCCTCACTGGACGTGCGCCACATGTCGGTGTAGGCGGGCCGGCCGGTCAGCGCCCCGAAGGTCAGTGGCGCGACGAAGCGGGTCGCCGGTTCCGTCATCACCACGTCCACCTGCGCCCCGGCCTGGGTCAGGTGGCTGGCCAGCGTGCCGATCTTGTAGGCGGCGATGCCGCCGGTGATGCCCAGGATAATACGCTTGTCTTCGAGTAGGGGGACGGGTTCCATTCGCGTACCCTCAAGAATTTTCGAGTTGCCTCTCTGCCCAGGCTAACAACCGCTCGGCATGGGTCAGCATATCCCGTGCCATCGAGGCGGTGACGGGCTCCTCACCGTACTGGGCTGTGGTCTTGCGCTCCAACAGCCGGCGCAGATGTTGTGCCGCCCGCTGCACCCCCTCCAGTTCACTACCGTGGGCCAGTAGCAGTTCTACGACAGCCGCGTGATCTTCGTCTCTGGCCACCACGCCGGCCATCCTCGCCACCACTGCGTCGGCGGCAGCGATAGCGCAGGTGGGGGCGATGGCGGCCACGGCAGCCCAGTCCTCCTCTGCGGCGGAACGTTGCATCGCCCGCCGGGTCTGTTGGGCACGCCGCAGGTAGTTCCGCCAGGCGGCCGGCCCAACCGCATGAATGCGCGCCGTGTCGGAGCGCCGAGTGCGCCGTCTGGCCTTCTTGACCATCACGACATATTCTTTCAACGGGCTCAGGCCGGCGCCTGCCCACGCAACAGGCGCCGGGGGAACGTGCCTCTGACAACTACGCCGTCCCGTAGGGCCTCCACTAGCCACTTCTCGCCGCGCTGTACCCTGGCGGCCAGTTCGCCCCTGGATAGAGCCTGAACCGAGATCACCCCGTAGTGCCTGAGCATGTCCGCATCGCGCTGCCACAGGCATTCGGCGGCCCGGCAAGCGTCGTCGGCCGTGGGTGTCACCAAGAGGATGTCCAGGTCGGAGCGCCAGGTATCCTCCTCCCGTGCCACGCTGCCGTAGATCAGCGCCGCATCCAGGGGAACGTCCATCCCGGCCAGCAGTTCGGCAACGGCGGCATCCCGTTGAGCCTTCTCTGCCGCGAACAGGGGACGCAGTACCCGTTCTATCAGGGCGTGGTGCTCGTTCAGGCGGTAGTAGTGGGCACGTCCGGCCACGCGATAGAGCACGATCAGCGTGTCGGCTAACTCTTTCAAGGCCCGGTGAGTGGGCGTCTCCCCCATCCCGATGGCGCGGGCGATCTCCCGCCCGGTATGCTCGCCTTCGACGGTGCAGAGATAGCGCAGGATTCTCAGCCGGGCCTGGCTGCTGAGCAGGTCGTCCAGTGGGTGGGTATAGCGCATGGTTCTTACCTCGTTTTCACCTCTCTGTGTGCTAATTATAGCACATAGCCCTGAAAGGTGCAAGTAGAGTTTCCCACTCCTACCGGTTCAGTTCGTAGATGATGCGCAGGCCGTGCAACGTCAGCCACGGGTCCACCACGTCTATGACCTCCGTCTCGCGGGCGATGATCTCCGCCAGGCCCCCCGTGGCGACGATGCGGGTCTGGGGCCCCAACTCGGCCTTGAAGCGGGCCACCATTCCCTCTACCAGACCGACGTAGCCAAAGAGTAGGCCGGATTGGATGCTGTGGGCGGTATTGCGCCCGATAGCCGACGGCGGGCGGGCCAGTTCCACTCGGGGCAGTTTGGCGGTGCGCTCGAAGAGGGCCTGGGCGGCGATGCCGATGCCGGGGGCGATGGCCCCGCCCAGATAGTCCCCCTCCGCCGACACAGCATCGAAGGTAGTGGCAGTGCCGAAATCCACCACGCAGGCCGGCACGCCGTAGAGAGCCCGCACGGCGGCGGCGTCCACCACCCGGTCGGCTCCCACCTCCCGTGGGTTGTCGTAGCGGATGCGCACGCCGGTCCGCACCCCCGTGTCCACCACCAGCGGCGTCTGCCCCAGGTAGTCCTGGCAGGCCTGCACGAAGACTGGAGTCAGCGGCGGCACGACGCTGGCGATGGCGATGTCGGTCACCTGCTCGGGCCGATAGCCCCGGTGGCGGAACAGTTGGTCCAGCAGGATGCCGTACTCGTCGGGCATTTTCTCGTGAATTGTGCGGATGCGCCAGTGCGGCTTCAGTGTCTCTCCTTCGTACAGCCCGAAGGTGATGTTGGTGTTGCCGATGTCTATGGCGAGTAGCATTGGTCTCTCCTTGTACAGGTGTGCAAGTTTGCAAGTGGACAAGTGTGGGATGGGGAGGCGTGGGGCGGCAAGGGGAGCAGTGGATCGCTTCCTTGCTGCCGTCTCGGTCGCCTCGGCGATCCCAGCGGCACCGGAAAGCGGTGCATTGGGTTGTTGTCGAGTAAGACTCACAGCCGCGCAGGTCCGTGGCGGAGGTATTGTAGTCAGGGTGGGCGGGATGTCAAGGAAGCCGCCGGACCGCATCACGGCCGGCCGAAGTCGGCGATGAAGTAGTAGCCCCAACTGGTCTCGGCCACGCCCACGCCGATTTCCGAAAGATGGGTGGTGAGCAATGTGCGCCGGTGCGGATCGTTGGGTGGCACCTCGTCCATCCAGATGTCCACCGCGCCCTGGGGTGTCTTTCTTTGTGCCCAACACTCCGCCCAACTGGCGGGTTCGTAGCCTGCGCGCAGGATGCGCGTCTTGATGTTCGAACCGTCAGAGCCGGTGTGACTGCACCAGCCGCGCTGGGCGCAGTCGTTCGCCTGCCCCTGGGCCGCCAGCGCCAGCGTCTCGTTGTAGGCCAGCGGCCCCAGGCCGTGCTGAGCGCGCACTTCATTGATCAGCCGCACCGTTTCGTGGGGCCAGGCCGCGACGTCAGCGGGTGGCGGGGCGGCTGGCGCGGTGGTCGGCGGGGGTGACGTGCCGACGGCATCTGTGGTCGGGCTGCGGGTTGGGATGGGCGGCGGTATCGGCGTGGCGGTGGGCTCCGGCGCGCGCGCCACGGCCGGTGCGTCCAGCGGGAGCACCAGTTCCTGGCCAATCACAATCAGGTCGGCGTCGGCCAATCCGTTGACAGCCTTGAGCGTCGCTGCTTTCAGGCCGTAGGTCCGGGCGATGCCGACCAGCGTCTCGCCTGCTTTCACTACGTGCACGACCCAGAAGCGCGAGGCCCCCTCCCAACCAACTCGCGGGGGGATGGAGAGCACCTGTCCCACCTTTACGACGGCGGAATCGCCCATTCCGTTCTGGAGTTGGATCGCGGCCATCGGCACGTCGTACGCTGTGGCCAGACCCAGCAAGGTGTCGCCGGGTTGGACGGTGTGCTCGACGAGACCGTGTTCGACGGGCGGCGGGTTCGTGGGGATTGGGGCGGAGTCTGGAGGGGAGGTGGGTGTGGGGGTGTGGGGGTGTGGGCGGGGGGGCATGGTGCTCGTGGCCGCTGGAGCGGTGGGTGTGGCCCGGCCTTCCACGATCTCAGCCCTGCAAGAGGTCAGCAGGGTGGGCAGAAGGTAGAGAGCGGTCAGGGCAACAAGAAAAGCGATGCGTTTGCTCATACGCTTGTGGTGCAACCTTTTCCGACCGGGACAGCGAAGGGGCGTTTGGTTGGTTGGGATAGGGTCACGGTCTGGTTAGGATCATTCAATCACCACGTCGTCCAGCCCCTCCTCTGGCTGAGGGTAGCTCATGTCTAGACCTTCCAGCGTCTCCACCAGGACAGTAGCCACCACCAGGTTGCGGTACCACTTGCGGTTGGCCGGGACGATGTACCAGGGTGCCTGCTCGGTGCTGGTCTTGCTGAGGACATCCTCGTAGGCTCGCGTGTACTCCGGCCATAACTTGCGCTCATCCAGGTCGCCCAGGTGGAACTTCCAGCGTTTGTGCGGCTCGTCCAGCCGGGCCTGCAACCGCTCCTTCTGCTCGTCCAGGCTGATGTGCAGGAAGAACTTCAGGATCGCCGTGCCCTCTTTGGCCAACATCCGCTCGAAGTCGTTGACGTGGGCATACCGCCGACCCCACACTGCCGGCGGCACCAGGTTATGTACCCGGACGACCAAGACGTCCTCATAGTGGCTACGGTTGAAGATGACGATCTCGCCCTTGCCCGGCACCTGTTTGTGCACCCGCCACAGGAAGTCGTGGGCCAGTTCCTCCGGTGTGGGCACTTTGAAGCCGGCCACCTTCACGCCCTGAGGATTTACGCCCTCGAAGACGTGGCGAATGGTGCCGTCCTTGCCGCCGGTATCCATTGCCTGCAGCACAATGAGCACTTTGTGTTTGTGTTCTGCGTAGAGCAGTTCTTGCAGCGCCTCCAGTCGCTCGTTGAGTGTTCGTAGTGCCTCCCGTGCTTCCTGTTTGCTTCCGTCAAACGCGCTCTTGTCGTTTGGATCCCACTGGCTCAGGTTGATCTGGCTGCCCGGTTTTACGCGATATCGTTTCACTGTGCCCTCCTGGGCTGAAAGTATCCCCCCCATATCTCTCAGTAGTGGATGTTGACCATCGTCCCTACTTTGGCCCAGTTGAAGAACCATTCCGCCTCCCGCGTAGGCAGGTTGACGCAGCCGTGGCTCATCGGGTGGCCGAAGTTGTTGTGCCAGTAGGTGCCATGCAGGCCATAGCCCCGGTAGAAGTACATCGTGTAGGGCACGTTGGGCAAATAGTAGCCGGGGCCGCTCATGTCGTCGTAGCGCAGTTTGATCCAGATGCGATACCGGCCGGCGGGCGTGAGCGTGCGCGATAATCCCGTAGAGACGAGGGTCGTACGCACTAGCGTCTGTCCCTCGTAGGCGGTGAGCCTCTGGTGGGTCAGATCCACATCTATCCAGCGCACGTTGCTATGAATAGACGGGGGGGCTGGCGTCAAACTCGGCGGGAGTGGCGGCGCGGTGGGCAGGACGGAACGAGGCATGGCTGTAGGGGTGTGGGAGGGGGTGGAAGTGGGGGTAGGAGTGGGTGTGTGAGTAGGAGTGAGAAGAATGGGTGTGTGAGTAGGAGTGAGAGTGGGTGTGGGGGTAGGGGTGGGCGTGGGACTGGCGGTAGCAGTGGCAGTTGGGGAGGGGGTGGAGGCCAGCGCGGCTAACACAGGCATATCTGCCGGCAGAGACCAGGCCAGCGCACTGCCGATGAGGATGACCAGCAGGCCCAGTGTGACGGCGGCGACACTGTGGCTCCGCCGGCGGCGGGATGTCGGTGCAGCAGATGTGGGCGAAGATGGCGATTCTTGGGGCACATGGGAGATCGCACGTCGGCGCGCCCAGCGCAGCGCGGCGTGAGTGCGGTGGTTTTGAGAGTCGCAGGTCAGCGCGCGAGCGATGTAGGCCAGGCTGGCGCGGGGATCGTCGCTGAGCCACGCCAACCACAACAAAGCGGTCACGTTGGCAGGATCGAAGACCAGCGCGGCGCGGAATTTACGCCGTGCCCTGGCTCTCTGACCAGCGCGGGCTGCGACCTGACCATCCCGTAGCAGGGTAGCAATACGGTTCTCCATCATATCCTGCTGTCTATCAGAGTTCCCCCAGCCGCTCTGCCAGTTCTTGCGGCGTGTCCGCCACGAGGGGGACGTAGAGGACGCTCGGGTAATGGGTCTCGAAAAAGGCGAACAGGTCGTCGCCCCAGGCAGAGGGATTGACGGCGACGACGCGGCGGAAGTCCAGGTCGCCGATGCCGGCGTCGTCGGCACTGCCGCCGATAGTGAAGCGGTGCACATCCCAGGCCCCTCCGACGACACTGGTGGCCCAGGCAGCGTCGGCTCCCGGTGGCAACAGCACGTAGGTGCGGGCATAAGGGGCGCGGGGCCTCCCCCGAGGTGGTTCGGGCTGCGTAGGCGGCTGAGTTGGCATCTCAGGCAGGGCCTCCATGGCGGCTCTCAGTGCGTCGGGGCTCTCCGCGTCTACGGGTACATAGACGATGCCCGGGTAATAGGTCTCGAAAAAAGCGAACAGGTCATCGCCCCAGGCAGTGGGATTGACGGCGACGACGCGGCGGAAGTCCAGGTCGCCGATGCCGGCGTCGTCGGCACTGCCGCCGATGGTGAAGCGGTGCGCGTCCCAGGCCGCATCCACCACCGCCTGAGCCCACATCGCGTCGGCCTCCGGCGGGAGGAGTACGTAGGTGCGGGAGTACGGGGTACGGGGCCGTCCGCGTGGCGGTGGAGGTGGATCGAGGTAAGGACGCGGGTTGAGGTAATCAGCATTGGCGGGCAACTTCATCCCCTCGATCTTCAGCGAAAGGTGCAGGTGCGGGCCAGTGCTCGCGCCCGTCTCGCCAGCAGTGCCGATCACCTGTCCGGCCTGCACTGCCTGCCCTTCCTCCACCGGCACGTGAGTCATGTGGGCGTAGAGCAGCGTTACCTGCCCCATACCCTCCACCTGGCTGCTGACGTAGACGTGGTGGCCATAGCCGGTTTCAATCATTTTCTTGCGAGTCACGACGCCGTCCAGGCAGGCACGGATGGGAGAACTGGCCGGGTCGTCGCGATTGACCTGCAGGTCCACTCCATTGTGACCGCCGTGCAGCGAATGGGCATAGGATGTGTCATAATAACTCTGTTGATTCTCGCCGTAGAACTGGGTATAGTGGCGGAACTCGGTGGGCCAGGTGAAACGCATGGCAGCAGGAAGAGGCATGCGGGAGCGGGTTGCGACCCGGGCGACGACCGTGCGGGGCTGGCTATCGGCGTCCATCCAAACCTGTGAGGCATAGGTAGGATCGGGCGAGCGGAGGAGAAATGCGTAGGCGGCCTGGATGCGTGGCCAGAACGCCTGGTACCAGGGCCAATCGTAACGGCACTCGTCGTACTGGGCGCAGGTGAAGTAGAACTCGGCGTATTGGTCGCCCTTGACGGCACTGTTGGTGTTGGGGTTGACATTGGCAAATTCGGAGATGACCAGTGGGGCGGTCGGGAAGGTCTCCAGGTACTGGCGGATGAAGCGCACACCGCCGTCGAAGGCGCGCAACTTCTCAGCGCTGTCCCAGTAGACGTGGCAGCAGATGAAGTCGGCCTCCTGCACAGCGTCAGCGCAGGCTCCCAGGAAGTCGCTCTGGGAGACGGCAGGCGCGGCCCCCGGCTGTCGGGGCGGTGGGGGGATGAGGCCGGGGAATCCCGCCCGTACCTGTGGGCCAAAGGTCGTCTTGAGCGCCTCCACGACGGCGACGAACCAGTCGCCGAAGGCGGCGGGGCTGTCCCAGGAGACGCCATATCCGCGCTCGGGCAGGTTGGGCTCGCCGTGTACCTCGAATTCGCATACGCTGGCTCGGACGAACGCTTCCATAGCCGGGGCGAAGTAGTCCACGAACTCCTGTGGGGAGGTGGGGTGTTTGCCTGGCTCCGGGCTGAGGAGTTGGATCAAGAAAGTGTGGACCCCGATGTCCCGATAGGCGGACAGGTCAGAGGCTGGGTTGACGATGGCCCGCAGTTTGAGCGCCTCCAGTCCGGCCTGGCGGATGACGTCGAGATCGGCCGGGGTGGCGGGGCCGTCTCCAACCAACAGTCCGGCTTTGGGATTCTTGGCACAGTACATCTTGTACCTCCTCGTGTAATATATTTGTCAGGAAGTGGTATCCCAGGGATAATTGACCATGCACTCAGATGGTCAGGTGGACTGTTCTGGGCTTTGGAGTTTGAAGTTCGTTATGGTCTCTCACCTTCGATAAAGCAGACGATACCATCTACGATGCCTTGGGCTACCAAATCGGCCCGTTGGGTAAGCATGTAGCGATCGTTCAGCATGAAGCCGGTCTCAATGATGACACCCGGTGTCTGGCCGTCAATCTCGTAAAATGTGTGGTAGCGGGTCATATCGTAGGTGATGCTGTTGGCATGAAAGTACATCCCGGTGCGGGCGGCGTAGCACTGCGCCAGGCAGGTGACCAGCCGCTCCTCTTCCTCCGGCACCAGGCTGTCCTCGACGCTGGCGACCTTGAACCCGCTGGCTGGCGGGGTAGCATTGGGGTAATCCACGCAGGAATCGGCGTGGATGGATAGGAGCGCATCGGCCCGGTAGCCCTCCAGGCGCGGGTCGAATTCCGCCAGCAGGTCGGCCTGGTAGCCAAGAGCCTGCAGGGTGTAGACGACTCGCCGGGCGACGTTGAGGTTGATCTCGACCTCAGTCAGACCGTCAGGACACATCGCGCCCGTATCACTTCCCCGGTGACCAGCGACGATACCGATGTGCGGGACAACGGCGGATTGGTCGGCGGATGGGGGGGGATTAAGGGATGGGGTAGGGGGTTGGTCGGTGGATGGTAGGGGATTGGCAGATGGGATAGCGGGTGGAGCAGGAGGCGGGATGATCTCCGGCGCGCTCCCAGCAGGCGACCTCGCTCCCCACAGCCCGTGAGTCATTGCGGCGGTGGCGGCTAAGCAAGAGACAATGACGACCAGGCGCAAGGCAATGGTGATAGCGCCTGTAGTCTCTTCGTACGTGGATGATGTGTGACCGCCTGTTTGATGTGCCACGTTGCCCCTCCTGGGTGTTTATCTTACACTGGAATGGAGGGGAAGTCAATTGCCCATGGGACGGGGAGAGCCGGGATGGCGTGGCTGGTCTCGGGCGCAGGATGACATCATGGCCCGGTGTAGCCGTGGTACTGAAGAAATCCCACCCGGCGGGGAGATGTTAGTGTACATCAACACGCGAGACCTGTCGGCGACGGTGGAGTTCCCCGCCGGCCCTGAACGCACGGAGAGCCGGGGTCGCCGCACCCCGGCCCTCACCAAAAGGAGGAGAAGAAGAGAAACCGTCCCTAACTTCGCTTAAATAATACCATATCTTGCCCCGCAGGGCTTGACGTCAGCCCTACGCCAACCCTACGAAAACCCTATGCCAACCCCACGCCGGTTGCAGAAACACAAAGGGGGCGCTCAATGGAGCGCCCCCTTGAAGTGCAACCGTTGGCTATCTCTGCATCATGTCTTTTGCGTCGTGTCTTTAATTGCGGGCAGTACGAAGCTGAAGACACTGCCTACCCCTGGCCTGCTCTCGACCCATACCCGCCCGTTGTGCTTCTCGATCACCGTCTTGACGATGGCCAAACCTAGCCCGGTGCCTGCGACGCCCAATGTCTCGTCCGACTCCACGCGATGGAACTTGTCGAAGATGTAGGGCTGTTGAGCCGGGGGGATGCCAATGCCGTTGTCGGCCACGCGTACCACGACGTGCCCGTCGTCCTCGACTGCGCTCACAGCGATCCATCCGTCTTCTCGTGTGTACTTGACCGCATTGCCGAGCAGATTATCCATCACCTGGCGCAGGCGATAGGGGTTGCCCTGCACCAGCGGCAGCGCCTCGGGCGGCTCCCAGCGTATCTCCTGCTTATGCTCCTCCGTTTGTGGTCGGAAGTCCTTGATCGCTTCTTCGATCACCTGTACCAGGTCACAGGGTACCATTTCCAGGTCGAGTCTGGTCTCGAGGCGATTAATGTCGAGGAGATTATTGATCAGTTCAGTGATGGCCTCCATACTCTGGCGGGTGCGCAGGACGAATTCCTGTTGCTGCGCATTCAGCGACCCTGCCCGAGGGAGCAACTCGATATAACCCTGGATGGTGGTCAGCGGCGTCCGCAAATCGTGAGAGACAGCGGCTACGAACTCCGACTTGATGCGGCCCAGTTCTTTCAGGTGCGTGATGTCCTGCATTATCAACACCCGCCCAACCCCTTTGATGGGGGTGAGTTGTGCGTTGAACGTGCGCCCGTCCTCCAGAGGCACCTCGTTGCGAGTTGCCTGCCCCGTCTCGCGCACCTGGGCGAACATGCTATGCAGGGTGGGGTGTGGTATGGCTTCGCTAGCGGGCCGGTGCAACAGGTCGGCCTCGACCAGGCCCAGCGTGGCGCGGGCTGCCGTGTTGCACAGCAGGATGTTGTCCTCCTCGTCCACGATGATGATCGCCTCCTGGGTCCCCCGCAAGACGGTTTCCAACTTGGCCCGCTCGACTTCAACTGTCTCGAAGAGCCGTGCATTCTCAATGGCGACGGCCGCGTAGTCCGCCAGGGCCGAAAGCAGTAATATGTCTCGCTCCGAGAAAGAGCGCTCCGTTTCGCGATTGACCATCCCCAGCACGCCGATCACACCACGGTCAGGAACCCGCAGCGGTAGATAGAGCAGCGCCTTGACCAGGTAGCCGGTGGTAACCTTGGCGCGTTCGCCGGTCATAAGCACAGGCCGATCTGTTTGAATCGCTCGCCCCGCGACGCTGTCGTCTACCCGCACGCGCAGGCTCTGCGCCACCTTTTCATCTACACCCTTGGCCGCCCGCAGGTAGAGTTCGTCCCCTTCCCTATCCAGCAGCAGGATCATGCCCTCTTCAGCATCCGCCAGGTATACTGCCGCCTCAACTACGCGGTTGAGTACGCGGTTCAGGTCTAGCAGCGATGTGACCGATCGCCCAATGGTGTAAATGGCGTTCAGTTCCTGGAGTTGGCGCTGATATTTCTGGTTGGCATCCATCAGTTGCTGCGTGAGTTGATCCCGTTCGTCGCGCAACGTGGTGGAAGCGAGGACGCGCTGGATTGTTTCTTGCATCTCAAGGGGACCGAAAGGTTTGATGATGTAATCGCGCGCTCCCAGCCGGAAGGCCTGCACGACTAGTTCGGCAGACTCGCGGATGGTCGTGAAGACGACCGGGATGTCTACATTCCGTTGTTGCAGCGCCTGCAGCACCTCGATCCCGTTCATCTTTGGCAATTGCATGTCCAGGATGATGAGATCGGGGTGCTCCTGTAGGGCCAGCCGTAGCCCCTCCTCTCCATCCAGGGCCGCGATGGGCCGATAGCCGCTGGGTTCAAGCACCAGTTCGGCCAGCAGTTGCTGCGTCTCGGGGCTATCGTCTATGATCAGAATGCGTTCCTGTTCCACGGATTCCTCCTACTCTGTATTTACTAATATACACGATTTTGCGCTGTAGTCAACTGACGAAATCCAGATGGTAGAGAGGGTACCCGTTCGCAGGGGATGGAGTGGAACCGCTTGATGATGCTGGCGGCTGCTTCGCTCTGGGATGCCTCCCATCCTTCCCACGCCGGTTCGGCCCCGCTGGCGGCGCATAAGGCAGCCGCCGCCTCATCCCGCACCCGCTGCTCCAGCGCCCCGCCGCCGACGTTGCCTACGCCGCTGCCGTCAGGTCGCACCAGCAACTTGAAGCCCACCTGGGCGGGGGAAGCGCCCTGCACCTCCACCACCGTAGCCAGGGCCACGGGCTGACCGGCCTCGACTACGGGCAACGCACGATGTCCTGCGCCCACAGGCAGTCGGCGCAGGAGGGGAAGTGGAAGCGGCTTCCTCCATCACCGCGATGACCTCCCGGCACTCGCGCGTCGGCGGCCAGCCAATGCTCGCTCCAGTTGTTCCAACGCCGCCCGGTCACTGCGGTGTCTCGGTCCCACATACGGGGGTGGCACACCCCCTCTGAGCATATTTACTCACATTCCTGTCATACGTCGGCAGCGGGGGCATGGACACCCCGCCGGAACGGTGCGCTCCCCCGCCAGCCCCAGTACCTCCTCCAGCAGCCGCTCCCCCCGGCGGTCGGCCAGGTGGTAGTAGACGTTGAGTCCCTCCTTGCGGCCCGTCACTACCCCCGCCTCCCGCAGCACGCGCAGCTGCTGTGAGACGTAGGCCTGGGGGCGGCCCAGCACCGCCTGCAGGTGGCACACACAGGCCTCATCGCGCCGCAGTTCGTCCAGGATGCGCAGCCGGGCTGGATGGGAGAGCAGGTGGAACAACCGGTCAAGCGGGGGCAGAATGTCAGGAGGTAGGGGGAAGGCATCACCGCCGCGCCTCGGTTGATGACCTGGCCTGGCGTGAAGCGTGAAATGACAAGTTCTTCTGCATCACGTTTCACGTCCTCGCAGGGGTGTCCATTGGCGCGGCTGAAGAATGAAATCGCCTGCGTTGTGCCCATTGGCGTGTCCTACGTCGTCTCTTGCGCCGGCCGGCAGGTGACGTGGAGATAGGCGAAGTCTCCGCGTGGTGGCATCAGGTCAACGACCTCAACGACATCGAACAGTTCACCGCCCAGTTGTACCTGGTCGCCAACACGCGGCGGAGTGTCCAGATTGACGATTTCACCCGGGTGTGGCTTGCCGACAACGACGTAACTCACTTTGTAGATCATGGTTCGCCTCCCACCAGCCTCACTTGCAGGTTACGGTGGCGCAGTTTGAACGACAGGTCGGCGGCGATGTTGCGCATCACGACATATCCGATGTCATGATCGCCGTCGCAGAGCGCCCAGAAAGCCTGGCGGGGGATGATGTAGAGCACGGTACCGTCCTCCACGCAGCGCACCGTCGCCGAGCGAGCCCCCCGATCCACCAGTGCCACTTCGCCGAATACCTGTCCCTGGCCCAGGCGGACTAGAGAACTCAGCCGGGGTGGTCCTGGCACGTCGGGAATCATGCCCTTGGAGACCTCCACCTCGACCATGCCGCTGCAAATGATGTATATCTCGTCGGAGGGGTCGCTCTCGCGGATGACGGTATCGTCGGCATTGTAGATAACCTCATGGCCCAGGGCGGCGATCTGCTCAATCTGCTCAGGCCTTAGCCCGGAAGACAACTCGCTGCGTTGCAGTAACTCGGTGATTGACATAACTAACCTCCTTTGCTAGCAGACAGGAACGCTTGTGCTCGTGCGACATAATGTGTGGCAAAAGTGTGCGTACGTTCGATCTCTTCATCCGTAAGTTCCCGCACGACCCGCGCCGGTACGCCCAGCGCTAGGTGCCGGGGGGGGATGATCATCCCCTCGGGCACTAACGCACCAGCCCCGACCAGCGCCTCCTGGCCCACGACCGCGCCGTTCAGCACGATGGCTCCAATGCCGATCACTGCGCCATCTTCGACGGTCGCGCTGTGTAGCACGACTCGGTGACCGACGGTCACCTCCTCCCCCAACGTACAGGGCTGTCCTGCATCTGTGTGAATGACGGTGAGGTCCTGAACGTTGGTGCGAGCCTTGATGATGATGGGCGCATTGTCGCCTCGCAGCACGCAACCGAACCAGACGCTCGCCTTGGCCGCGAGGTGTACCTCGCCGACGATGGTCGCGTTTAGCGCGACGTAGGCGGTTGGGTGGATGAGTTCAGGGTGATGGGCGATGTTCACAGTAGTATCACCTCGACTCTCATTGTACCACAAAAACGGGGATTTCCGAAGTTCTCAGTTGCGTTTTGCCCGCTCTCTGCTACAATCGGCCCAATCGTAGCGGGAGGCGAAGCAGTGGACAGAATCTTCTATCCCGATAGTGTTGTGGTCATCGGTGTTTCGGAGCGACCTGACAACCTGGCGACCAGCATCGTCAGCAACATGTTGGAGTTCGGCTACAGCGGCGACATCTATGCCGTCGGGCTGCGGAGTGGCGAAGTGCACGGCATCCCTATCCTTGCGTCGGTGGAGTCGCTGCCCGACGGGGTAGACCTGGCCGTGATCCTGACCCCGGCGGCGACGGTGCCCGGTCTGCTGGAGGCCTGTGGGAAGAAAGGCATCCGCCGCGCGGTGATCGAGTCGGGCGGCTTCGCTGAGTTCTCGGAGGCGGGGCGCGAACTGGAGGAGCAGGTCTGCGCAGTGGCGCGCCGCTGGGACATCCGTTTTGTAGGTCCGAATTGCATTAGTGTGGTCAATATGGAGAATGGGCTATGTCTACCTTTTTTCCATCTTGAGCGGCAGGCGGCCAAACGAGGCCCGGTCTCGGTGCTGGCGCAGAGCGGCGGCGTCTCCATCACCTACGCGCTCCTGCTCAGCGAGGCCGGGTTGGGGGTCAACAAAGTCGTCAGTATGGGCAACAAGACCAACCTGGACGAGGTGGATTACCTGACTTATCTGCTGGATGACCCCGGCACGGAGATAATCTGTCTCTACTTGGAGAGCATCGAGGAGGGCCGGCGGCTGATAGAGTTGGCCGCCTCGTCACCCAAGCCGGTCATTGTGCAGAAGGCAAACACCGCTCAGGCGAGCGCTGAGATCGCCTTCTCACACACGGCGGCGCTGGCCAGTGACGACCGCATCGTCAGCGCGGCGCTGCGACAGGCGGGCATTGCCCATGCCAGGAGTTTCCGGGAAGCGGTAGCGCTGGCGCGGGGATTCGCGCTGCCACCGGTGCGGGGTAACGACATCGTCATCATCTCCCGTTCTGGGGGACACGCGGTCGTGGCCGCCGACATGGCTGCCGCTTATGGCTTTCGCTTGCCACCTGTCCCGGACGATTTCCTGGACAGGGTGCGGGGTCTTTTCCGCGCCGACGTCATCGCGCCGACCAATCCCATTGACGTGGGAGTGATTTTCAATTTTGACCTCTACGGAGAGATTGCTGAGGAGTGCCTGCGCACGTTGAACCCTGACGCGCTGTTGTTGGTGCACACGTATAGCCCCGGCCCGGCTGGGGAGATGTCGCGCCGGCTGGCCCGCCGCATTGAGCAACTGGTCTGGCAGACGGGTAAGCCCATCGCTTTCTGCCCCTTTGCCCAGAAGAGTGAGGTGGTGGCGCTGGAGCGGGAGGTGGAACTTCCGACCTTTGTCACAATTGAGGCAGCGGTGTGGGCTCTGGCCGCCTCCCGTGACTGGTACACTCGTCCGGCGCGGCTGCTCCCGTTACCATCTGCGCCGGCCCATCGTCCGCACGAGGTTGAGGAGTTGCTGGCCCGCGACGGTGTCTTGATGACCGACGTGGCGTTGGGGCTGTGCGCGGCTTTTGGCATCCCCTCCGCCGAGTGGGCTGTGGTGGAAAGCGTCGAGGGGGCGCTGGTGGCCGCTGGCGCTATGGGTTACCCGGTGGCGCTCAAGGTACTCTCGGCTGACATCTCCCACAAGTCGGACGTGGGTGCAGTCGTGTTGGATGTCGAGGAACCCGAGGCGCTGCGGGCGGAGTTCCCTGCGCTTCTGGCGCGAGTGGAGGAGCGCGCCCCCGGCGCACAGGTAGCGGGAGTGCTGGTGCAGCAGATGTTCGCCGGGGGACGGGAGGTTGTCCTGGGCGGTAAGCGCGATCCGAGTTTCGGGCCGGTGGTGATGTTCGGGCTGGGCGGGGTGTACGTGGAGGTGTTCGAGGACGTCGCGTTTCGCCTGGCCCCGTTGACCCGCGAGGACGCCGAGGAGATGATCTCCGAGGTGCGGGGGAGTTGCCTGCTGCGGGGCGTGCGCGGCGAACCGCCAGCGGACGTGGGGGCGGTCGTCGAGGCGCTGCTGGCGCTGTCGCGGTTTCTGGTCGAATGCCCTGAGGTGGCGGAGATTGACGTCAACCCGCTGCTCGTGTTCGAGCGAGGCGTGGCAGCAGTGGACGCGCGGATGGTCGTCAAGACGCGCCGCCGTGAACAGGCGGCGCTGGAATAGTGGTCAGACGCTAGGAAACTTGACGAAACAGGGCTTTTCCGTTACAATCGCCTGGCGTAAAACGTGAAACGTAAACGCGAAGCGAGATCACGTTTCACGCATCACGATACAATGTTTGAGAATCTGACCGGCAAACTCCAGGCCGTCTTTCGGCGATTGGGCAAGCGCGGCATCCTGCGTGAGGCCGATGTTGACGAGGTGTTGCGCGAGATTCGCCTGGCTCTGTTGGAGGCCGACGTACATTACAAAGTAGTCAAAGACTTCACCGGTCGCGTGCGCGAGCGGGCCGTCGGCGCCGAAGTCGCTAAGAGCCTCAGCCCAGCCCAGCAAGTGATCAAGATTGTCCACGAGGAACTGGTTAACACGCTGGGCGAGCGGGGGCGGCTGGAACTGAAGGGGCCGGCACCCTACGTCATTATGCTGGTTGGGCTGCAGGGCTCAGGCAAGACGACAACTGTGGCGAAACTAGCCCGGCATCTCAAACAAAGCGGTCATCTGCCGCTGATGGTTGCCGGTGACACCTATCGCCCGGCCGCCATCACGCAACTGGAGGTGCTGGGCCGCCAACTGGAACTGCCAGTCCATAGCGAGGGGCAGTACGTCACGCCGCCCCGCATCTGCGCCGACGGGGTCCGCGAAGCGCGTCGGCGAGGCTGTGACGTAGTCGTTTTGGATACCGCTGGTCGCCTCCAGATTGATCAGGAGATGATGGCCGAATTGGAGGCTGTCAAGCGGGCAGTGAAGCCGGTCGAGACGCTTCTGGTGGCAGACGCGATGACGGGGCAAGAAGCGGTGAATATCGCGGTTGGTTTTCATCAGCGTATCGGACTGACCGGACTGATCCTGTCCAAGGTGGACGGCGACGCCCGGGGGGGGGCAGCCATCAGCATGCGGGCCGTCACCGGCGTGCCGATCAAGTTCCTGGGCACGGGTGAGAAGACCGATGCGTTGGAGGTTTTCCACTCTGATCGGCTGGCCTCCCGTGTCCTGGGGATGGGGGACGTGCTGACGCTCATCGAGCGAACGGAGGCCGCCTTTGACGAGGGGCAGGCCGAGCGGCTAGAGCGCAAGTTGTGCGAGGCCAGTTTCGACCTGGGGGATTTTCTGGAGCAGTTGCAGCGGGTCAGGCAGATGGGGCCGCTGAGCCAGATTCTCGACTTGGTGCCCGGGATGGGCCAGTTGGCCCAGGGCGTGACGCCCGAGGTCACGGATCGGCAGTTCAAGCATATTGAGGCGGTTATCCTTTCGATGACGCCGGAGGAACGGCGTAATCCTCGCATCCTCAACGGCAGCCGCAAGAGGCGCATCGCCCGTGGCAGCGGCACGACGGTGCAGGAGGTGAATGCGCTGTTGAAACAGTTCCACCAGATGCAGCGGGTGATGAAGCAACTGGGGAAGGGGGGGGGGAGTCTGCGGGGGTTGATGCGGATGTTTGGGTAGAGTGCAGGAGGCAAGAAGCAAGGGGCAGGAGGCAGGAAGTAGGAGGGGGAAGCAAGGAAGCGGGAAGTAAGAGAGCCTGTTGATGGAGAACATCATTGAACAAAATAGGACAGATTCGGGCCCTTGTTCGCAACGGCCTGTGCTATTTGACGGAACATGCTGATGAGGAAGCAATTGCCGATGATTTCGACATCTACGACGTGGAGCATAAATAACCCCACGAACCGACGCAGAGATCCTGACGCTGAGCGGGGAGGTCTGTCCTGACCGCCACCCCTTTCCCAATTTCCCAATCTACCGATCTTCACACAACGACAGGAGGAGAAGTATGGTCAAGATTCGATTGCGCCGCGTAGGCGCTAAGAAGCAACCCAGTTACCGGGTGGTGGTGACCGATTCGCGGGCCCCCCGCGATGGTCGTTTCATTGAGATCATCGGTTTCTACAACCCGCGCACCGAACCGGAAACGGTGAAGATCAAAGAAGATCGTGCATTGTACTGGCTGAGCGTCGGGGCGCAGCCCACCGAGGCGGTGGCACGGCTGCTGAAGAAGCAGGGAGCGCTGGCCCGCTTCGAGCGGCTTAAGCAGGGCGAGCCTCTGGAAGCGCTGATGGCCGAGGCGGAGGAAGCGGCCCAGGCTGTGCCGGAGATCAGTCCCAAGACCCGCCGGGAGCTGGCGATGCCTGTAGCGGAGGAACAGATTGTAGAGCCAGAAACTGTAGAGTCCGAAGCGGAGCCCACCGAGGCGGGAGGTGATGGTGAGGAGGTAGAGACAGAAGAGGAAGAGATAGAAGAATAGCCCACTCCTCATCGCAGTGGAATTCTGCTCCCCCACTGCGTCTCCGTACCGTTTATAGCATCCACGACAACGGATTTCCGTACATCTACTTCAGGAGGGAGGAGCAACAATGGCTTCGATGAAAGAGTTGATTGAATTCATTGCCAAGTCGCTGGTGGACGACCCGTCCCAGGTGCACGTCTCCGAGATCGAGGGTGAGACTTCGGTGATCCTGGAACTGCGGGCTGGCCCGGAGGACATGGGGCGCGTGATCGGCAAGGGTGGGCGTACCGCGAACGCCATGCGTACACTTGTCCGGGTACTCGCTGCTAAGCAGGGAAAGCGGGTCACCCTCGAAATCGTCTAAGCGCCGATGGGTGCTGCGACACAATACGATAATGAGGGTGATGGGGGCTCAGGGAAAGCGCGTACGCCTGAGCCCCGCTATTTAGCGGTCGGACGAATATCGCGGCCGCACGGTATACGGGGTGAACTGCGTGTCGAGATCATCACCGACTACCCTGAACGGTTGGGGCAGCACGTCTGTTTTTACCTTGCCTCTCCAGATTCCCCTGAAGCGGTGCGGCGCTATCCAGTAGAAAAACTGCGCTGGCACAGGGGGGCGTTACTGCTGAAATTGGGTGGCTGCGACGACCGGAACGGTGCTGATGAACTGCGCGGCATGCTCGTGCAGGTACCGCTTGAGGAGGCCGTGCCGCTTGAGGAGGGGGAGTATTACTACTTTCAACTCGTCGGCGTCAGGGTGGAGACGGAGAGCGGCCAGTGGCTAGGCCGGGTAGTCGAAGTGCTGGAGACCGGAGCCAACGACGTCTACGTCGTGCGGGGACCGCGGGGCGAGGTGCTCCTGCCAGCCGTGGAAGACGTGGTGCTTGAGCTCGACCTGGAGTTGAAGCGGATGGTGGTGCGCCTGTTGCCAGGCATGTTGGGAGATGAGGGATGAACGACCTGCGCTCGCCTTTACAATACTGGGTTGGCTTCAACATCGTGCGCGGTATCGGCCCGACGCGGCTGCGGGCGCTGCTCGACTACTTCGGGGGCGTGGAACAGGCCTGGCATGCACCGGCCGGGGAATTGCGCCGCGCCGGGCTGGATCGCCGCTCGCTGGAGAATCTGCTGGCGGCCCGGGCTGCGCTTGATCTGGATCAGGAGTTGAAGCGGATTGCTGCCGTGGGCGCACAAGTGCTCACGTGGGAAAGCCCCAGCTATCCTCGCCTCCTCCGCGAGATCCCCGACCCACCACCTGTGCTTTACGTCAAGGGTACATTGACGGATGAGGACGCCTGGGCGGTAGCAGTCGTCGGTACACGGCGGGCCTCGGTCTACGGACGGGAAGTGACCCGCCGACTGACCACGGTGCTGGCGCGCAGTGGTATCACTATCATCAGTGGCTTGGCGCGGGGGATTGATGGCGAGGCGCATCGGGCGGCGCTGAAGGTTGGGGGACGCACCATCGCTGTGCTGGGCTGCGGCATTGACCGGGTCTACCCGCCGGAGCACCGCAAATTGGCCGAGGAAATCATCGCGCGGGGGGCGCTGGTGAGCGACTACCCACTGGGTACGCAGCCGGAGGGGAGCAACTTCCCGCCGCGCAATCGCATCATCAGCGGGCTGAGCCTGGGCGTGCTCGTCACCGAGGCGGGAGTACGGAGCGGGGCATTGATCACCGCCGACTATGCTGCCGAGCAGGGGCGGGATATTTTCGCTGTGCCGGGCTCTATCCTGGTGCGCGGCTGCGCCGGTACCAACGCGCTCATCCAGGACGGGGCCAAGGTGGTGCTTGGCCCGGAGGATATCCTGGAGGAACTGAATCTGACCATGGTGACCGAGCAGATGGAGGCGCGCCAGGTGCTCCCAGCCGACGAGACGGAGGCGGCGCTTCTGGCCCACCTCTCGACCGAACCAACCCACGTGGATGAACTTCGGCAGCAAGTGAGCCTGCCCATTGCGCAGGTGACCAGCACGCTGGCGCTGATGGAGTTGAAGGGCATGGTGCGCCAGGTGGGTGGGATGAAGTACGTCGTGGCCCGCGAGCCAGGTGTGGAGTACGTGGTGGATTAGGAATCGGTAGATTGGTAGAATAGCAGGTGGAGCCAATATACCAATCTACCAGTTTACCAATTTACGCAGTAGCGCAAAACTTGCTATGTCACCCTGAGCGAAGCCGAAGGGTCTCGGTTCTCATATAGGCGAGATTCTTTGCTACGCTCAGAATGACGGTCTGTTGCCCAGTAACTTTTGCGGTATTGCCAATTTACCATTTCAAGAGTGGAGGGACAAGTTGTACTATGCACTGATTATGGCCGGAGGGGTTGGCACGCGATTGTGGCCCCTCAGCCGCCGCAATTGTCCCAAGCAGTCGCTCAGGCTGGTTGGAGAGCGCACCATGTTCGAGCACGCAGTGGACCGGATTGCGCCTCTTTTCCAGCCGGAACAGATTTTCGTCGTCACGGGGGCCGAACACCTCACACCTCTGGTGGCACAAGCGCCGGAACTGCCGCCGGAGAACTTTATCGTTGAGCCGGAGGGCCGTGGCACTGCCCCTTGCATCGGGTTAGGGGCGATCCACTTGCGTCGGCGGGACCCAGCAGCGGTCATGGCGATACTCACCGCCGATCACTTCATCTCCGGCATAGCACGCTTCCGTCAGGTGCTAGCCGCAGCGGCGCAGGTCGCTGAAGAGGGCCACCTGGTCACACTGGGGATCACGCCTTCGTCTCCCTCAACTGGCTTCGGCTACATCAAGCAGGGGGAGAGCCTGGGCACGGTGGAGGGCTTTCCGGTCTTCCGCGCCGAGCGGTTCACCGAGAAGCCAAGCCTGGAGACGGCGCTTCACATGGTGGAGAGCGGGGAGCATTCGTGGAACAGCGGTATGTTCTTATGGCGCGTGGACCGCATCCTGGAGGAGTTCCAGCGCCAGATGCCGGAGTTCTACGTGCAACTGGTAGAGGTGGAAGCGACGCTGGGGACTTCTGGATACGAGCTGACGCTGAACCGCGTCTGGCCCCAGGTCGCCAGGCAAGCGATTGACTACGGGGTGATGGAGGGGGCTGAGGACGTGGTTGTCATCCCGGTGGACATCGGCTGGTCGGACGTGGGCAGTTGGGCCAGTCTCCTGGAGTTGCTGCCGGCCGACGAGAAAGGGAACACCATCGTTGGCCCGCACATGGGGATTGATACGCGCGATACGCTGGTCTTCGGCGGGAAGCGGCTCATCGCCACCATTGGTCTGGAGAGGATGGTGATCGTGGATACAGAGGACGCCCTGTTGGTCTGCCCCAGAGGGCGGGAGCAGGAAGTGAGAGCAATTGTGAGGCGGCTGGAGGAGGATGGGCACAATGAATGGCTGTAACCCTGGCCAACTTCGACCCCCAGGTGGTGGCCGACTACGACTTTGCGGCGGACGACCTGCTCCGAGGGAGTAGAGAAGCGGAGGGCAGAGCATCGGGCAGAATACGCTGTGCCCAAGTCGGCCTACGCGGCGCTGCGTGAAGGATCAGCAAAGGAAGACTGAGACCAGTATGCAAGCCTATTGTATGAAGTGCAAAACCAAACGCGAGATAAAGGATCCGCAGCCAGTGTTCACCAACACCGGGACGCCGGCCACGCGGGGGACGTGCCCGGTGTGTGGAACGAAAATGTTCAAGATGGGCCGCACCCCGGCCCACGAGGGGATGGATCCCCCACCCTCGCCCAAGCGGGATGGCCGGCTGGTGATCGTCGAGTCACCGGCTAAGGCGCGCACAGTGGGCCGTTTCCTGGGAAAGAGGTACACGGTACGGGCTTCGGTGGGGCACGTGCGCGACCTGCTCCGCTCCTCCATGTCGGTGGACGTGGAGAACGACTTCGCACCTCGCTACCGGGTGCCCAACGAGAAAAGACAGGTGGTGAAGGAATTACAGAAAGAGGTCAAGAAGGCCGTCGAGGTCTACCTGGCTACCGACCCCGACCGGGAAGGAGAAGCCATTGCCTGGCACCTGATGGAAGCGGCGAAGATCACACTTTCCCAGGCCAGGCGAGTGGTCTTCCATGAGATCACCCGGGAGGCTATCGAGAAGGCCTTCGCTCACTCCAGCAAGATCAACATGAATCTGGTGAATGCCCAACAGGCCCGGCGTATCCTGGACCGGCTGGTGGGCTACAGCCTTAGCCCTCTCCTGTGGCGCAAAGTACGGGGGCGGCTCAGCGCCGGTCGGGTGCAGTCGGTGGCGGTCCGCTTGGTGGTGGAACGGGAACGGGAGATCGAG